>Ga0206129_10001993_pt1 | contig 26385 bp, 32 predicted proteins | sample Helgoland_Spring_8_FD_148616 | JGI IMG/M metagenome (GOLD analysis project Ga0206129, IMG submission 148616) | Pelagic subsurface seawater microbial communities from Kabeltonne, Helgoland, North Sea - Helgoland_Spring_Bloom_20160502_2 | ecosystem: Environmental > Aquatic > Marine > Epipelagic ...
GCCTTATAATCTTTGTCTTTATACCCGTGTCTTTCAGTAGTTCTGCGTTGACACGATTGTATGAGTTTTGTTCAGCGAGTTTAAACTTGTCTTCTTGTAAACCCTCTTTCTCTATTCTTAGTTTCTCTAGACCTTCGTTTGCTTCAGTCAGGTCTCCAGTATTATTTTCTATCTCTTGTATCTCGTTCTGTAGTCGAGTAATGTTAGTATTGATACGACCAATCTCTTGAGTGTTCGCATTGACTTTACTCTGCCATTCTCTCACTTCACTCAACTTAGTATTTACTTGTTCTAATAATAAGTTAAGACTATCGCGTTTCTTCTCACCCATCTCCAGTGCATCTTTGATAGTTCCTGCCTTGGTCTTACATTCGGATAGGTGATGCTGTTTCGTATCGGCATCTATATCCTGTTCGCAAGTAGGACAGGTATCATTCTCGGAAAAGAACTTTGCCTGTTTCACTACGTTCTTCTGCTTAGTTTTAAACTGAGTCATAAACTTATCGAGTTCAGTAATATTACCAGATACCTTGTTGGACTCTTCATTCAGAGTAGGTTGGTTTGTTGTTATTTCAGAAGTAAGAGTTCCGTTGGAATCATTCAATGTTCGTATATCTTCTTGGAGATTATCAATAGTTTCCTGTTTCTCTTTCTTCTGAGCAGAAGTAATCGTAGTAAGGTCACGGAGGTATTTTTTCTGAGCAAGTATCTTAGTATCAACAAGATTGATTTCGTGTGCGTTGTTATTGATTTTATCTTTAAGTATAGATGTCTGTTCTTTTAGGATACTATTCATCTTACTGAAAACATTAATATCAAGTAGGTCTTCTATCACCTCTCGCCTTGCACCTCCAGAGAGTTGCATAAAGGGTACGAAGGACGAAGACCCAAGAACCACTATTTGATGAAAGGACTTGTGGTTCAACTTGATAATGTTATTCTCAAGCATCGTCTGATATTCACGCGCATGAGAATTTTGATTCACCATATTACCGTTGACCCATATCTCAAACTTATTAGGTCTGATACCACGGACAACTTTATAGTTAGATGAACCGATGCGAAACTCCACCTCTACAATAGTACCTTTACCATTGATTGAGTTTACGAGTTGCGTCTTAGAGATTTTTCTATGAGGTTTACCGAATATAGCAAACGATAAAGCATCTAGCATAGTAGACTTACCTGCTCCATTTTGACCCACTATTAATGTGGTAGGTGTTTTCTCAAACTCAACTTCGGTGAAGTTATTACCTGTAGACAGGAAGTTTTTAAAACGTAGTTTCTCAAAATAAATCATATAAGTCCTTTACAAATTATATTATAACATATTCGACTGAATAAGTCAAGTAGAAAATTAAACTATTTCCATACTTTGTGCTTCTTTCATTAAATCAGAAATCTCTTTCTTTATCCTACCCTTATCAAGGTCGGTATTAACAGCGTCGATATAATCATATACAATCTGTTCAGTATCCTCTACAGATACTTTATCATCATCTACATTGTCTCCAATGAAGTCTGAGAAGTCTTCTTGTATCTTGAGTTCGTGTATCTTCTGTGATTGTACTCTATCTACGAATCTTTCAAACTCATAGGCATCACCCTTGTTCACAACAATAATCTTTACGAACTTCTCATCTAGATGTGACAGGTCTTGGAACTTGTTTAACTTCTCGTGGTCATAATATATCTTCTCATAGATTGTGACAGGGTTACGAACAGCAGTCAGTTCTCTTGTTTCCGTATCAAGAATGTGGAAGTACTTGTCATCATTACAATCATTCCAGAAGAACTCCATTTGCGAACCAAGGTAGTGTATGTTACCCATATGTGACTTAGCATGGAAGTGACCCGACAATACAGTCTCAAATCTCTCAAAGAGTTTAGGTGACATACCATCTTGACAAGGTATACCTTTCTGCATATCAAAACCTTGTAGTTCTAAATGCGCACCAATAAAGTCTGCTTTACAATTCGCAATAAAGTCAAGACACTGTTCTTCATTCTCTTTACATATCCAAGGGACAAGACCAATCTTCAATCCTTCATAATCCATTACTGTTGGTTCCATAACAAGGTTGACTTCATTCATGTAGTGACCTTGAAGTTCTTTCAGAGCATTCAACTCATTAGTATTCTTGTAGTACACGTCGTGATTTCCTGGAATAATATCCATAACGATACCATACTCACGTAACTTCTCTAGGAAGATTTTACGGTTATGACCTAGTGCCTTGAAGTTTACGGTCTTACGATTATCATAGTAGTCGCCAAGGTGAAGTATCTGAGTGATACCATTTTCTCTTAGATAGGGGAAGAATACATCTCGGTAGAACTTCTCTTGATAATCCATAAAGATATCCGAGGAGTTACGTATACCCGCATGGGTATCATTCAGTATTGCTATTTTCATTAGTCTGCCTTTCTCATATAACCTTTAGTATATACTACTTCAACTAAAAAGTCAAGTACTATATTGGGTCATTCCCAAGGGTCACTTTCAATATAAAAATCCAATGCCGCTTGTTGTTCGTCTAACCATTTATTATAGGTTACATTATCTTTGTGTAATAGTCTTGTTTCTGCGTCACCAAGAACTTCTAAGTTCCAACCCATTAACTCAAGGTCTCGACCATGATATGTGAAATGTACATAATCACTCATCAATAAATCCAGAGAGGTCACTATCAACTTTGACTGTACGTCTTTTACGTTGTTTCTTTACAATCTCTTTCCACTCACTATCCTTGACCTTTACTTCATCAATACGAATCCGGAGTTGATCAACGAATGCTTGTGCCACTGTAGCACTCTGAGCATCACCTAATTCATTATCAAGGAAGTTCTCAATACCAGATTGATTAATATACTTCATCTTAATATCTTGTTGTTTCTTTTCTTTTTGTATACGTCTAAGGAAAGCATACCAAGATATTTGTGTGAAGTAAGCAAACGCATTCGGTCTACCTGTACGTGTTGCTGCTTCTAGATTATAGTTCTCTATTGCTTTGAGGCAGTTCTCTACTGCGTCCATTACCATCTCTTCACGATAGGTATATCTTACAAAGTTTGATTTATGGGAAAGTCCTTCACATATTTTTAGGAAACAGGAAGCGATATAGTCGGGAACCTTTGGAAGTTGGTTTGCCTTTTTGTCACGTGCCTCATTCAGTATAGTAACATAGTCAACCACTGCTTGTGAGAACTGCGCGTTATTCACGTAGTGTGGTCTATCCTTTGGTTTTATTTTTGCCATTATATAATTCCTATTAAATTAGTTTCTGTTATTTCTATTCTACTACATTTTAGTTGATAAGTCAATACTAAAATAATTTATTTTTTACTTGACTTTTATTGTGATTTATAGTATAATTAAAGTACTCTTTGGGGAAGGTGGTATATACTAGATTAATGTAACGTTTTTGGGTCTATAAACGGTAACACGTTATCACCTGAATCATCATTCTTCTCTTCTTCTTCAATACTTTTTAAATGGTCTCTTAACTTCTGAGTCATTTCATTCACATCACCATTACCTGTTACGGTTGCCTGAGTTTCTCTACTCTCATACATCTCTTGCATACTAATAAGTGCTTCTTCGTATTGTATCAATATAGAATCAACAGGTTGAGCAACGCCAACAATATGTGCTGCATTTAATATAATAAAGTCTTGTAGGTTTTCTTGGTATACCATCCAAGGTCTAAAAGAATAATATCTATAACTACCACCTTCAGTTTCACCCATAACAAGTTTCATTGCCTTACGGACAACTATCTCTGTCTCATCATCCATATTCCATTGGACAACTTCAGCGATAACTTCCTCACCTGATGTAAGTTTAAATTGTTTGGTCTCGTATAAATCTTTACTCATATAACTATATAGTCTTACTTTAAATCTAATTTAAATATTTTATATGGGAACTGTTCTTTACTGTATATTTTAATACGTTCGCCACTATGCTTCAACGTAAAGTTCTTATGAGACTTTATATGTAAATCGTCTGCTATATCATATAGTTTAGCAACGCTGCCATCATCACTCATTCGTAATGCTCTACCAATAGATTGTAATACTTTTACCTGAGACTTACTTGGAGATGCGAATATAATATTATGTAGGTTCCTTATGTTAATACCCGTGGAGAATGTGCCCAGTGATGCTACAATAATAGCATTTTTCTGCTTCTCTACAATACCGCGTATTTGTTCCCTATCTTTTGCATCTACCTCCCCAGAGACGTAATATACGGGTCTCTCGCCTACTTTGTCGCGTATCATATCAAATAATGGTTTACCATGCTTTTCTACGAACTGAAATAATACCAGCGAGTTTCCCTTCTGGTCTGCCGCAAGATTAGTAATCAATCTATTGCGTTTCTCATTCGTGACAATATATTCTATTTCCTCTTGATAGGTCTTACCCTTCATCCAATGACATACGTCGTTATGATACCTTAATAATAGAATGGAGATATCTAACTTAGCAAGTGTACCTTTCTCCTGTAGGTCTCTGGTCATCGTCACTCTTTTCGTTACACCAAATAATCCTTCAAGCACAAGTTTATTTGTTGCGGTTCCATCGAGTGTACCTGTCATACCAAATCTATATTCGGCATTGACACACTTATTCATAATACCCGAAAGAGACTTTGCCTTGAAGAGATGAACCTCATCACCTACTACGCAACCAAAGTTCTCATACCAATCTGGACTGAACTTGTAGATAGATTGCCAAGTCGATATGATAATAGGTTTGTCGGTGTTCTTATCCTTACCACTATAGATACGATGCACATTTTCTTCTACATCAAATCCATACTCATCAAAGTCTTTATAGAGTTGTTCAACTAGACTTGTTGTAGGAACAACAATAAGTATCTGTCTGTCACCATAGTTATCCATGTACCATTGTATCAGATTATAACAGATAAAGGATTTACCCGAACCTGTAGGGGATAATAAAATCGCGCGTTTTTTCTCTATGCCGTGTGACACTGCTTCGTATTGATAATCGCGTAGGGGAAAGGGTAACTTCAAACTCTCTTGAAACTTTACAAGGGTTTGGTGGTCTACTTTATTTCTCTGCGCCGGATGTCCGTAATCAGTTTCTTGTAATCGTAGGGGATACATTCGGTCACTACAAAACTTACGTAAGTGTTCATACAAACCCACATTGAGTTCGCGCGTGACCTGATTGAATAACTTGATTTTGCCGTCCCACTTTTTGTTCTTGTAGGCAGGGACATATCTATAGTTGGGTACAAAGAAAGAAAAGTATTCGCGTAGTTCTGGTATCTGATGCGCTTCCGCATCAACCAACATCATGCTATGATTCTTGAGTCCTACGGTTATTGTATTCGGCAATGTATTCTTTGTCTCGGGCATCTTCTTCTATAAACTTATATCTTAACGATTCGAATACTTCTTCACGTCGATTTTTATCAATGTAGTTATTATCTATAAGGAAGTTAACTCGTTCTTCTGCGAATGCTTTTGCGTTCTTTTCTACACTCATTAGTATCCTGCCTCAAGTTGTCTTATTTTAATAATATTACCTATCGTCGTATGTCTCCAGTTAAGGTTGTTCATAATACTCTCAAGGGTTTCGACAATAGTTTTTAGATACTGAATGCGTATCTCGCTGTCCTGTATCTCTTGGTCGGCATCGTAGTAGTATTTCTCTAGGTCACCCTTCAATACTTTGAGTCCATTAAATGGGTCGGGTGACCAGTTCTTTGACTTCATAGTCTCTTCGTCCATCTTACCATTATACCATAACCACTTATCTTTCAACAGAGACTTCTGAGAAAACTCTGCCTTCTTCAATCGTAGTTTGGTTAGGGATAGATATTCAAGATACTTGGCATGCATCTTGGGAGTGTCCATACTATTCTTATCGAGTTGACCTTCCTTTATAAGGGAGTCCTCTTTCCACTCTGCTAATATAGATTCTAAATTTATCATTAATGTGCCTTTCTCATATAACCTTTATTATATATTATTCCACGCAAAAAGTCAAGTATTATTTTTTTAGTATCTTTATTATATATAAATAGAAGTACAGATATAGGAATTAAGATGCCACAGAATGCTACAACATTAAAAACTCAAATAAAAGATGCTGAACTTACATCTAATATAAACTACTTACAACCCACAGGGTTTCGTATTAGTATTGACCGAAAAAGATATCCTAACTTAGAATACTTTTGTCAACAAGTCATTCACCCCCAAACTTCAGTATCCTTGGCAACTTTTGATACACCAAGAGGTTCAGTTCCTATAGGTGGAGGAAAAATGACTTTCGGTAGTGTCGAATTTGCTATTCTTGTTGACGAAAATATGGAATCATATAAAGAAATGTTTAATTGGTTACAACGTCTTGTCAACGAGGGTACAGTATCTCCGGAACAAAGAAGAACTGCAATACCAACACATTCTGATATAACCCTTTCTATATTAACAAGTCATAACAATACTAGTTCTAAGGTTGTTTATCGTGATTGTATTCCGACTGCGTTAGGAAGCATAAATTTTCAATCTAATGGAGAGGGAGGTTATTTAACATTCGCTGCTTCATTTACTTATTCTCAGTTTGAGGTTTTATAGAAGTTCCTATAGTACGTCTCTCGATATCATCGTGAGCAAACTCTGCCCAATATAATTCAAACGCAACACCATCTTGAACACCTTCAAACTGATGTATCTTTCCAGGTTTTACTTGACAGAAGTCTCCTGCGGTTAGTATTGTTTCATCAACAAGACCATCCTGTTCTCCGTCTTGCCATACACGAACAATCATAATACCTCTTTCAACAAAGAAACCATTCCATTTATGTTTATGTAAATGTTCGGAACACTTGTATCCCTTTTTAAACTCGATACGATGAAACTCTAATACACCATTTGCGTGTATCAGTTCTGTGTTTCCCCAAATCTTTCCTGCCTTAGTTCCCACTAATCTTCACCTCTGAGATACATTTCTCTCTCTTCATCTTCTTCTTCAGTTGTCATAGCAGTATACCCGCCACAATCAATATCAACACTTGTCATAAAGACAAACAGTATGGTTCCAAAACCACCAATCATTAATCCCAGAAAAAACTCAAACATTATTTACTCCACTTCTTTTATTCTTATAGGGCATTCATAATATGATTCACATTCCATAAATTCCCAACCATCATCAAACAAAGGATTATCTTCAACTTCTTCCCCGTCATCATTTTCAATACTACTGTCATATGCACCTTCGCTACCTTCAAATAATATAACTTTAAAATCACTATCGAGTTCGAATGTTCCAGTAGTATCTTTCTTTATATAGTACTCTAATAACTCTGCTTCATCTTTATCTTGTATAGTGATAAATGCATCTACTGCTCTCCAAGTAGTAGTTGTGTATAGAAAATTGTAAGGGTCTTCTGTTTTTTGATACGTTTCGTACTCAGTGTATCCACCTTTCGGTACAGATATTTTATAAGTCTTACCTATCTGCACTTTAGACATTTACAATACGACCTTTATCAATCCACTCTAACTCTTCAAACTTATCTTCATAAGTACGACCAGAAACTGTGAACCCTTCGGCATGCCTTTCTGCAAGGATATACTTAACTGCTTCCCTTGCTGTTCCGAATCGTTTCCAATCCTCGTTTCTTGTGTTCAACTTTAATTTTACTTCATATGCTTTCATTATACATTTTCCTTTCTGTTTTGTATTTCTGTTGTCAAGTCTTTTATAAGTTTTGAGTTGTAACTACTAGTTCCATATTCCTTTAGAAACTCAAAATCAAACCCATCAAATTTCTCCACGAGTTCTTTATATCTGCGCTCAAGTTCAAAAGAAGTATTAAAACATTCTTGTACAAACTCTCCCTCTTTCTTATATCCTAGTACAATTGCCATTACGCACCTCCGGCAAAAAGAAGACTGGCAAGCATTGCTTCATCTTCGTATGAAGACTCAGACTCCGCCAAGAACTCTTCATAAGAATCCTCGATGTCCGCAATGCGTTCGTCTCTAGAAGTATTTTCTATTTCATTAACTGTCGCCTCGAACTTCAAGAAAGTTGGGTCATCAGAAAGGTCTTTAAAGAGTCCTAAAGTTATTCCTTCTTTGACTGATGCCTCAATCTGTTCTTCAAGGGTAGGTTCTTCTACATATTCGTAAGTTTCGTTTTTCATAATATTTCCTTTCTAATTCTAGTTTACGTAAGCAACAGCACCATAAACGGTTTCTACTATTCTTCTAAGATATTTTTTATCTTTAGTACTAAGTTTACTTAGTTTAGCATCACGATTTATAGTTTCAAGTATATACCCGTGAGTAACATGACTTTTAGGGTTTATCATATCAGGATACACATTTCGTGTTACTGATACACCACTATCAGGGTCAAGCAAACCTATCAGTCTGTCGACGTTAGTTTTTGTTATAGTATTTAAATAGTTCATAATAATTTCCTTTCATTTATTATTTCTTATATTACCACTATACCATATTAAAACCAAAAAGTCAACACTTTTCTTCACTTTTTTACAATTATTTTTCATTTATTTTTAGACAAAAAAAAGGGAGACCGAAGTCTCCCCAAAAGAATAAATCTTTTAACAGTTTATTAGAGTTTTATCCTATGATAAGACGTTGTCAACTCTGAATATTCTGTAGTACTGGTTAGTTTTAACTGTACCTAAACCAGCAGAAGAACCAGTTACATATGGGTTTGATGCCATACCATAACGAGTCTTGAAACCGATTTTCGGAGCAAAAGTTGCTTCTGATACTGCTTTAACCATTTGTAGTGGTACGTATGGACAATAGAACACACCTGAGTCATATGGGTTTGAACCTTTGTAACCTACTGTTACATAGTCTGCTTGTGCATATGGGTCGATGTATACTTTTGTACGTCCGTTTAATAGACCAGCAAAAGTGTTACCTGTGTCATCTACCTGTAGGTTAGATGCAAGAGCAGGTGAATAGTCAAGAGTTCCAGCAGCGGCGAGGGCAGTAGCAACATCGGATGAACAGATGATTACGTTACCTTTACCACGACGAGTTTCTTTAGCAATTACGTTTGCTTCTCTGTCGATTTGTACTGTGAGACCTTTATACTTCTCTGCACTCCAACGACCATCAGCGTCTGCTGCTAGGTCAAATATACCATTTTTGGTTATACCTGCTTGTAAGCAACCAGTTTTCGCTTGTGAGTTAATTGTTCTGATAACTTCGCGGTTAATTTCAGCAAGGATTTCAGTTGACAATATGTTTGCTAACTCTGTTTCAGCGTCTAGACCGTGGATTGCTTTAAGGTCTTGTGCGAGTTCTAAAGAGTACTCTGCTTTTAATGCACGTGACTTAGCAGTAACAGTTTGCTTTTCAATGGTGAAACCCATTTCTTCAAACTCACCACCACCTGATGAACCTAATGCTTCAGCAGTTGCGGTAGTCATACCAGCAGCAGCAAGAGCAGTTAAACGCATAGCGTCTGCTGAGTCGCCTGATGGAGCAATACCATTGAAACCAGATGCGTTATCTGAGTCATGTGTACCTGCTTGGTTACCACCGAATTTAGTATCTGCTTCGTTGAAGAGTGCTTCTCTTGAAGAAGTAGTTACAGCACCACCAGCACCGTATCTTGCTTTCATAGCAAAGATAAGACCAGTTGGACCATTCATTGGTTGAACACCACAAACGTCATATGCCATTAGGTTAGGCATTGAACGTCGCACTAATGAGATTAGTACTGGGTCAAAGTTGGCAGCATTGCCAGTTGAGTTAGCAGGTGCTGCTTCTGTTAAGAAACCGTGCATTGCTGAACGCTCTTCGTTCATTGCACGTTCTTGGTTTTCGAGGATAGCGGCAGTAACTTGACGACGGTGATGGTCTTTAATTGCCACGCCTTCGTTTAGGACTGGTGCCCACTTTTCGATTAAGTTGTCGTATGATTGTTGCATTTTGATACTTCCTTATTTTAATGCTGTTTTACGAATTGTAGAGAGATACGATTCCATTACATTAGATACTTCTGCTGTTTGAGCATTAGCGTCTTCTGCAATATCTTGTTGTACTTCTTCTTTGATAGTTTTACTGAAATATGACTCTTTGATTGTGTTTACTTTTGTAATGAATGAATCTTCATCATCAAAGTCTACGTCTTCAACGAGTGTTTTTAGTTTTTCAACTTGTGTTTCAGCAAGGTCACGAGATGCTTCACGTATAATTGTGTTGCGCTTATAACCTTCTAGTTCTACTGTAGTGTCGATTACTTTCTGTGTTTGTTCGTTGAGTTTTGTTTCCAACTCATCAACGGACTCAGCAAGTTCATCAACTAGGTCAACTTTAGATTCTGGAACATCAATGTAAGACTCTGTGAAGAGGTCTTTCATTTTCTCCATGAAAGTTTCAGCAATCTCAGTACGCAGACCATTCTGCACAGCAAGTTTGTTGTCTTCCATCCAAGTTTCAACTACATAGTTGAGGTAGTTATCCACTTTCTCTACAAGGTCAGATTTAGTTGAAGATACTTCTTCTGCTAAGTCTTCTTTGTATTGTGCTTCTAATCTGTCAACTTCTTCTGAAAGTTTTGATTTTAGAGCAGTTTCAAAAAGTATTGCGGTTTTTTGCTTAAACTCTTCGGAAAGAGTTGCTTCAGACTCAACTAGCGCAGATAATTCAGATGAAGTATCGATTGATTCTTTTACTTCTTCTTCTTCTTTATCTTGTTCCATTTTGTTATAACTAGCATACACGCCTTCAACGTCTGCTTTAGACATCTTTTGCATATCGCCCATCATTGCACTAATCATACCCGCTTTTGTTTTTGGGTGGACTTTCTTAATTTGGGGGGGAGCATCTTTTACTACCTTATCGACAGACGCCACTGCATCTTCGGGAGAAGTTGCGTCGGGGTCTTCTTTAGGAGCAGGTGCTTTACCATCCATTTCTTCGAGAGTTTGTTCAACGATTTCGTCTGTTACTACATCGTCGAGGTCTTCATGTTTTTCAGTCATAATGACTCCTTTACATATTAGATTTTAGTAACGAGAGGAAATTCTTAAACTCTCGAACACTTGTCTCATATAAGACAGTCTTCGGAGCATTCTTAATTTCAATCTCCATTTGTTCAATTACTTGAGGTTTAAGGACACCGTTATCCCAAATCCAATCAACACCTTCCATTATACCATTAACAAAAGCATCTGGTGCTGATGGGTCTTGTACGATGTCAACCGTACTAAGAATAAAGTCGTCTTTCACGACCATTGCGTCACCCTTTTTCTCAAGACTACCCATACCACGAGTTGACACACCTAGTTGTACACCACCATCGAGTAGACCTTTAACAATCCGTCCCATTGGAGTATCCAATATTTGTGCCTTTCCTACCACATCAATTCCCTCTAACTTGAGGTCAGTGATTAGGTGAGAAACTTTATCCAAGTTAACAGTTGGTCCTTCGGGATGATTTAACTCACCGACTGCCCTCTTTTTACTAACTTGGGTATCCACGTACTGTTTAACTGCCCTCTCCATAATTGGTTTGGGGTAAACACGTCCGTTTCTATTCTTTTTATCTGCTTGTGCGAAAACGCCTTCTATAACGTATTTCTTTTCGCCATCTTCTTTCTTCTCTACGAGACACTTTAGTGTTTCGTTCTCTGTAAATTCTGTAATTAACTTCATTAGGTCAATTCCTTTATAACTTTTTCGATTGCCTTCTGCGCATCCTTTAAACTATCATAGTGGTCTAAATGGTCGCCATCAACATACGCAACAAAACCTTTTTTTCCTTGAGTTACAAGTGCAGGAATTTTATTGATTGTCTTTTTAAAGACAACCTTTCCTTCTGGTTTACGACCAGCGAGTTCTGTTATGAGGTTTTTATAAGTTTTCATACTTCTATTTATACAAATTTATTTCTTTAGAATTAATTATTTTATTCGATTTCTGCGACTATTTCTTCGTCAGATATCTCCATTTCGGCATCTGGAACTTGTCCATTAAATATTTGTCCTGCGACAGATATTCTTTGTGACTCTAATGCACTAGATTGTTTATCCTGTAATATAGAATTAAACATATCTTGTGCTTTATTTAACTCTCCATCACCTATTTGGTTTATCATATCTAAAATTGTTTCATTGCTCATTATCTTTACTTTCTTCTTTATCAGGAACTGCATTTTCATTTTTAATTTGAGTTTGCATTTCTGTAATTGTTTCGTCATTCATCATCATGACATTCTTCATAACCCATTCACGTGAGAAGTATTCGCCAATATGGTCTTGTATATTATCTAGTTGACTAAGACGTTTACTTAATACTTCAGCATTCTTCAACTCTGTGAAATGGTTATCTCTTTGGAAGTCAACTTGAATGTTGTTTTTCCAACTTTCCCAATCCTGTTCTGTTATGAGGTTTTTAAGAAGAAGTTGCTTCTTCAATATACCTGTAAACAACATTGAAAATCTCTTACGTAATCTATCAATAAACTTTTGGAACTTAACTTCTTCACGACTAATTTCTGATGCCATACCAAGAGTAAATGATTGGTCTTGCTCTAATCTATTGATAGGAACATTTAATGACCTATACATTCTCTTTTGGAAATATACTACATCATCTAGTTTTCCGAGGTTCTCACCTCCTTGAAGTGTCGTAATCTCTGTGCCTCTGTTACCTTCACGTCTTGGTAACCAGAAGTCTTCTAGCATAGACATATGCTTACGGTCATCTTTCAGATTACCTGTATTCGCATCATAGACTAACTTGTTTCTATAACGTGACATTATGTCTTTCATATATGCTTCTGATTTATTACGTGGCATATTACCCACGTCAATATAGAATATTCTGCGCTCCGGCGCACGTGCGAGGCGATAGATAACAAGACTATCTTCCATCATTCTTAATTGATTAATGGGTTTGAGTGCTTTATGTAAATATGATACAACCTGTTTCTTACTTGGGTCAAGTAAACCTGACGTCACGTAGGATACTGAGTCGGGTGAAAGTTTTATACCCTGAGTGCCGCTTGAACGTTCTTGGTAGATATAAAACTCTTTTACTTTATCTACAACTTCTGCTCCAGTAGATATATCTTTCTTCTTTGTTATTTGTCTTACTTTACGAACTTTTGCGGAATCAATAGGTCTTATGTCTTGTATGCCCAATTTGACATTCTTTTCGTCTACTATCAAATGAAAGTAAACACGACCATCTACATAGAATGAACGGAATATGTCGTGTCCTAAATCGTTAAACTTTAACATAGAACATACGTTCATAAACTCTTCTTGCATGAGTTCTTTTATTTTATCTGCTGCTTCTATTTTATCTAGGTTTAGAGTCACAGGTGATTCAAGTTCACTTCCGACTATTGATTCGTTCACGATATCTTCAATCGCGGCATCTACTTCTGGATGAGCAGCAACACCTCTATACTTCATCACTAACTGATGATTGTCTTTTGCCTGTCCGCCATCCATATCAACATATTGACCATAGTGTGAACCAGACGCTGTTACATATCCTGCGCCATCTTCATCAACAGGTGCAACTATTGAACGGAGTTTTTCTAATTTCTTATCTTTTTCATTTTCTGAATTTGATTTTGCTCTTTTGAGTTCAAATCCAAATAGTTTTAAAATACTATTATCGTCTGCCATTATATTTTCCTATTTCTAAGTTCCCTTCGGTATAAGAGACGGGGAATAACCCCGTCCCTATTCATATACTTATAATCAGATTAACTATAACTAATTATGTAGTTGTATCAGATTCCCAGTACTGGACTTGGAAGTCAACGGAAAATTCTTCCACGCCTTCTTCGGCGCTATAGTCCAATTCTATCGCAGATACTTCTGTCGGAAAACAACTTCTGTAGTTATACTTTTTAATGGTCTCGCCATCTCTACCTAACTGTTCAACAACCATGTCACATTGATAGTCTAACGGGTTTGTTAACCCTGTGTTAGCACTATGACCTGACATACCATTCATCCAACGCTCAAAAGCATTACGAATTGAAAAGTCTGTATCGTTAAGAATAGTAACTTTCCAAGTATCAAAGGTGCGATTACCAGCAAGAACAATTTCTCTTCCTCGGAATGGAACTTTGAATGAACCAATCTTTGACGCAGGAAGTGATGATGATTTACACAAGAAAGAGGTAAGTTCTACATCACCGCCAGCATACGCTGGGAAGTTAACAGTTGCTTTAAAGAGATTAGCGCGTGCGCCACCACCTCTTAGTTTGGATTTAAAATCGTCTAATCCTAATATTGCCATTGTCTATATCTCCTTAAACTGTGCCAACGACTTCTTCAAACTCGACGCCCGTTCTAACTGCAACAAAGTTAAGTGTTACGAAGTTAATTGAGTGTGAAGGTTTGACGAAGATATTCGCGACAAATCTGTTTGATTCAACGACACTAGGAGGATTGTTAGTCGCGTCGCATACAACACGGAAATCCGTGATACCGCGACGACCTTTAATCTCACGTAGGAATGGTTCCACAATGTTCACAAACTCAGCACGAGTAAACTCGTCATTGAATTCAAACATTACGTTTCTTCCTGCCGCACCTATTGCGCGTTCTATACCCAAGAACAACCTACGGACATTAATTCTATCGAATGCTGTCGGTCTTGCTGAGTTTGTCTTATCACCGAATAGAATAACTCCTTCTGCAGGAATATTTGCTATTGGGTTGATACCTACTTTATATAACGCATCTCTTTCTGCCTTTGTTGGAGACATTGAAATATCTACAATTCCGAGATATCTACCACGTCTTGAACCAGCGGGTGAGAACCAAGGTGCCGCAACTAAGTCAGTTGCTGCCATAAGTCCTGCCGTAGATGATGCGGCGGGTATCTTGATGTACTTATCGTTATACTTGTCATATACTTTCAAGTAGTTATTGTCTTGTACGAAGTATGTTGACTTGGTGTATGTATTGTTACATGTTAGAACAGCAGCGTTAGTGCCTGTTGTTACTGCAGCGAAACGTGATGGTGAAGCAACTGCAACACAATCTTTTCGTACTTCTGCTTTTGCAACTAAGTCGTTCACAACTGCGGTTGCGTCACTGTTTGAGACTGATTCTGGAGCAATCAAAAAGTCAATTTCGATATTATCGACATCAGCAAATTGGTCATAACCTCTTATTACATCTGCTTGTGCCAATGTTGAAGAAGTAACACCACCTTTGAAAGACCAATCCGATTGAGAAGTTGCCCAAGTGTGTGTAGATTTAAAATCTTCTGAAGCAGTAGTTGCATTAGTTCCCCAAAGTAATCCAGCAAAGTCAGAGTTTGAAGCAGAGTCGCCAGAAGAGAATCCTGAAGCAAGATATCCGTCTTTAATTCGTTTTGGATCTCCAGCATATATCCACTGAGACCTATTCTTTAATACGTCTTTATAGAAGTTTGATGAACCATCTGCATTCTTTGCGTTCTTTGCAACTGATAAGAATGGATATGTTTCTAGAACTGTATTTTTAACTCCGGATATAAGACCATCTTCGTCGATGACCGCAATATGGATTTCGTCATTCTTACCACCTAATGCGGATACGAATGATGAAGTTTTTGGTGGGGCATCGAAGTTATCTTTATATGCCCAAGCATTAAAGTTTGCTGTTGCGTCGTCATTATCTGAACCGACTATAGAAACTTTTAGTGAGTTACCAACAACTCCAGGATATCTTGCGAGGAAGACACCGTCTGATGAGTCGATAGTTGCATTTTCAAATGCGTCTAAGTCATTTATTTTTTGAGTCGTTAGTGTACCTGATGTGGTATGGTTTGCTACGGAATTCCTTGCACTACTTTGCTGTTCACGAACAACAAATAGAGAGTTGGAATAACGTAGGAAATATGCGGCAGAATGAAAATCTACAGCATTATCGTCTGTGGGTGCAGAGAATGCAGAAACAAGACCGTTCTCATCTGAGATTAGTATTGGTTTGCCAACTGGACCCCATCCGAAATTCCCGACTATTGCCCCAGTTGAAGTTTGAACGTTCGGGACTGAACCCGTTAGGTCAATTTCTTTAACTGTTACAGCAGGGGAAGCAGAGGGTGTAAAAAGTGCCATTTACTTTTCCTTTATAGTTATCTAATTATAAGTTAATCATAATACGTTTTTATTAGTTTCAATACTTCTATTTATACAAACAATATATTACAGAATATTACCATTCATCTACGGGTTGCCAAATTGAATTTCTGTTTTCAGGGTCTTGAATAGATTCTATGGGTTCTATTCCATCATCAATATACCCAACAGGGGGAACATCATCTTCTATTTCTTTCATTCTCTGAGCAAACATCATCTCTTTTAGATTTATATCTGTCATATCTGAGAAGTATTGGGTTGATACGAAGTAACCAAACATTACGAGGTTCATCATCAAGTCATCGTGGTTACCATCTGACGCGGCATACGAGTTCTTCCTTGAGGTGAATGTGGATATCTCCAGTATCGTATGTTCGTCTACAATCTCTAGTTTTTTGTGTTCAAGGATATCTTTGATTGCGGTACACCCAAGTCGCTTTACTTTACGGTTCATTTCAATCCCGATACGGTCTGCTTTGATAACACTCTCCATATGAATGTTATCGTATTCCATATCCTGATACAAACCATTACAAACTACTGTACCTTGGTCATTTGATTCTACTACAACATAAGCATCATTGTAGCGGATAGCATACTTATATATAAGTGTAGGGAAGAGAAAAGGAGATATATTATTATTGCGATAAACAGCAACCTGTGAAAAAGGTCTTTTGCTAATGTCGATTACCGTAAAGGTAGAGTAGTCCTGCCCCCTTCCTTTCGCCACATCAACGGTCATGATGTATTCGTGACCATTGACGGGTTTTTCATAGACCAATAGGTCGCCACCTTCAAGGACTTCTTTTGGTGGTTTCGCTCGGAATGATAACAGGGTTTCTGCATTTATAAGTGTGTCCCCTGTACCAAAAAACGTATTCCCAAATTCTTGATCAAACTGTAAAGAAGAAGTGTTCGCGATTGTCTGTCGTTTCCATTCCTCATCCCTTCCTGGAACATCGTACCAATTTACGGTAAACGGAATAAACTCATTTGTCTTCTGTACCGCACCTTCCCATATCTTATGATACGTATTACCGATACCATTTGCGGTAGACGTGATGATAACCTTAGTATCCTTACCCGCAGAGATAACAGGATATGTAGAAGTATAGAACTCGTTCGCCCTTTCCACAAACGCAAATTCGTCTAGGAACAATAGGTTCACTGACATACCACGAATAGAACTACCACTCGTAGCACTCGCAATGATACGAGAGTTATTACTAAATTCTATTGAACCTTTGTTGAGTGCTTTACATCCTGTTTGAAGAAAGAAAGGTAGGTTCTCTAACATAAGAGTAATTCGAGATAACATCTCCCTTGCCGTAGCACCTTTGTTCGCGAGTATTGCAATTGTTTTCTCACTATGAAAACAAGCATACCATAATATATATCCAACCGAACTGATTGACTTACCACTTTGTCTACAAGCAAGTACGACAGAAAAACGATTATTATTGAAGTGTTCGAACATCTTCTCTTGGTATGGATACAAGTCGAACGGGACTAGTCCTTCATCAAGGGATATTACTTTGAGATATTTCTTACAGAAGTAAACAGGGTCTTTAGAACACCTGACGTATTCTTTTACTTCTTCTTCTGTAAAATTATGTTGGACTCCATCTCGTTTAACATTTATGTTACCGAGATATGTGTCACTTTTCGGGTTCAACATCTATCACTTTACTTTCATTCTGTATCAGTCTCTGTAGGTCTGTTGTTGTTCCTACAAAAAGATTATTAGTTACCGTCTTGGCATCCTGAACAATCTCTTCTTTATTGATGTCTTTGTTCTTCTTGTTCAAGTCCATCAACTTATCATTTACATCTGCGATACCTTTTATCATATTTGATAGGACTTCAAAGGCACGAGGGTGTTCACTCTCACGCGCAACTTCAATCATCAAGTCTAATGACTCCCGACCTTTTTCTATCAACTCATAATATGTATCACGCGAATATTCATAATCCGCCTTTATAGTTTTTTCTTCACTCATTACAATCCATCGCTATCCATATAGGTTAATGTAAATCCAAAGTCACTATCAACACTGACAGAATTAGGATTAGGTGTTATCTTTACTGTACTTATATATTCATCTGAGTCTTTAAGACCACTTTCTTTTAAGAAATAATTTGTACGAACATCACGGATAATTTTCTGTCCATCATCTGCTAGTGGACCATGTAAAAGAATATCCATATTAAATGCTAAAGTGTATATAATAGTTCTCTGTGAACCTAATGCTGGTGATTGTTCGTCTGATACAGAAACGCTAGACAAAGATATTGGAACATCTTCAAGTAATGTAGGTATGTCGGCAAAGGGTTTTACAGTCACAGTATATTGTGGAACAAAATATGGTAGTATCTGCTCTACAACTTGTAAAGCATCGTCTTGATTCTTTGCGTATACATTTAATTGAAATCCTATAGTATAAGGAGTCGCAGAATAAAGTCTCTGTCTTGATATGACACTATTTTGAATTGCCTTTGACATAGTATTTATTTTTGGTAACTGTCTAGTTGGGTCATATGACATACTTGTAATCTCAAATGACATACGAGGTAATTTAATTGCAAGTTTATATTCTGATTCACCTGTCCCCATATCTGAAATACGAGATAAAAAGTCTCTTCTTTTAGCATAAGATAAAGGAACCTTTACCTGAGATATTACTTGATTAGAAGCATTCGTCCTAATTATATTAAGGTTGTTGAACAGAGAACCGAATACGGAAACCGCAGTTCTAATTCTCTTGTGATAAAAATGACCGCCAAACATTATTGCATATCTCCGAATGGGTTGCTCTCTGAGAAGTCTAAGAAGTCTGATTCAAAGTCATCAAAGATTTTATTCTGTGAATCACTTTGTATCTTTTGTAGTTCTTCAACAAGAGTAGGTGTTGCAGACTTGTTACTTGTATCACCCACCACAAGTTTAGTCGTACCAAACTCTTTGAAAGTTCCGTCCGTTGAACCTGCGTGAGCAATATGCATAACTTTATCGGAATCACTCCAACGAGTAATCTCACCCTTCATAGAGTATGTACTGAATGCTTGTGTAATAGTTTCACCTAATATGAAACCTGAACCTGAGTCTAATGTAAGTTTATATTGGAACGCACTTTCTGATTCAACAACATCTATGTTTGCAATATTAGTATCGAAGTCCTCATCGTTGTACTCAAACAACTCACATGATAATTTGTATGTTGGGAGTTGACCGAGTTGGAAGAATGGGTCATAGTTGTTACACTTGGTTATCTGGAATATAGAGTTAGACATTGGAAGATATATCAAGTCGCCTTCACGAGGTCTAAAGTTATTCTCCGTGAGTTTACGACCAATTAATTCTCTCCATCTTTTTATGGAAACAACAAAGGTTGCCGTATCTCTTATTTCAATACCGAACTTAGCAAAGAGTTCTCCGTCTCCTTCAAACTGATTACCGTCAAGATACATCTCAATCTTGTATGCTTCACCAAATCGTGAAGGTACATCATCAAGGAATATTTTATCCTTGTTGACTATCTCTCTCGGCAAGTAATATAGGTCTTGTCCATAGAACTGAAGTGACTCGATCACTAGACTTTCTACGAGTGACTGTTCTGACCTTACATTGTGCTTGAAATACTTACTAGTCGCCATTGTTTATCCTACAAAGAAACTGACAGGAGTATCGTATGTCCCAATAAGTCTGTCTCGTATTACGTCTATTTCTTTTTGTGCTTCTTGTTTTATACCGCTACCGTCTAACTTTACTCCTCCTGGAAGTGTAATACCATCAAACTTGGATATATTTTCTCCCCACTGTAATTTTATTAGTGCAGTTGCGTATTCTTTTACAAACATATCGTTATATACGTTCGCAAGAGCAGGTGATGTAGACACAAACATTTCTACCATAATCTTATCGCCCGCATTGAGTTCTCCCCCTGCACCAAGGTCGCCTTGGATATAGAGTTTTGAATCTATACGGTTGAAGTTAATCTGAGGATGACCTGTTAATTTCATATCAATAGTAGAAAGGAATTGTTCCATTTGTTCAAGATAGGCAAGGTCTCCGATACCTGTATGTAGGTCATTTATATCATTAAGTCTCATTTGATATTTTATATCAAAAAAGTTTACTGAGGTCGTATCGCTGTTAATTGGAAATATTCGATATACACTAAGTATTCTATCATTGTATGCGCCACCAAATGCCGTATTCAAATCAATATACTTATTAGTAATCATTGCTTCTGTTATGGTTACTGATTGAGCAATCCTTGAACTGCCATCACCATTATATTCCATCCATAACTGTAACGCATCGTCAAGTCGGTCTTCTATCTGTTCGTCATCAATATTAATCTCGATAACAGGGTGACCTAACCTACGAAGACAATAGTCTATCAGTTGGTTCCTTGACTGTGGTTTCGCCATTTTTTAACTCCAAATAGCAGTTGCTATTGTTTGAACGAACGCATCCTCACCACTCACATCAGTAGCAGCACCGCCATCCTCAACAAACTTATTTAATTTCATATCTCTGTGTCTGGATTCCCCTACTACACCATCTTCGGTATAGGTATCAAAATATGATACTACCATTACGGGATGTTTATCATTTGCGGTATCTTCTGCGGATGAATCTATTGCAGGTGTTACCACTACTTGACTTAATTCGGTTGTTTTTGTTATTGCCATTTTATTACTCTCTTAGTTTACTTTCTACTCTTATTTATACCAAAAATACCTTCGGAATATCGGTTTTCTTTTTCATTCTTTTCCCAGAACTTCTTATCGACTTCCTCGAATATCTCTTTATTATACTGTTGTTCTTGCGTATGCTTTGACATGCGTTATAGTCTCCGATGTTGTATTGTAGACGCATCCCCATATAAACAACTTTGGTTCAATTGTATTGTCAGTTGTATCATAAGGAAAGGTGTACGAGTTTGTGGTACACCAAGACTTCATGACACTAGGGTCTGCCTGAAAATATACATCTACATTCTCATTTATATTACTTGACTTGTCGTGTATTCTGGCATAGAATTGATAACTATGAGGTGGTAGTAATGCGTTTATCTCATTATAGGTATCGACATCAACTCTCTTCATTTCTGATTCGGGTATCACAAACTTTGCGAGAACATCATTCGTTACAGTATCAAACTTCAATCCATACCAATCTCTATATTCCTGATAGGTTGCCCCAAAACTATTCTTAATAGTATCGGTTGGAGCATCAAAGTTATAGAACGAGATATTGTTGTTTACATTATAGGGTGGTCTCTGCGCAGTATATTCTCCGACAAGGTTCATAGTGTTGTTATCAAAAGAAGAGACTTCCCCTGAGAAGTCATCGTTTAATGTCGCAACGATTGCTTGCCCCTGAGTAGTCCCCACCGCATAGTCTGTTCTTGTCGCACTACCATTCAAGTATGTTGTATCTTTTACTTGAGTTGCGTTGATTGATAACGTTCTTTCGATTTGTGTTTTTACTGTTCTACTTTGATAGTAGAGACTTTCTGCTAACTTCTTAGAAAGAGTTTCATTAACACTATTGTCGGCATTTAACTTAGAACCAACTTCTACTAAACTTCCGTCTGAATCAGTAAGTGTAGTTAGGGGTATTGAGTCTCTTGTGATATGTGAATAAGTAAATGTCATTAAACTATTTCTATGAAGCAATTCTGTTGATGTGTCGAACCAAAGGCACTCGCAAAAGCAACAGTCTGATAAAGGTATGAACAAGAACCACTACTAGATTGAAAAGAAACACTAGAAGAATATGACCCTGCTCCTGTCCTTGGAAAAGTTGCGGTTGGTGTTCCACTATTATTTGATTGTCCTATCCATACTTTCATAGTTGTCCATCCTGAGTTTGAGAATGTAGCACCACTTTTTGACAAAGCAAAAGTAAAATTATTGTTTACATTTTGAAGGGAAGTGATAGTAACACCAGATTGTCCACAAATTGAATCGATAGAATCGTCACCAAGACTGTCTCCTGCCACTGATGTACCATATCCACTTATTGTAACATATTGTTGTGCGCTATACCCTGCAACCATTGTAGTTTCGTGTACGTTTGTAACCGCAGGAGTTCCATAAAAATCTGAAAATTTAATTGTACCACTAGAAGGAACTGCATTACCAAGTTCGTCTACCGTACCTGAAGGAACATGACTTCCTCCCGCGTAATAATCACTTAAATCAAAGGTCGAAAACCCAAACTCACTAGCAATGCTTCGGTTAGTTCCTGCGGTAGACCCCAGAGATATTGTTCCTGACGTAACAATCGGCATTACTTCATCTCCTCAATCTGTTTCTTGAGTTCATTAATCTGTTCTTGTTGTTCTTTTACTGCTTCAATCAATAGACCTACCATGTTACCATAAGCAACTGTCTTAGTATCGTCTTCAGTTGTATTTACAACTTCGGGTAATACCTTTTCCACTTCTTGAGCAATAACACCAGCATATACTTTTTCTTTATCTTTTTGGTCATTTCTGGTATATGTAACACCTCTTATTTGTGATACTTTTTCAATCGCGTTTGGTATTACTGTAATATTTTCTTTTAGTCTTTCGTCTGAGAATGCAGTAACATCACCTTCTGCAGTAAGGTTTCCGTTTTCTCCGCTTACAGTTAATGCTACTGTTGATGTACCATTTCTGTAAATTTTGAAGTCAGCACCAGAACCGTTGTTGTTGTTTTTATCAAGCATAATATAAACAGCACCATATGATGAAATGTTTAAATCATCTGCTACAGTACCAGCATTGTTACGAGAAGTGATAGAGTGTGATGCCCCTGCATCTCCATAGAAAGTTACACCACCACCTCTTGGTATATGCACATATCTTGCCGTAGTGGTGTTACCATCTGCTCTTAAATCAACATTACCATTAACATTGGCGACACCATTCACGCCTAATTGCCCTTGGACAGTTACTTGTGAATTATTAACTTCAAGTCTTTCAGTACCACCTGTCACAACTCTAAATTGGTCTGCCGCATGAAACTGCGTATATGTATCAGTATCGCCTGAATGTATAATTTTATTTGGCGTGTATAGGTCTTGGTATATAATTGCACCAGTGTTGTTAAGGCGCAAACGTGTACTGCCACCTGTAACGAAATTTTGTGTATCTGTTGCAAACTGCTTATAATTATCAGTGTCGCCATGATGGTATATCCTGTCACCTAAATATATGTGATTTACATTATCAATAATTTGACCACCCATTGCTAACGTACCTGCCATCGTCAACGTACCTGTAAAGGTATCACTTGTATCGCTTCTAAGAAATTGTGTGCTGTCAAGTCCATCTAAATTATCTGCTTGTTTTGCTCTATCAACCCTAACACCATAAGTGTTAGTACCATTCCAACCCATAAGAGTTGGATAAGTTCCTGCCCAAGCAACACTAGGGTCTGAGGCATTGCACGAAGTTCCACTAGGTGTAGTACCTGCTGATGCGTCAAATATAGTATGATTATTGCCGTAGTTTTTCCATGCCAACTGACCAACAACATTACCTATAACTGCGGGTGATGTATTCCAAGTTGTCCTAGTTTTTGCGCGTAAATAATCAGCACCTTGAACACCATCTAATGTATCAGCATCTAATCCAGAACCTGAACCATCGTTTTGGTCTGACCACAGTTTCGCCCAAGAAGTGTTTGACCCACTACCACCGAATGTAGAACTATTACCACCTCTTATATACGCATTAGCGTTTCCGGCAAAATCGACATACATCTGGAAACCTGTATCACTTGCATTATTTGCAACGAGTAATGTACCATAACCACCCGCACCCGATGGTCCATTTGTGAAACCTGTGTTATATCGATAAACTCCAGATTGTTGAGCAGTATTTAAATTTGAGTTACCAGTAGCATCTGTAATCATTAATGCACTTAAATGTTTACCATCTACTGTATCAGCATCTAACCCTGAACCAGAACCATCGTTCCCTCCGTGCCATACTGTATTACCACCATAAGTAAGAGTAGAATTTCCTGCACAACCAAGTAATGTTGTTTGTTGACCAAACGCTATAAACCCACTTGCGTTACTTTGATTACCTTTTATTCTTATAGAATTAGCAACGTTGAAGTCTTCTATCCAACAATCGTCCCCAATTCTAACTTGGTCAGCAACTAATAAATTACCAACAACTGTTGTTGCAGAACCAGTAACTTCAAATCTTTCAACACCACCAGTTACAACTCTAAATTGGTCATTATTATGAAACTCTATATAAGTGTTTGTGTCGCCGCTATGTTTTATTTTACTAGGAACTACTAATTCACCACCAAATGTTGTTGTACCACCTTCAAGTTGAACATTTAAAGTAGAGTCAGCACCATTATCCCTTGCGATTATTTCATTATTATCAATAATAAGATTTGCGCCACTTGTTGAACCAATTTGAAGTCCATGTCCCGTACTTGTGTTTGATGCGTCGCCTGTGCCTGTTACTCTAAGAGTAGGCATCGAAACCTGAGTTCCGAATGTTGCCAATCCACTAGCAATAGTTAGTTGGTTAGTAGTGTCTCCCACAGTCCTTCTGAGTTGCAAGTCTTCGTCGTATGATGAAATAATACCTTCATCAACTTGTAACTTTTTATTTATGTAGAACTGCGACCTATCTGTTGTGATGTGACAGTTACCTGTATTCTGTGGTCCAATATCAACAATACCACTAGGAGTAGTAACTCTTATACTATCAGCACTATTTTGAGCAATCTTAGTGTTGGTATCGGTAAAATAGAGGTCTGCTCCAACTGTTAAGTCTGCAGATAGGTCTACATCTCCACCACCTGTTACTGTCAGATAATCTGTTGATGCACCCTCACCAACAGTAAATAATGGGTCTGTGTCTCCATTTTTACCAAAGGAAATATACCCCATTAAGGTTGAGTCTACTTTACGTTGTATTCTGTGTTGTGCAGTTTCCCAACTTGTTCCAGCAGAAATACGTTTATGTTCTGTCAATAAATAGTCGTTGTTGGAACTGGTATAGTGAAGAGTTAGACCTGACGTAATGTCACCTGATGAAGTTCCTAATGAAGTACTACTAGAACCTATAGTAACTCCACTATTTTCAATCATCAATCTCCTACTACCACCAGTAAAGAAAGTTTCTTTGTCGGTTTCAAAGTGAAGATAAGTGTTTGTATCGCCATGATGAAATATTTTATCTTTTAAATATATATCCAGAACATTGTCGATAGGATTACCACCCATTGCTAAAGTGCCTGCCATCGTCAACGTACCTGTAAAGGTATCATTAGCATCACTTCTAAGATATGAAGCACCTTGAACACCATCAAGTGTATCGGCATCTAATCCTGAACCTGAACCATCGTTAGCATCTGTCCATACTTTACGCCAAGAGTTCCAAGTATTACCGCCACTACCATAATATGTCCTAAAATACAGTTCTGGAGTAGAAGGGTGAAATGTTGAATATAGTTGTGTTACCCCTGCTGCTGATTTTTGTACTATTAAAGAACCAGCACGATTATCAGGGTAGTTATTTCCAGTCGTATCAGTATTTGAAGTCTGATAGTAAAATCCTGCATCTGATTCTCCATCCAAGTCATTTAGGTCAACACTACTACTAAGTTCTGTTGCGGTAGCAGGAACTACTGCGGCATCTATGTTAAGTGTAGCAGAACCTGAAGTAGCACCGCCACTTAATCCTGTTCCTGCAACTACAGCAGTAATATCACCTGAACCACCACCCGCATTATTATCAATATATGCCTTAATGGATTGTTGTGTTGCTAACGCAGTGGCACTATTACTTGACATGTCATCTTCGTCAAGAATGTCAGTTACTGTAACAGCACCTGTACCAGACAAACCATCAAACTCTACTGTACCTGTTACATCTAGGTTGCCTGATGGTATACTAACATTACCACCCGTAGCAATCACTAATCTTTCTGATGCCGCCGCAGTCCCCTCACTGATTGTGAAAGATGTACCTAAGTTTCCTGATATACCTGCTTTCCATTCTGCTGTAGTTACATTGTTTCGTCCAAACGTAACATTTGGCGCACCATTCCCTCTTAGATGAATACCCCTGTAGGCAGTAGAATTAATAACTTCTATACCACCTGTTACATCTATACCACCGCTATCAATACGCATACGTTCTGTACCCGCACTGTTTACAAATAAATGGTCTGCTTCTACGGGACTAGCAGTAAAGGCACGATGTATCATTC
>Ga0206129_10002001_pt1 | contig 26293 bp, 29 predicted proteins | sample Helgoland_Spring_8_FD_148616 | JGI IMG/M metagenome (GOLD analysis project Ga0206129, IMG submission 148616) | Pelagic subsurface seawater microbial communities from Kabeltonne, Helgoland, North Sea - Helgoland_Spring_Bloom_20160502_2 | ecosystem: Environmental > Aquatic > Marine > Epipelagic ...
GTAAAGCCAGCCGTAAAGCCAGCCGTAAAGCCAGCCGTAAAGCCAGCCGTAAAGCCAGCCGTAAAGCCAGCCGTAAAGCCAGCCGTAAAGCCAGCCGTAAGCAGAGTAGAAAAGCCAGTCGTAAGCAGAGTAGAAAAGCACCTCCAAGTGGTATTATCAAAAAACAAAATTTAGCAGTTGGTGAAACCATGCCAGGAATGGATGGTAATATGTATGAAGTTGTTGAGATTGAGATGAGGGGTAAAAAGGTGAGAAAATGGAAGAAGAGTAAGAAAGTTGAGATGTAGAGTGGGATTCACACCTTGTACTTTTATAAAATATGAAGGGAAGACGCTGGCTCAATTCCAGGAGACGAGAATTTAGTCATTAGATGGTAACATTTAATGAGTTTTTATAATTAATATCCAATCGTAGGTTTCTTCGTACCAGCAAAGAAATACGCGAGTCCATAAAACTCCGGGAGTAGAACAATCAGAATAAGACGAGCGTTTCTGTCGGCGCCAGGTTTTACCTCCTTGATAGTGCGGATGATAAGAAAGACGATGAGTATTACCTCTATAATAAATATAAGGAGTACCATTATAGCGAAAATTAATCCATCTGTCATCTCGGCTGTCTTTTGTAGAGTCTGCTGGGTAGAAAAAGATTCATATCGATTCTTCTTCTTATACTTAAATTTTTCAGTCATTACATTTATACCACGTTGAAATAAATTTTGGGTCAGTAGCATATTTATTATTTAAGATAAGAAACTGAATAGAATAAAAATGTCTGAAAAATTAAATATTAAAGAGATGAAAAAACTCGCAGCGGAAATGGGAATTCTGACTGATGGTCTCTCAAAAGCCACATTGTCGTACGAATTAGGTAAATGTAAGAAACGGAAGAATCACACAGATGATGGCTATGTCTTTGTCTGTAAATTAGGGATGACCGGGAGAGATGGTAATGTCTCATGTGTAAAATATAAAAACAGGAGTCAGTACGCCAAAAAACAGTTTAGGAAGAATAGGTCCACCAAAGCCATAAAATTGGAAGCAATGCTGCAGCAGAAGGCGGCTAAATGTGGACTCTCACCAATTGTTAAAGAGTTTAATTTGAACAGCAAGTATATTATTATGGATGTTGTCGATGGGGAGAGTATGTATGCTAGAATGAAAAAGAAGAAGGGTAAGTTATCAGTAAATAAGCAAAAAGAGTTGCTGACAATATTTAGTAAACTAGATACGATTGGTATTTTTCACAAAGACCCAAATCCACTAAATTTTCTATTTGACAACGATGATAAGTTGTTTATTATCGACTTTGGGTTTGCTGAGAAAATTAATACAAAACTACACGGTGATGCACCAAACATGGACCAGATGACTCTGGGACTGCTCATCAAATTTAAAACCCTGTTTCCAGGAGTGTCTTACAATACAATGACGAAAAATTTGAAGCCTGGGCTGCTAAAAATATTAAATGGAGAATAATATAGAGTTCATATTTTAAATTTTAAATTTTATATTTTAAATTTTAAATTCTTAAAATATAAAATGAGTAAGAAGACTAAAAATTTGCTTAAAAATCCAGTCTTTTGGATTATAGTAATATTGCTCATCGGACTTGCAATATGGTTAATTATCTATTTTACAAATAAAACAGGTGGTAGTAAGGGGTCAGGACCAGGAATATCACCAACACCATTGAAAAAATTAGACACTCCAATACAGGTATACCTATCCGCTATTTACCCTTCCTCCGAGAAGATTACTAATTTTTCCGCTGAAGAAGCGGAATCTTATTATAAAAATCTGTGGTTTTATTATCTCGTAACCGACTGGTTAGGAGTGCCTAGTACTGTGAATACAAAAACTGGTAAATCTATTATCATTAAAGGTACCTTGGTAGCACTTACAGATTTGGTTCCCAATGAATATGTGGACGGTGCTCCTTTTTTTCATCCGAATTCTGTCGCTATTAAGAATATCGAGAACGAATTCTACACAAAAAGTGGGATATCAGGGACTAAAACAACTGATATGCTCAAAGCAATCAGTAACGGTAAGTACATTGAAATATCTAGTTTTGGATGGAATTCATTTCCAAATGGAATTTATCTCAACTCGGCTATTGGTTCCGGTATCTTTTGGGATCCTGGAAACATTGCAGTGGGTCCTAATAAACTAGCTTTAATTTATATGTTTGCGTGTCAGATATTAAAGGTAGAATACGTGGAAAATACGTTTACAACGACTGGATACGCGGCATTAAACAAGATGTTAAAGAAATACGATACAACGGGTAATATTAACAAATTATTGAAAAAGATACAGCAAGATACAAAGAGTAACTCGATACAAGATGTTATTAAATTTCATGTTGTCGATGACCGACAGTTCTTGTCTCAAGCGAGTGTCGTCGGCGATGAAGCCGTCATAGCGTACGATGAGACGTTGAAGACAATGGGATTAGTAGAAAAATATGATTCTTGTATGATGGCAGCGCAGGCTAACGGCGATGGTAGTTTTGATATTGAATTCTGCGATTTTCGAGTAACAATCAACGGTTCTTTCAGTTCTGGTACTATAGATGATGACATACAAGGGAAGTGGGAAGTGTTCCACGAAAAATATCTGTCTATCCGCGATCCATTTGATATTGATAATACCTCTAAAGCACGCATGTTGGAAGTGGTGTTTCCCACTATCATGTTTTCGGGTGAAGATGCTACTTACATGTGTAAAGCTGGTCCTAATTGTGGCGCTGTCATTGAGAACAGTAGTCGTGCTAATTTGAATAAAAGTTGCTCTCTTATGGGCTGCTCCCCCGCAGATACCCCTGGGTCGTGGAAACGAGGGCAGACACTTAATATCTATAAAAGTGGTGCTGTTAATCTCTACACCCCGGGGGGTGTCTCGTTTGCTATAAATAACGCCAAGAGTGGTTTATCTATGATTAATATATCACAGAGTACGTCGCGTATCATTTCTCGGTTGAAGAACCATGTGTATCCAGCATTAAGTGCTACAGATGTCAAATCTCTTACTAGTAATACAGATTTATCAACATTTTTAAAGATTTTAAATATCACCAATCCCTCTTCCATTTCGGATGGTCTTCGTAATTATCTGAAATTAACATATCCTCTCAGTAGTAAGTTATGGGATACTAGTAGTCAAAATGATATGGCTACTATCTATATGACGTTGAATGCCCATTACATGCCTCTTCTACTTCCTATTGGGAAAATGACCATACCCAAATGTTACAGCCCATCTGAATGTGTTTTTCCACCTAGTAAAAACAGTAGAACGCAATTATGGTCTTTTGATGGTGCTCATATCACTGGTGCCAGTCCTAGTGATATTGGTAAGAAGGCTTCCTCTACAAAGAATTATCCCGATTCAACCCCGTATTGGTATCAACACGTGGGTAATCCATTTAATGGAGGGTCACATTCCGCGTTCGACAAAAAAAGTATGACTCTTACCGAGGGTGGCTTTCCTAATTATGCATGGGTTGAGAGTGTTCAATACGCAGATGAATCAGGGGGGAAACGTCTTGCTGGGAAGTACGATGAAGTCAACAAGGTCAATACCGGACCAGAGAGCTGCGACTGTGTTCCTAATGATGACTGTACCACCTTTATACAAACACCTGAAGGATTTGAACTACGAGAAGGATTTGATGATGATCAAACGTGTGATCCAGCCTACACGCCACCTGCTGGGGATCCGAAAAATATCACTTGTCCAATTGGTCAGGTTTGCATGGGTAAACTTAGTTCTTCCTACTGTAATATTCCGGACGCATATACAGATTGCGCTATTACTTATCATGGTCAAACACCACCAGGTACTTCAATTTGTGGTTCATTTGACGATAAAACTGAATCGTGGGTTCCTGGTAAGTGTGCCGAGAATGATCAATGTAAATGGGCACTTGCTTCTGACATGGATCAACCACAATCTCAATCCGATCTCTTTGATTGTATCAAAACGAATACGGACAATACCAAGTGTGGACTACCATGGTCCGTACAGTACAAAGATACCCCCAATGTGCAAAATATACCCGTTATTACTACCATGTACTACCCACAAATGGGATATGGTCGATTTACCAATTACGGGAAGACGGGTATATTTTATTCTAATGTATCGGTTCTGTTGACAATACCCGATTTGAATCTCCGCATGACTATGGAGCAAATTATTCAATTGGTCGGTAGCGCTGTCGGTGGCTTATCTATCTACCACCAATTAGAAGCCCTACTAGACAAAACACAAAAGGATAACCGTCAATTTCTTACTGGATATGTAGTACTTCCAAATCATGAATATAATTCAATACCCAATGTAGACAAAGCTAAGATATACAACATTCAAAACAAACGCAGCGTGATATGTGAAACCCCGTTAATTAATCCGGGCGACGACCCTCGACTTAGTAATATTCAAAAGAATTTTACACCTCTGTATATACCACCTGAAGCAAACATAAAAAATCCTCAGTATAAAAAGACTCTTGATTACGAATATGAAACAGCTATTCAGTTGCTAATGGCAATGTATATTCATGGTTGTACAGGAAATCACAGCAAAACTCAAAATTACCCATTTGGAAGCTACAACAGCTACGGTATGTCTATTGGTCATCTAGCCTACGTGCGTACAATTGCTATGGGATGGAATACACTTCAATTAGCACGAGATCCTGATTATGGTGGAAACAGTATGAAATATTGCGAGTGGCCATTTTACGACTACGAGATTATACATGTCGCCGCTAAACCACCATCGTGGTTCAAACCAACTATGGCTAAAGCAAAAAATAAAGACTATCCAGATGAAACAGATGGGTATGGCTTTGATTTATCAGTGGGTGGTGTTTGGGCTGATAGCGGTGCTTCAAAAAATTATGTTTTCTGCAAAGGGATGTTCACATTGGATATTACTTTGCATTTATCATTCTACTTGGTAAACGGGTATCTACCAGGTAGTGGTATTTGGGATGAAGATGTAAAGATGTTTAATCCTATCCATATTAACCGCAACATTTTTAGACAGGGGCAGTTAGGAACTGATGTTTATGCTAAAACTATTCGTCCTTACTATACCCCTACGACGTGGGGTTCCAAACCAATACTATATGACATGACATGTCCTTTTCCGGAGTGGAATGGTATACTATGCGACAAGAGTAACCCTGCATGTGTTGCCACCAAAAAAGGTCAAGGTATCTACTATCAGGCAATGCATTCCACAACACCCATGGGTGCGTGGCCTCTTGGAACACCCGTGGGTGTATAGTTATTTAGAACGGCATCAAGTATTGGGCGTCGAACAGTATTTGACATACACATATACGCAATGCACAAAGAAAAGAGGTGTCAGGAAGTTAAGAAATTTTGGACTAATCACCGTTTCTATACTATTACTGATATCCTTGTCAAATTGGTCGAATATTTTTCTAATAACTGATATGTTCAATATCTGTAAAAGTGTTTGTTCGTATTTTATATTTTATTTAAATTCTTAAAATAAAATGCATAAGAAGAATAAAAATTTACTCAAAAATCCAGCCTTTTTGATTATGATAATATTTTTCATAGGCTTTACCCTTGGTCTAATTTTCTATTTTACAAATAAAACAGGTGATGGTGATGGACCATCGCCATCACATGGACCAAACCCATCACCATCACCGGGACCAAACCCATCACCATCACCGGGACCAAAACCAAAACCATCACCATCGCCGGGACCAAAACCAAAACCATCACCATCGCCGGGACCAAAACCATCGCCATCACCATCGCCAAAGCCATCACCATCACCAGGTCCATCACCGGGTCCTGCTAATATCCCTTGCTCATTCAGATGTACTACGAATGCTCAATGTATATCTAAGAATCCATCCTCCTATTGTCAGAATGGTACTTGTCACGGGTGTATACCATCACCAGGACCATCACCAGGACCATCACCATCACCATCACCATCACCATCACCATCACCATCACCATCACCATCACCATCACCATCACCATCCATTGTAAATAAAACTCTACCATCTCTTCTAAAGAAATCTACGATTGGAATTGTACCATCTAAAATGGTAATTGATAATAAATCTCACCCATTTCCACCACCACCACCTAAAAAAGGACAAGCTCGGTCAGGTAGAGATGTTAGATTAACTTTATGGCATGAAGGTATTGTTGGACCTGTAGCTCAAGATAAAGATACGTGTGCAACATATGTCAAAGACATGGTAAATTTTGTTATAACTAAACAATTTGACAGGGTGTATTTACAAGCACAAGATCCAACCACTGTGGATAAGTATGGAACCCAAAAATTTGCTTATTCACAAGTAGACTTTGTTGTAGACAACTATTTAAAACCATTGTCAGGTCCAGCCTACACAGACGTCGAAGCCGGATTATTGATTGTCGTCAATCCCTTATATCCGTGGACATATAGTAAAAGTTTATCCGGTGGAATGCAATACAATAATCCTGGTTATAAAAATAAAATTCCGACGGAACCTGATGGTGGAACTTGTCAAATTCCTTATAGATATTGTGATCCGGGAAATTGGAGTAAGAATGATAAAACAGCCTCTATGTGTTTTCAATCCGCCCACGCCAAAGAAAATCCATGCGGTGTTGAGAAGTATTGGTGTGATAAAGACAAACCGTGCTGTCTCCAGTTTAATACGGGATGTCCTAATAATTTTGAACAAGCTTTTAAATACGTGGATGATATTAATACACTTTCCAGGAAGAAGAACGGGTCGAACGCAAAACTGATAACGACGATTGCTCTCGACGGGGAAGATATTGGGTTGTATGGCGCTGATAAATATGGTATGGCTCAAGCATGGCAAGCAGCATGGACGCACGCATCCGACATTAATGAGATAGGTGTAGCCAAGCAGGGAAGTCTTACCACTGACGCGTTAAGCAGTAATGCAGCATTTCCGGAATTGTATTGGATTGGAGAATTACAATATTCACCCCCAGATTCAGCGTGCAAGTTGTGTAAAGCAACATCGGATATGTGGAATCCGAAAAATACAACGTGTCAAAATTGTTTAACAAAAATATATCAGATGTATAGGAATCAACCCCAATGTATGCTGGACGCTTGGTACCCATATCTTAACAATGGAACCAGTAATCCTAATCCAGATCTTAGCTGTAACCCAACCATTACTAATCAACTGACTGAGAAAGGAGCTGCTATTGATGCTGCTAGTTTGGTAAACAGCCCTGGAACGTGTCCCCTTATCTCCATTGAACACGCTCATTCAGACCCCAGCCTTCCCAGCCGAGGTAGTGATGAAACTGTAAGTACATGGGCTAAAAACCAGAAATCAACCCAACCTAATAATTGTATACAAGTAGATTACGACAAGGATGGTATATGTGGAACATTCGATGGTTTTGGGAATTGGGATTGGGATAAGTTTCTAGAGTTCTTGGAACTTCTTGCAAAAAAATATAATTTTAAAGAACTTGGTGTCTACGAATATCAATTCGTTCCACCTCAATGGAGGAACACATCATCAACAACAGCCGGTGTTTTTTAGAAAGATTGTCCAATTTCCATTCTATCAGAGTTTTTACAATCAACTTACAAATTGGTAAGTAAAATTATTTTTGTTGAGTGGTTATGAATGATTTACTTTTTCTGAAACTAAAAAAGCCATCTAAGTAAATTTCTTAGTTATAATTTATAAATTCTGTTTTATAAATTTAATATTTTTATTATCTGATCACTCTCGCAACCATACCAGGTTGCTTCATTTCTAGTTCACCATCCAACATGGCCTGTCCAAACGAAGGGACGTCTCGACGCCATAAATACGGGGCTCCGTCGACAGTAGCAACTGCCGACATTTGCGGCCTTCCATTTACAAATAGTGGAATATGGTTGTTATAACTCAAATAGATACCATTACGAGTTTGTGGAGTAGTGGTGGCGTAGAATGGATACGATGTTATTGTATACTTTGGGTTTGACATTTTTAATTAACGGGAAAATAATTAAAATATTATTAAAATAAAATGAATACATCTAAAAAATTAACAATCGCATCTCTTGTTCTGGGTGGAGTGGGTGCATTACTTTTCCTCATACACAAAACCAGAGGCGTCAAAAAGAGTTCTTTAATGGCTAATGGAAGTAAACTCCTTATTGCTATCAGTATAATTTTACTATCCATAGCCGTGCTGCTTCTCAGCGAAAATAGAGATTCTTTTTCCTATAAGTCAGATTGTCCAATAACTATACCGATAAGATGAGTGAAAATCCTAAAGATATTGACCGTAAGAGGGCTTGGTATTGCCGGATAACACATTGAAACGAATAAAAGAAGCAGTAAAGAAGGTGGGTAAAAGCCATCTGAGACCTATTAAAGACATTGTAGATTTCGATGGTGGTAAAAAACTGTCTTTACTTCCGGATTAAGATTGGATTGGTATTGTTAGAATAATCCAGAATCTCTTTTTCAGGTAAAACACATTATTTATAAATTACGAAATATAATTATATTTCGAATGAATGAATGAAGAAAACCCTTAAATTATCAAGCTATAATTTGCTGAATATCACACTTATCACACTTATCACACTTATTATTGGCGGGGTAATAATACTAGTAATAGTATTATTAAATTCGTCAACACCAACACCGGGACCAACACCAACACCGGGGCAAACACCGGGACCAACACCAACACCGGGACCAACACCGGGACCAACACCAACACCGGGACCAACACCAACACCGGGACCTTATGATGGAAATGAATGACCAGGTTTAGGAATTAATTGTACAACAGATTCAAATTGTATCTATCCTACTGGGGCTGGAAATATGTTTTGCAATAAGAAAACTAGTAAATGCGAATTAAACTTATGCCCCGACATGCACGATTACTCCCCGATGGATGGTTGCTCATTATATAGGACAAAGACCGAATGTAATGGATCCTATATAGGAGACGGTGCAATGACAGTTATACAACCAACTACTACAAATTGTGCAGAAGTCACCCCGTGTTATACAACAGAAACTCCGAAAGCATGTATATGGAAGAAGATGCCGGGTGACAACTTTCAACAATGTATAGCCGCTGATAATATTAGTAATTCGTGCACTAAAGATTCAGATTGTGTTTTTACCGAAAACGATGGAATGGGTAATTCCATCAAAATAGGTGGGTACTATTGCGATACTCGGACCAACAAGTGTATACCAAATACATGCGCATATAACCGATGCGCAAGTGAAACTGGTGGAAAAATGTCTAATTGTACAGGAAATCAACACACGACCACCGTATCCTAACCCTTCTTTTTGAATGCGGTAAATCATCTCTCGCAAATAAAAACAATTTTTCGTCTAAATTTTACAATGTTTTATAAAATTTTACAATGTTTTACACGTATCCACCAAAGGTCTGTGGGGTATCGACAAGCATGGTAAAACAATATTTTGTCCTCCCATTCAGTCCACTAGTCCATCCGTCCCAACCTCGCGCTAAGAAAGAAGAATTAGAGAAATTTATTTAAGTTGATATACACTCTGTCCAAGATTGTCTGACCTGGCTAGATTAACATTCAAGGACTTTAGGGCTGTATAGACATCGTCCACCATGATTGTTTTGGTGTAGTTGTTTTGAAGAATTAAGATATCACAGATTTCAGCTGTTTTGGCGTGGAGAAGCGTTCGAATAATATCGACACATTCGTCTGACATGGATTTAATACCCGCTTGGCGGGCAATTCGTTGTAAAGATGGTTTAGTAATATTCATTTCTTTTCCATACGAGTCTGTTTTTTAAGTTAGATTTTACTACCTCCTTCTCTTCTCTTTCTGTTAAATATAACTAGAATACTAATAGTTATTTAGAAAAACGTTTATGTTTAGAAAATGACATCCAGAAAAAAGCAATCCAGACATTTCGAAATTTACGTTTTGAAATTACTCAAACAACAGTATCCAGACAACAGCCTGAACACTAATACGAAACAGCAACTTAATAGTGTGCTATGCCACTTAGCTACCCGTATCTCAACCGATGCAAAATCTTCGTGTTTACATGCCGGTAGGCGTACCATTACTCACATCGATGTTATCGTCTCCTCTAAAATGCTGATGTCCGACGAAGATCGCCTTTCTCTCGATATTGCTGTCAACGAGATGTATAATACGATAGACAAGTCGAAGGAGACAACAGATGCGGTAAAGGATGATTTGAATGAGGATGTAAAAGGGGGACGACGAGAAGTAAAACTGGGCCTTGTGTTTCCACCAGCCACTGCTGAGAAATTCCTACGTGAAAAAGGTAGCAGTGGTTTAATGGTGGCTAAAAAGGCATCAGTTATACTATGTGTAGTTCTGGAAACTATCATGCGTGATATTTTAACACAGTCTGTGGCTCAGATGAACACGAAGAAAAAGCGTCTGACAATTCAAGATGTTAATCGAGCGGTAACTACTACCCCTTCTCTTAAGAACCTATTCCGTAAGTGTACCATTCAGTTTATCGGTGGTGGACCCACGGACTTTATCCATCCTATGCTTTCTGTAAAAACAGGTAAAAGCAAGCACGACGTCTACGCCGATGACGACACAAAAACTCGTAGATACAACCCGGGAACATTGGTACTCAAAGAGATAAAGAAATTACAGAAGGTGTATAACAAGAAAATTATAGCAAAAGTACCATTCGACAAGGCAGTTCGGGAAGTATTCACCGAAAAGAACTGTGACAGTAAAATCTCTAAACAGGTATTCACAGTTCTCCAATATTATCTGGAGTCATATCTCGTAGATATTTTACATCAAAGCAACCTAGCAGCCCTTCACGCGGGTCGTCTCAAGGTAATCCCGGAAGATATTGACTTTGTTCACTCTATCAGAAACAACTTACTTCCAGTGAAAGTACAGGTCTTGATGGAGAGTGGTGAGGATGAGTTGACTAACGTATCGGATTAAACTAATATTTTTATAGTTAAAACTATAAAAAACAGATATTAAATATTTTCCACCAACATGTTTATATTAAGTACTTTTACCTATTATCCTACTGTTGATGATCTATTCAATCAAAAATACTCATTAATTTATTCCTCCTTCACCTCACTGTCTTCTTCCTTTACCTCTTCCTCATTATTCGCATGATCCCCACTCATATGAGCCATTTCAATAATACGTTCCCCATTAATCATCGAGTCAACGGGAACTTTTAGCGAGAGATTTTTTATAAGGTTCGATGAAAAATTATCATCATCTAATTGTCTAGACAAACTTTGACTGGTTGGTGGTAGCCATTGACTGTTTATCATAGACTTGGCCTTTGCTGTTTCACTACCCACCTTGTACAAATTTGTAATATAATTGGATTTTTCCAGACAACAGCACCTGAGACTACTAGAGAAACATTTACATGTACAATAATAGCAACTGAAAATCTTACGACATGGTGAACTATAATATACAGCGTCATAGGTCTTCAGGATATTTTCACCCCACTCCGTCATGACATAGACACCTTCTTCTGTTTTTGAGTACCAGGGATAGGTGTCTTTGACGAGTTCTGGGTAAAATCTGGTAAGTTGCCAGACTGCTGTCTTAAACTCTTCTGGCGCCATTGGTGGTGGAGATGCTAGTAGTTGTACAATTTCTGTCTCATAAATCTCGATGAATTTTTCATATGGTTTTCGTTCCCATGGAGGTTTGGTCAGTGCATATTCTATTTCCACATTTAATTTAGATAGTTTTTGAATATACCTGTCTATATTTTTAATTCTGTCGACGTAATTTTGTTTTTTAAGCCATGCGGCTACAAGTGTGGTGATAATTGAGAAGAAACTTAAGAACCACTCAGCCAGATATTTTGTGTACATATCAGTAGGGCGTACTAGAGACAATGTCGACGTAATGGTGGAGATAACAATAATAAGCCACGACCACCATCCTTCCTTCTTTTTCAAGTCATAGACAAAAAACCAGTTAACGGTGAACTGGAACTCAATCAGATTTTTCCACTCCAAAATACCTTTCTTTTTCCGAGAACTCCATCCGTTTAGTTCCTCCGCTTTTTCCATCGCAATGTAAGTATCATTGAGAAGTTGGTTAATACCCTCCTTATTCTTGTAGATTTCTCGGAGTTTTTTCGTGTCAGTAGATGTTTTAAAGTCATTAATATCTATCCAGTCATCTATAGATAGTCTAGGCCGTCTTTGCGTGTAAGACTCGGCTTGTGTTAGTGAATGAAAGTGTTTAAACTCATCGTTGGTGCTTTCTGATGCTTCTGTCATTTTATAAAATTATGAAACACTTTAGATTAAAAGAAATATTTGAGATAATGTACGTTGTTGTTAGGCGTAATAATTGTATTCTTTGTCCATCATTTCCGGATTAGAGGCATCAAGACCCAATGTTAACATAATTTTCTTCGTATCCTTGATCATTTCTTGCTGCTGAGTGGCTAATGTAGTCAGTATTGCTCTCTGCTCCTTCATCTCAGACATCATTTCTTGCAATAATATAGAAGATGTTGTTGCCGCCTTAGGTACAGGTACCTGTACAGGTTGAGGTGTCCACGCGAAAGGTGTGGAAAAAGCAGACGAGAAGGTTGTTTTGAAGGTTGATGATAAGGAATGTGGGGATTCTTTCCTAGATTTTTTGTGAGATGGACGACTAAGGTGTGTGTTACTTCGTTGTCTTTTTTTCATTATATCCATTTTTCTTATTTCACGCAACCTTTAAAATATTGAAAACTGAATTTAATTTTTTTCTTATATCGAATAAAAATGTCTGAAACAACTGAAAGTATTCTCAGTATGGAATCCACCTTAAAAAGCATGGGAATTGACTTGAGTACAATGTCTAAAAAGAATAGAGAGGAGATTGAGAAACTATCATCCGAGATTACAGACCCAATGAATATGAATATGGAACACGTGAAACGACTACAGGAACTTCTTGGTATTACACCTAGCCCTACCCAGCAAACACTACCCGCCGGTTTCGCACCCAACCAACAACCTAAAAAACGTACAAAGATTGGTGCTAATACACAGTGTCCATGCTTGAGTGGTAAAAAATACAAAAAGTGTTGTCGTGGTCTATTAAGAAATTAAGAAATATTATTAACACCACATTCCCATATATATAAAACGCGTGGGTTTAATTTCAAAGTCTCGTAGAATTAAAAATATTATATTTATAATATTTTTACAAACCACCTATTTTTCTAACAAAAGATATAGGTTAATACTAACCATAATTTAAACAAAAATAAAGTGACAATAAAAATATGTGGGGTCGTAAAAAACAACACAAAAAAAATAGCGAGTCGGACGAAGAAGAGGACGATGACGACATCATTATACATAATAATCATATCTATTTCTATAGCGACGTCTATACAAAACCCATTCAACAGTTAAATAAAGCAATAAACGAACTCAATGAGCAGGGTAATGGGTATTCCGAAATATGGATCCATATTAACTCCTACGGTGGTACTGTCTATGACGCTCTCGCGGCCGTCGATACTATCAAGGCGTCTCCAACTCCTATTATAACTATTATCGAGGGTATGTGCGCGAGTGCCGCGACAATGATGAGTGTTGTTGGAGACCGGAGATATATCCGCCCCAATAGTGTTATGCTCATCCACCAATTGCGGTGTGGGGTATATGGAAAGAAAGACGATGTGATTGATGAGATGGATAATGTAACAAAGTTGGAGAACCGGTTGGTAGATCTGTTTGTCGAGAATTCTAAACTCTCCAAACCGGTATTCCAGAAAATGATGAGTCGAGAATTGGAGTACTCAGCTAAAAAATGTCTAAAAATGGGATTTGTGGATGAAATTTACGAGGGTAAGAAATCATTAGGAAAACGTAAGAGATAAATATATAACAGCAAGTACATGTTCCTATAAGAAATTATGACAGAGTGTGGTGATTTGTCGACATAAATAACCATGTTTAGAAAATAATCGAATAATTCTTTTTATTATTTTTCATTTCATAAGATAAATGAAAACACGAGAAGTATTAACTATAACTGGCATTTGTCTTTTATGTCTCACTCTATTATGCATACTGTTATTATTTATGTCAAAGCAGAAGAAGAAGACAGTCGAAACCAAGGCTTGTATATCTACCATGCTATTCATAGCACTCTCTGTATTAACAGTGTCTCAATTTATGAAAGAGACTGAGGATATTAAACAGAACCAATAATTTTGTCTCGGAAATTTATAGATATTTTTATTTAGGATGGGATATAGAAAAGAACTATAACAGGAACTCTAGAGTATGCTTCTATATTATAGAAAAATGAAAAGACAAAACACGAGAAGGTGGCTGGTAGATATAACCCCGGTGAAGTAGCTATAAAACGACTGTCAGAATTACAATAATAAAAATCTTATCATTCTCCCGTGGAGCTACGCATACGTTAAAGGTAACGTGTATCCCTGTTTGTTCAGGGTTGTACGTTGACTAACGTAGCACTGTGTCAATAAAATATATTTAGAAAAGTAAATATATTTTATATTCTAAAATAAAATGTCATCATTAACTCCTGGAATATTAGTTCGTTCCGGCTCTCAACAAAACCCAGTCGTCTACGGACTACAAATGCAAAAAGATATTAATCTTACAAATTTAACCGTACCGTTCGACCAAGGGGTTGTGCTTCCAAAAATAAGTTCAGCATTTGTCCCTCAAAAAAAGGGTAATACGATTATTCCTATAAGTAACCCCGTTCAAGATACAAATATAGAATCCTCATTTGTGGCTGGTGCTGGTACGTCTGTAAATTCAGATTCAACATTCGATGGCTACACATTAGCTCAGATTGTCGCTATTCTCAAAGTTCGCGGAATCATTCAGTAAATGTTTTTAATATTATATTTTTTTGATTTAATATTATATATAGTTGAAGAAAAGAAAATGAAAGCTATTTATATCGGTTCTGGGGATGATACTCGTCCCATAACACGTCTTTCTGATGTAGCAGAATTTGTGTATGTCGATTCTCAACCCTACAGTGCGTTTGGGATATTACAGTCCCAACAAATAATGTCCAATGGGAGTAACGGCTATTCTCGACCCAAATTCTTCAACCGTCTCTGCCAGTCTATGAAAGACGTGAACATGATGCTGCAAACTATCGACCAGAACGTTATCGACTTTGTACATGATGATGGTGGAACAGAAGGGGATAGGAAAGTAAGGTATTATATTAATACTGCTGTTCCCGAACATGTAGAGTGTTTGAAGAAAGAGATAAGTACGGCTGATATGCTGATTGTTGCGGGACACGACCCGCATATCTCTATTTTAGACTTTACAACTAAAAAACTCTTGTTTGTGGGGTTTTCAGACACATCATTCCATGATGATGAGTTTCCAGATAAAAGCACAGTGTTGTATCACCTTCACCATCCAACGCATGCAGCTGCTACTCGCGACAAGTTCTCTACATTTACATATGTAAGTACAGATTCGATAAAGACTTTTGATACATGGGAGGAGTTTGTTGCCTATAGTTGTCTGTAGTATACAAATTATTTTCTCGCAAATTCTACAGCTCTATCTAATCCATTCAGTTGTCGTACAGTATCTTCAAAACCTAGGCATGAATCTGTAATACTTACCCCATAGCGTAATTCCGGACTTATCTGCTGCTTGCCTTCAAACAGATGAGACTCCAACATAACACCACCTATTTTTTTACCACTGCCGCCGTGAATTTGTTCAATGATATATTTAACTACGTTCTCCTGATTCTCGTGTTTCTTTCTCGAGTTGCCATGCGAGCAATCGATGACTACTTTTGAGTTGAAGTCGCGGCATCCACTTTGATATGCGACATTATCAATCTTGTCAAAATTAGGACCATTTTTATAACTTCCACGGAGAATAACATGGGTCGTTGGATTACCATTTGTTCTTATCAGACAAATTTCACCCTTCCGTGTAACGCCTGGAAACGCGTGCCCACTTCTAGCCATGATAGCCGCATCAATAGCTACTGTGAAATCACCACTTGAACTATTTTTAAATCCGATGGGGCAGGACAGTCCAGATGCCAACTGTCTATGTATCTGACTTTCCACCGTTCTAGCACCAATTGCTCCCCATGAAATAAGGTCTGAAAAATATTGTGGAAGAATGGTATCCAAAAACTCAGTACCGGGTGTAATACCCTTTGATAAAATACCAAGTAAAATTTCTCTCGACATATGTAATCCCTTCGTTAAATCACAACTCCCATCCAAATCTGGGTCGTAGATAAGTCCCTTCCAGCCAAGCACTGTCCGAGGCTTTTCAAAATAAGCCCTCATAACAATAACTAAATTTTTACAGTCAAGTTGACTTAGTTTCTCCGCATACTCCAGCGCGGATGCTGGGTCATGGATACTGCACGGACCAACGACGACTAATAATTTATCGGAGATTCCGGAGAAGATATCAGATATTTCCTGTCGAGTTTCACGGACAAGTGAAATACTACTGACTGGTGTATTTGATTGTTTAATAAAATCTTCAGGTGTTGGTAATATATGTGATTGTTTCCAAGAAAGATTTATATCCATTTTTTATAATTTAATTTTGTGTATAAATTTAAATTATTCATTCGAATCGTCAAGTTGTATTCTCTTCATTGCTAACCTTTTTATATCCCTTCATATTTTTCATCATTTCGGTTATATCCTCGATAACCACATCTATTTGAGATATAAGAGTATTGTCCCCAGAATATGTCTCTTTCAAGTGTTCCAGACCGGGTAATGATTCGTACATAGCTTCCACTACACGCTGAACTGCTATTTTGTCATCTGTTTTAGCAATAGAGAAGGCACTTTTGTATAGTTGTTTAATTTTACTAATAGTTGTTTGACGGGACTGTCCATACCACCACCGACGGGTCCACTCTGGGAATATAGACCATTCAACTTGTTGGAAGAGTATACCATCTGTTTCTAACTTCACACATGGTTGTAATTTGCTTATAACTTTTAAATTTACCAATGTTGTATCCATTAATTCCATTTTATTTTTAGTAGTGTATTTTTAAATTTATCTTTTCTTGTAATTATTAAATATACTAAAGTATCTTGGGATAAGAAAACCAAGTTAACGTGTATCCCTTTTTGTTCAGGTTTGTAAGTTGGCTAACGTAGCGTAAAAAGCAGCGGGTTGTATCACGGTGGGAAAAATAAAGTAGTGGTGGAATTGAATATCTAAACCCAAATAAGTTAAATGTATCAATGCTAGAAACAACTAAAAAACATTATGAATACAGAAAACATCCAGATGTCCTTCTGATTTCACTTGCCAGGATAGAAATAGACCATGAGATGTTAGAAAATATGGAGACCCACCCATGCTTTATTTCACCCATAAGTAACATGGGGAAAATTACTAAACTAAAACGAGTGGTAAAAAATATCATCGCTAAAAACACACAGCAACCAATTGTCGTAAAACGTGAGATGCTCTATACACCACCAAAAGAGAGACGCAGAGGAGAGATACGCTATAAATACCATATTAGAAAGGGTCGTACACTTGTAGCTGCTAGTATCAATGCTAAATTGACTCATATCCCCTGCTATGTAGAAATGTGAACGAATATGAAAGAATATAATTCTAAAAAGAATTATATTTAATTTTTGAAATCTTACCACCATTATTTTTTGTGTAAATCGTGGCTAATGCAATTACAATGAGTATCAGTCCTCCACTTATTAGTAGTTAAGTGTTTTTCATTTTATTAATGTGATACTTTTATTTTCCATAATAAAATGACAACACATAGAAAACATTCCAACAATTGCACCGGCTTCCTAGTCGCGATGATATTTTTTATTCTCATGGCTTTTGCCTCTATCCCACTCTTTATTATCGGCTTCAACAAAATGACTCAAGATATGAACAATAAACCCATAGATTCTTTATTTAGCGACTTTCAATTTAATACTGAGCAAATATTAGCAACTACCATGTCCTCTGTTGGTACTACTATGGCGATGATTTTCCTTTTTCTGTATATCTACTGTAAGTAATACACAATCTCGTTTAATATAAATCACCCCCTCCATATTTTGACCAATCTTCTAGTAAAGAATCGGCGTAGTTTTCAAGATCGTTGCGATGATTTTCAGCGATAGCAAAACTACGGGCTTTTGTTGCCAGTGCGCTTTCTTTCAAAAACTTCCGAGCCTTATTTTGCTCTTCTAGTGTGTAGTCCTCTCCGTCTTTCTTCGCATCAGCTATATCTTGATTAATTTCTGTATCTATTCCTGATAGTCTTTTTTCATACGCTGCATTTGCCTCTTTTATTCTAACTGCGAATGGGTAATAAAATTGACCATTATAATTACGTGGGATGGGTCCCCTCAATTTTTTTAGTTTATCATATAAAATTTTGTAAGATGGGTTATTCTTGGAAACATTGTTTACTCGTAGTAATACTTCTATTTTCTTTGCTGTAAGGGCCTTTACAAAGGCTTTTTTGTGTTTAAGACTAGTTTTCACCTTTCTACTCACCTTTCTACTCACCTTTCTACTCACCTTTCTACTCACCTTTCTACTCACCTTTCTACTCACCTTTCTACTCACCTTTCTACTCACCTTTCTCGTCTTACCCGGTAATCCCAATGCTTTTAAAAGTGCTGCCTTGTTCATTTTTGAGCGACCTTTTATTTTTTTCTTAGTAGCCAATTTTTTTAGTTCTATAAGAGTTGACATTTCTTATAGAACTAAAAAAATAAATAATATTTAATCGAGACACGCATACAATATTTTAATTCACGTAGTTTTTTGCCATAAACAAGTTCAAACTTCTTCGCATAAGAAATGTCTCGATAATATCATTGTCAACAAGACGGTCGCACCCTGTCCTACTACAATATTTCCAATGAATCCACACTCCATTTGGTACTTCGACTGCGATAAAGGAATGAATCTTTAATTTATGGAAATTAAAGATGTTTTACATCTGTTAAAGATTTATTCCTCACAGTTATGGACAAGTACCTACGGGCCACATGTTGACATTCTTGGTGGCGTGATATTTTTCCTTCTCCTCCCCCAACAACTGACTCACCGTCAGCAACACAATGGCTAAAAAGACAAAGGCACCACAGGCTTTATCACACTGTTTCTTCGCCTTATCACCCTTCATTGCCGCTTTGGCTAAACTACAGAGTAAGCACAGACCTAATGCGGCGAGTGCTACGATTGATAAAATTTCTTTCGTGTTCATATTTTTATATAAAAATTTTTATATAAAAATTAGTATGTCGCGTACGACTGTTATATCTCAATATCGCGGGGTGTGAAAGTTCGAAGTTGCTTAAATCGGTTGATACATTTAGTTGTAAAGATTTAATTTTGTGGAAAGGAAAAAGGTAGCTGTGCTGACGAGACCACATATGGTCGTCATGAACGCGACAATTCCGGTTGAAAATACAAGGCTCTTGTTCATAAAACTTACTGTTGCTACTGATACCGCAAATCCTACCAACATTCCGTAGAGAATAGTTTCTGGATAGGTAGTGGGTAGTTGAACAGCCAGAGATGAGCATAAAACCACTGAGACTAACACCACTCTTAACCACGGCTTGTTGGACCACCCCAACCTTTTTTTGTTGAGTAGGTAGAAGGAGGAAAAGGAGATAAATAAGAGAATAAAAGCGATAAGACCCCGAAGAGTTCCATATTTAGATTCTTCTAAATTTCGGAAGTAACCTAATTTTGTTGTTGGCATTTTTATTTCAACTAATATTGAATTAAAAAGTATTTAGTACCCTCTTTAATATTTTTTACACTAAAATTATCACAAATGAAAAATTATTAGTGTCATTTATACCACTCACGGTTTATTTTTTATAGTATCTGATTTGTACTCATAGGATATAATCTCTAAAATACAAATAAAAGAAAACAATAAGCATTGTACGATTAAAACAGAGATATGATAGGTATCTAACCCTAAACGTTTTGGTATAACTAGTGATTTCATTTATTATCAAAAAAAGAAATCACTTATTCATGGTTCACTACAACTTTAGACATTGGCTATAAAACTGTCGCCATTTGTACTTAAACCACGAATAAAAGTCATGGTAGCCAGCTACACGACAGTTGCGACGGTTTGCGTGTTCCATATTGTAATAGTATGTGGATGAAATTCCACAATGTATACATCTCATTTATTACTATCACTTATACATCGTAATATTTATAAAAGTAATATAAAATGTCAACTACACATAATAATATTATAACTAAAAATATCGAGGAGAATCGGGGTTCCAGGTGCTTTCGAATAAAAAGACTGTTTCTGTCGGAATGCTCGGACTATGACAGAATACATCTGACAGACACCAAGATTATGAAGATGAGTGCCCGGTGCGAAACCATTAAAAATATATGGTTAATGTGTAAAACGAAAACAAACTGGTAACCTCGCCTGGTCCTTAAATTAAATTGTTGGTATCAAACAATCCTCTTCAATTACTCTATTTATCGTCAATACATCTACTTCTTTTGAAAGTGTATTATAAAGACACAGTTCTGTCTTACTACCATACAGTTTACTACTATCCAAATTACAATTTACTAGATCTCCTAACGATGTAATAATTAATCCATTTTTATATTTTTTGTAATTATTAACGGTGTTCAGATTGTGATTTCCATATCCAAAGACAGCATCAGCACCGCACTCTATCAACCTTTCTGAAATATCCTGAAAGAGTAGTTTTTTCTCTGTACTATATGTATCCGTTTTTACTATAACAACTATTGTACGTATATGTTTGGTATAGTTTTTGACTATTTCTAATAATAGATTGTCTAATGTAGAGGTAATATGTAAAGGCGATGTATGCTTCATTGTATCTGGATTTTTTATCAGGTCCATACTAGTAAAGTCGAAAATACACAGATTACCATAGAGAATAGGTTTTATAGATGAAGTGGAGAAGATAAAGCCGTGCTTGGTTAGAAATCTTTCCGTGTCTTTGACCCCCTCATCACATAGGGTCAACTCGTCGTTTTTGAAGGTGACTATGATGGGGATTTGCGGAACTATTTTTTTTAGCGACAGTAGCTGACTTCCATCGCTAATAAATTTTTCCCACGATTTACGATGGGAGATAATACCGTTCATATTTAGAAATATAATATCTCCAATACTAAAGCATTCGGCTATACTGGCGAAGGGATTACGCACGATAGATGATGAGGCGTCTCCAAATGTACAAGTACCTAGAAATAATAATCTCATTTATTTTAAATTTATAGATTATTATTTTATTTGAATATTGGAATAGATGTTTAATTTATAGAAAGTATCAATCTCTACTGTTTTTTCTTATCTTTTTTATACTCACCCCATAAATCCGAAACCCGTGCAAATTTTTTGGTCGCTTCCTTTTTCAGATTTGTGGGGTGTCTGTCTGGATGATTTTCTAACGAAAACTCTCTAAAGGCTTTACTTACTTGTCGGGTGCTAGGATTCGACTGGTTAATACCAAGGAGTCGGTATAATCTACTATGGTCTTTTTTTACTTTTAGGTAACTGGTATCATAATTATTACGAGTCGGTTTTTTGATTTGGTAAAATGTTGAACCCCCTGTCCAAGGGGTGCGCAGTTCTTCTGTATAACTATTAGGATTACATGTGTTGTCTTTACCAGTGTGAGGGTCGTATTCGACCGTTGCTTGTATTCCATCAAATGTTGGTTCGTAGCATGGTGTATATCCAGTCTGTTTTCTGTAATTAATTGCGTTCTGACGACTGCGTACTCTAGTTCCATATATTCCACCTGCTGTTAATAACCCAGCTCCGAGTACCAATCCGGCGACTTTCCGCATAGAAAATTTTCTACTCTTCTTCCTACTCTTCTTCTTACTCTTCTTCCTACTCTTCTTCTTACTCTTCTTCCTACTCTTCTTCCGTTTACGACTCTTAAATATATCTTTCATAACACCACAACCATGTTTTTTAGCGATAGCTGTCGCCTTTTTCCCTACTTTACGTGCGGACTTTCTTGTTTTGGTGGAGACTCGATAGGTTCTACTAACTAAATTGGCTCTCATCTTCGCCGAAAGCACTCCTTTACACAGTTTCTTTCCATGTTTATTACATATAGGGTATTTAGGAGAATTACCACGCATGGGTGGTACTAAGAAGCAGGAGGGGTCTTTTTTATATAGACGATTTCTGACAGACGATTTCATCGGGGCAATACTAGACCATTTCCTACTCTTCTTCCTACTCTTCTTTGTAGAAGCGTTACGTTTGCGAATTTTCGGTTTCCTTGAAGAAATTTTTTTACTTACCATTTTGTTATCTAAAAGATAATAAAATTATTTATTGTGAACATTTAGTCCCGATAAGAGTTGCTGCTGGTTTGCTAAACTTACGTGCGAATAGTGAACCAGATTTACAAATCTCTTCGCGATAATTTTTAGCATTTCGAAGAGTGAACGTTGTTGGGCTACTATTATTTCCTTCCCATAGTGTATATGTCGTGGTTCTTTTTAGTACATGTTTTGATAAGTTTTTACCGTAGAGTTCTACTAACCAATTAATTGGGTATGTCTCATCGGGACAGTGCGTACTAAAATTATTTCTATCATTCTCTTCTTGAATGTCTTCCATTCTACGCAGAAAAGCCTGTGCTTTTGTGTCAGACTTGTCTATAAGTCTTACCAATGCTGTAGCGGTTTCCCTATTAAGGATAACCCACTGTGACGCAAACTTGAGACCATATTTCTTTTGTTTGGGATCCGATAAAAAATTTATACATGCCCTATCGGTTGTTGTGATTTTCTTATAGGTAGTTGCATAGTCATACAGTGGTATACAACTACCTGACAGGATGGAAAAGTGTGTATTTGTTTTCTTCTTCAGGGCTTTTTTAAGTATTGAACAGAATGCAAATACAAGACCGTCTCCACACCATTCGGTTTTAACCGTCCTTGCTCGACCTTTAAGTAACCAAGACGGAGTCTTGGGTATAACTTTTTTAATATGGCTATATATCTCATGTGTACCGTCGCTACCCTTAAAGAAACTTTCCCATACCTTCTGATGTTCTACGGTGTCGTACAATAGAAAACAGTACGCCACGGTTGACTTATCTTTATTTATTTTCGAAGAAGAGGTGCTTTTCCTACTCTTAATACAACCGGTTGGACACCTGTAATTTCTACTATTTTTGCGTGAAGTATTACGTTTGCGATTTTTTGGTTTTCGAGAAGAAACTTTTTTACTTAGCATGTTTATTATCTAAAAGATAATAAAAATATTTTGTGAACATTTAGTACTTTTTATACCTCATCACCAGAGTCATCATGTTCAGATTTTGACTCCTTTGTTTCTCCTTTATTCTCATTCCCTTTCCCACGTTTATCCTTTCCCTTCTTCCCATTTGATTTACCTCTATACGGGCTTCCCATTGGCATTGGGATAAGGTCTTCATCATCTGAATGTTCACTCTCATCCTCACCGCTAATACGGTCCTCTTGATCAATGTCTTCATCGTCGATAAAGTCCTCGATACCACCCATTCCAAGAATGTCGTTAATACGTTCAATTCTCTTTTCATTTGAGTCTTTCCGTTTCAATCCAAGGTTGACGGTTTTTAAAACACCATCAAATTTACGATGAAAGGAGACACTGTTAATTTCAAGTTTCGTCATCTGCTTAGCGGTCTGCTCGGAAACAAGATGTTCTAATTCAATGTCAAAGGTGCTTAGGTCGTCGATTAGATACATTTCAATTTGGTCTATCTGGTCTTTTAAGTGGTGAAGCTTTTTCTCATTGCCATTGTATTTTACAAAGTAGTACCAGGATTCGCACTCCTCTGCGTTTGTTTCCATAATTACGCCGTATTGATGTGAAGACGTCTGAGTAGATATTTTTACAGATGATTTGTTAATAAAGTCTGTCATTTTTGTAAGACTTAGAAATGTTTAAATCTAAAAATTATATAGCAATAAGAAAATGTCTAGAAGGAATACAACGAAAACTCGCCGAAAGACTTCTAAAAGAAAACATAAAAGCCCTTCGAAAAAAAGTAATAATTGGTGGGACCAAACAACAGGGACCACCGATGTAAAATGGCGGACCCTTTCCCACAGCGGTCCACTATTTCCAGCACCCTATGTACCGCTACCACTCAACGTTAAAATTTTGTACAATGGGAAGCCGATATCTCTCGATAAAACAAACATAAAAAACGCATTCAACGTGTCTGCAGAGGAAGCAGCCATGTTCTATGCACAATCACTGGAAACCAATGACCGCGTACTTGCGGATTCATCAAAGCAGAAGGGGGAAGACATCCGTAAAGATAAAGTGTTTAATAATAATTTCTTTAATGATTGGAAGAAAATTATGGGGAAGGTAGGTGAATCCATCACCAAATTGTCAAATGTTGACTTTTCACCATTCATTCAGTATATCGTGAAAAAGCGAGAAGCCGCGAAAGAGGAGAAAATGCGGATGTCTCCACTAGAGAAAAAGCTGGACAAACTACGGAAGAATGAAATAAAGAGTGTCTTTTCTTTCGCAACTATCGATGGTGTTCTACTACCGGCAACTACTAATATGCAACCACCCTCTATATTCAAAGGTCATAAGGATAGTGATAAGCGCGGGAAAATAAAAGCCCGTATTGTTCCGAGCGACATCACCCTAAATATCTCCAGAGACAGTGTTCCACCATGCTTTATCAATGGTACGCAAAAGAAGTGGGGTAAAATTATATCGGATAAAACAGCCGTGTGGTTGGCAAAGTGGAAGAATCCTATCACCGGAAGCGCTGACTACAACAGAATCAGCCGCAGCCACGACCCATGGGTTGGTCGTAATGATTTAACAAAATTCCAAAAAGCACGTCATCTCAATGATAAAATAAAACACATAAGAGCAGCATATATGAAAGACATTACCAGAAATCCTGAGATGGCACTTGCCGTATTTTTACTCGACGAACTAGCTATTCGCCCTGGTACCGAGAAAGGAGGATCGTCTGGTACACTGGGTCTTACAACATTGAAATGTGAGAATTTTAAGTTTAAGGCTGGTAATAAAATAGAACTATCATTTATCGGTAAGAGTTCTATTCCTTTTTCTAAAAAAATTACATTAAAACAGAAAGGAGTGTATACTCAGTTAAAAAATCTGTGTAATGATAAGAGTAAAAAAGATATGATATTTCCCAAGTTGACGGCCAGTACCTTGAATGAGTATCTTGGAAAACTATTGAAAGGCCTTACTGCCAAAGTGTTTCGTACATGGAAAGCGTCTAGTGAGGTGCACAAGGAACTACAGATTCAGAATACCAAGATAAAAAAGGGAGACGATGTGGCAAAGAAACTACTACTTTTTGTTACTGCCAATATAAATGCTGCTATTACCCTAAATCACAAGAGGATGACGGATAATACACAGAAGATACAGAAAATCAAGGATAATATTAAACTATTAAAGGATAAAAAAACCAATACTACCAAGCAGAAACAAGCAAATGCTATTAAAATTTCTAAAGAGCAATTAAAATTATTAGAATCGGAAAATAATGTTAATATGGGGACAAGCAAGGCCAATTACATTGACCCTCGTATAATTGTATCGTGGGCAAAACATAATGATATACCCATTGAAAGTATTTACAAAACCGAGAACGACCGTACCCATTTCATATGGGCCATGGAAACTCCCAGTACATTTGATTTTACAAGTCTCTAGGAAATATGTATATCATAATTCTTTTTATTTTTTAACAATAAAAATGATAACACTCCTTATTTTTAGTAGTTTAATACTATGCATTATTATCGTTATCATGGTTAGTATATTACAAAAAAGAGTAAATTTTGAAAACACACACGAAAGGAGTAGGTATTATATCAATGATAAAAGACCCTAAAAATATAGGTACGTGGTTACAACATCATCGCGATTTAGGAATTCGGAAATTTTACATACGATTAGAGGACACATCCGGTTTAGTATCATATTTAGAGTCCCACAGTGATGTTCACATTAAAATTGGAAAATCATCAGGTGTCAATGAATACGAAGAAATACAAACAAGACAAAATAATTGGTATCTATAAAAAATATCGTGTTGAAAAATAAACAACTATTAAATTTCCTAATTATCTTCTTATACTAAATTTAGTATAAGAATTTATATATTGTTCTATTTGTTGCGATAGTATGTATTTTGTTG
>Ga0206129_10002004_pt1 | contig 26270 bp, 23 predicted proteins | sample Helgoland_Spring_8_FD_148616 | JGI IMG/M metagenome (GOLD analysis project Ga0206129, IMG submission 148616) | Pelagic subsurface seawater microbial communities from Kabeltonne, Helgoland, North Sea - Helgoland_Spring_Bloom_20160502_2 | ecosystem: Environmental > Aquatic > Marine > Epipelagic ...
CGTCTAATGCGCGGTAGTATGTTAGAAGCATTGAAGTCAGACCATATTCGAACAGCACGTGCCTATGGTTTGCCTATGACTCATGTTGTTGGGAAGCACGCTATGCGATCAGCTTTGTTGCCTGTCTTGAGTTATCTAGGGCCAGCTGCGGCAGCATTGATGACGGGTTCAATTGTGATTGAGCAAATATTTAATTTACCGGGTATCGGTCGTTATTTTGTAACTAGCGCTCTGAACCGTGATTATACGATGGTCATGGGTACAGTCATAATAGTCGCTACACTTGTACTGGTTTTTAATCTGATTGTCGATTTACTTTACACTGTTCTAGATCCACGGGTGCGTTATGACTGAGACGGTATTAACCCATGATAACGAACCATTAGAGGGCGTTGTAAAAGGGCGTTCGCTTCTTGATACAGCCTTGCTTCGTCTTAAACGTAACCGTGCCGCGATGGTATCTCTTTGGGTGATTATTTGTATGACGCTCGCCGCGATTATTGGTCCCACGATATCCTCGCACTCTTATGATGAAGTTTATAACCATTTTGTTGGAGAAAAGCCTTCGATTGGTGCTTATCCAAAACAGGAACAAATTACGCCTATTACAGAGCGTGCGTTAAGCCGTGCACGAGTTGATATGGAAGATATGAATATTTCAAAAGATAGTATCAAGATTTACATTGTTAATCGCAAGCAAGAGCCGCTTGATCCTCGTATTACACGATATCTTTTGCGAGCAGATATTTTTCAAAATGTTGAGCTTGAGATTTCACAAGATGACCCACAACGCGGAGTTATATCAGCTGATATAAGGCCCTTACGATTTTTAATGGGGACAGATCAGAATGGTAGGGATCTGCTTACGAGAATTCTTGTTTCACTCAGGATCTCCCTTATGGTTGGGGCACTTGCAACAGGAGTTGCTTTGATAATTGGGGTAACATACGGTGCTGTATCGGGTTTTATTGGCGGCAATATTGACAACCTTATGATGCGATTTGTCGATTTGCTTTATTCTTTGCCTTTTGTGTTTTTCGTTATTTTATTAGTAGTATTTTTTGGGAATAATATTTTTCTTATATTTATCGCTGTTGGCTGTATTCAATGGTTGGATATGGCAAGAATTGTTCGTGGTCAGACTTTACAGTTGAAGCAACAGGAGTTTGTCCAAGCATCTGAGGCGTTAGGTGTAAATCTGAGTAATATAATTAAACGTCATATTATTCCAAACCTTGCTGGCACCGTTGTTGTTTATATGACGCTTCTTATCCCGCGGGTTATTTTGCTTGAGAGTTTCTTAAGCTTTTTGGGTTTGGGTGTACAAGAGCCTCTAACGTCACTTGGAGTTTTGATTGCCGAAGGCGCAAGATACATGCGTAATGACCCCTACTTACTCATTTTCCCTGCTTTAACTATGTCAATTTTACTATTTGCGCTCAATTTTCTAGGCGACGGGCTGCGCGATGCTTTAGATCCTAAGGACCGATAAGATGAATACGCAAACGGCTGTGCTCGATATTCAGGACTTAGTTGTTGATTTTGATACGCCCGATGGTGTTGTTCATGCGGTCAAGGGTGTCTCAATGACTATCGCTCCAGGTGAAATTTCTGCTATTGTAGGGGAAAGTGGTTCTGGTAAAAGTCAGATCGCCATGTCAGTTTTGGGAATTTTGGCTTCAAATGGGCAAGCAAGCGGTAAAATTTTTTTTAAGGGTCAGAATATTTTACATCTGCCTAGAAAAGAGTTGAACTCTATACGCGGGTCAAAGATCTCTATTATTTTTCAAGAGCCTATGACCTCACTAGACCCACTTTATCGTGTGGGCGATCAAATTATGGAGCCTCTTCGTACCCATCAAGGACTAAGTAAAGATGAAGCTAAAAAACGAACACTTGAATTGATGCGACAGGTCCAAATACCTGATCCGGAGCGTAGGTTTAAATCTTTCCCAAACGAGATGTCGGGCGGGCAGCGTCAAAGAATTATGATTGCTCTGGCGCTAGCCAATGAACCAGACATACTCATTGCAGATGAGCCAACAACAGCGCTCGATGTTACGACGCAGGCTGATATTCTTAAATTACTTGCTGAGTTGAACAAAAAACTTGGGATGAGTATTGTTTTCATTACCCATGATTTAGGAATTGTTGAGGCTTTTGCTGAACGAGTTTATGTTATGCAAAGCGGTGAAGTAAAGGAATTTGGTTCAACAGATGCTATATTTAAAACCCCTAAAACCGAGTACACAAGGACGCTGCTTGATGCAGAGCCAGAGGGAGCTAAGGAGCCAGTCAAAAAAACACAGAAAATTGTTTTAGAGGCAGAGGCAATGGATGTAGTCTATGGTCAACCACCAAGATTTTTGCAAAAAGACACTCGGTTTCATGCCGTCAAAGACACAAATATTCAATTACTTAAAGGTCAGACGATAGGCCTTGTAGGTGAAAGTGGGTCTGGAAAATCTACACTTGGACGTGCTCTTTTACGATTAACTAAAAGTACAGGTAAGATTGTTTATTTAGGAAATAATATTGACTCAGTGTCTCTTAAGTCGCTTAAACCTCTGCGTGAAGAATTGCAGATGGTCTTTCAAGATCCTTACGGCTCTCTATCACCTCGCATGACAGTTTTAAACATTGTTGAAGAAGGCCTTCAAACGCATAAACCTAAATTGAGTAAAGCAGAGCGGCAGAAGCTTTCTCTCACTACTTTAGAAAAGGTTGGCCTTGACCCATCTGTCCGCAATCGTTTTCCACATGAATTTTCTGGTGGGCAAAGACAAAGAATAGCAATTGCACGTGCTATGGTGCTTCAGCCAAAAGTTGTGGTGCTTGATGAGCCAACTTCAGCACTAGACCGAACAGTACAAAAAGAGGTTCTTGAGCTTTTACGGTCTTTGCAGGATGAGTTCGCATTATCTTATATTTTTATTAGTCACGATCTTGCCGTTATAAAAGTTATGGCTGATTATGTTATGGTCATGCGTGACGGACAGATTATTGAGAAAGGTAAAACTCGAGATATTTTTGAAAGGCCTAAACAGGATTATACAAAAAGCTTAATTACAAGTTCGTTTAATTTAAAAGAGCTTTTGAGCGAAGTTTGATATCAGCTTTTTTTGATACTGAATAAAGCTCTAGGGGGTATTTAGTCTTAACTAATATTTGGCATCGATGCGCATCCGGCCAAAATAACCCCCAACTAAAATATAGCCTTTTTCATCAATCGTGGGTACCGAGAACATATTTTTACATCTTTATATTCGTTTAAATATTGGGATTATTTTACGCAATTATAATTTTATTTAAATTTAACATTCTTATTTTTGCTTTTAAATTTATTCATTTTTTGTATAAGAAAATGTGAATTTTGATAAGCGGGGTGCAATAAATGAATAAAGTAGGTTTTTTAGTTTGGACTTCTGACTTGCAATTAAGTGATAAGAAAAATTTCTTAATCGAAGAATTTATCAAAAAATCGTCTAAAATTTATTGATATTTATATTTATATTTATAAATAAATAGATATTTATATTTTTTTATTATAACTAATAAAATAGATTAATCTCGGAGAATTAAAATTGAAAAAGTCGACTATCATAGCTGTAGTAGTATTACTTTACGCAGCATATTATTATTTGGGAATGACAAATATTATAATTGTAGTGGTATTGATACTTGCAGGATACTTTTTCTGGATGTGGAAAGAAAAAAAAGACACTGATGCATTAGTGGCGAAATATTCAGACAAGGAACAGACTCTAGCATACCTCAAAGGAAACATAACTCTGGGAATGCACATCGCGGTGGTAGCGCTTTTAAAGGGTGAAAAGTACGAGGAAAAAAAACAAGTATCTAAAGCAAGTAATAAAGTCACATATAGTTACGGTAGATACACAAACAAAAAAAACAACTTTAGTTACAAATTAAAGGTAACATATGAAGATGATAGAGTTATTAAATTTACGGAATTGTAATTTTTAGATATAATATAAAAATACTATTTCATCTAAAATTTTTTGTTAAAGTGGATATATTTATAAATTTATACCAACGGCAAAATATAGTCTAGCACACTATCCCAATCTTTAAATTGCGGGTGAACTTCCGGATTAAAGTGAATGTGCTCGCCTTGAAATCTATCAGCTCCATTTGCCATTCTATCATCAATTAAAAAATCACCTGCGTTTAAATGTTTATTATGACTTAAAATTAGCTTTTTATGCGCTAGAGTTCCTAAATGTTTTTTGACCCATAAGAGTTTATCCTTCCATGCTGATGGGTTGTCCCAAGGGGCTGTAGAAAGAATATATACTTCAAAACTCTTAGATAATTTTTCAAAAGCCTTTAAAGCACCATCTACGGGTATCATTTTTGAAAATATTCCAGGAGCCTCGTCATACCTGTCCTTGTACATTTCTTTATCAGAATCACTCAATGAGTCTATTCCGCTTTGGAAGTCAACAAGGACACCGTCCATATCTATATAAACTATTTTCACTTTACTTCTTCTTTCTCTTTGCTTGATATTATTTCTATCATAATAAGCCTATCATTTTTTTCTGCATTGTCCAAAAGACTAAAAGGTTGGGGTTTAGTTTTATTAATTGCTCATTAATTGAACAACTTTCCTTTGATACCCGCAACCTCATATCTTGAAAATAAGTTTTCAGTGGTATTCCAATACCTTGGCATTTTGGAGTTCAAACCTTTTAAACGAAGAATATCGTCTTTATCACACTATGCTTTGATCTATAAATCATAATTATAATTTTATTTAAATTTAACATTCTTATTTTTGCTATTAAATTTATTCATTTTTTGTATAAGAAAATGTGAATTTTGATAAGCGGGGTGCAATAAATGAATAAAGTAGGTTTTTTAGTTTGGACTTCTGACTTGCAATTAAGTGATAAGAAAAATTTCTTAATCGAAGAATTTATCAAAAAATCGTCTAAAATTGTTGAAAGTGAAATCAATAATAATGGAGGCATTGGTGGGCAGGAAGTTTTCATTGAATGCCGTCGCGTGGGAAGAGGAGAAGACGGTCTAGAAGAAATCTTAAAGGTACTAAAAAATAACCCCGATATTATTTTTCTAAACGGACATATATCTAAAAATATAAATAATAAACTTATTGATAGATGCAATCTAGACACTCATATTCTTTTTAGCTCTGGTGGCGGTGGAGCAGAAGTGCATACCAATAAATTTGATATTTCAAGAAAAGACCAAAAAATAAAAATAGATGCAATAGCTGATATTTTAAGTAGTGAGAAAAGAAATAGTCGCATATTATTCATACACGACGAACTACGCCTTGCTCAGCATGAAAAAGAGATTATAGAAAATCATAAAGGAGAAACTAAATCCTTTAGCTTTAAAGGCATCAATGACCCAAAAAAAATTGTTGAAAAACTAAAACCTATATTAATAGGTTTAAAAGATGACGATGTTGTAATATTAGATGTAGGCTATCGCGTTTTAGAAAAAATTTTTCCGCTTCTTAATAATTCCAAAATAAAACCAATGGTTATTAAAACATTCGGTTCAATTGATGGAAGATTCAATGAAATCAATTTTCCATTAATTGAGATGACAGGAGATAATATATTCCCCTATCTAGATTTAGAACAAATTTTTTCTCAACTAGATATAGAATTTAGCGATACTGAAAAGGGTATCTTAAAAGATGCGGCATGGCGTTTAGAGCTGCCTTATTTGGTAGCATATGCCACTCGACTTAAAAGCCTCTCAAAATTTAATAAGGATCAATTTCTACCCGAAGTGGGCAAGTCTATCAACGATATTGATGGCGTACAAGACATATATATCGGAAAACAACTAAGGTATGCATTCAAAAATAATTCAAATGTAATAAAAACAAATTACATTTACCAATTCCCAAGATCGCTTCAATTAAACAATAATACCCCAAAAATATTTTATCCTAAACAGTATTTTCCGAGTGAGTATAATGAAAAACCCATCATTGTTAACTACATAAACATAGATATACTTCGTATATTAAATATCAACATAGGCGATGGAACGTGGTCCGCAGAATTTTATCTTGATTTTATTACGCCTCATAAAAATCCAATTGATATTGTTAAGTTTAATAATTTGAGCAGTATAAATCTAAAATTTGAATCAAAATTAATGTGGATGAAGAATGGTAAAGATAAAGACACTTATATACACCGTTACTTAATAGTTGCTAATTTTGATTTTTGTCCAAATGCTGATAACTACCCATTTGATTGGCAGCATATTTTTATCTCATATAGTGTGACTGACCAAAAAAAGTTTGGCTTGATTCAAGCCGTTCCAGAGGCCCTTTTGGATGAAGAATTTATAGTTCAGGGTTGGAACTTAAAAAAAGCCATCACGGGGGTAATGAAAAGAAAAGAAACCATTTATGAAAGTGCAACACTTGAGAAGACATTAGAGGTTAGCGAAGAAATTAGGGTTGGATGGACATTATCAAGGACTAATTCTATAACTCTTTTAAAAATAGGCATTCCTCTATTTTTCTTAGGTTTTTTAGTTTATTCAAGTTTGTTCAATCCATTTTCTGGAAATGCTTCAATATCAGTTTTAACAACAACATTTCTATCAGCTATCGCACTTTATTTCTCAACCGAAAGACCTAATCCGTTGAGATTTACGACAATCGATACAGTTTTTGCATTTTTCTATATTATGAATGGTGTGGCTATCATATTGACATGGTCTGGACTTGCTTTGGGGGAAGGTACATTTAAACACCTGATGCTAACCCTAAAAATACTAATGCCACTTAGTATTATAGGTTTTATTATGTACATAATAAATCGCATACGCTTAATTCCATCTAAAATATTGATAAATAAATAGCTATTCAACATAATATTATCAAATACGGCTGATATATAGTTTTGATTGTTTTGAAAAAATATCAATATAGAATAAAATTATGAAAGTAGGCGATAAAATACAATTCACTAATCTTCACGAAGGATCTGTGTTACAGGTTAAGATGTTTTATCACGCAGAAAAGAAAAGAAAAATAAGAACAGAGACTTACTGGAAAAATGCTAAATTCTCAATAACACTAAATAACAACAACGAAATAGAGTCTTTATCAGAAATCCTTCAGGGAGGGGATGAGTATGAACTCGAGACTGATGACTATATAATCTCAAAAGCAATTGATTTACAGGAAAGACAATCATTTACCTCCGATGACATAAATTTTAATAATCATGAAGAAATTTATAAATCAGAATTTAAATGCAATGAAGAATATTTTATAATATTTAATGGCATAAAAATAATAGAGGATTCCAATCAAGGGCAAAGAGGTTTTATGGATATAGATTTAAGCTGTATAATAAAAACAACAAGCCAAGCAGAGGCTATTAAAGAATTTTATGAACCTGCAGGTCTTGCTGACTTCTACTCTGAAAGTTTTGATAGATCAGGGTATTGGGCTGTTGCTGTTACTTTTGGTGAAGGTGACAGCGCAATTTATTTAGGAGCGAAAATTGAAGAAATACCCAAAACTCTTCTGAGCTTTGGTGAATACGGAATTAACTTTGACCCGATGAGAGAAAAACCCGGTACAAATAAGTTTAAAAGCATTGAAATGAAAGATAGACTTATTTTATGCTCTCACCCTGAATCAAACCCAAAAGAAAATTTTGATGTATTTATAAAGATAAAATAATTATATTAGTCCAAAATAAAGGTGTGAATGTATTCCCAAAATACAAAAAATCTTTTTACCCAAAAGGAATTACTCATAAGCTTGGAATCTCTTTGTATCGTAAAGTTATATATGAAACTTATAAAAAGTAATTTTGTAAGATTAAGAGGGAATAAATATGGGTATTAAGTTTGACGGAACAGAAGTAAAAGATGGTTACAAGGTAATTGGTAACATGAAACGAACGGATGAACTTAAAGAGGGAAGCTCATCTGGAGGTAAGACGATTGGTAATATAAAGAGAAGTAACGAGGTTAAAGCAGGAAGCTCAAGCGGCGGTAAAACTTTGTGTAACGTACATGACGGAAAATATATAAGAGATGGTAGCTCACGAGGTGGCAGGCAACTTATTAAGGTTTCTGATGCAGCTAAGGCAATTGGCGCTAGTTCTTATGGCCCATCAACGGCGCTAGTATGGTGGTTTTTTGGGAAATAAATATGGGCTTTTTATTAGCTCCATGTTCATTGGTCTATTTCCTGTGAGGCGAGTTCGTCATAAAAAAGATACTCAGTTTTAATGATTCCTATTAGCATTCATGTGGTTTAGATAGCCCAAATTGCTTTTAACTCATTATTGGGCCACTAAACTTTTTAGTGCACCTAAAAAAACTTCACCATTAGCCACAATTTCCCACCAATTGTCTTCCTCATTATTTGTTAAACAAATATCTTTATCAAACAACGATACCTCGATAGTAGGATTATTTTCTATACCAAAGCTTTGATCACTCTTGTCTCTAATCGCCAAGGTTTCTTCAATGGCATCAATGACATGACCTAAACCAATGTTGCCACATTCAAATGGCGCGTCGTCTTCACCATCATCAATTTCGAAAAAGATAAACCCTTGGTGGTCAACACGTACTGTTGTGTCATCATTTAATTTAATTTTTTTCATATTTACTACCTTTTATATTTTTTTATTTCCGCGGCTGATTAATACCATCAGTCAAAATTTCAGTCTATTCTTAAATTAAGGCAACAGTAATCCTTTGTGTATCAACACAGTTCCCTCGGTATCTTTCTCACAATAATCCAACATCTTTTGTCGAATTTCTTCTCTTGATTTGCCTTCAGGAAATTCGCCAATGACTAATTGGTAAAAAGCTTCTGCAGCTGCTCCACCACCTTGGATATCACCTAAATCGCTGTAAGAAAAACTGTCATTTATTGCAGGAGCCACATTCTTCAAAGAGTACAGCCCGCCAATCGCTTTTTTACTAATCATCCTTGGGTGCATAAAACCATTTTGTATCATAGGTTTTATATCCACTATCCGTTCAAGAATTGTGGTGAGGGCCTCCTTAAGGTCAGGAAAAACAAACATAAGGTTTTTAATCACACGGCTCTCTGCCCCAACAGCATGATAGGCAATTATGGGTTCATTCCCTTCTGATAATCGCGCAATGAGTTTCTCAGTAAATTCTCGTCTTGGGTCAACATCGCCATTTGCTAAATATTCATCTTTTTTTGTGTGGGTATAATTTAAATCTTCGTGAAGCGTATGAATTGAGTACTGAAAAGGTATGAGTTCATAAGGCTTAGTATTTTGGTAAAGTGGTAATGCACTACCCTGAGTAAACTCAAAGTCTAAGTGTAAGGCGGGCAATGGAATAGATCTTATGTCATTATATAATTTATTAGAAATGTGAGTTTCAGAAGAATTACTCACGTGTACCATTCGTTCTTGTTCAAGGTTTATAATAAGATCCGGCGTTAAATCAGAAATAGCATCAATATTATGGTCTTTGAGAGTGTCTAATTGGGAGCCTGAAGCCCTATAAAGACCCGCTACCCAATCATCTGGTTTGTCGTATGTACATTCTTTCCAAAATGGACACCTCTGCATTCCCCAACGAGAATTGCACTTTCCATTTGCGGGTTCCGATGATGGGGCTTTTGTTTTTTCGAGTATTTCCAAAAATCGTTTATGTTGCTCATCTACTAGAGAAACATATTCGTCAATATCGCCAATCAACTCTTCGCATACAAATAGCTTATTATGGTCTGGGTTTTCACCAGATTGTTTATAGGTTTTATCAACATAAAGAAGCTGTGCAGAAATAATATTAAGCCCAGAGCCCTCTGCTACCCACATTTGGACGGCAACATCTTGGGCTAGATCTTCGAGAAGTATTTTCTTTTTACCTTTTCTAATTGATGACTTAGACTTGACTTCTCTTATTCCCCAATTGTTGCCGTCGAGACGTTCGAGAATATCAACCCTAACTCTAACATCATTATATTCTAGTGCTGCCTCATAAATAGACTGAACTGATTGATCCAAAATTAGTTCTTTTGTTTCCGAAACTGCTTTATCATGTTCCCAAGGCTTGGCATTGACTAACTTTCCACCATCAAATCGTTTTTGAGCCAAAACACCTACTTTCTCGCCAACATATGCGGCTGAGCCAATTTGAGTATTATCAAAATCAGGGTTCTGATGAAAATTTTTCCAGAGCCATCTCTCACAGGTGTGCGAGGTAACGTAACTCGTTTTTGTAAGGTAAGGCTTACGAATGGAGATCATTCTTCACCCCCCCGCCTGCGAGATAAGTTCTTTGTTTTTTTCCACGCTCACCATCATAAAATCAAAAATTTTACTAAAAATCATTTCTAAAAATTAATAGTCTGTTAAGTTTGTATATATCCATAACGATGTGGTCGCTAGCCCTTAATAATATAGAGGTTGATAATTTAATGATCTCTTACAAGTCAATTGGAATGCATGACTGACGAAATACAGTATCTTATAATTAGTAATTTAGGTCACATAACAGAAATTTATTAAACCTTTTGTTTATTTCTTGATTTAGAAGAATTTATATAGATATTAATAAACACGAATTATGAGGGAGTTAAATTTATGGTTGGAATAGTTGACGAAGCCCTTCCGGAGGGAGGTACCGATGCTCTCAAAATCAGCACGTACAAAGATGCATTAGTAAATTTTATTAAAAAAACAGATACCCCAATGACTATCGGCGTTCAAGGCGAGTGGGGCAGTGGTAAGACATCACTATTAAATCAAATATGGAACGACTTAGACAGGATTAATGAAGGTGATAGCAGTAGAGATGATTTTAAACAAATATGGATAAATTCATGGGAACACTCACTTTTATGTACTCCAGAGGAGTCCTTAATGAAAATTATTGGCAACATAATCTCGGAGCTTACTTTATCAGATATTAATAAAAACAGATCTGATAATTTGAAAAGGAACGTAGGTAACATAATGAAAGGAGCTCTACGAATTGGGTCTTCTATGACATTAGGTGCAGCAGGTGTTGATGCTGTTGATAATATGTTTAATGGAAATGAAAACTCGATAAAACAACTAAGAGATGAATTAAAAGTTTTAGTTGAAGATATTAAAAAATTAGAGACGAATAATTTTGGTAAAATAGTCATATATGTTGACGACCTCGATAGGATAGAACCTAAAAATGCAGTCCGTATCTTGGAGTTATTAAAAAATATTTTTAATATTAAAGACTGTGTGTTTATTTTGGCTATTGACTACCAGGTAGTTGTAAAAGGTCTAGTTGATAAATTTGGTCCCCCAACCCCAGAAAATGATTGGGAATTTAGGGCATTTTTTGATAAAATAATCCAACTTCCATTTGTAATGCCAATGGGAAAATATGATATCGCAAATTATGTTTTAGGTTTACTCGGTCAAATTGATTTCTATTCTGGCGCTGAAGAACTAGACCCAGATCTCATAAACCAATTTGTTACCAAATCAATTGGTGGGAACCCGCGTTCAATTAAACGGCTTGTGAATTCATTATCTCTCATAACAACCTTAAGCAAAGCTGAGGCCGAAAATGATGGCAGAGAATCTCTTATTTATACAAATAAAGATAGAGCAACAATTCTTTTTGCTATGGTGTGTCTACAGATATCTCACCCAAAAGTGTACCAGTTATTTGCAGATAATCCAGACTTTACACAGTGGGATGAAGACTACGCATATAGAGAAACACAAAAAATAGAAGAAACAGATAAAAATTGGGAAAAAAACTATAAACAAGCAATAGAAAATGATGATTTTGATCAAGAATGGGAAAAATGTTTATTTAGAATTTGCTATACAGACCCAAGAAGAAGGGCAAAAGCGCATGAGGTATCACAATTTATATCATTATTTGAGGAAGAATTTGACAAAAAAACTATAATTAGCTTAATCGAAAAAGCCATAGGTCAAACTGCAGTCACAAGTATAAGCTCTTCAGATTCAGTAAATGTTAGACCACCAAAAGGGTCAAGACAAAGGCATTACGTGATAGGATATGATGCTTGGTTGGAAAACTTTATTGAAAGATTTGAAATGGCAGAAAAATTCCCTGATTTCCCATCAAAAGAGTCAGAAGAAGTAATTAAAAGCTATTTAACTTTTATAAAAGCCGAACCGTATAACGCAGTCGATTTTGAACAAGGGAAGTTACTTAGTGATCATGATTCAAATTATGTGATAAAATACGCTGGGGGAATATCAATTTATTATATGAGTAAAAAAATAGCTGGTCTAGGCCTTCACCGGAATCTAAGAGGCGAATTCGTTACCCTAAGATTCTCAAAACATCCTAAGTATAATAATCAACCTCTTATTTTAACTGATTCTAATATTGAATTTAATCATATAAACGTTATTCGAGATCTGGATGAAGAGGCAAGAACATTTAAAGGTTCACCTGCAGGAGTAGATTGGATGGAAACTGAATGCGTGGCCAAAGATATTAATTTTAGTATTAAATCCATGGAGTTTCTTACAAATATTTCTATGGACTCAAAGACAAATCCCAAAGTAAAAGATGATCTTATTACTCAACAAAAGCTTAATGCTCATATTGAAGCTTTTAAAAGTAAACGCAGAAATGCTAATCAATATAAAGAAGCTGTTAAATTCTTAGAAGAATATTATAAGGAAAAGAAAAAAAGAAAAGTAAAGTATTAAATATAACCAAAAGGGTAAATCAGTTCATGCAAATTAAAGACCGTCCTGAATATAAAAGCAAACCAAGTCCATTAACGTGTACTCCTAAAACAACAGTATTAGCTGCATCTAAACTCATGGCTAACAAAAACTATGGCTCCATAGTTATAGTCAACCCGAGTGAGCCTTTATATGTGCGGTTTTCTTCATCAAGGTCTGTAATTTCTCTAGGATTGTAAAACTCTATATTAGATTTCTTAAGTATGAGTGGTTTAAAATCATATTTTGGGCGTTGTGTCCTGTCAGCCCTAGCTTTGATATAAGCAATCAAATCAGAACCATTCACAAGGTGAGGCCGCCTACTAGTTAAAAGTGGCAAATCACCGTTCCCCCATTTACGAATGGTCTGGGGTGTTGCGCCTATGATTAAAGCAGCCTCTTCAACCATATAGCATCGGTTTTATTGGGCTGTAATGGATATGAAAATGGTGCCCCCACACGGACTTGAACCGCGGACCCCCTGATTACAAATCAGGTGCTCTACCAGCTGAGCTATAGGGGCACTTTTAACAAAGTAAGGCGCTCTTTAACCCCCTAGTTGTACTGTTGCAAGACCGAAAATACGCTATTAACAAAATTATATATTAATTTATTATCTAAAAAATATTCTTTTGAGTAAAAGTGCGTAATTTTATTTTTACGAAATATTATTAATTATGATATTTAACGTAATCGACACTTGCACGATATCATTGTAACGCTAGAAGTTGATTAATATGTCAAAAATTTTAATAACCTCTGCATTACCCTACATAAATGGTGTAAAACATCTTGGTAATTTAGCGGGTTCTATGCTGCCAGCAGATGTTTATGCGCGTGCTATGCGCCTTTTGGGCCATGAAGTTTTGTATATTTGCGCAACGGATGAGCATGGAACGCCAGCTGAACTTGCCGCGCAAGCAGAAGGGGAGGGTACTGTAGCTTATTGTAATGCTATGCATGAAGCTCAGAAGTTAGCAGGAGAAAAATTTAAGCTATCATATGATTATTTTGGTCGCTCCTCATCTGCGAGCAATCATAAGTTAACACAACACTTTGCCAATATCCTTGAAGAAAAAGGCCTCATTGAAGAACGTATCTCACAACAGGTATATTCCAATGCAGATGGACGGTTCTTGCCTGATAGGTATGTTGAGGGTGAATGCCCTAATTGTGGATTCGAAAAAGCGAGAGGGGATCAGTGTGATGGATGCGGTAAATTACTGGACCCAATTGATTTGATTGAACCTTATTCGGCTGTTTCTGGGTCTAAAGACGTTGAAATACGAGATACAAATCACCTTTATTTAAAACAGTCAGTACTTTCAGATGATTTGAAAGGCTGGGTTAATAAGGCAGAAGGATGGCCTCATCTAGCATCTTCAATAGCTAATAAATGGCTTGCTGAAGGACTTCGTGATCGTTCAATTACTCGAGACTTAAAATGGGGGATACCTGTTTTAAACAGAGATGGGTCTGTACGAGAAGGTTTTGAAGGGAAAGTTTTCTATGTTTGGTTTGATGCACCCATAGCATATATTGCTGCGACGCAAGATTGGGCGGCAGAAAATGGAAAAGATTGGAAAACTTGGTGGAGAACAGATGAAGGTGCAGAAAACACCAAATATGTTCAATTTATGGGAAAGGACAACGTAGCATTTCATACTCTTTCTTTCCCCACTACTATTTTAGGTTCTGGTGAATCCTGGAAGTTAGTGGACCGCCTTAAGGCATTTAACTGGGTGACTTGGTATGGAGGAAAGTTTTCGACTTCTCAAAAGAGAGGTGTATTTATGGACCAAGCTTTGGATATAGCTCCTTCTGATTATTGGCGTTGGCATTTGATTGCAAACGCTCCCGAAAGTTCTGATACAGCTTTTACCTGGGATGAGTTCCAACTATCTGTAAATTCTGACTTAGCAAACGTTTTAGGGAACTTTGTAAACAGAATAACCAAATATGCATGCGGAAAGTTTGAAGGAAAAGTCCCAGAGGGTGGAGAAATAACTGCAGCTGAGGAATGGTTATTGGAAGAGCTCAGCAAAAGGATACCCATGTTGATAAATTATTATGAAACAAGAGAGTTTCGTAAAGCTATGGCTGAAACGCGAGCTATATGGGCTGCGGGTAATGAATATTTAACGCAAGCGGCGCCTTGGACGCATTATAAAACAAATATTAAGCAAGCTGCTATGGGTGTTCGTATTGGTTTGAATTTAGTTTCTTTGTTTGGTATTTTAGCTCAACCTATAATCCCTGATGCAGCAGCCAAAATATTGGATGCGATGAACATTTCAGAAAATAACCGAAGCTGGAATTTTGGATCCTTAGAAAAAATTTCTTACTTGGTAAATACTTTACCGATAGGTCATGAAATAAATTCGCCCGAAGTACTTTTCCCGAAAATTGAAGATGATGATGTAGAAATTTGGACTAAAAAATTCAAAGGTAGCGATTAAAAACTAACCATATTAAATTCCTACTACTCTGATTGGTTTTGCGCTTGTATTTCAGTGTAATATCGTAATAACAATAAAGACTTAAAAATAAAAGGCTGCTCCATGATGAACTTTAAAAAAATATATTTTGGGTTAACAGTAATTCTAATGACTGGGTGTTCATTAGCAGTTGAAGACGTTTCAGTACCTGAGACTACATCATCGTCAGTAAATTCTGAGATACCAGCCTTACCCGATGGAGCTTACTTACTTTCAGGTGTAACTGTCACTGAAAATGGTCAAATAAGTGAATTAAAGCGTAAGCAAATCAAAATTTATTCTAACGGCCGTTTTATGTATGCATTTAATAATGCACAAACAAATAGTATTGATGTCGGGGCTGGAGATGCAACATGGTCAAATGGGATAATGATTGAAGTCCCAAGAGTAAATCATGATGGCCCAGTGTCGGGTTATAGTTTTGATGTAGATATAAACCAAACTACAGATGGTTTTGAGCAGACTATCATTGGAATGAAATATGAAGACGGCCGAATACTTGATATGGTCGAGGAATGGAATATTGCTTCTAAAGCTGTATCAAAGTATGATGGGCTCTGGAAACTTAAAAGCCGGTCACCTTCATTATCTGATACTAGCGAACCAATAATTTATAATGAAACTAAGATGATTGGTGGCGGTCATTTTATTTGGCTGAATAATGTAAGTTTTCAAAATGAAGAGTCTAAGAATTTTGGGTTTGGCACATTTAATATTGATGAAAAGGGAAATGCTGTTGAAACAGCTATGGTCAGCTCCATGACTGATTATGAGGGGTCTATAAATAATATAAAAATTGAGTTAATAGACTCAAATTCGCTACAGCAAACCCACATTGAAGGTGGTTTAAGCATTACTCAGGTATATGAAAGAATGTAGATAGTTATCGTGGGGTAGTTGAAAAGTTTATTCTGTAATTTTCTATTTTCTTTGCTTCATATATTTTTGTTGATTTGCGAGATAGATAAGTGATGCAGGTTAGAAGTATAATGCCAAATATAGCTGTGTAACCTAAACTAGTGTTAAGGTCGTTACTCTTAGTCAGCTCAACTACAAGCCATGATAGCCCCCAAAGTATTGAAAAGCTAAATGCTAAATTTCCCTTTGATTTATTGATAATTTTGGTAGCTAAAATTAATGCGAGGCTGAGTATGAATATGTTAGTGGGTATATCATATTGCGAAGTATTAAGGATAACGCTGGCTATAGGGGACCAATTTAAGAATATCGCTAATGAGGTCCATCCTGCTATTAGACTTATTGGCAAGAAAACCCATAGATTTTCTGATTTATCGAGAGCTGAGGAGTTGGTGGATAATATAATCATAGCTGTTGTTAAACAATAAACTATGGGGATAAAAACTAATCCTGTTCCCCATAAAGAAATATTGGGAGTCCCCCAACTGGAAAGTATAGACCATAAACAAATCCCTAAAAACCCAAACCCTGTGTACCAACCTATTTTACGAAAAATTTTTCTTTTACGATTAACCTTAAAGCTTTGAAGAATCGCATAGCCAATGCATCCTATGAAAATTGGAAGCCATATCGAAAATGCAAAACCATAGGGTACAAGTAAGCTGTCATTGGCTTCAGAAAACTCTTTAGCCGATCTACCATAGCTTGAAATCTGAGGAATTGATGACAAAATCCACATCAGAGGTGCAGTTATTATATTTAGCCACTGTCTTAGTTTATCTAGATTTAAGTTTTTCATAAAAATTATTACGAAACAAATATAAGAAAGGGGCAAATTAGAAGAAAATTTCCATTTTTTAAAATTAAGAAAAGACAACCCAAAAGTAATTGTGTTAATGTTTTTAAAATTAAGAAAGGGCTTCCATGCAAATTCAAATTTTCTCTAAAGGGATAGATGTTTCAGTGCCACTTCGTGAACGTATCACGGGCAGACTCGAGGAAATGATTGATAAATACATTCACCGTGAAGGAGAAGCTCAGGTTTCGGTTAGTAAAGAAGGCCCTGGGTTTAAGACGGTTTGCTCAATACATTTACCGTCTGGTGCGACAATGGAAGGACAGGGAGTGGCTGCTGATGCTTATACCGCATCGAATGAGGCCCTTGATCATGTTGAAAAGCGTTTGCGGCGATATAAACGACGCCTAAAAGACCATAGCAAAAAAGCTAAAGCTAAAAACGGTATGATGTTTGTCTTGGAAAACCCTGTAATTGAAGACTCAGAAGATAACACAGAGTATAATGGAAATATTGAGCCTTTAGTAATAGCTGAGAAATTAAGTAAAATAAGAACACTTACTCCAGGAATGGCAGCCTTTGAGTTAGGCTTAGCAGATAATGGTGTAGTTGTTTTCAATAATGCAAAACATGGCGGATTAAATGTTGTTTTTAAGCGGTCAGATGGAAATATTGGCTGGATTGACCCATCAATTGATAATATTGGATAATTGTAAAAAACAAACTAAATGTTCATTATTGCAAATTAAATCTAAGCAATAAGATAGTAATCCTCTCTTTATGTTGACCTAGTATCACTTTGCGTCTATGTGGCGGCGTTAAATTTAAAAAGCTTAATAACATACATATGAAGCTAAAGAATGCGAACTTATATAATGAATAAAGATAATTTATTTCATGGAAAAAACATACTCTGTGACTTAAACGTTACGAGTAAAAAACAGTTGCTACAAGAAATGGCTACTCAGTTGTTAAAGTCTATGGAATTGACTGAAACTGATATCACATGCCGTGATATAGTTTTAGCTGCTATGGAAAGAGAGAGATTGGGCTCAACCGGAGTTGGTTCTGGCGTTGCTTTACCACATGCAAGAATTGAAGGTATAAAAGATGTGTATGCAATATTTGCTCGGCTTGAAACACCTATCGAATATGACTCAATTGATGAAAGACCGGTTGATTTAGTTACACTTTTACTAGCGCCAAAGAATTCTGGAGGAGCTCATTTGCGCGCATTGGCAAAAGTTTCTAGAACATTACGCAAACCCGATATGCGTCAAAGGTTAAGAGCCGCTCCTAATAAAGAAAGTTTATTGACAATACTTGTTGAAGACCGGAGCGCTACAGCTGCCTAGGATTTAATGTAATTAGTCTCTGCTAATTATTAGTTAAGGCCTGACTTGAAAGTTAATTTTTAGAGTTTATGTCTCTTTTCAAAATTACGTGTAGGACATTAAAGTTTATAAAATGAGTGAAGTAGGAAATATATCTTTGAACTCTCTGGGGTTTGCGAAAGCAAACTCAGATACTCGTGTTGTTGTGGCAATGAGCGGAGGTGTTGATAGTTCTGTATGTGCTGCACTTCTGGCTAGTGAGGGATATGATATAATTGGAGTGACTCTCCAATTATATGATCATGGAGAAGCAGTAAAAAAAGCTAAAGCGTGCTGTGCAGGACAAGATATATATGATGCTAAACGCGTAGCCGAAATGATGAATTTTCCCCACTATGTTCTAGATTATGAAGATAATTTTCGTGAAAAAGTTATAGAAAATTTTGCTGATACTTATCTCGCAGGTTCTACTCCGATTCCATGTGTGCGTTGCAATCAAACTGTAAAGTTTCATGACCTTTTAGCAGTAGCTAAAGATTTGGGGGCGGACTGCATGGCAACGGGTCATTACATAAATAGAGTGATGGGACCAGAAGGTGCGGAACTTCATAGAGCCCATGATCACGGAAAAGACCAGAGCTATTTCCTATTCGCAACTACCCGAGAACAACTTGATTATTTAAGGTTTCCGCTTGGAGGTTTTAGTAAGTCAGAAACAAGAACTTTAGCTGTTAAGTATGGTCTTAATGTTGCTAGTAAACCGGATAGTCAGGATATTTGTTTTGTGCCAACGGGTAAGTATACAGATGTAATAGAAAAAATACGCCCATCAGCGGTCACTCATGGAGAAATTGTTCATCTAAATGGTAAGGTCTTGGGTAAACATAGAGGTATAATGTATTATACTATAGGTCAACGCCGCGGTCTAGGTTTGCCTGACGGTTCAGGATTAGAGCCTTTGTTTGTAATAAAAATAGATCAAGTTATGAACCAGATTATTGTGGGCCCGAGAGAAGCTCTAAGACGTAAAAAACTTTGGCTTGAAGACATCAATTGGCTAGGAGATGGAGAGTACAATCAAAACCTTGATGGATACAAACTTAAAGTCAAAGTGAGGTCAACTCGTTCACCGGTGAACGCAACTTTTTTGCTTCTAGATGATGAACTCATAGTTGAATTAGATGAAGCTGATGAGGGATTATCCCCGGGGCAAGCCTGTGTTTTCTATAGTTCAGAAAATTTTGCAAAAAGAACACTCGGTGGCGGATGGATAGTTAAAACAGAATGAGTTATTCTATTGAAATTACATTAATACTTTTTTTCATATTTTGCATTCTCTGGATGATTTCTAATAAACAAGATAAAAAGTATAAAGATCAGAAAAATAAAACTCGATTAAAAATAAAACGAAAAAATAAGGAAAACTGAATTTTAGAAAACTACTATAAATCAGTGCCCACCCCCTAACCGGCCTAATTTAACCTTGTAGTCTACGGCTAGGCCATATTCTGGGTCATCATCAGAGTCTATCATCAATTGTCCTGCACGATTAAGTAACTTATGACAGTCTCTTGTGAGGTGTCTTAATCGAATTTCTTTACCTGATTGTGTATATTTTGCTGCTAATACTTCAATTGCCTGAAGGGCTGATTGATCCACTACACGACTATTTTTAAAATCCACTATCACAATATTTGGATCAGACTTGATTGTAAATAATGAACTAAAAACATCAACTGAGCCAAAAAATAAAGGTCCTTCAAGCATATAAATTTTAGTATCTTCCTTGATTTCTGTATTTACATTAATGCGTCGAGCTGCATTCCATGCATATGCTAGAGCTGATACTATCACACCAACGATCACTGCAACAGCTAGATCGTGCCAAACAGTAACTATCGTCACCAAGACTATTACTAAAGCATCAGTGATAGGTATACGTCGCATTATTGAAAAAGATTGCCATGCAAATGTACCTATCACTACCATAAACATAACACCGACTAAGGCTGCCAGGGGTATTTCTTCAATTATTTGTGAGCCAAACAAAATAAAACATAATAGAAATAAGGATGCAGATATACCTGAAAGTCTGGTTCTACCACCAGACTTCACATTAATCATTGACTGACCAATCATCGCGCAGCCACCCATGCCTCCAAAAAACCCAGTTACAGTATTGCTTATACCTTGGGCTACACACTCTTGAGATGCCCCTCCTCGCTCTTCTTTTATTTCCCCTATTAGATTTAATGTTAATAAGCTTTCAATAAGTCCAATCGAGGCGAGAATTAACGAATAAGGTAATATTGTTTTAAGGGTTTCTAAATTAAATGGCACATCTGGAATGTGAAAGACTGGTAGACCGCCTTCTATAGATGACATATCGCCTACGCGAGGAACGTCGATTCCGAGAACGATCACGAAGGCAGCAACAATGCCAATTCCTGCTAATGGTGCTGGAATAAAGTTAGTAACTTTTGGTGTAATCCAGATAATAAACATTGTTAGCGCTACTAAGCCTAACATCAAGTAAAGTGTACTACCACTCATCCAGGTGCCGTGAAGCATGTTAAATGGTCCATGTATTTCACCCACAGGGGCGGGGGCCGTTTGAAATTGAGTAAGTTGTGCTAAGAAAATAACAATAGCAAGTCCATTAACAAAACCTAGCATCACAGGGTGTGGAACGAGTCTAATGAATTTCCCAAGTTTTAAAACTCCTGCAATTATTTGCATGATTCCCATTAAAACTACGGTTACAAATAAGTATTCGACTCCATGCTTAGCAACCAAGGCAACCATAACAACAGCTAAAGCTCCTGTTGCACCTGATATCATTCCCGGCCTACCGCCGATGCATGCAGTTATAAGGCCCACTATAAAAGCAGCGTAAAGCCCCACTAAAGGCTCTACTCCAGCAACAATCGCAAAAGCTACAGCCTCAGGAACAAGCGCTAGAGCTACTGTTAATCCAGATAAGATTTCAATCTTTGTGCGATTAAAATCAAATGTGATTGGACCCATACGTCGTCTGGCCGGTATGGAAATTCTATTTGCAAATATAGATAGTGTAGAGCGAATCAAAATAAAGCTTTCTTGAAATTTAGTATGCGGAGCGAGCCTCTATACTCAGAAGGGAACTTGTTCAAGCCATGTTTTAAAATGTTCAGTGATTATAGTTTTCTAACTCTTCCTTCAAAGCACATAAATCCCTCCATGTCTCTCTTTTCAATAAAGGTTGCTTTAAAAGTAAAGATGGATGATAAGTAGGTAAAGCAATTATTTTTTTATCACCCAATTCAATCTTTTGCCATTGTCCCCTATTCTTCATAATTGAGGTAAGTCCTGTGAGAGCTTGGAGTGAAGTACTTCCTAATAATAATATTATATTTGGTGATACTAACTCTATATGACGCTTCAAAAACGGTTTACAAAAATCTAGGTCTTCATTCGTTGGTTTTTTTCTATCGGGTAATTTCCAATTAATAGCAGTTGTTATGTAAGTATTGTCTTTAGATTGGTTTATTGAAGCAAGCATTTTGTCAAGTAAATGCCCTTCAGGTCCAACAAATGGTTGACCTGCTTTATCATCATAGCGACTGGGACTATCTCCTATGACCATCAAATTAGCCTTTGAATTTCCTCTAGAAAATACACATTGTCTTGCATTGTCAGTGAGAGGTGATCTTGAAAAATCACCCATATATTTTTTTAAATCATTCAGATTTTTAATTTTTTTTAGATTTTTTTGAAGATTATTATCAATTTTTATAATTTTTTTCTTTGTCTCAACTTTTGATTTAGTTGGTAGCCTAGGAATTACCTTAGATGGAGTAGCAGATAAAATTAGATCTGGAGTTTCAACACCAACTTGAGACCACCAATCAAGAGCAGATTTTAATTCTTCATTCATTATACTGTACCATTTTTTCTACGAAACTTATAATTTCATGAGCAATATTGATATTTGTTATTTTCTCAATTTCTTCAAGGCCTGATGATGAATTGACTTCAAGTAATTTTGGTCCATTTTTTGATCTTAATATATCTACCCCAGCAATTGGTAAGTTTAAAAAATTTGTAGCATCAATTGCCATTTTTCTTTCTTCATTGGTGATTTCAGTCATAGAACCGCGGCCCCCAGCATGAATATTTGACCTAAAGTCTCCAAACTTAGCAGTACGTTTCATAGCAGCAATGACATTTTTTCCTATCACAAAACACCTTATGTCAGAACCTTCGCTATCTTTAATAAACTCTTGTATTAAAAAAGGTTGTCGTTCAAAAATATATTTTGAAGTTATTTCTTTGGCAGCACTAATATCACTGATTAATGAAACAGTATCGCCTTGTGTTCCTTTTATTTTTTTTATTATAAATGGATAGCCTCCTATACTTCTTACAGCCTCATTTAGATTATCTTGATTTGTAAATAATGCAGTTTTGGGAATGGCTAACCCGCGCTTACTAAATAATTGACTTGCTAAAAATTTATTACGAGAATTAGTGAAGCCGTATGAAGAAACAGTCGTTGGAATATTTGCACTTTCAAATATATTTATAAGATGCTGCCCAAAATCAGAAAGCGACACTCCTATACGAGGAATAACGGCATCTGGAATAGGGTCAAGCTTTGATAAATATACTTTCCTATGAGCTGGAATAATTTGATTATAAGTCAGTAAAGGGTAAACATTATGGCCTAAATCCTTACCTGCACTCATCATTCTCTGATTAGAATAATTGGACGGATCTGAAGTAAGAATAGCTATGTTTAGCATTTTTTAAAATCTCTTTTTTACAAAAATTATTAATGAGGCATCTGCGTCAAAGCAAATACTTGTTTTGCTAATTCATTCAGTTTATTGCCTAAGTAATATTTTTTATAAATGCGAGTCTATAAATGAGTTCAAGCACTGAAAATCCTTTTGAGCGTGAAAGTATGGAGTATGATGTAGTTATTGTAGGTGCCGGTCCTGCAGGACTAACCGCTGCCATTAAATTAAAACAATTGAATGAAAACTATAATGTAGTTGTCTTGGAAAAAGGATCTGAGGTTGGTGCTCATATTTTATCTGGCGCAGTGTTGGACCCTAGTGGTCTCACTCGCTTAATGCCAGATTGGAAGAAAAAAAATTCTCCAATTAAGAATAAAGTGAAGGCAGATAAACTTATAATACTTGGCCCGAATGGTTCATTTAGAGTGCCTAATTTTCTAATGCCTCCATTAATGAACAACCATGGTAATTATATTGTTTCCATGGCTAACACCTGTAGGTGGTTAGCAGAACAGGCTGAGGCTTTAGGAGTTGAAATTTTTCCAGGGATGTCTTGCTCGGAGTTAGTTTATGATAAGTCTGGAGCAGTTAAAGGGGTAGTCGCTGGAGAGTTTGGAGTCTCAAAGGACGGAACAAGAGGTGATGGGTATGAACCAGGCATGGAACTTCATGGCAAATATACTTTTATTGCTGAAGGCGCCCGAGGCTCACTTGCAAAAAAGCTGATTAGTAAGTTTTCCTTAGATAAAGAATCTGATTGTCCTAAATTTGGCCTAGGTATGAAAGAAATCTGGGATGTAAAACCTGAAAACCATCAAGAAGGTTTAGTAGTACATACAGCAGGATGGCCGTTAGGTTGGAAGGCTGGGGGTGGGTCATTTTTATACCATGCTGAAAACAATCAAGTTTATTTAGGCTACATTGTTGATTTAAATTACAAAAATCCGCACTTATACCCTTATGCTGAAATGCAGCGTTGGAAGCATCATCCAGAAATCTCTGAAGTTTTGGATGGTGGAAAACGTGTTGCCTATGGTGCTCGAGTTGTTACAAAAGGTGGAATTCAGTCTATCCCTAAAGTTTGTTTTCCTGGAGGAGTACTACTTGGTTGTTCAGCAGGACTCGTTAATTTGCCCAGGATAAAAGGAAATCATAATGCTATGCATTCAGGCATTGACGCAGCAGAATCCGCTCACGCGGCTATGGTTAGTGGGTTACATGGAACAGAATTGTTAACTTATGACCAAGCCCTAAGAACTGGTCCTGTTGGCCAAGACTTAAGGCCCGTGAGAAATGTTGCGCCTTTGAATGCAAGGTTCGGACCCTTCTTTGGAGGAATGTTACTTGGGGGGATTGATATGTGGTCGGCTACTATTGCTAAATTTAATTTAATTGGTGCAATAATGAATGTCCCCAAGCTATTTTCGCGCAAAAGAACCATGACTTTATCACACGGCAAAGACGATGCTGCCACAACTGGAAAAGCTGATCGTTTTAAAAAAATTGATTACCCTAAACCAGATGGTGTACTATCATTTGATCGTTTAACAAATGTATCGTTTTCAGCTACAAATCATGGTGAAGAACAGCCTAGTCATCTAAAATTGGTTAGCTCAATGGTTCCAATTGACTTTAACTTACCTAATTTTGATGAGCCAGCACAAAGGTATTGCCCGGCGGGTGTCTATGAAGTTTTAAGAGACGAAGATGGTTCAAACCCCAGTTTTCAAATTAATTCTCAAAATTGTGTACACTGTAAAACATGTGATATTAAAGACCCTAGCAGAAATATTATATGGTCAGTTCCTGAGGGTGGGGGTGGGCCAAATTATCCTAATATGTGATATTAAAACTAGGAATTTATTTTGTCTAAATTGCAAATTTCTGCTTTATGCGTGTCGTTTCTAATATTAACATCTTGCACGACAGCACGCCTTCAGCCTTATCAATCTGAGAATAAAGTATTTAGTAGCTTTCTAGCTGGTAGCTATGCGAGTAGAATTAAAGAGTCTCAGTTTAGATCTGATTATTTAACTTCTGCTTTTAGATATTCTGATTATGAGGTTTCTCTAGGTCAAAAAGCTATTAGTTCTGCCATAGTTGCTAATAATTTACCTCTGGCTCATCAGCATGCTGAGATTATCAATATAAAAGATAAAAATGATCCTTTAAGTAATTTTGTGTTGGGGCAACAAACCTTCTCCCAAGGACTTCATGAAACAGCAGCTCAGTATTTAACTCATGAAGCTAATGAGGTGACAATAAGTATTGTTATGGGTTTATTAGCTGGTTGGAATTATGTCGCACTAAACGATATTGATAAAGCTCGCGAAGAGTTTTTATCTCTTGAAGGCGGCGTTTATTTTCAAAACTTAGGGCAATTACAAATTGCAAAAGCTGAAGGCTTAATTGGTGATTCAGATCAGGCATTAGAAGCATTCAAACTTGTCGAAGATAGCGGGCAACTTCAGACAGAGTATATTTTATCTAAAGCCAGATTCTTGAGCTCTATAAATAGAAATAAAGATGCTTTGCTTGAGCTCGAGCATTACTCAAATAAAAATAATCTTCGTGGTGGAGGCCCAGTTGAAAGCTACATAAAGTTACTGAAGTCTCAAAAGCTGAGTAATATTAGATTAACAGCGGTACAAGAGGCAGCTAGATCTTTAACAGAGCCCTCTTATTGGTTTTTCGTTGCAAATCGTTCAAGCGATGCAGGAGAGATTCTATTACGCTTAGCATTAGACCTGGACCCCAGTCATGATAAAGCAGCTATCTGGCTTGGGGAGTTACTTGAAAACACTAGACGCCCATCAGAGGCTTTAGATCTTTATTTAAGTGTTTCAAATAAATCGATCTATAATATTTCGGCTAAGCTAGCCGCTGCGAACCTATATTTAAACAAAAAATCTGATCTAAAAGCATTTAATATTTTACAAAAACTTAATACTGATAAGTCAATGGCTGTTACTATGGAGGCTTTGGGAAGGGCATATATTATTCGTGAAAACTATATAAAAGCCTTACCTATTTATAATGACTTAATTCTAAAAATGACTGATCAAGAATTAAAAGCTAACCTGCAACCCTTATATTTTAGGGGCATCTGTTATGAAAGAGTTGGTAAGTGGGATAAAGCGGAAGATGATTTTAAAAAAGTTTTATCAATCAACCCTAATTATGCTGATGCATTAAATTATTTAGGTTAT
>Ga0206129_10002005_pt1 | contig 26265 bp, 21 predicted proteins | sample Helgoland_Spring_8_FD_148616 | JGI IMG/M metagenome (GOLD analysis project Ga0206129, IMG submission 148616) | Pelagic subsurface seawater microbial communities from Kabeltonne, Helgoland, North Sea - Helgoland_Spring_Bloom_20160502_2 | ecosystem: Environmental > Aquatic > Marine > Epipelagic ...
GAGCACTGCAATGACCGAAAACACGCCATCACAGGACAGGGCTCCGTCACTGCCGGGCCTGCTTGCGGCTGCACTTGCCGTAGTCGCGGTCGTTGTCTCCGTGATCGGTCTGGTTAGTGAAATCCCCTCGCTTGGACTCATCGCTGCCGCCATTGCCGCGATCCTTGCTGCAGTTGTCGTATGGGTAAACGGCAACTATGACTCACAGAATGAACGTTTGCGCAAGGTTGAAAACGAACTAACCCGGCTCCAATCAACCGCTATGACCGACTCGATCACCAAGCGAATCACCGGCGAGAAGCCTGCGCCCATCAACACCATCCGCACGCCTGGTGGCGACTTGACAGGCCTCAATATCAGCGACACATCCGACCTCGCCGACCCTGTCACCGGCCTGCTCGGCGAGCGTTACTTCGTGATCACACTCGAAGCCCGAGTCGCTGCCGCTCGCCGTCACCTTCGTCCGTTGGCGCTCATCCTGCTCGAAGCCGTGCACGACCCAACCGGCACAGCTCCTGCCATCGACGCCACCATCGCCGCCGACGTCGTGCGTGAAACATTACGAGACGCCGACACCCTGTGCAGGTTGCACAACGGCCGCTACGCCATCCTGCTCGAAGACACTCCCGAGAACGGCGCCATCTGGACGGTAGAGCGCATCCGTCGTCGTCTTGGCGAACAGATTGACGATGTCACCGTGTGGGCTGGGATCGCTTGTTACCCAGCAAACGGCTTTGATGGCCCCGAGGTCCTCGATCAAGCGCGTGAAGCTCTTGACCAGGCCAGTGAATGGCGCCAAGACCGCACCGAAGTCGCCGACAAGTAACCCCGGGCTTCACCAGCGGGGGGGGCGCCTTGCTCCGGAGGCCGACCCGGCCGACATCAGCCTGCATACTCGCCGACCTATCCGCAACAGGATGAGTGATGAGATCGAGCGCTCGCAGGACTCGTTTGCTGCCTCACGCTCCGCTGCAGAACCGACTATGTGGCGACCCACTAGGTCGCGCATGAGCCCAGTTGGTTACCAGCGAGGTGGTAGACGGCCGTCTTGCCACCAGCGGCCGGCGTAACGCCAGGTCGTGGACTGCGGTTCGCGGGCGGCGATACCACTCACTGGTTTTGGCCACACCATTTCAATTGCGGCCACGATTGCAGCCACTTCGTCCTCAGACGGACTCCCCTGAACTTCAATCTTCATGAGGAGACCTTCTCAGACAGAGTCGGAGCGACGGAGGAGTGGGCAGAGCGGAGGGACGGAGCGACCCAGCAGACCTGACACCATGTCCGACGAACGTCGGCCCGAGCGGAGCGGTGCATTACAGCGGGACGATGCCGTGTTTGCGGCGGGGTTGTTCTTCGCGTTTGGTGATGAGCATGTCGAGGCCGGCGATGATCTTGCGCCGGGTGTCGGCGGGGTCGATGACTTCGTCGACGTAGCCACGTTCGGCAGCGATGTACGGATTGGCGTATTGCTCGATGTACTCGTCGACAAGTTCGTCCTTGCGAGCGGCGCGTTCTGCGTCGGTGCCAAGTTCGCTGAGCTCACGCCGGTTCACGATTTCGACGGCGCCCTGAGGGCCCATCACCGCCAGTTCAGCGGTTGGCCACGCAAAGGTCAGGTCGGAGCCGACTGACTTTGAGTCCATCACCACGTACGCACCTCCGTAGGCCTTGCGGGTCACAACAGAGATACGAGGCACGGTTGCTTCGCAATAGGCATAGAGCAGCTTTGCGCCGTGGCGGATGATGCCGCCGTACTCCTGGTCGACACCAGGCAGGAAACCGGGCACGTCGATCAAGGTGATGAGTGGGATGTTGAATGCATCGCAGGTGCGCACGAACCGAGCAGCCTTGGATGAAGACTCGATGTCGAGCACACCGGCCAAGATCATTGGCTGGTTCGCCACGATGCCCACGGTACGGCCGCCCATCCGAGCATGGCCACACACGATCGATTTGGCCCAATGAGGGAAGTACTCCATGAAGTCGCCATCGTCGACGACGGATTCGACAACCTTGATCATGTCGTAGGGCAAGCTCGATGACTCAGGCATGATCGAGCGCAACTCGACGCACGAACGTTCGGGGTCGTCTTTGGGCTCAAAGACCGGCGTGTTCTCAAGGTTGTTCGATGGCAAGAACCCGAGCAGGACCTTGACCGAGTCCAGCACCTCTTCTTCGGAATCACCGACATAGGTCGCTACGCCGGACTTTGACGAGTGACTGCCGGCGCCGCCGAGTTCCTCGAGCGTGACTTCTTCGCCAGTCACGGTCTTGACCACATCGGGACCGGTAATGAACATGTGCGACTTCTCGCGCACCATAAAGATGAAGTCGGTCATTGCCGGGCTGTACACCGCGCCACCGGCACATGGGCCGAGGATCACGCTGATCTGCGGGATCACACCTGAGGCGGCGACATTACGACGGAAGATGCCGCCGTAGCCGTCGAGGGCGACGACGCCTTCTTGGATGCGAGCGCCTGCACCATCGTTGAGGCCCACAATCGGTGCGCCAACCGACATAGCCAGATCCATGATCTTCTGCGTCTTCTCGGCGAATACCTCGCCGAGAGCTCCACCCATGACAGTGAAGTCCTGTGAATACACGAAGATCTTGCGGCCGTCGACAGTGCCCCAGCCAGTCACGACACCATCGGTGTACGGACGATCTGGCAGGCCCGCTTCTGCGGGTGCACGATGGCGAGCCAACATGTCAACCTCGTGGAACGAGCCCGGGTCGAGCAGATAGTCAATGCGCTCGCGTGCTAGCAGCTTGCCCTTGTCGTGCTGGCGAGCGACCGAACGCTCTGATCCTGCATGTATGGCTTGAGCGCGGCGCGACTCGAGTTCGTCGAGCCGGTCCTGCATGGTGCGTTCAGACATATACCGAGAGGATAGGCCAGCCATGCCGCTGGCGAGTAGTGCCCTCGTTTCTCAGATTGTCGGCGGGATCCGGCCGCATTTCGCTCTGCCTCATCCCGGACCTCCTATACACAACGTGAACCGTCTCGCACGCCCCGGATCGACGTTAGGGTTCGAGGCAGTGACAAAGCTCAACAGCGTTGCGGTGTTTTGCGCATCAAGCAACGACGCAGACCCCGCATACATCGACCTAGCTCAAAGAGTCGGACAACGATTAGCGCATGAGCGCCTGACACTGATCTACGGCGGCGGGCACAGTGGGCTCATGGGAGCTGTGGCCCAAGCAAGCATGGAAGCGGGCGGCGAAGTCACCGGGGTAATCCCTGGCGGGCTGTTCACAAATGGGATTCCCGAAGACGAAGTCACCACGCTCGAGGTTGTTGCCGACATGCACCAACGCAAAGCTCGTATGTATGAACTCAGCGACGGTTTTATTGGCCTGCCGGGCGGACTCGGCACCTTTGAAGAGGTCTTCGAAGCCGCCACGTGGACGCAGCTCGGCCTGCACGCAGGTGGGCGGGCGAAGACTGTCGTTTTGCTCGATGAAGATGGCTTTTGGGACGGCGCTCACGCCTTGCTCGACAAGGCCACTTCGGGTGGAGTTCTTACCCGGAAGAACCGTCCGATCATCCAGGGTGCGTCAACAATCGACGATGCTCTGCGAGCGCTTCGCACACACCGTTCCAGCGACCTCCCTCAGTTCGTAACCGGGCAGCCCAACGAAGGCGCGTAACCCAACGGCCCGCCACCCGCGTCACGCGGGGTCAGACCCTCCGTCACGCGGGGTCAGACCCTCCGTGACACGACGAGCCAGCCGACACCGCGCAAGCTTCGACTCAGAGCAGGCTGCTCGACCCTAGGGGCGAGGCACGAGGCGGGCCCAGGTGCGGATCTCGTTCAGGTAGAGCTCGGGCTGTTCGAAGGCTGCGAAGTGGCCACCTTTGTCGAGACGGTTCCAGTGGACGATGTTCTTGAACCGTTTCTCGGCCCACCGCTGTGATGGCCGCATGATTTCTTTGGGGAAGATGGACCCACCCATGGGGATGTGCACATCGCCGGGGCGAGTCTTGCCGAAGCTCTCCCAGTACAGGCGAGCCGACGAGGCTGCCGTCTGGGTAAGCCAATAGATCATCACATTGTCGAGCAGTTCGTCGCGGCTCAAGATGTCTTCGGGACTGCCGTTGTTGTCGGTCCAGGCGTAGAACTTCTCGAGGATCCATGCGGCCTGGCCACTCGGTGAATCAGCCAAGCCGTAGGCCACGGTCTGGGGGCGGGTGGCCTGTTGTTTGGAATAGCCGCTGTCCCAGTCGTTATAGAACTTCAGGGCGGCCATGCCGTCCTTTTCTTCGTCGGTCCAGTTGTCCTTATTGGCCATGTCGGGACCAACCCATGGCATGTTCAGGTGGATGCCGAGGCAGTGATCTGGATCAAGAGCGCCGATTGCACCCGTGACCGCCGAGCCCCAGTCGCCGCCCTGCGCGAGATAGGTGTCGTAGCCAAGCTTTGCCATGAGATGGCCCCATGCCGTAGCAATCTTCTCGACCCCCCATCCCGTCTCGGTCGGTTTGTCGCTGAAACCAAAACCAGGCAGTGATGGCGCCACCACGTGAAAGGCGTCGGCCGCATCGCCGCCGTAGGCCACCGGGTCGACAAGTGGTTCGATGACCTTGTGGAACTCAACTATCGACCCTGGCCAGCCGTGGGTGATCAACAGCGGCCGGGCCTCGGGATGGGGGCTGCGCTGGTGGATGAAGTGAATACCTAGGCCGTCGACCTGGGTGCGGAAATGGTCGAACCGATTCAGCAACGCTTCGCGCACCCGCCAGTCATAGTCCTTAGCCCAGTACTCGCAGACTTCTTGCACGTACGACAGCGGGATGCCCTGCGTCCAATCCTCGACCAACTCTGCCTCGGGCCACCTGGTGTTGCTCAGCCGCTGCCTTAGATCAGCTAGCTGTTCATCAGTCGCCGCGATCGTGAACGCCTCAATCTCACTCATCTACGCAACCTAGTTGCGCTTGTGTCTGCGAACGAATTGTTATGTCCCCCTGGGGAAGTAACAATTGGCTAGCGGAGGAGGGACTGGCCGTCGATGCGTTCGCAGAACTCTTCCCAGCCGGGTTTTGGTCCTTCGTAGAGCAGGCTGTCCACATCACCGACCTCGGGGCCTTCGGTAGCGACGGTGGCGATGCGGCGGAAGAGGAAGGCATCTTCGACATGCTCGACCAAGGTGGCGCAGAGTTTGGCCGCACTGCGCACCTTTACATCCCAGTCGGCAGGATCAGCAGGGATGTTCTCGAGATGAACGTATCGAGCCAGCAGGGTGGCCGTTGACTTGGCGCCCCAACCCTGGAGCCCGGGAAATCCATCGGCGGTATCGCCAACGAGCGCTAGGTAGTCGGGGATCGATTCGGGCTTCACGCCCCACTTTTCGATCACGCCGGCTTCGTCGCGAAGTATCTGCTGGCGCCGGTCGAACTGCACGACCCGGCCATCGCTCGTCACACACTGCGCAAGGTCCTTGTCGGGGGTGCAGATAAATACTCGCTCGACTCGTTCGTCGGCAGCCGCCATGGCTGCACCTGCGGCCATGCCGTCGTCGGCTTCGTATTCGATCATTGGCCAGACCTTGAAACCAGCGAGTGCCAGGCCTTCTTCGATGAGCGGGAACTGCGACATGAGTTCCTCGGGAACACCTTCGCCGTTCTTGTATCCCTCGTAGAGGTCATTACGCCACGACTCGATCACACTGTCGGTCGCAACCGCGATATGGGTCACCCCCTCGTTGCGCACCATGGACAGCATCGAGCGCAAGACACCACGTGTCGCTCCAACCTCCTGGCCGGACGCAGTGATGTGTCCGCCACCCGGCGCAAAGTGGTAACGGAACAATTCGTATGTGCCATCGATCAGGTGGACCTGCATGGTGGTTCCTTCGGTAGGACGATGCGGTCGCTAGCATCGCAGGATCAACCTTATGACGTCCATTGAAAGAGTTGATTCTGTATGGGCCTGACTCCTGACGAGATCGCCCATCGAGCGTTCACCCCCAGCGTTGATGGCTATCACCAAGGCGAGGTTCGTTCCTTCCTTGATCGGATCGCGGCCCAACTCCGCAGCCTGCAGTCGGCACTACCCGAGGGTCGGGTCGAACTTGCTGAATTCACCACCGCACTCCAGGATCGCGAACCACGTCTCGCAGCGCTCCAAGATCAGTTGCATGACATGCTCGCAGAGCTCACTGCGGCGACATCACTCATGAAGGAAGCCCAGGTCGAGGCCACATCGCAACTATCGGAAGCGTCCTCGCAGCTAGCTGCAGCCCAGCAGATGTCTGCCGAACACGCAGCGGCTCTCGCAGCGGCGGCCAGCCAACGAACCGACGCCAGCAGCAGCGCCGCAGAACAACGAGCACTCCTTGAGCGGCTTACGAGTGATCAACGTTCGATGACGTCACACCTTGAGATCGTTCAGAAACTCACCACCCAACAACGCGAAGCAGCCGAACACCTCGCCACCACCGGCCAACAACAAACCACACAACTCCAGGTCGTTCAGAAACTCACCTCAGAACAACGCGAAGCAGCCGACTATCTCGCGTTGGCGAACGAGCAGGCCACGGTGCAACTTGCAACTGCCCAAAAGTTGGCTACGGAACAACGCGAGGCCAGCAACCACCTCGTCGCAGCGGGACGACAGCAAGTGGCGCAACTCGAAGCAGCGCAGCGATTGACCTCCCGCCAAGCCGAGGCCGCCGAACAACTCAGCACGGCAAGTGATCTAGCTGCCCGACGTCTTGCCGAGGCTGCGACGGCGGCATCGATCGCCAGCGCTGCGCCTTCAGCCAGTATCCCGAAGGTGTACACCGATCCTGCCGGTCAGGCAGCACCTACTTCGGCCTCACGGACCGTCCTGCCTTCCGATGGAACCATGTCACTTTTTGCATTGGACCTCGACGACCAACCAATGTTCTCGGATAACGCAAATGATCTGCTTGATGGCGTCTTAGACGACGTTATGGAAAACATCAACGACGAAGGAGACCAATCATGACCAAGACAGTGATCGCCGGCGGTGCACGCACCCCCATCGGTAGGCTCTCAGGCGGCTTCGCCAGCCTCAGTGGAGCCGAACTCGGTGGCCATGCGATAGCCGCCGCACTTGAGCGTTCAAACGTCGCCGCCAGCGATGTTGACTACGTCATCATGGGCCAGGTGCTGCAAGCTGGTGCAGGACAAATCACCGCCCGCCAAGCCGCAAACCATGCAGGCATCCCGTTATCGGTCCCGTCGACCACCATCAACAAGGTGTGCCTCAGCGGCATGAACGCGATCTACTTGGCATGGCGCATGATCATGGCCGGCGATGCCGACATCGTCGTTGCTGGCGGCATGGAATCCATGACAAATGCACCCCACCTGCTCACCGGTACCCGAGGTGGCTGGAAGCTCGGCGATCAGAGCGCCGTCGACTCACTCAACCACGACGGCCTCTTCTGCTCACTCGAACATGAGTTGATGGGCACCGCAACTGACCGTTACGTGGCCAGCACCAGCTTCGACCGGGTTATGCAGGACGAAATCGCCCAGGCATCACATGCCCGGGCGGCAGCCGCACAGAAGAACGGCACACTTGCCGAAGAAATCGCTGCCGTTTCGGTACCACAACGCCGCGGCGACCCGATCGTGGTTGCCGACGACGAAGGCATCCGCCCCGCAACCACCATGGAATCACTCGGCAGCCTCCGTCCTGCATTCACTGCGTCAGGCAACATCACTGCGGGCAACGCATCGCAGATCAGCGATGGCGCTTCGGCGACCGTGATCATGTCGGCAGCGAAGGCCCAGGAGCTAGGCGTCGACACGTTCGCCGAACTTGTGTCCTACGGCCAAGTTGCTGGACCAGATTGCTCACTGCTCACCCAGCCATCACAAGCGATTGCCGCAGCGCTGTCCCGGGCCGACGACGTCAGCCAGTCAGATCTGTCGCTCTACGAAATCAACGAAGCGTTCGCGGCAGTGGCAGCCGCATCGATCGACGAGCTTGGTATCTCGTTCGACGACGTCAACGTAAATGGTGGCGCTGTTGCCCTCGGGCATCCGATCGGCGCATCAGGAAATCGACTCGTTCTCACGCTGGCCCACGAACTACGTCGCCGTGGCGGTGGCCTTGGTGCGGCCGCCTTGTGCGGCGGTGGCGGCCAAGGCGATGCCTTGATACTTCGCGTCTGACACGCGATGCGAACTTGCGACAATTGATCCCGAATTTTGGGTATGCCACGATCATGTTTAGCTTGACATTCTTGGTGCAGCCCGTGACAGTGTTGCTAGAAGCAGGTGAGGGGAGTTCTCTCTTCTTACCCGCTGCCAGGGTGTCGTCAACTCTCTAACTCTGCCCGTGCCCGAGAGTCGACGGCACCCTGGTGGCGTTTTCCGGTGAGGCGCAACCGCCAAGTGAGCACAAGGAACGGGCTCCCACCCTCAAGTTCAGTGCTCACACGCCGACGAAGAACGGGTGCCATCAATGAGTGCTGAACCGGCAGCAAACTCGACCGCCGACCGGGCAGCGGCGCCTCGCCTACGTTCGCATCTCGCATTGTTACGCGCGGTGCCCATACTCGTGCTGTTGGTCGCCATCGCTGCCCAGGCCACCTTGATGACGACCGTCAATGCTGACCGCCAGGCTGGCAGCGGCTTCGCCATGTTCTCCTCGGTCGATTTTGCGGGGTCTCGCTCGGTGGTCGTGACCGCCACCTACAACGACGATGTTGTCGACGTACGACTCCCCATCTCAACGACTGACCAGGTCGACGGGCTCCTCCGATCGCCCACCGAGGATAGTGCCGCTCAACTAGCCCGAGATCTAGGTGAGTTCGAGTGGGTCGAGCAAGATGGCCGCATTCGTGCCACTGCTGACGGCACGAATATTGATGGTTTCTCGGTAACCGTCAGACGCCTCACTGCCGATGGCCATGAACTCGGCTCCGAGGTACTGGCTCATGCGGTGGCCCCGTGACTGCTGCGCCCTCCTCTCCGGTCTCACCCCCGTGGAGCGTCACGGCCGCCATGAATCAGGTGCGCACCCCGATCGGGTGTGTGCTGATGATCACGGCAGGTACTGGCATCTTTATGGGCGCTCACTGGTCACCACTAGTGCCACTCATGTTGGCGTTCTATTTGGCGACCCTTCTTGCACCGTCGGCCGCTCGTAACAGCCTGATCTGGTTTGTGATGGCCGCCGCCTGGGTCGCGGCCGTCATGATCCAACCCAGCGCGATGGAAGACCACGTCTATCTGTACCTTGCCTGGCTCGTGGCGATCGCCGTCGGCCTCTTGGATCGCGACAACTTCATGGACGAGGCCGGACGGCAAGGCCGCTATCTGTTGGCCATCGTCTTTGCGACGGCCACGATCTGGAAGCTCACCTCTGGTTCGTTCATCAGCGGTGCCGCGTTGTGGACTTCCGGGCTCCTCGACGATCGAATGGCACCCTTGCTCAATCTGGCTGGCATCTCATCGGAGTCCTTGGCTGACGCTCGACCTCAGGTCACCGCGGTCGTTGCCTCCGACGGCGAAACCTTCGACATTTCGCTCTCATCGTATTCGTCGATCGCGTTGACGTTGGTCGCGTTGGGCACGATCGCTCTCGAAGCACTCATCGCAGTCAGTTATGCCGCCCCCGACACCAGCCGGCTCGCCAAGCTGCGGGCGCCCCTGCTGGTCGGCTTCGGCTTCGTCACCTATGCCATCGTGCCAGTCTTGCCATTCGCGTTATTGCTCGCCGTCATTGGATGCACGGTCGCTCGTTTTGAGCGACGAACCGTGCTGGCGTTCGTAGCCATGGTGCTCGTTGCCGTCGTCCGCTTCGCCACACTCTGACTAGTCCTCCACCTATCGCCTGAGCCTGCTGGTACATGCTGCAGGAGCCGTCAGGAGTCGGTGATGAGGCGACGGCCAGTGAGTGCTCGCCCGAGTGTGATCTCGTCGGCGTATTCGAGGTCGGACCCAACGGGTAGGCCCGATGCAAGCCGGGTGATGGTGAGGCCCGGCGTAGGGCCGAGGAGGCGAGCCAGGTACATGGCGGTTGCTTCGCCTTCGATATTCGGGTTCGTACACACGATTACTTCGGTCACGCCCTCGTCGGTGATACGACGCATGAGTTCGGTAATCCGCAGTTGTTCCGGACCAATACCTTCGATTGGATTGATCGTGCCTTGCAGCACGTGGTACTTGCCGCTGAACTCGTTGGTTCGTTCGACGGCGATCACATCGCGGGCGTCTTCGACAACACACACCACCGTGCCATCACGTTGATCGTCGGAACAGATCTCGCAACGCTCAAGTTCGCTGAGGTTGTAACAGGTATGGCAAAATTTGACCCGCTCTTTGGCCTCGACGATGGCTTTCGCGAGCCGATGGGCCTCGGTTGCGGGCACCCGCAGCAGATGGAAGGTAATGCGTTGTGCCGACTTGGGACCAATGCCGGGCAGGCGACCAAACTCGTCGATGAGGTCTTGTATTGGGGCGCTGTACACCCTTAGTCGCTGCCGCCGAGAAGGCCACCAAGACCCATGCTGCCAAGATCAAGGCCACCAAGGTCAGGGCCCTGCACGAGCTGGCCTGCGTTCAGTACCGCGTCATTGAGTGCCGCGAGAACAAGGTCCTCGAGCATCTCAACATCTTCGGGGTCGACGGCCGAAGGGGCGATACGAACCGACAGGAATTCGCCGCCACCCGTCATCCGGATCTTGACCGCGCCGCCGCCAGCCTGGCCTTCGACCTCGACTTCTTGGGCTGCAGCCTGTTGGGCTGTGAGCTGTTCGGCCATCTGTTGGGCCTGGGCGAGCAGTGAACTCATGTCGGGCATTTGCCCACCGGTGTCGGTCATGGGTCAAGCCTTACTGATTGGGGAGGTTGTTCTGGGGATCTTCGAGCAGCGTGCTGTTTTCAAACGTTGCCATGACCCGGTCCTCGGCCGACGGCACGTCGTCGGTCGCGTCAACCAGGTCATGGACATCGACGGTCGCCTCTTCGTGGGCGGTGTCTTGCAGATCTTCGATGACACCTGCGCCACCGCTGGGTGCTGCAGCGAAGAAGTCGGGTTCCTCTTCGATCATGTCGACGACGAGGCTCAGAGGCATAGGCCGCCCGAACCGTGCCGCCAATGCCTGGTCAACCTCGGCCCGGATCTCTTCGCACCGATCGCGGTGTACGGGGTTGGGTAGGCCGAAAATCAGGCTGTCGGGGGAAGTCTCCATGAAGTGGCCGGCGCTGAAGCGCGACCGCACTTTTCCAGACATTGACTCGAGCAATGCTTGCCACAGACCGTCGAGTTCAGCCAACGTTGGAAGCGGTCCCCCGTGTGCCCCAGGCGAAGCGACAGCTGGTTGGGTTTGTGGCACTTCGGACGGTGGAGCGGCAACGGGTTCGACCGGCACCGCCATGACTGGCTCGACAGCAGCTTCGCCTGCGTGAGCTGGGGCTGCAGCAGGTGGGGTTGCAGCAGGTGCAGTGGTCGCCTGTTCTAGCGGGGAATCATGCTGGGTTGGTGACGGCTGAGCGGGTGCGGCAGCTTGGCCAGCGGACTTTGCTGCTGCCTGACGTTCTCGACGTTCTGCGGTTGCCTGAGCCACTGCAGGGTCCTCTTGGGGCGCCCCTGTCGCATGTGCAGCGGCCTGACGCTCGCGACGCACATCGGCAAGGGTCTTGCCGGTTGATGCCGGAGCGGGCGCCGGTGCACTCGGTTCTGGGGCCGCCTCGGCAGTGGTAACAGGCGGGGCCGATGTGATCCCCTGTTTGACGAGCTCAGCGCGAACTATGTCGGCACCACGACGACCGCTACTCGGCGCAGCCTGCGGAGCCGGTTGCGGAGCCTGCGGAGCCGGAGCCGGAGCGGGTTGCGGAGTTTGGGGAGCCGAAGCGGGTTGCGGAGCTTGGGGAGCCGGAGCGGGTTGCGGAGCTTGGGGTGGCGATGGTGCCACCGCAACTGGGGCCGGGTCAGGAGCCCTCGACGGCGTTGGCTGGGCAATCGCAGGCGCCGCTGGTATCGCTGGTGCCGGTACCGGGGCCACGATGGGTGCACCACCGGTGAGCTGCGACTCGATCGCTTCGAGCCGCTCAACCAACGCAGCAGGGTTGGTGTCGAGGTCTGCCCGAGTCAACCGCATGATGGCGACTTCCAGATCAACTCGAGGATCAGGCGCCTGACGCATCTCGATGATCGAGGTGCCGATGACTTCGATAGCTCGGGTGATCCTGGCTGGTGGCATGGATGCCGCCCGAGCGACGGCCCGGTCGCGTTCGGCTTCGGGCAGATGGCCAAGATCGGCTCGCATCGCAGCAAGAAACACCGTGCGCAATTCGTGCAACAGCGATGTACCGATACTGGCTGCATCGCGGCCGGCTTGCAGCGCGCCGTCGATTGCCGTCAGTGCTTGGGCTGCGTCGCGATCGATAAGCGATTGGAAGAGTGCTTCGAGGTGTTCGCCACCCTGGGGAGCGCCACCTGCCGCAACGACCTGGTCGAGCGCTGACAAGGTGTCTCGAGCGGACCCACCGCCGGCCCGGATCACGTACTGGCGATCCTCGGGTGTGATTTCGATCCCCGCGTCGCCTACGACATGGTCGATGAGGTCGCCGACCTGGCTCGCCGAGAGCAGTGAGAATTCAAGGTGTTGTGTGCGACTGCGGATGGTCGGCACGACCTTGTTCGGTTCGGTCGTGCACAACACGAAAACAACGTGTGGCGGCGGTTCCTCGAGAGTCTTCAACAGCGCGTTCTCGGCACCCGACGACAACATGTGGACTTCGTCGAGGATGTAGACCTTGGTACGACCAGGCGACCCAAGAGCTACCTTGCCGATCAGATCTCGCATGGCATCCACGCCGTTATTCGATGCAGCATCGAGCTCATGCAGGTCGTAGCTACCGCCGGCCTGAAAGGCCAGACATGAATCACATTCGTTACATGGCTCACCGCCCCGCAAATCAGTGCAGTTAAGCGCCTTGGCCAGGATGCGAGCCGACGTGGTCTTACCTGTACCTCGGGGTCCGCTGAACAAATACGCGTGGCCGACGCGATCGCCTTCGATGGCGTTACGCAGCGCGGCTACGACATGGTCCTGCCCGAAGAATGCGTCCTGGAATCGGGAGGGTCGGTAACGCCGATACAGCGCCTCATAGGCCATTGTTTGAGATCCTAACCGCGTTGAACCGCTCCGCTCGGGCCGACGTTCGCCGGATATGGCGACACGCCTTTTTGTGCGGCTCGCCCCTCGCTCACTCCCCGCTCCTCCGTCGCTCCTACCAGCGTTTCAGGGACCGTCGACAGGGTGGCTCGAAAACAGGCGCAGCGAAGCAAGCCGAACTACCACCGCCCGGGCCGACCTCCGTCGGACATGGACCTCGACCCGGTGCAGAGCCCTGGCGCCGATTCCTGAGTACTCCGGACAGAGGTTTCGAGCCTTGGAGTACTAGCGTCGTTTCGTGAATTTGAATCAACTTGCAAAGACCGGCGTATGGCACTTCACCGATGGCATGAGTGCCCAGGAGTCAGGAGCGTTCGCCGCCAGAGTCGAGTCGCTCGGTTACTCAGCCTTGTGGGTGCCCGATGCGATCGGGCGCGACCCATTCGTGAACTGTGCGACCTTGCTAAATGCAACCACAGACTTGATCGTCGCTACCGGCATCGCCAATATTTGGGTCCGTCACCCCAACGCCATGGTGCAGGGTGCGCTCAGTCTGGCTGAACTCTCTGGTGACCGATTCCTGCTCGGCATCGGCGTAAGCCACCAGCCTTCGGTCGAAGGTGTGCAGGGCATTCCCTTCGGGAAACCGCTGGCGACCATGACCACCTATCTCGAGACCATGTCCAAGGCTGAGTGGCGCGGCCCGAAGACCGACATGCCCCCGGTCGTCATCGCTGCGCTCGGCCCCAAGATGCTCGAGTTAGCCCGCACCGCGAGCGCCGGCGCCCACCCCTACTGGACCACGCCAGAACACACCGCCGAGGCTGCTGCAGCTTTGGGGCCAGACGCCCTCTTGTGTGTTGAACAAAAGGTGTGCCTGACCACCGACCCTGAGATTGGCCGGGCCAAGGGCGCTGAGCAACTTGCGATCTACAGCCGGTTGCCGAACTATCGCAACAGCTGGAAACGTATGGGTTTCACCGAAGAACAGATCGCAACCAACGACCCGGTGTTCGTCGACGCGGTGTTCGCGTGGGGCGATGTTGCCACGCTGCAAGCCCGGGTCGATGCCCACTACACCGCCGGCGCGACCCATGTCTGTATTCAGCCGGTACATCCAACCGCAGAACGTGGCACCGTCGACTGGGACGTCCTCGAAGCACTCGCACCGAACTAGGCCCAAAGAAAAGACAAAACCCCGCCGGGTTCGTAGGAGCAACCTTCGAACCCGGCGGGCAGATTTTTGTGCGCTAGCGGCCAATCAGATTCGGCGAATCAGCCGGCGCCCACGGCGTTTGAGTGACTGCATCAAGTACGACGTTGCGTCCGTCGTCGTTGAAGAAGATGAGGCCGGACTGCCGGCTCAGGTCGTGACTGAACAACTGCATCGCCGAGTTGATCCGCACATTGTTGAGGCCCCAAATAGTGCCGGAGCCTTCCCACAACATGGTGAGTTCTGATGATGGGCCGCCAACGCCGGTGTCACCCAAGAAGTCTTGTGTTTCACCAAAATCGTCTTGTGAGCCAACGCCCACGATTTGTAACGTCTCTTTGTGTTCGAGAGCAAACTGCTCTACCTCCGCGGCATGGCCACGGCAGGTCGGTCAATGAGGCGCCCAGTACCAGAGCAGCACCGGGCGGTCACCAGTCACGACATCGGACAGTTGGACGATCCCGCCATCGACAGTGTCGAGAAGCTGCGTCGTGGCTACATCGGCGGTGAGTTGGAGGGCCGCTTGATTGCTCGTGGCTGCAGCAGTGGCCGCGCTGCTTTCCTCGGATGAGGGGCCTGCATCACCACCGCACGCTGTGGCGAACAAAGCGAGCGAAGCGACAAACAAAACCATCTTGCGCGCCACGTTGCGTTTGGGATCTGTCACGTGACTCAAACTCCGGGTTTTTTGTTGGGGGGACGGGAGAGAAACCCTGGCCGCTGCAAATCTTATTCCCAAAATTGCTGGTGTGACGCGTTTCACACCACAGCCGTTTCTCTACCAGTCTTCTCGACTGGCCTCCACGATCTATCGGCCGGAACTCCCGCATCATGACAACAAAAAGCCCGGGTTCGAAAGTGACGACCAGGCGATCTGCGGCACACTTTAGGCTTCGTTGAGAGCTGCTGCGTTCCCGCCCTGACTCGATTCACGAACTAAAATTGCACAGGACCCGGCCGTCACATTCCAACCCGGGCTTCCTTCACGATAGCGTGACAACTTCCGTTGCGGAACCTTCGGGTCCCACAACCAAGGAGGAGTGCGAGAGCGGCCGAACCGGCACGCTTGGAAAGCGTGTGTAGGGAAACTTACCGTGGGTTCGAATCCCACCTCCTCCGCTAAGCGTCCTGAAACTCACACACCACATCGCCCGCAAACGTGTTGTGGCATATATCGGAGCCGCAGCTGCCCAGATGGACGAATCGCAGCGGCCGACTCCGCCTATCTGACTAGCGACGGTCATCCACGCGGGACGATACGGAGTTCCGCCAGCGGGTAGTACGGGCGGATCTGTGCTGTGCCGTCGACGATCTACGGCTGGGTCGTAATGAGACGACATCAGCGAAACATCATGAATTATGCAACCCTGGATATAGCCAAGTTGAGGGGGTGCAGTCGACATGCACAGGACCGAAACAGCACAGAGCAAAGCAAGCGGACGCGGAGCTGCACCAACCGTCGAAGAAGCACCATGAGGTGGATAGCTGCCGCCGGTCTCGTCGTGTCGGGACTGGCGCTTCTCGTTGCGCTCGCCCTTGCACGGCATGACTCACGTATTCGCGAATGGCTCGATGCGTTGAAGGTCGCCCTTGGTGTAATGGCCGCCATCGTCATAGGTGCCCTGACCGGGGTCCAGACACCGCTGTGGTTGATCTCCATCGCAATCGTGTTGGGACTGCTGGTTGGCGTGGCGATCGGCATGACAAGCGCCATCACCATGCGAGGAGACGTCGCGTTTATGCAGAGGGCGTGGATCGGTGTCGCGGTGTTCGCCACCGGGCTCGTCGTCACACAACTCGCGAGTCTTGCTGACCGCTACCGCCTCGTCGAGATCGGACTGGCGGTGTCCTGGTTCTCCGCAGCTTCCACCGCAGGAACGTTCTTCGGACGGCGTCCCGGAATCGAGAAAGCCCGGCGAGCCAGGCAGCAGGCACGCACCCTCGCTCCGGTTGCAGGAGCAGCGATGGCGGTCGGTTTGATCGCCCTTTTATTGGGACCTCCAGTCGCAACGGCGCAGGCCCAGTCGGCGACCGATCAAACCGTGTGGGAAGGACCGATGGAACCGGAACCCGACGCTCGGACCTCGGTGACCATTGGCGACAACAGCGTGACGCGCGACTACCCGGTGACCTACCCAGGTGCATTTGTCAAAATTACTAGGTCGCCGGGGTCCGACGATTTCACGATCGAGGTCGATGTCACGATCAACAGTGCCAAGGACTACGCGCTCTCGACAGAAGCTCTGACAGCTCTCCTCGCTGCCGATGTGATCGACAGCTTCTACCCGAACTTCTGCGAAACGTCCAATAACCACACTTTCAACGGAGTTGGAACGTGGGAGGCAGACAACGCGCAATGGATCGTCTTCGAAGGACAGGAGCGCCACATCGAGACACGAGCGTGCGAACTCGAAGATCTCGACCCATACGAGTTCGATAAGAGGGACAGCAGCTTGTGGGTCCAGGCAACCGACCTCGGTCTCTACGTCAACTACAGGGGCCACCAGGTGACTTTGGCGGGACCACTCGTTGCGTCAGACCTACCAGAGGGGCAGGACCCAGCGGCCGAGCCCGCGGAAGAATCGGTTCAGGGTGAAGAAGCGACCGCCGAGCCCGAGATCATGGACGATTCGGAGCACGACGTGGACGGAGATCAAGAGGATGCCGGCGTGGGTGAGGCCGCTGAGTTCGCGGACCCAGACGAGAGCGCCGACGCTACGGCTGATCGGGTCGCCGGAGAACCAGACGCCGAGAAGGCTGCCTCCGACGACAAAGACGTAACGGAAAACGAAGCCGCCGCCGTGGGTGTGACCGCTGCAGCAGCCGCAGTCGCCCTCGCCGCAGCCCACGCTGCAGCCCAAGGTACCCGGTGGGACAACATCCAGGCGATCCTGCGAGGCCAGCACATCGACCTGCCTCCGGTTGGCGACACCGGGGGCGCAGCAATACACCCGACCAACGAATACGCCGGCGACGATCTAGGCAGCGAGCGGGTACAGGACGCTATAGACCCGTTCCCCCCATGTTCGAGAACGCGTCATCGACATCGTCGAAACCCGTCAGCGCGACGAAGCGTTCGCTGACACCATCGAGCGTGCTCGCGCCGCACTAGCTGGTCACGACCCGTGGGCGTACGGAGCCGATGAAGAGTTCGCTGCAAGCCGCGGCGCCCGACAGGCACTCGACGAGCTTTCGCCCGATGTGGCACGCGAGGCGAGACAGGTCCTGCAGCAGCACCTAGAGGCAGACAACCTCGCCGCCCGGGAGGCGCGGGCGCGCGCAACACTGGATCCATCGTGGGAAGAGCTCGACGCGATCGAGCGTTCCGCCGGGGTGCAGGATGCTGTCGCCGGGCTGCCCCCTGATGTTGGCCGCCGTCTCGAACAGCGGATGAGTAACGGTATAGAAGACGAGCTGGTCAGTGCTGCTCTCGACGACGCTAGGCAGGACTTCGCCGAGATCGATCGGGGTTCGCACGATCTGTCGGAGGCCGTTCGTGATGACGAAGGCGTCCAACGGGTCCTGGAGGCTGTTCCGGCACATCGTCGGGCCGAGCTTGAGGCCGAGTTGGTGGGGCGACTTGAACGCGAGCGCATCTGGAGCGAGACTGCCGCAGTTCGCGCTGCCCTAGAGGAGCAGCAAGCATTGGTGCTGCTCGAGCAAGCCCTTGGAGCAAATGACGCAGAGCGCATCGACCAGATCCTCGACCAGCTTCCCGAGGCCAGCCGGAACGCCGTTTTTGAACGCGCTACGAGCGGTGAGCGGGTCGATCTCGACGAGATGCGATGGATGCACCCTTCGAGCGGTCTACCTCCCCCGGACCTGCTGCCTCCGCCCAAGACCGACTTGGGCGCAATCCTGTTCGACAGCCCCGCGGTGGACGACATCGTCGAGGGCCTTCCGAGCGACGTGCGTCGACAGGTACTCGAGCGGGCTCAGGCCGAACTTGAGGCCGATGTCCGCCGGGCCGCGCTCGAGCGGGCACAGGTTGCCGCTGGCGATCTGGATCCTAGCGTCGCAGGCCCAGCGGATGTGCTCCGCTCTGACCAGCAGGTTTTCCAGGTGCTCGATGCCCTACCGAGGGAGATGCGTGCCGACGTCGAGAGCCAACTCGTTGCGACCATCGAAGAACAGCGGCTCAACGACGCTGTTGACGCAGCCCAGCACGCAATCGAGTTGGATAGGGCCGAGGCAGCCGCCCGGGATGCTGCAGCCGCCGGCGATCTGCATACGATGCAATCGATCCTGCATCGCCTGGACCCCGCCGATGCCGAGGCGGTCGGCGACGCCGTGCGAGCGGACATTCCAGCACGCCCCTGACTACCGTCGTGTAGTTGAGCTAGGTCCACGAGATCCTGCTGCGGGGTATCGCCACTCACTCTGGCGTAACGACAGAGCAACCACCTGCGGTCCATCACCTCTGCTTCCACACGGTGTTTACGTATCGGCTGGTTCGCTTCGCTCGAAGATCAAGAGGAGCTGGCCGGTTTCGACATGTCCGCCAACTTCCACACGCACTTCGGCGACAACGCCGTCGGCAGGTGCGTTCATATGGTGTTCCATCTTCATCGCTTCGAGGACAACCAGTGTGTCCCCTGCTACCACGGTGTCGCCGGGCTGCACCCGAACGTCGAGCACCGTGCCAGGCATGGGGGCGACGAAACCTCCGGCCGGGCCACTTGAACTCGGCGGAACAAACCGGGGAATGAGCTCGAACGACTCGGTCCCGCTCTGTGCTTGGACATGAAGCATGTCACCACTTCTTGTGACGGCAGAGGTGGAACGCACACCGCTGATCTCGATATCAATACCCGTCTCGGACCAGTCGTGGACGAGACAACGTTGCCGTTCGCCGTCGACAGCACGGATGGAGAACGAGCCGTCGCGCTGCACGCGATAACTAACGTCGATGGCCTCGCCGCTACCCCGATGCTTAAGCACCACCCGTTCATCGGGCATCAACGTATTACGCCACCCCGATGGCAACGAACCAACGTTGCGGTCGCTGTTTTGTGTGACGGCATGATTCCTACCTTGGATCCACAACGCCCCAATCGTGGCCGCCCGTACGACATCTGGCCCGCAGTGCGGCGGTTCGCCTGGATCGACTCGTTCGATGAAATCCGTGGTCGTGTCACCGGACAGGAAGGCTGGATTGCGCAAGGTTGCCGACAAGAAATCACGATTCGTTACGACGCCACCCATATGCAAACGTTCGAGCGCCAGAGCCAGCCGGCCGGCCGCTTCAGTTCGTGTTGGCCCGTACGCGATCACCTTGGCCAGCATGGGATCGAAGTCCACGCCCACGACGGATCCCTGCTCGATACCCGAGTCCCATCGCACTACTGGGTCGGCGGCCGGAGCGAACGCTTCGACTGTGCCGATGGCCGGCAAGAAGCCGTTGTCGGGGTCCTCGGCGTACAGCCGGGCCTCTATGGCATGACCGGTGAACGACACGTCGTCCTGCGTGTAACCCAATGGCTCACCACCAGCGATACGCAGTTGTTCGCGCACCAGATCGATGCCGGTCACTTCTTCGGTGACCGGGTGCTCGACCTGCAGTCGGGTGTTGACTTCGAGGAAGAAGAACTCGCGGCTCTCGTCGTCGACCAAGAACTCGACAGTTCCGGCCGATTGATATCCCATTGCTCGGCCAAGTGCGAGCGCGGCGTCGCCCATGGCAGCACGCATATCGGCATCGACAACTGGCGACGGGGACTCTTCGATGATCTTCTGATGGCGACGCTGGATCGAGCACTCGCGCTCGCCCAGGTGCACCAACCCGCCATGGCTGTCCCCCAGGATCTGGATCTCGACATGGCGCGATGTAGCCACGTATCGCTCAAGGAAGACAGTGTCGTCGCCGAAACCGTTGAGTGCTTCGCGTTGCGCAGCAGCAACCGAGTCGACGAGCGCCTCGGCGGACTCAACCACACGCATGCCCTTGCCGCCGCCACCAGCCGACGCCTTAACCAGTAGCGGATAACCGATAGCCGAGTCGGCGGTGGGGTCGTCGGACGACGGCAGGATGGGCACTCCCGCTTCTACCGCTGCCCGTTTGGCCGCGAGCTTGTCGCCCATGGTGGCTATCACCTGGGGCTGGGGGCCGACCCAGATCAGACCGGCGTCGATCACCGCTTGGGCAAATGCGGCATTCTCCGACAAGAAGCCATACCCAGGATGAATGGCCTCGGTTCCCGTGGCCTTGGCCGCGGCGATGATTGCTTCACCGTCGAGGTAACCGCCATCAGCAAGTCGAACAGCCACGTCGGCTTCGACCACGAACGGAGCGTTGGCATCGGCTTCGACAAACACCGCGGTGGTAGTGATGCCCATGTCGCGTGCCGTGCGGAAGATGCGACGGGCAATCTCGCCCCGGTTCGCAACCAGAAGTGACCGGATACTCATAGTCGGAACACTCCGTAACCCTCGGCGCCCTTGATTTCACGGTTGCGCACTGTCGACAAGCACATACCCAACACGTTTCGTGTGTCTCGCGGGTCGATGATCCCGTCGTCAGAAATTGCGCCGCTGGCTTGCAGCGCAAGTGATCCTGCCTCCTGGGTACGTTCGGCGTAGTCGACGATGCGAGCGTCTTCTTCTTCGTCGATCTCGATGCCCTTACGAGCGGCTTGTCCCCGGCGCACGATCGACATGACACCGGCGATCTGCTTGGGACCCATGACCGCAATCTTGGCGGTGGGCCACAGGAACGTGAACCGATTGCCAAACGCTCGGCCCGACATGCCGTAGTTTCCGGCGCCGTAGGACGAGCCGAGTATCACTGTCAGATGAGGCACCGTCGAGCTGGATACGGCGTTCACCATCTGCGAACCCTTCTTGATAATGCCGTCCTGTTCGAAGTCCTTGCCGACCATGAAACCGGTGATGTTTTGCAGGAAGATCAACGGCGTGTCGACCTGGTTGCACAACTGGATGAAGTGTGCGCCCTTCTGGGCCGAGTCGGGATACAGCACACCGTTGTTGCCCAGGATCCCCACGGGATAACCGTGCAGCGACGCCCAGCCGCACACCAGCGACGACCCGAAACGTGGCTTGAACTCCTCGAAGCGGGAACCATCCACAACCCGAGCGATTACATCACGTACGTCGACCGGGGACCGGAGATCGCGGCTCACGAGACCCAAGAGCTCCTCGGGATCATGTTTCGGTTCGTCCGGTTCAAACAGCGGGCCTGAGTCCGGCTTGCGCCAGTTGAGATGACTTACGACCTCGCGGCACATACGTAAGGCGTCCATCTCGTCCTCGGCGAAATAGTCGCCAAGCCCCGAAACCTCAGAATGCATCTGGGCGCCGCCGAGCGTTTCGTCATCGGAGTCTTCGCCAATAGCCATCTTCACCAGCGGGGGCCCGGCCAGGAACACCTTGGACTGTTCCTTGATCAGGATGTTGTAATCAGATAGGCCCGGTTGATAGGCCCCACCAGCGGTCGAGTTTCCGAACACGACTGCGATCGTGGGGATACCGAGCTTCGACAGCTCGATCAGCTCATAAAAGAACCGCCCTGTTTGTGCGAAGTGATCGATGGCGCTGCCACCAGGCACCCGGGGTGGGGGTTTTGATTCTTCGGACTCGTCGTCGGGGTCCATGCGCAGGTCACCGCCAGCGGACTCGACAAAGCTGACGTAGGGCATGCGATTGTCGCGAGCAATCTCGATCGCTCGCAGCCACTTCTTGCCGGCATACACCGTGAGCGCCCCAGCCAGCACCGTGGGGTCGTTGCCCATGATCACGCACTCGGTGCCGGCAATGATGCCGATACCCACGACCATGCCGCCGCCGACCTGATACTCCGATCCATACCCAGCGAGTGGGCTGATCTCGAGGAACGGCGTGTCGGGATCGAGCACGTTGGTGATGCGCTCGCGGATGGGCATCTTCCCCCGGGACCTCAGGCGTTCCGTGGCTCGCTCGCCACCGCCGGCATACGCCTCGGCGAGCAGGTCGTCCACAACATCGAGCTGCTCAATCATGTCGTGGCGGTTCTTCACGAACATCTCGCTGCCGCTGTCAAGGTGTGAATCAATCGGCGGCGCCAACAGTGTGGGTCGTGTCGTCGGGGTTGTGTGCATGGGCCCTCGTGGGATCTGTGGGAGCGGCGCCTATCAAGTCGCGCCCGCTGGTGACTTCAACGAAGCTAGACGTTTCGCCCAGCTACAGAACAACGGAACCGGTGTGGACGCCCGCTACGACGGTGCCCTCATGCTTCTCGCTGCTCACCCAGGGTTGCCCCCGGCGTCCTCGATCAGGATTAGGCCTTGGTCAGCGACCGGTTGTCGTTCATGGCGTCGAGTTGTTTCTGGATCGCTTTGGTCCAATGCGGATGGGTCAAGATCCAGAACTCGTTGCCCTTGATCGCATCGAGCACCATCGCTCCGACGTCGTCTGGATCCATTCCGCTTTCGAGGATGTCTTGGATACCGCGTGCGACCTTGCCCGCTGTCTTGCCGTCGGTCTTCGGTTTGGCCTGACCGGGCCTGAACTGCACCGAGTGACGACTGATATTCGTATTGATCGGTCCTGGACACAACACCGAAGCGGTCACGTTGCTGCCTCGGCCCCGGAGTTCGCGCTCAAGCGTGGCCATGAGTGCAACGACGCCATGTTTCGCGACGTTGTACGCACCCATCATGCTGCCAGCAGTTAGGCCGGCCATGGACGATGTGGCATTGATATGGCCCTCGCCTTGTTCCTCGATCAGTGGCAGAAACACTTCGACGCCATAGATCGGACCCCACAGATCAACGTCGATGATCCATTTCCAGTCAGCGAGTTTCATCTTCTTCGTCGATGTCGGGATGCCGATACCAGCGTTGTTGCACAGAATATTGACGCCGCCGTAGGAGTCGACGGCCAGGTCGGCAAGCGCTTCGACCTGGTCGTACTGCGAAACATCACATAGTCGGGTTACAACATCGGCCCCTCCGGTCTGGAGCTCGCTCGCAACCGTGTCAAGAGCGACCTCATCGAGGTCAGCCAACACGAGCTTCATGCCCGCACCTGCGAATGCGCGGGCCATCCCCAGCCCGATGCCGCTGGCTCCACCAGTTATGACTGCAACCTTGCCGTCGAAATCCTTCATCACGTGTGCCGTTTCCCCTCGTGGCTGTTCACCGCCGACTGTAGAGGTCGGCACTGTGACGAAGAAAGCGTGGCCGAAGAAAGCGTGGCCGAAGAAGCGTGATGGATCGTGGCAGGTGATCTGCCGGCAGAGACTCCGGCCTGCTACGCGAGATCGGTCACCATGTCGGCCAGTTCATCGAGGTGGCGGAGCGTCGCGTCCGCGTCGTGTAGCTCCATGGTTTTGGGCATGAAGACGACCCGATCCGCACCAAGTTCTCCGTACCGTTCGATCCGGTCCCGACGGTTACTCATGGAGAAGATCGAGATGGGAATGTCTTCGGCCGGACGACCCGCTTCGGCAGCCTTGCTACGAAACAGATCGATGGCGCCAGCGGGATCGGGCCGGCCGCCGATGTTGAGCATCGATGCATCGATTGGACACCATTCGTCGGCATACCGGGCGGCATGTTCGATGCCGAGCGGCCCCGCGTTACCGAGTGCGACCGGCACGGTTCCATCGATCGGTTTGGGATATACCCAGGATGCGCTGAAGTTGTCCCAGCGCCCTTCGAAGGATGCTTCGTCGTCCTTCCATGCCGTGCGAAGTGCAGCGACCCGCTCTTCCATTGCCGAGTAACGAAGCTTGAACGGCAGGTCGGGTCGGTGGTTGGCAAGCTCTTCTTCGTTCCACCCGACACCGACCCCAAGTCGGAGTCGGCCACCGGAGAGTGCGTCGAGTGTGGCCGTGGTGCAGGCAAGGTCGAGCACATCGTGCTCAAGGAGAAGACAGATCCCAGTACACAGCTCAAGGGTCGACGTAACTTGGGCCGCCATCGCCAGGCTGACGAACGGATCCATCATCCGCCAGTAGCCCTCGGGCAGGTCGCCACCCGCTGGATACGGCGTCTTTCTGGACACCGGCACGTGACTGTGCTCGGGGACCCACAACGAGTCAAACCCTCGTTGCTCCAGCTCGGACGCAAGCACATCGGGCCGGATCCCTTCGATGGCATTCACTGTCAGATATCCAAAACGCATTGAAGGTCCCCTTGTCTTGTTCGGTTGTGGCTTCGGCCGCTCGCCGTTGCCTAGAGCTGGCCGCCGCGGATCAGGCGTCCGGGCATGGCGCCAGTGTGTTCGCCGTCGCGGTAGGTCACTTCGCCGTTCTTGATGGTGGCGATATAACCGTTGGCTCGCTGCACGATGCGCCTTCCACCTGCGGGGAGGTCATAGGCCATCTCGGGATCTTCCAAGGCCAGTTGGTCAAAGTCGATGATGTTGAGGTCAGCCAGGTAACCGGGAGCGATCACCCCTCGATCGGGCATGCCATAGACGAGGGCGGTGTCCTGGGTCATCTTGTGCACCACAAATTCCAGCGACATCGTGGGCCCCTTCACTCGGTCCCTGGCCATGTACGCCAGCATGTAGGTCGGCACGCTTGCATCGCATAGAACGCCGCAGTGGGCGCCGCCATCGGACAGACCAAACACCGAGAACTCGTTCTCGATCGCCTTGCGCTGATCTTCGAGATCACCCTGGTAGTTCCCGAACAAATACAGCAGCGGCCGGCCGTCGGCCATGGCATCCATCAGCGCTTCGCGGACGTCGCAGCCCTTCGCCTCGGCATGGCCAGCAACCGAGTCGGTGTAGTCGGGTTCGTAGCTCAGGTCCTGCGGAAGCACGAACATCTTGTCCCACGTGCTGATCATGCGGTTGGTGTCGCGGAACCGCGACACCTTGGGTTCGTCAGCCATGACCCGAGCTCGGAACTCAGGGGTGCGTAGAACCGCACGTTGTTCGTCGAACGGCAACAACTTGATGTCGTCGTAGGACGGGAACTGACGCATCGGGTTAATCGTTCCCTCGAGTGTCATCAGCAGCGATGCCGGTCGAGCGCCGACCTGAGGGCGGATCTGGTGACCCTCGGGGTTCAGTCGAGCGGCAAGATCCCAGATACCGGCGTTTACCTCGGGCGTGACCAGGAAGGTCATTGGTCGTTTCGTCTTGCGAGCGATCTTCTCGACCCAGAAAAGCTCGTCCTCGGTGTCGAGGTGATCAGAGATGATTTCCATCGTTCCGTGATCAACCTCGGCAAAGGCATCACCGATCGCCAACATTTCGTCGGCAGTGGCGTTCGTACCGGGAACAAGATTGCCGTCTTTGTCCATGTGGCCATAAAAACGCGAGGTGGAGAACCCCATGGCACCGGCAACGAGTGCGTCCTTGGTGATGTCGGCCATCTTGACCATGTCGTCGGCGGTGGCGTCGTCGTAACACCGCTCGCCCATCACGTAGTGACGCACGGCCACGTGGGGAACCTGGGTTCCGATATCGACCGAGTACGGCGTGTCGATCGCATCGAGATACTCACCGAAGCTCTCCCAACCCCACGGGATGCCCTCGTGGAGAGCCGTGCCGGGAATGTCCTCGACGCTCTCCATCAGCTCGACGAGTTCGGTCTCTTTGCCGGGTCGAACCGGTGCGAAACCAACACCACAGTTACCCATCACCACCGTGGTCACGCCATGCCAGCTACTTGGAGTCACTTCTTTGTCCCAGCACACCTGACCGTCGTAGTGGGTGTGAATGTCAACGAAACCTGGCGTAACCAGGTGACCTTGTGCATCGATCTCTTCGACAGCTGGTCCATCGATCAAACCGACAGCGGTGATCAGGCCATCGGTGATGGCGATATCGCCGGTGAACGCGTCGGCGCCGGTGCCATCGACGATTCGGGCATTGCGGATAATCAGATCATGCATGAGGTTCCCCTTACTCGTATTCTCAACCTAGCGAACGAGCGCTCCAGGATTTGTTTTCTGGAATCCGCTGGCCACTCTGAGTTACGTTCGAGCAGC
>Ga0206129_10002011_pt1 | contig 26208 bp, 33 predicted proteins | sample Helgoland_Spring_8_FD_148616 | JGI IMG/M metagenome (GOLD analysis project Ga0206129, IMG submission 148616) | Pelagic subsurface seawater microbial communities from Kabeltonne, Helgoland, North Sea - Helgoland_Spring_Bloom_20160502_2 | ecosystem: Environmental > Aquatic > Marine > Epipelagic ...
TACCTGAACTACCACCAGCACCAGAAGTACCTGATGAACCTGATGAACCATCTGCTCCTGAAGTGCCTGAACTTCCGCTTGAACCGTCAGCACCTGAAATACCTGAACTACCTGAAGAACCATCTGCTCCTGAAGTACCAGATGAGCCTGAAGAACCATCTGCTCCTGAAGTACCAGATGAGCCTGAAGAACCATCTGCTCCTGAAGTTCCTGAACTTCCGCTTGAACCGTCAGCACCTGAGGTACCAGATGAGCCATCAGCACCTGAAGTGCCTGATGAGCCTGATGAACCTGAAGTACCTGATGAACCTGATGAACCTGAATTTCCTGATGTACCTGATGAGCCACTTGAACCATCAGCACCTGATGTACCAGAGCTACCGCTTGAACCATCAGCACCTGAGGTACCCGAAGAGCCCGAAGAACCTGAAGTGCCAGAAGAGCCCGAACTACCTGATGTACCTGATGAGCCTGATGAGCCTGAAGTACCGGCTGCATCACCATAGGAACCTGTAATAAAATATTCTCCAGTAGTTGTATCTCTAACTACTACATTGTTTAAAACACCGGAAGCATCTTGAGCTAGTTCATGATAAATTGAACCACTAATAGTTAAACTTCCTTCAATATCAATATCATAACTTCCAGTACCTGTAAAAGCATTAACTGATTGTGATACGTGCCAAGCATTTATAGTAAATCCCTGGTTGATTTCATCAACTGTAGGGTCAAATATTTTTTCTAGTCTATTGGTTCCTTTTCCCATTGTAATTATCTATCTATGTTTATAAATATAGTAGTATCTGTTGTTCTTGATACTGGGAGTGGTTGGGATAATTTCCCAACTGCAAGTAAATTTTGGTCATTATCATATAGTCCTACTGTACTAACGTAAGGTGAAAAATAAGAACTAGTTACAAAATCATAGACTGTACCATCTGTAGAACCTGATATAATTGAGGGGTTTAAACTAAAATTATATTCAAATTCATTTATAGTAGCTTTATATTGTGTTTCATATATGTCAAATGAACTAGAGAATGAACAAGTTACATTAACCCCAGTTAAATCTGCTAGAGAAATTCCCCCACCATATACATTTTCTCCATATTCAGATATACCATATCCTTCAGGAGCAGGGGGAGCATTATCTTGTAATTTAGTAAATACTGCTATTCCATGAGGATATATAATATTACCTACATAAACTCCTCCTATATAAAGATTTCCATTACCATCATCAGTAATAATATGAGTAATATTATCAGCATCTATAACTTTATACTCGAAAGAATTAGGTTGGATATAATCACCCCATAAACGGGAAGGAATTGAAAGTACGAAAATTTGATTACTAGATCCTGTTGGGAAAAATCTAACTACATCATCTGTAGATTGAAGATAATTTTCATATCTACCTGCGGAATCAGGGTTACCTACAAATACATCTCCTGTTTCATTTTCTCCAGGAAATGAACTTTGTGTTTGTAACGGAGAACCAGCAGATGATGTTAAAAAGTTAGAGTAATATAATTCTTTAGCAGAATCATAAACTAAAACTCCATATTGATCATTATTATTACCTGTTAAAGATTGAGTAAATTCAAAATCTCCATTAAGGCCTATTAATCTGTCAATTTGGACATCATTATCTGTAAATTCAGGAGACGGAAATGAGAACCCCTTATTTACTTTAAAGGGTTCTACAATTACGTCTTGTGATAAAAATTGTTTGAATGTACTCATTCATTTTAAAAGTCTAGCTTAACTCTAACAAGAGCTTCTTTTGTAAAATCTTTCTCTAGTGGTTTTGAAAGTTTAGCTACAGCTAATAACTCATTAGTATCATTGTATAAACCTACAGTTGTAATATATGTTGTAGGTGCATTAATAAATGAAGAGTATAATACTTCACCTGTTGAACCCGAAATAAATGATGGGTTTTCTGAGTAATTAAACTGAGAACTTCTAGGTCTTACAAATACAAAATCTGAAGTAATTGTTTCTTCTGAGTTTGCTGTAAATGATGAAGCGTTTGAATGGGTAATTGCTGTAAATATTGTATTTAAGTTTGGACTATCTGTTGCTGTAAGTGCTGAGGTTAAAGTAGCATCTAAACCAATACCTCCATCAGCTTCATCATTAGATAATGCTCTTGGGTTTAAAATATAAGTAGCAATATCTGGTAAGAATAAACCATATGAACCTGAATCAATACTATATCCATTTGATTCTAGTGTTGTAAATACTGTACCTGCTGAACCTGATACTAATTGGAATACTCTACCTGCATCATTAAATACAACCGAAGAGGCAACTTGGCTATTATCAGTTAATGAGATAACACCATCTGGACCTCTTAATAATAAAGTTGTTGAACCTGGGAATATAGATTCTTTATATCTACTTCTTTCCATTGATACAGCCCAAAAATCCGATGATGTAATACTACCAAAAGTAAAATCAGCATTTTCATCACCTAATACTAAAGTACGGTATTGACCGTAAACTGTTGAAGATGGTGATTTACCATCTACATCTAAATTGTATGCCTGACTACCACTTCCTAATTCGTTACCATAAGTAACTGCGAATTCTAAAGAGGAAGTTGCTGCATTTGAAAATACGTTTAAGTAATAATCACCTGAGTTACTTGTTCTTTGAGTGGAAGAAGTAAAAAATGTTGTGATAGTTGGGATTTGACTATCAGTAAATATACCAGCTGTAATACTATCAGCTGATACTACAAAGTCGTCTGCTTCTAATCTATTAAATGACATAATTAGGATACTTTAGTTATAGTGATTGGGACTTGTAATCTTGCTCCACTATCTCTACCTACAATTGTCATTGTAGCGTATAATGCAGTGTTAGCACCAAATAATGTATTAACTGTGGTTGCTCTAAGGTTAATTGTTGTACCTACTACTGTTGCAGATACGTTAGTACCTAGTGTAGTTGTTGAATTAACATTTAAAGCATTTGTTTGAGGTGAATCGATACCAACACCTTCAAAAGTAGATAATAATCTAACATCTGAAATAGTAGCTGTGTAACCACTAGCTTCGTTTTGGTTACCACCTAAATAATTTAGTGTTTGTGGGGTAATTGCTAATGAAGCTCCTTGTTTAATTACAATATTAGTATAACCTACATCTAAGATTGGCATCTTAGCAGTACCACGAGGTAAAGTAGTAAGTTTGTACTTCATAATTTGAGTTTCATCAGGGAATGCTTCTAGTAAAGGCATATTTTCAATTGCCTGACCATAATAAGCTGAACCTGATGGATGGGTTGGATTATAAAGTGTATAATCAATCTCATCATCCGCTAATGCAAACTGTGTAATTCTGAATGAACCATCATTTTTAGCAAGTAACTCTCTACCCTTAGTTGTAAGGATAGCATCTACAGTTACTACCGAATTATTTAAATATCCCATTGTTTAATACGTATTTAATTATAAATATATGTTTTTTTTAAGTTTATGCCAAATTAACTTTTAAATTAATCTATCTTTTGTAAGGTCTTTAAGTATACTATCTACTTTTTCTTCTGTTGCCCCATAAAAATACTCAGGTGTTAATACACCTGGAGCTGTACCTCCTGCAGGTTTATCTACTTCTAATATTATATATGAAGGGTCACTTACATATCTTCTATGTAAGAACCAATTCATTAAAGTATTTGAATTTAAATTTGAATTACCTAAAGAAATTTCTCTATCTAAAATTAGATGTAAAGGATCACCATTAGCAGGAGAATTATCTATATCTACTACTGTGTAAGTTTGTGTTTCTGTACCTTGGAATCTAAGTTCATCACCTATTTCAACAGTAAAATCAAATGTAATAGGGCTAAAACCTACAGGATTTCCATTAACGTCATCTTCTATATTTTGTTGTTTTTGACCATAAACATCCATTAATGCCTTTGGTTTAATTTTAGGAACAGAAGCACCTGAAACTATTTCCCAATAATTTGCACCTCCAGGAGCACCTGGACCTTTAGGTCCAATTTGTGGTGGTGGGGTCTGAGATACTTTAAAAGAAGTTGTTGAATCAATAGTTACAAATTGACCCTGACCACCATCATTGGCTGATGTTATTTGAAGTCTATAATCATCATCTGTGGTAGCATTTGGGTCTGTAAATACTAATTGAATATTATCTACTACACCAGGTTCTATTACATTTCCTATATTTGAACTTACATCAACCCAACCTGCTCCATTTGAATTTTTTTGTATGAAAAAAGTAGCATTTGCTCCATTTACAGGACCACCTTGAATACTATGAGATACAAGAGCTGTAAATGTTAAAGATGTAACTGGGTTTGTACCTGAAGGGTCGTTTGTTTTAGGTTCATATAAAGTACCATTAAAATCGGCAAGTGTACCTTTAAATTGGGGTGGGTTTGTAAATGCTACTGTACCTGGGTTTTGTATAATAGCTGAAGTAGCATTTGCTGTTAATCTGTAATCCCCTATTGCTCCTTCTTGTTGGTCACCTTGAATAAAATTTAAAGAACCTGTAAAACCACCTGGGGTAGTATCCGAGATGCTTTGTGTTTGTGAATAAGTAATAGGTTTTGGGATTTGACCACTTTTAAATATTTTATGTTTACCCTCTAAATTTGAAAAATTAGAAGTAGCACCTTCTTTATCATTAAAACTTAAAATTGCATTTGAGTCTTGTTCAAAACCTTGTTGTACAATACTAAGATTAATACCATCAGAATCATTAATAGGTTCAATTACATTTCCGTCTTCACCTATATAATATCTAATATTTACCGCACTTCTATCTTCTAGTCCATTACCCCATTCAGGAGATGTACCTCCTACCCAATTAAAATAAGCAAAGTAATATCCTTCACTTTGTACTACAGGTAATTGACCAAAACCACCTTCTACAGCTAATTCATTAAAATCTGGGGATGTTGATTTAGCTCCTAAATAATTACGTCTTAAAATAGGAGTTGAATAATAGTTATAATCTTGAATAAAAGCTTTAGGTAAATCACCATCTTGTTGAGATGCAGATATTACTGCTTCTTGATTTACTGCTTGTATAGCATTGGTAGAATAATCTAAATCCCAGAAAATATTACTTTGTCTTGGGATCAAAGCATTATTAATAACAGCATTAAAGTCAGAATATGCTAAATTAGGAATATTAGCATAGGGATCTAATACAATTAAAGATGAATTAACTGTACCAGAATTAAAATTTCCTGTAGCAGGATTATTATCAACAATTGGGTAAGAACCATCTACTAGGTCAATTTTAAATTGCCCATTTCCTAAAGCAGTAATGCTTTTAATAGTCCCTGTATTTGTTATAGTAGGCATAGTAGATTATCTTTATGGTGGTGATATTATGTAATTAAGATCAAAAGTAATTTTATCTCCTGGTTTTAAGTTACGGATAGCTGAATCAGAGTTGGTTCCATTTAAATCTTCTTCATTAATATATATTTCATTAACATAATAACTATTAATATTACCTATAGTATTAAAATCAAATTCCCAAATTAATTCACCAACTGCTGGGTTTTGAGCATTAGAACCTGATGTTTTGTAATTTATAACTACTGTATTTTCTTTTAATAGTGTATTGTTTGGATTTAAACTTTGAGTAGTTGCTATCAATGTAGAACCACTAAATTCACCATCTATAAATTCGCGAGCGTCATCTTGGGTGAAATCTTCAAATCCAAATGGTGTTATATTTGAACCATTCCAACTTTGAGTTACGTTAACTGCACCTGGGTATGTAAGTTCTGTATAGTTAGTATCTTCTACAAATACAGGTAACGTTCCACCTTGGGAACCTGTAGTAGTTACAATAGGGAATGAATCATAATCTCCTGAAGCTGTGTAAATTCTTTGACCATCTTTTAATCCAGCAATTTGACCTATACTACCTGTATAGTATGGTTCAGAATATGAAGCTGATGGTTCTGGGTATTTTTGTCTTTCTAATAAATGTTGTTTTATAGAAATACCTGTAGCTGATGATACTTTAGATGGGATAAAATCTTTGATTGTTTTCCATAATGAATTATCAAAGAATTTAATTAATCTAATAAAATCATTCCAATCGTAATTGCTTGTGTATTTAAGGAAATACTCATCTCTTAAAGCATCTAAATCTGGGTAGTTAATTGAACCCGAAGCAATTTGTCTAGGGTCGCCTATATATTCTCCAATATTTAAATAACCAATTGAATTAATAATATCATCATTAATTTGGTTAGTTGGAGATAATACTACCTCTACTTGATTTACTGTATCAGTATAGGCATCATCTGTTTCAGTATCTTGTTGTATTGATCTAATATTAGATAATTGTTGAGAACCTTCAGGTAAATTTAGATCTACTTGTCTAATTTTATCTGTAATACGATTTTTAATACCAACCGCGGGTTGATCCATAAACACATACTCTCTATTTACAGCAAAATTACCTTCAGTAATTGTAAAATCTGAGTCAGCTGGGAATGAATTTATTGTATCCCAAGAACCTGTTACTTTAGGGTGTATTGAAACTGAACCTGTATATAATTCACCTCCTAATGCTGCTCTAAATATCAATTCATCAGGAGCACTATTAATAGTATTACCTTCAATAGATTGAGGATTCATTACATAATCCTTAAATACACTATGGGATATTTGAGTTGTATAATATCTAATTTCTTGGTATGAACCACTAAAATCAGTATATCCTGTAATACCACCTATAGTAGGAAAATAAGAATTTGTTCCACTAAACCAAAAACCATCGTCTGTTGCTGAAATTGAAGATGAAGCTATAAATCCTAAAGAAGAACCATTACTTCCAGAATATATTTTATTAGCTGCTATTAATTCAAAATTTTGTGATTTGCGATTAACCATAACAGACCACCAACCATTATTTGCAAATGGTAAAGATACACTAGCAAACTCAGTAGCATCTCTAGTAAAGTTAGGGTAAAACTTTAAATCTGCGTATTGATTGTTTGGGTTAGGTATTGAACCACTAAATGATCCAGAATCTAAAAGTGTAGTATCGTATTCTAATACTAATCTTACTTCTCTACCATTATCTAAAGTCCATAAAGATTGAGATGAAGGGAGAGAAGATGAAGGTGGTAATTTAAATCTAAATTGTAAAGATTCAGGTGCATCATCAGGTGTACCCCAATCGGTATTTATACTCCAGTCTGAACTAATAATTCCATCATCTCCTGTAGAATAAGCATAATTAAATTGTTCAAACCAATAATCCCAATCATTAGTATTATCTTTATCTTTACCACCAAACTCATCAATTCTAAGTAATGTATTTGGAATACCATAAATTGTAGCTAATGTTCTAATACCATCAACCGTACCTTTTTTCTTGTATAAGTAAGGTAAATTATTATAAATGCGTTTATATATACGCTTTTTTATATCATCTTGAGGTAATATTTCATTTGATCCTGTTATAGAAGCATTAACATATTCGAACCCACTTGGTGTGGGTAAAGAACCTGTCATATTAGGGAATGGAAAATAACTACCTGATGGAGTTAAACCTAATGTAGCTGTAAATATATCAAATGAGCTAAATTGATTTTCATATAAATTAAATCCTAAATCACGTAATTGTTGCGCGATTAAATCGCGTGAAATTCCTGAATCAATACGATTATCATTATCCCATTTATTAGTGATATCTTTAATGTAAACCCATATATTTTCGTCATAGAAATGACCTACCATATTAGAAAAGTCTATATATGGTTGGTTTGCTGAGTCTTCTCTTAAATAAGCTGGGATAGAATAGTAAATCCAATTTTTATTATTTACATCATGGGATTCGGCACTTGATAAACTAGCTGTAATCCAATTTTGAGATAATGTACTTGTAGAAGAAGCTTGATTATAAGGTTCTGTTGTATTTGTTTTAGGGTAAGCATTTGAACCTGAGGTGAAGTATAAAAAATATTCGTAATTATCAAATTCATCAATAGTTTCATTGATTTTATTTTGGTAAAAAGCCGTAGAACCTGAGGTAGAAGTAGTATTTACATTTGATCCTTCTGCTGCTAAAGAAGTCCAATTTTCTATTTGTTGTATTTTATAGAAAAAATTACTTATACGTTTTTCAACAGATGAGAAATTAATAAAATTACTGTATTCATTATAATCTACATTAATTTTTATACTAGGATCAGCATAAAAACTATTAATTTGCTGTAATGATGATGTAACAGTAGTTGAAGTTAAACTAGCAAAGTCTACAGGTTCTGTAGAGTTATTAACTTGACCCTTTACAGGTAAATTAATATTAGGACCTTTTAATTTAATTGTATTATCAACAACTATTTCTTGAAAGGGTAACTCAATTAAATAAGCTATTGGGTCCGCTACCTGTTCTACAACCCATAATGTTGATTTTAATTGATATTGTAGAGGTAGTGGGTCATATAATTTTATTAAAACTGAGTCTGTATCTAATACAATATTATTAGCTATTACTAATTGATTGTTACCAAAATTTAAATAAAAATCTTGAAAAAACTCAGAATTATTTCTTTCTTGAATAAATTCAGTAGTAGATGCTATAATTTCTTCTGTAGATATATCATTAGAAATTAATCTAATTTCCGTTCTATCGGATGAAATTTCTGTGATATAATATCTTTGAAAGGGATTAGATGATAATCTTAATGATAAAAAACTATAAAATGTATTATAAGTTCCTTCTTCAAACCCATTAACTATTAAATCATTTTCAGGATTAATTGTTAATATATTATCTTCTAAAGTATACCCATTATAATTAGATGGTGAATCAAACGCAGGAAATACTTGACCTCCATTGTTAGGATTATAAATAAAATATTCTATATAATCAGTTTGGGGTACAAATAAAGTTTCTACTTCTTGGGAAGAAATAAGATTTTCATCTGTAACTGAATATTCTTCTAGTTCAAATGTAGTAGGATTTACTTGTGTAATTTTAGCTTCAGCCATAATTAATTATTTCTTCTTTCTTCTCTACGTTCTTGTCTTTCTTCTTTGCGTTTTTCTCTACGTTCTTTACGTTTTTCTTTACGCGACTTTTCTTCCCCCTGATCAACATTCATATTTACATCAACACTAAATTCTGATGGTACATCTAAATTAGGGAGGGTTGGGAGTTCTGGAAGATCTAAACCTGCTGTATCTAATACATCAGCAATGGTATTTAAAGCGCTTCCTCTTTCATCCAATAATTGTCTTCTTAATTCAGTAATTTCTTGTTGTAAAGCTTCTATTTCGGTTGTTAAAGGATTATAACCAATATATTCAGTACTCGTCGTAATTAAAGTTTCATGTGAATTACTACCTCTTTGAGGGATATCAAAAAATAATTTATCATATAAAACAAAAAATTCATCAACAGATACATCTTGTACTGCTACAGGCTCATTAACTTGAGGTGTTAATTGAGAAAATTCAGTATCAATTACCTTTGGGTATTGTGTTTTACTAAATGAATTTCTTGTTAAATTTACTTGTTCTTTCATTATCCATTAACTACTTTAAAGTAGTAATTATCATCATAAATTGTTGTACTCCCTTCCGAAGTAACTTGGATTAATATTTTGTAATATCTTTCGGGTTCTAAACCGTTCATGTATATATCAAAATAACTAGAAGAAACATCTGCACTAATTCTAGTATAATTACTATCAAAATCTACTACATACTCATTAGTATCTAAATCTTTAATAGCATAATAAGATGAACCAGATGGTAAATAATATTGTTTAGTATACAAAGAAGAAGTTGCCCATACACGGGCAGGGTATTTAGGTCTTACATTTAATCTAAACCTATTAATACTTTCTGAATAGAATATTCCTGGGTTTTCTGCTAATTCAATAAAAGCATTAGGTTGGAACAATTGGGTTGTTGTTGAGGAACCTGTATTCCATGTTGAATCATCCCATCTAATTTCTAATTCAGGTGGATATATAGTATTAGTATCTACTGTATAATATTGGAGTACGGGTTGTACTAATTTACTAGTATTAAATTCGGCAGAATTTTCCCATTTTAAAATAAATCCATTATTATTTAAAGAACTACTATACCAATCTTCAACCATTGAAGAAACTTTAATATTTAAATCTTTATCACTTCTAGGATCAAATGATTGTGTTAATGGATAAGTAATAGTACCATCTGAAGAACTAGCATACCACGAACCCCCACCTTGGGGTGCATAGGTTGGATTATATGAACTAGTATATCCTAAAGAAGGACCGCCAATATTCCAAGCACCCCCACCTCCAAATTGAGGTGAATCCCAACATGCTCCATCTTTTGTTATAGGTTCATCTAAATAAGTACCTGTACCCATGTTCCAGCTATCATAGATAGGAAAAACTTCTAAGATAGAATCTTCCACTACACCTTGAGCTGTTGCTATGTAAGATTTTAAATAAGCATCCCAATTTCCTATTACTTTATTATTTATTACATTTTGAATTTCTTGATTATCAAAAGCAAGTAAAGATCGAGCTACAGAAGGATTACTATCTATAGCAAAATTTAAGTTAGATACTTGATTTATTGGATCAATACCTGTATTCATGGCTGAATACATAGAGTATAAGGATGTATCTTTATATGGGAAAAGTTTATATACTGCCATAATATTTATCTTATTGGGTCGCTAGCCCTTCTTATTAATTCATCACTCTGTAAACTATCTATATAAGTGTTCTTAGGTGTATATGGTTGTGTTGTTGTAAAACTTTTATATTCACTACCTATTTGGGTATTATAAGCAACATTAATAGGACCCCCTAAAGGTGCTTTAAATTCTAAGTCTAAATTAGAACCTTTAAATTGAGCTTCAGGATTTCCTTGTTTTGGTGGAGCTATTTCTGGGTTTTCGGATGCCAATCCTACTCCAGATGCTACAGATTTATCATATCTATTTTTTAATCCCATAATTATAAGTTTACAATTTTACCTTTAATATCACTATTAAGGAATTTAACTTCAAATACCATAGGATCTATTGAAGGATATAATACTTGATTTATAGTAGCACCTTCTACATCATAAGCATATTGAGAATAATCTCCATCTGTTGTAGTTTTGTTAGTAAAGAAAACATTTTTTACAGTTTGAACTCCTTCAATTTTATCTAAAAGATTAAAAACATCTCTATAAATAATAGGTTCATTTACTTGCCAATTTCTAATATTAAAGTAATTTTGAAGGGCTATAATACATTTTCTTAAAACCTCATTGTTATTAAAATTAGGTAAAGTTATAATTTCAAAATCTACCCCAATATTAATAATAAAAGCATCTTTAATAGCTACAGAATCACCAATTGTTCTAAATTGAGATAAATAAGTTGATAAATTTTGTTTTAATGTTGAACTTGCTGTAGTCAAATTTCCATTACTATTAGAAGCTAAAACATATAAGTCTACATTAGTACCTGTATTAGCAGATGCTTTAGATTTTTCAGTATAAACTTTTGCTATTTTTCCATATTTGGGAATCATAGATAAAGCCCTTACTGTATAATCATCAGGGGTAACTGTTCTATATTGAGTACTAAAATTAGAAATAATATTTTGTCTTAATTCTTCGATACTATCTCCTCCTCTACCTCCTGAAGCTGCGTTTGGATTATTTGTTACTAATGAATCAAAAGATTGTTGGTATAAACCTCCTGGATCTGTATTACTAAAATTAGTAAATGTTTTATTAATTTGTTTTATATTAGTTAATGTATTAGCATTAACATTAGCACCAACACCACCCCCAGTTAAATATCTTATAGTTAAGTCGCCAGTAGGTGCTATACCGTAAGTAGGAGTAAATATAAAGTTAGTTGGTGAGTAAGCAGTTGTAAGTTTATTCTTTTCAAAGGGTAAACCTAATCCCACATTATCAGCATTAGGAGTAATTTCTTCTTCTACATCTTGTGATGTGCCCGCTCCAAATTGAATTTCTAATGAACCACTATTAATAACACGAGTAGCAAATCTACGTTGTGTTTGTTTTAATTGTAACAAATAAGGCGCATCACCTTCATTTAAATAATTATTTGGATCATTAGGGTTAGTGTTACGAATTGAATCATATACCATTTCTTCAGCTAAATAAGGTACTTCGTACCACACATTACCATCAGAATCTACTATATCTAAAATACCTACAATATTAGGAGCATTTATAGTTGTTGTAAAAAATTCTTGGGGTGTTGAACCTGCTGAAATGGTTGTTGTATTAATAGTAGATGAAATTGCTTTTGCTGTTTTTTTCAAAAGATATGTAGTTGGATTATTACCACCATCTACAGTATAAACTGTAACTTCAGTTGGATCTATTGAACTTGAAACTGTAAAATCTATAGTATCTTCTGTTATAAAATTAATTTTAGCATCAGCAGAAGAGCCTATTTGAGCATTTTCATCTACTAATAAAGCATAGTTATAATCGGGTTGAAAAATATTTGGACCAGATGATAATGCTGGAACTGTTTGGTAAAAATCTAAATTCGTAGTAGCTACACCTGTAACTTGAGGTTTATACCCCATTACATATGCTAAGTCAAATAAATTTTCAAATCTACGGGCGTACTGAGTGAAAGTTTCTTGGATTTGATTATCTTGGTAAAATGATAAAACATCACCAATATAAGATGCCATTTCCATAAACATCATACCAGGAGAAGCCTCAGTAAAATCTGTATAGGTTGTAGGGAAATATGTTTTAGAATAATCAATTAATGCTGATCTAAATTCAGCAAAATCTTTATTCAGATATTTTATGTCTCTTGCTTGTGCCATTATCCAAAGTTAATTTCAATTTCATCTGATACCCCTTGTTGTGGTATTGAATATTTTATTACTACTTTAATTGTATTTTGATCTTCTATAGCCCCAACTTCGATACCATTTAACTTAATAGATGGAAATTGAGTACCAATTTTTTCACTAATATCATCTTCAATCCCACCTAAAGTACCAGTTGAAATTTGTTCAAAAATAAAACTTCGTAAACCACCACCAAATAAAGGGTTATCTGGTCTTTCTCCAGGTTCTGTTAAAAAATAATTAATTAAATTAGCTTTAATAGCATCTTTACTTGTATAATTACTTTGAAAACACTGTGGTGTTGAAAAAGGTAAATTAACCCCTACTCCAACGTTTGGTTGGAAGTCAGTAGCTGGTATTATGCGAGGGTTAAAAGCCATTTAAATTATTTACCTTTCATTAGACCCATAATTTGGTCTAAACCTACATTTCCTGCTGGTAATTGGCTGCCTTCACCTGATGTATTCATGCCCGGGGCAACTTGTAAGTTACCTCCCATATTACGAGCATCAGTTGAATTAAAACTTAGTGTATCTTGTCCTGGTTTCATGCCGTCTAAAACACCCATCATATTTTCTCTTAATTTAGCTTTATCATCTTCAGGGAGAGCTTGTGTAGTATTTTGTTGTGGTGTAGTTCCAGTTACTACAGTTTTTGGTGAACGAACAGCTTCTAAGAGGATATCTTTTAACTCCTCTTGGATAGCAGCTTTTACTTCTTCTCTAATTACTTTTCTTAATTCGTTTAATTTCATGGTTATAAATATTGGTTTAATACGCTTTTAAATCGTCTCTGTCAATAATAAATTTAAGTTCGTCAATTAATACTTGAGGATTTGATGCAAATGAATATTCTGTTGATATCATTATAATCCCAGATCTGTTTTTTCCTACTGCTCTGTTTTGATTTACGGTATCAGTAAATGGTCTAGATTCTATTTCTAAAATAAAACCTTTATAAGTACCATCATTTTCAGAAGCTTTAGCTACTAATTCATTTTCATATATATTGTTAATTGAATCTGATATTCCAGTTAGATTAGCATTAGGATTACATAATGTAATTAAAATATCTAATCTATCAAGTAAATCTACACATCGTACAATTGTATTTTGTACTGTAGCAAATGCTGGGGATACTTGGGCAGCTGTAATTTTTAATGGTGGTATATTAGGAGTACCATCTGATTTAAATGTTACAGTATCAGCTATAGTATTTAAATCGTTAACTGCTGATACTACTGCACCTGGGATTAGGGGGATAGTTTTGGATGCTTGATTTATTGTAAAACTTGCCCCTCTTAATATTTTAATTAAATCCTCTAATATTTTAGCAAACGAGGCTCCGAAATCTACACTTAAAGTTAATGCGTCTAAAATTTTACCTGTGTTGTTTAAATAGTCTACAGCGTTATTCCTTTGTTCTATAATACGAGGTAATTGAACGTTACAAAATTCTTCTTTAAGTTGTTCTTTTAATTCATCTATATTATCACTTTCTTCCTCTAATGCAGTTTCTAATTTATCTATACCATATTCTTTAATAAGATTAAAAGCTAATGGGATTACAAACTTAGATAATTTTTGGGATTGTTTTAAAACTAAAGATCCCAATTTTTGTAAACCTTTAGGTTTTTGATCCTCAGTTACGGCATTATTAATACCTTCAATATCCGTAGAAGTTAGTTCAGCTTGTTCAACTCTATCCTGTTTGAGTTGTTCTTTTTGCTTTCTTTGTTCTATTACTTTCTTAGGATCTAACATTATACAGTCTTAGTAGTTTGAGATAATATATTAGATAATTCTGCTTTATAACCTCCTATTTTATCATTTATAGCTTGGGCTACTAAGTTTGTGGGACCTATAGGAGAACCAACAGGCACACCTAATTGATTTTGAAGAGCCCCAGTTAAAAAACTTAAATCGTTTAATATTTTAGTTAATAAATCTACTAAATCATTACCTAAAACTACAGGTTGGGCCGTCTCTATACCACCAAGATATAATTCCGGTGTCTGTATAACGGTTTGTGTGGCAGCATCTATATTAACAGATTCTACAGTATTTAAGTTAATGCTCTTTGCTGAGGATAGTAGGATATGGTCCTGAGTAGAGTTAAATAATAGTCTACCAGAATTTAAAATAACTTGTTTTCCTATATATTGGTTAGGAATTACAGGAGGAGTATTATAAGAAAGATAACTATTTTGTGAGGATACCTCAATTGGAATCTTTTGTGTAGAAGTAAAATAAGCAGACGAACCATCTAAATTAATATCTTCAGTAATTGAATTAAATGTAGGTTGTTCTGTATGTTTTTTATTGGTTAAAATGGTAATAGGATCACCTATACTACCTGTAGTAGACCAATTATTTTGTACTGGTACAATTTCATTAGGGACTGTATTACCAAATCTTAATGAATTACCAAATCTACCATCTATAATATAATCACCTTCATAAGGAAAAGTAGGGTTTGGGATATTATCTTCATTAAAATATAAACCTGGGGTTAAGGTAGTGTTTGAAGATGAAGTTGGTTTATTAGGGTTACCTACGGCTTCAACCTCTAAAACCCCTTTATTTTGACTTTCAGGAGTTACAGTTTCTGTAGGGTAAGGGATAGGATTTACTTGATTACTATTCCATAAATTTAAAGGTGATAAATAATAAAAAGTTAAATTATTAAAATTATTTTTAAATTCTTTATTTGCTAAAGCTATAACTAATACTGTTTCATTAGTTAAAGGGTAATTTTTTAAATTAGGAAATAAAGGTAAAACATTAACCAAAATATTAGCCCCCCCTAATTGTATTTCATCTAAAATTTGTACTTGAGCAGTGCCATTAGTAGAAGTTCCACTTTGATCTATATCTAAAATTCTCCCAGATAAAAATTTACCTGTAAGATTTTTTAGACTATCTCTAGTAGAATTGTTTACTATACTCCCTAAACTTTTATATAGGGTTTGTCCTGATTTTAGAGGTCCGGGCATTATTACTTAGTTTGAAGTTTTTCCATTTCCTCAAGTAATTGGGCTTTTTCCTCATCACTAATACCTAAACCACCATCTTCACTAGATGAATTTAAAGCACGTTGTACTAACGTAGCCATCTTAATTAGTGCATCATCATTTTTAACACCAATTTCCATGTATTCTTTAATGAGGGGTACAATAAGTGTAGCATCACCAATGTCGGAAACCATCGGTTTTAATTCGGATATAAGCGCGGTTACTTGTGCTTCGCGGCGCTTTTGGTTATTATAGATTTCCTCAAGTAAATCCGAGAATTTCTTATTACCAAATACTGTTTTTTCGAATTGTTGACTCATATTTATAGTGTTTATTCATGTATAAATATAACCTTATTCGAATTCTACATACCCGTTTTCGAGATAGAAAATATAATTACTTTTAAATATAACATGAAGACGAGTTGCTATTTTAGTAATTTTAGGAGTTTTAACATCTACCATTTCTCTAATATAGATATAAAGTGCTTTTTTATTAAAAACATCTATACCTTCTCTTTTACGAAATAATTCTAAAATTGCATCTGCTACCTCAGCATCTTTTTTCTTTGGAAATAATTCAAATATATTTTCAGTACAATATTTTACAAATTCATCTATATATTTAGATAGTGGATCTTTATCAGAATCTGGGTCACTAATGCTATAAGTATGAGTATCATCTTTAAATAACTCATCTACAGGTGCTTTTTCTACTCTCTTTTTATAATTTTTTTGGTTTTGGAGAATTAAGTAACGTTTAGCGATAGTCCCAAAATAGGAATATGCTTTTGCTCCTCTTGTAGGGTCAAATAAATGAATTTTAGAAAGTAAAAAACAGATTACTTCATGTTGTAGATGTTCAATCTCATTTACCTCAGTATAATAAAACTTAAAGGTATGAATAATATTTTCCGTTAGTTTAAAAAACGGATAATGAATGTGATCTTGATATATCTTACTTTTTACGTCCGTATCAGAAGTACCATTGTATAATACAATAGCATCTTCTGTGTCTTGAGTAAAGTAGTTTTTACTCTTAGGTCTTCGGGTTTTCTTTATAGCCATAGGGTTATTAGAGCTTCTTAAGCTGGAAGTCGTTTAAGATATCTTGTAACCCTTTTATTTGTTGAAAGAAAAAACCTACCTCATCATCAGATTCGAATGTACCTCGTGCATCGATAGATTTGAGTTTTTCGTCTGCAACCTCTATTACTCGCGATAACTTATCTAAATAATCTAAGTAACCCGCAAGGATATCTTCTTGTTTTTCAAATTTACGAAGGAGGTTTAAAGTAGTATACCCTAAAGCAAGTACTAAAACTGATAATATAATAATAGCAATAATCATAAGTTATCTAATAAATTTTTTAAACCTTCACTTTTAATTGAACCGAGCGCTTTTTGTTGCTTGGTAGCACCTTTCGGCTTGTCATTCAAGGTAAAATTTTCTTTTTGCTTCTCCAAACTACCGTTTAACTTAGGTAACCATTCTCTCTCGAATTCAATACGTGCAGCCATCAAGTCAGCCTGGTGTAGTATAAATGGTAACGAAGTACGCGGTTTTTGTTCGGGCATATACGCTTTCAAATACTTTTCATTAGCCGCGTCGTATAAACCATCATGCGTTTGAATCGCGAGCATTTCGTTGAAAGTATATATTACACCATGTGATTGGAGCATAAATAAACCACGATCTGGAACGGATGAGAATGGAACTTGTTTATTAAACATATAATCCTCACCTAACTTTTCACGTCTCCATTTATCAGTCTGGGGGATGTATGATTCATTATTCTCATCTCCCATCTTACCTAAATCATGGTTGATAGCAGAAAAAACAAGTTCTTCGGTAGTGAAGGTAGACATATCACATCCTTCTTCTTCCCACAATTTAGCTTGCTTTAAAGCACAACGTACAACGCGATTTACATGCTCAACGTACCCACCAGGAAAGGAGTTATGATATTCTTTCTTGTGAGCCGCGGGCATCAACATAACACGTTCTTGATATTGATTATAAAAATCAAGAAGTGCTTGTTTACGATCTCCCGTGATGTGGGTTTCGATATTAGAGATAAATGTATCCCAATTCCCTTGAATTTGTTCTGCTGTTAATTTCATAACTTTTATTTAATTTAGTCTCTTTCGAGCATATTTCTCATGTCCTCTACTAACTCAACACCTTCATCAAGTAATGTATAGAGTTCTTCTAGAGTCTTTACACGGCTAGCCATTACTCTAATCTGTTGTAGTTTTCCCTCAAGGCGATCTACTTTCTGTTCAAATAATTGTTTGTTTCTCATAATATTGTTTTGTTACGTCTCGGGAGACGTCGCGAGACATCTCATCCCCCTCTCTCTCCCTCTTTCCTTTCCTCTGTATCTCAAATATACTAAAGAAAACTTACGGAATCACGTTTAATTCTAGAAAATCTTGAACTTTTTTGATATGAGCGCATTTTTTATAGTCCTCTCGTTCTTCCCAAAATGAAATAGCTAATTTACATGCGGTAATAGTATAATCATCTGCGAAGATTCTTGCTGCATCTTTGCTTTGTTCTAAAGTAATATCAAAATCCTTGAGATATACCCAAGCTCGGGTGTGAGTAACAAATTCACCTGCATCATCCCCAAAATCTAATTTTTCAGCTAATTCAGGCATAGCATCTAGTAGTTGATCCATTTTATCTTCCATGTTCTTTTGATTCCAAATAATCTTTTTAAACATACCCAATTTAAATGTTTGGGTTTTTTGCAGTTCATTAAAGATATCTCCCTCCTCATACTCTGGGAGTTCAAAAGCACTAAAAAGTTTTTCTGGATCTATCATTAGATATTGGTTTCTACTTCGGCTTTACCATTTTTCCACACAATCATTTTGGTTTTATACCAATCATCAGAATAAGTAAACTCTATCCTACCTTTCAGTAATTTAGTTAATTCAAGTCCATACTCATCCAACCAATCTTTAACTTCTTGCTTAGAAAAAGTCCCTTCTGTAAAATATAGATGAGCAACTTGAGCGTATTCTTTAATTTGATTCTGTGTTTTCACGTGTATAAATGTATATAATTTTTGTATCGTTACCTGCTGTGGTTGTGTAATAGTATTGCATAATATCGCATTATATATGGAAATAATGTGGGGTTCTTCGCGGTTATTTAATTAATAAGGTTTACCTTGTTGACCATATGTGTCAAAATCTTTATAGACTTTGGATTCTAGTTTGTCAACTCTAGAATCTATGTATCTAACAATCTCGTTATCGTCATTGTTAGCTCGTTGAGATAAATTCTGAATCTCAGTGCTTACTCTTTGGTTAATTTCTTGTTCAATTCTATTAGCATATTTATCTAAGTTATCAAATTGTAACTTTAGAGTTTTAATCGCCATGTAATTCACAGATGCCATCACCACCATCATAATTGCAATGACAGCAAGAACACCTAAAATAAATGATGTTATTTCCATAGTTTTTATATTATTATGTCAAAGAACCCCTTACATTATTGCGTAATATACATATAGACTTCTCAATAAACAAGCTATTTTTTAATATTTATAAGTAAATAATATTTTAAGATGGCAACAACAAAACCTTTTACATATAATAATGGTTCTACTTTATCTGGGAGTGAGCAAATTGGGGATTTAGCAATAGGATTAATCCCTCAAGATTATTCCTCCAACCCCGGAGGGAAAAAGTGGTGGATGGGGGCCGATGAAGATAATCGATATGTAATTGGAAAAGATGTTCCTACTGAAGACTGGCCAACTCCAGTTCCTGAGGGTGATATTGGTAGTGTTAGATTTTGGGCTACTTCTACTGAAGATGATAGTGAATTTATTGATTTAACCAATAGAATTGAGAATCAAACTTTTACTACTACATCAGAATGTACAAATTGGTTAACTACAAATGGGTATTGGACTAATTATAATGAGGCAAAGGGTGTAGCTATACAATCTTCTTCTTTAAATAGTTTAACAAATTTAAGTGGTTTAACTCCTTTATTTTATCAAGCAGTATATAATGAATCTAATAGTGATTTTTATATTGCTAATAAAGTAAACCAAAGCTCAGTAAGAGTTCCTGCAGTAATTAATGGGAACGATATTCCTTATTCTGGTAGTGAAGCTAAACAAGGGGTAAAATATTTTCTACAAACTTCATCGATATACCCAACTACCCAATATGTAGCAGGATTAGCTTTTAAATCTTCTTCTAATGAATTATTTGCTGCCAGTAAGGGAATTATATCAGGAAGTTTAAACTCTAATTATCTTTCTAAATGGAAAGTAGATGAAATGTCGGGTTTATTTACAGGTTCCCTTACTACAGGATCAAATTATACAAGAATCTCAGGATTTACTGGAGAAAATGGGTTTATTCTTCCTGATGGGAATAGTCAAATAACATACAACCCACAAGATGATTTATTATACTTAGGGGGGCAATATTATGATGGTAGTGACTTTAACACAGGGATATTTACATATCCAGTCTCGGATTGGCAAAACCCTAACCCAACTACTGAAATTATAGTTAAAACTCCAAGTAATAATAATTTTTATCCTCTTTTATTTTCAAGTACTGATAACTCTGGGAAAGTATTAGTTATGAGAGACTATGAAATTACTAGTAATGTAAATAGAAGCTTTTACATAACAAGGAATGGAAGCATATTAACTACGGGATCTTTTGATGCTAAGTTAAGAGTATTTAGTGAAAATAAAGAAGTGGTTTATAGTGAAGATCAACAAAAATGGTATTGGGGTGGGACTACCTATGATTTTGATGGTATATGGTTAGCCTCAGTTGACTCTAATACTTATGAAGTTGATAGAATACAATATGAACCTTCCGATCAGTCATCTGCTTCAGGAGATGTAACTAATGTACCCATTGCTCTAGATAAAAATAGAAACTGTATTTGGGCTTTAGGTAGAACCACCGCAACACCACTTACCTATTATATATATGCTATATATCTTCCTACTTTTAGTGTAACTAAATATAGAATTCCATATAATCCTAATATTACAATAGATTCGGATAATACAACTACTCCAACTAAGTTATATGTGGATTCTAATAATGATAGATTATTTATATTTAGAGCTAATGGGATTTATAGTTGGAATCTGGGAGATATTTGGCCAATATAAAAAAAGGGGAGCACTCGCTCCCCCTTTACAGCCTCAACTGAGTGTACACTTGACTGCGAATTGAGCGAAAGACCGGATTCGAACCGGCGACCCTGACCTTGGCAAGGTCATGCTCTACCAACTGAGCTACTTTCGCAATGGCGGAGAGGGAGGGATTCGAACCCCCGGTTGCTTTAACACAACGCCAGTTTTCAAGACTGGTGCATTCGACCACTCTGCCACCTCTCCGTTTAGTGTAAATATAATATAAAAATATTAATACACCCAATTATATTTTGTGAACCCGACAGGATTCGAACCTGTGACCGTCTGCTTAGAAGGCAGATGCTCTATCCAGCTGAGCTACGAGTCCAATATTTGAGGGGCTTCACCTTCATGCGCGCTGAAGGTCCCTACCTAAGCAATCCGTCGATTGTAATCTTAGGATTTTACGTTTTACTCCCCTACTTTGTGCCCCGGGCCGGGATCGAACCGGCACGGACATTACTGTCCACAGGATTTTAAGTCCGGCGTGTCTACCAATTCCACCACCGGGGCATACCTTCTAAATTAAATCACCATCATCCTCAGGTGACCATAAAGTCTCAAGATAAGCCTCTATAGTAGCAGCTGCACGTTGCGCTTCTTCAAACTCATCTACTATATTAATAGTATCTGGGTTATCTGGGTGGACTTCCCATAATTCAGCAATACGCTCTTCGATCTCAAATAATCGATTCATTAAATCTGATTTTTCCTGTGTCATAACTTTTTATTTATCTAAATATACGAAAAATATTTTACTTAGCCCACTCATTCAACCCAATCTCTAAAGCAAGTTTTGGGGAAGCATATGAATGTTCTTGCATAGTTTTAAGAGCTTCAAAAATAATTTCCACCCTCATATCATCATTAGTAATCATTTCTACTAAATCAGCAAAGTTTTGATCCATTTCTTGATAATCCATAATTTTATCTTATTTAAAGGTTAAAAGTATCCATAAAAAAACAACTACAAAAGGTAATACCATTAATATCATAGCAACCTGCTCCTTATCCACCTCCCCAGTCTTAAAAAATTTACCTAAGTTATGTATTAATACCGCAAAACATAAAACTATAAAAAATATACTGTATAACATAAAATTTTAATTTAAAGATGGTGTATATGTGTTTTCTAAAAAATCGCTATATTCGTCGTTAAAATCTTCAAGCATATCGCTTAGTGCATCGGTATAACCCTGCATGTATATGCGCTCATTTTCCGTGTATTCCCGCGAAGGCATCAACGACTCCATTTGGTTATCTGCGAGAGTCTGTTGGAGTAGTTCCTTAAAGTTCTTCATTCTGGGTTTCTCTTGAGTTTAAAATTAAATTTCCAAGGCAAAACCCAAATATAAGGGGGTAAACTAAACTATCGGTAAATAGTGTTAATACTAAAGTTCCTACTGCTGTAATGTGTAAAAACGAATTTGTAAATCTAATTTTCATAACCTTTATTTTTCGATTTTTACTAATAAACTTGGAGAAACTTTAATTTTTCCTGCTATTCCATTAACATTGATCTTTTCCACAACCACATTTTTAGAATTAATTTTTACAATTCTAAATTGATCGTTTGAATTAACTTTTTTATGATTAATTTTAACAGTTTCACCTACTGAAAAATCATCCTTATCAAAAACTTTAACTGCATCACCTTTAACAGCTTCCATTTTAGCTCTTAAACCACTATCATCAAAACGAATAGTACCTAAACTAATGTTTACACCATACTGAGCTTCTAGTTGGGCTACTGCTTTTTTAAAATCTCCTCTAAAACTTTGAACTTCTTGCTTTGTCATAACCTTTATTTTTGGCTCTCGCCTTATTCAACACCGTGAATATACGACTAAAGATACCGTTCTCCAAGCATTGTCACGGTTTTCTTTGCTTCCTCTAAAGAGATCTGGAAGAATTCACGATTGGTATTTAAACGATTAGCCTCCAGCTTATGGTGTACTTCTTGTTCTAAACCAAACCCATCATAACAGTGAAAAGCCCATTCTACTTTATAAGGTAAGGCAACACCAGTTGCATTTGAAATTTGTTTAGCACGTTCATCAGGGGTGTTTTTGGTATAACCAATTTTGTAAAGGTTGGGTTGTGTAGGGTTTGATAGGATATAAACCCAAGAATCATAATCACCATCCTTATTAGCGTACATATTAGTTTTACGTGCAGTATAATATGTAACAATTTCCCAACCATCTCCTTTAGGTGAAGGTGTTAAGGTAAAATGTGGACAATCTTGAACAGTTTTGTTTGTAAAATCATCATCAAGTGAGATATACTGTTTTGCTTGTTCTAATGTAATGCGTTCCATATATTATTCAAATATAACTTTAATTTCACTTTCTCTTATTTCTCTTAATCCTGAATCGTTATTAAAGAGAACTTTAGTAAAAATACTTGCAGTATCACCTATCATTTCATTATCTAAAAATATCTGTTGGCGAGGCATATAATTATACTTACTATAAGAAGCCAAAATAGTTTCAGCATAAGGACATTCCCAACAAAAATGTTTTGGAATTTGATAACCTACAATATTAAAAGGTGGGTGTAAATCTGCTATCTGCTCTAAAGTATAAGTAATACTACCAACAGAGATGGGTTGGGTATAAGCAGCATTACTAAACCAACTTAAAACAGAATACATAGGAGAAGTCCATTGCAAAGTATCAAATACAACCCAATAATCACTATCAAATTGAGTTTCAATTAAAGGTACCTTATTAACAACATAGTAAGGATCTAACTCATCTAAATTACCTTGAATAGTAAAATACCCTAAACCATTAAATTTAACTCTCCAGTAACCATCAGTAGAATCAAAATAAGAACCAGGTGAAACTATAGTATCAATTATAAATTCAGCATCACAAGATCCATCTAAACAAGGGTAAGGTTTTGGGGGTGTGGTTTCACAAGAAATCAACAAAAAAACACCTAATAACAATAATAACTTTTTCATAACTTTAATTTAAAAAAACTCGACTCTTCTTCTTAGATAAGTCAATATCCATACATACGTATATACGCTCGGAGAGCGCACTTCCCTTAGGAAGCGTACTCTACAGCCAACTCATACAAATCCTTATTCACACGAGTATCTTGTTGGAAATTCTTTATTTTACGTGCTTTACGTACTTTACCTCTAGCACCGAACGTATCGAACATACCGTGAATGATTTTCTCCTGAATCACGTTATAGACACTCCACATATCGTTACCTTCATCCTCGCTACGGGTTGGTTCAAGTAGATCCTGGATATTTTCAAATGTGAAAGAACTTATTTGTGATTTAGGAAGTCTTGTATGTAATGCTTTCTTAGCAAAATCAATCTTCTCATCCTCACTCATCTCCTTAGCTTTAAGCTTGTTCATACATTCAACAGTAAGCGGGAGTTTTTCAACGATTTCGGAAATTACGGTTTTTAATTCACTCAAATCATATCCCATATGGCGGATCTTCATATTAGCAAACTCGGCATCAGCAACTACTAAACCATTCGAACAAACCAAACGATATAACCCGGCTTGGAATTGGAAACTATTCTTTCCATCGTGGCTATTCGTCATCAATATTCTGGGCATAACGGTATCACCATCTTTCCCCTCCACAACCAAATTATCATTACCAAATACTACCATATGCTTTTGGTATCCTTTGTTTTTACGAGCTTTAACTTGCTTTGCATCAACTACTCCCCATCCTAATGAAGACATATCATCAATAACCTTTTCGGTTGGAATGTGAACGTAATGCTTTGAAGTTGAACTAGAATCGGCTTTTTCTGTGAACACAGATGGAGCGATTTCGCGAATTGCATCCTTTGAAAGGAACTCATTTTTTGAACTGTCGTAAGAAAACATCATAACTTTTATTTATTTAATGAAACATTGGGCTCTGCCCTCATTTACCCTGTAAATATACGAACAATTTTCCGGGAAACCAAGCTGAATGCGCAGGAAAGAAAGGAGATGTTGGGTGGTGTGACGATAATTCCAGGTGTATATATTTTTGTCGACACGGTAAATCTTTTGGAGATCACTTTTTTGCATATCGTGGGGGAATATACGAAATGGCTTTTACGGAAACACGTCTCGATTTGGGGGGTATATAGGTATATACTAAATCGATGGGTAAAGATCGTGTTTGATCTGTTTTTACGTCGAACACCGGGGTTCACCGGTACCCCGCGTATATGGATATCGGCGCACGTGGGATATATATGCATACGCCGGCGTACGTACCGCCGCACAACTATCTATAATATATACTACTACTACCTCCACCGGTACAGATTACGTACGTAGAGAGATCCCCGTACCTACAAATGTGGTACTGGAATCGTATGTTGTAAGATCGTTCACCGGTGTCACCACCATCGGTTTACTTACCCAATACTGTCTTACATTGCTCGATTAACTGCTCCTCACTAATATGCCCCTCCATGTGTTGCTGTATTAGCGATTGCATGTCAATTACCTTAAATGTGTTCTCGTTTGCCATAACCTTTATTATTACATAGTGAATATACGAACCCTATTCTAGGGAGCCAAGCCTGTCTGCTATTATTTCTGCAATCTCGTTTCTTAAACCATTACCCGATAGGCGATCGTTATCAAAATCAGCAATCGCATTGTGTAAATCTAATATGAATAATCTCATCTCGCTTGTCATACTATCCTAAAAATTTAATGTTGTGAGGCATTGGTTCACCTACCGTCTCGTATTGGGCTGGGTTAGACATGATGCGAGCAAACATTGCTTCAATTTCGGCTTGGCGCTCTGCAGCCTCAGCCCGCAATTCCATCACACGTGCTTTAAGACGGTACTCACGGAACGCTGGGTCAATCGGGTAAGCATATAACTTATTCAGTGTAGCACGGTGTGGACGGTAATTCTTAGCTAACCGCTTTGCTACTTTCTCCAATAATACTTCAAACTCGCTCATAACCATTATTATTTCCTTATTCAACACGTTGAATATACGAACCCCATCTCGGGTAGCCAAACCTAATTGCCCATTTCTTACCATTTTTTTATCTCCCTCACCCGTGTATGTTGTTCATACCTGAGTAACGTTGTGAATAGATGTGAAAAAAGTCGTGTTCATATATACTT
>Ga0206129_10002015_pt1 | contig 26158 bp, 29 predicted proteins | sample Helgoland_Spring_8_FD_148616 | JGI IMG/M metagenome (GOLD analysis project Ga0206129, IMG submission 148616) | Pelagic subsurface seawater microbial communities from Kabeltonne, Helgoland, North Sea - Helgoland_Spring_Bloom_20160502_2 | ecosystem: Environmental > Aquatic > Marine > Epipelagic ...
ACTTCACTCATATACTATTAACTAATATTATAATTGATATTATTTCACCACTTGTCTTAAACTAAAAAAAAAATTGATTTAAAAAATTTATTACAAAATTCAATAGAATGTCTAAACTTGACAGATTTATTGAAGGTTTAAAAAACTATGGATTGACCTATGAAGACATCAAAGCAAATGGTTGGAAATATTGCGGTGGAGACTGGGGTTCCCATCTAAATTACTACCATCTGATGTTCAGTCCATCTGAGCCAACACTTCCTCACGCTATCGAATGTGTTTGTGGTCACGATATTATAAAAAATGGTTATATATGTGATGCGAAAGAAGAAGAGTTCTTAGTTCTTGGTTCGTGTTGTATTAAAAAGTTTATTGGCGGTCGGACTTGCGAGAAGTGCGGAGAAAGTCATAAAAGACATAAAACAAATATATGTAAATGGTGTGAAAAATACCGAGTTTGGTGCGACAGGAAACATAAATATAGATATAGAAAAACAATGTGGTGCGAAGGTGTTTGTAGCAGCAAAATTCCCGAGCACGAATGGAAAAAAAAATGTTTTCAATGTTATAAATTAGAAAAAGGAATGGATAGAGCTACAGATTAAAATCTAAGTCGCTAGGCTTACCAGTTGACTTTTCTGCTCCAATAGTTTGCCGAGTTCTTATCGTTGGCGGTTAGCTTACCCGCCTTGTTCCGAATACCTCCGCTTCGAGCTAGATATGATTTCTGCTGTGCTTTAGAAGCGCCTTTTCTTTTGTCGGTCATCGAGGCTGTTCCAAAATGTATTAATCTCTTGGAACCATTCTTCATCACGTAGACTTGTCCTTTCTTTCCAGCACGTGTGGATTTCATAGGTTTGTATAATGGTTTGTTATCTTTTTTCTTAGGAGGCATATAATTATGACTTAGATATTTTAATTGGAATAGGGCCTCTTTCACCGTAGTATAATTCGTGACTTTTGTTTATTTTCTCTAATTGCTCATCAATCGAAGATTGCGAGTCAGACTCGGAACTAAATCTTACCTTCTTTTTTTTCTTAGGTTTCAATGCCTTTAACAACCGTATCAAAAACTCTAATATTTTTGGGAACTTCATATATATATATATATATATTTTAATGACTCAAACTTAGGCCTTGCCTTTTGGTTTGCTAACTTTTTTTGGGTTTCTTAGAGCTTCTTGCTTACCGTCACCATACTCATAGTGTTGTCCTTGGTCGTCTCGGTAGTAAGATTTCCCACCTACATTGATTTTTTCCACATCTACTATATGCTTACCAGCATTACTTTCTAAAAATGCTGGGTCTTTATTTGCTCTTGCGGTTCTTGCTTTTCTTTCTGGGTCGTGGAAACGAATACCACGAAAACTTTGTAATACAATGCCTTTTGGTTTTGGTTTTGCTGTGAAATCTTTCTTCTTTTCTTTCTTTTTAGCAATCTGTGCCTTACCTAAGTCTCTAACCTTTGCTTGGATTCTTGCCTTTTTAGCTGCTTTGTCTTTCATAACACCTTTTGCTTCTGGAGCTGAACGAGTAGTTCTATCAGAAGTTCCGACTTTGACTTTGCGTTTGTATTCGGTGGGTTCCGACTTCTTTGCTTTCTTTTTAAATTTAACCTTGTCGCCAGCTTTAACTCCGACGGCGGCTGCTGACTTAGACTTTGCTTCCGCAGCAACCTTCTTTTTTCGAGAGGCTTGAAATGCCGCCATCATAGCAGCAGTTTTTTCTGTTTTGTTTGGGTCTCGTTTTCCGATTTTACATCCGCCCTTCGGAGATTCATCCTTTCTTCCGACTTTACATCCGCCTTTATTTCCACGAACATTTGCTTTTTTCTTTTTTGGAGGCATTGTTTATATATATAGCTAATATTTTTTTACTCGGTTATTTTTCTTTTTCTCAGCAATTGCTTTTTTCTTTCTGGCTGGACTAAGTTCCGACATTGTGGTTGGAGTAGCCTTGGTAATTCTTTTGGTTGGTCGGAAGATTTTGCCTTTCTTTCCTTCGTAGGTTTTCTTTCCATCTTGAGTTTTCCAATCTTCTTTATACCATCTTTTTAATCCAGTATTCTTCGGTTTGGCGCCTGAGTAACCTCCGCCTCTCTTTTTATAATCTTTGACTACTAAACTTGATTTATAAGCTGAGTGTTTCATTCCAGCATACTTCGCTCGTGATTTCGCATATAACGCTTTATTTGTGGGTGTGGGCATTACCATTAGCCAATATTTTTTTTCCTTTAGAGAACATCTCCAACCATTTCTCGGAACTTACTTTTAATGAATCTGGTTTAATCGGAACTTTATCAAGTTTCAATATAACTTCTTCTAAGTCGGAACATTCACATTTATCACAGAGTGGGTCGTCGGAACCGTGACAGCAAGCAACGTCTTCGACAATAGTCGGCATAGGGTCTAATACTAATCCAGAAGGAATTCCGACTAATTCACATTCAGACATTACTTCTACTAATGCCGACTTTTTCATTTTACTGATTCCACAAATGCTAGAGTCTTTACATATCTGTCTGAGTTCTTGAACTTTGAGTGTAAATAAATATTCTTTCAAATTCATTTATATATTAATAAGATATTGTTTTTTTCTTTTTCAACATTGTTTTTTTCTTTTTGATTGGATTCTTAGGTTTATTTTTAATTCCTTTGGTTGGAGTTTTTCGTTTCATTCCTTTGGATGTTTTTATCATTTCAGTTCGGTTAGCATCTGTATGATTATACATATGCGGCATTTTTATAAAATTAAATAAGAAAATATTTCTTTAAAAAGTTATTTACTGAACAATATTAACAACAAAAGAATTCGTAGAACCACCAGTTCCACTCGTATTATTAATTTTAACTCGTAGATATTTACCCTTCTTAAAATCGTGGTATAAAATATTTTGACTACCAGAAAAATTCAAACTCGTATCTGTAAACCACGTTGAATTATCGTGTGACCATTCATTAAAAGCGTCCCACGACACATTTTGTGCTTCAATAAATGTCGTAACTCTTTCGCCATTATTTTTCATTTCTACCGAATTGGATGAACTCTCTGGCGTCCCATTAGCAACTAAATTCCCAGTCCCATATAAGAGTTGAGTTACTGTTTTAGATTGATTTGCTGATAATATTTCAACAGCGGTTTCAATAGCTTCACTATCGACTTTTATTGTATCCAATACAGCATCCATAGTCGTGAGCAATGTATTTGTCGCTTCAATATCGGTTTCAATAGTTCCGAGTTTTGTTTCAACATTACCCAAATGAACTTCAGCAGCAGCAAGGGTAGTTTGAGTGGCGAATCCACTGATATTACCAGAACTAATATTTACATTAACCTTGTTAGAACCGACGCACGCCTCTAATACATCGACGCCAGTATCAATATTTCCGAGATGAACTTCGGCATTTGTATTAATTACTTCAATTGCTGCTAAATCAACTACCAAGGCTGCCGCGGAAGTTTTAATAGCGTCTGTATCTGCGTCTATTGTGGTAAGAAGAGCATTCGCCGCGGTATGTAATACTTCATTTGCCGCTATATCGGTTTCGATTGCTGTAAGAGTAGTTTCCAAAGTATCTAATTTACCTTCAACGCCATCTAAATGACCTATGACTGTATCTTGTTTAGCTTCAGTAGAACCACCTGACGCAGCCGAACTAGTGACTCTGAGTTTCCCATCATCATCAACCGATAATGGAGTGTAATCGCCATCAGCAGCAAAATCCGCTTGAGAACTTTGTCGAACACCTAAGAACATAACCCCTTTCTGGCCAGAACTGTGCGCCGCATCTTCAGCCAGAGCAATATCATCTAATGCTTGAACTGCTGTTTCTATATTTCCGAGATGAGCCTCAGCATTAGTAAGTAAGACTTCATTCGCTGCGTGGTCGGTATTTGCTGCTGTGAGCAGAACTTCAATGGCTGCGGCGTCAGTTTCGATAGCGGTGAGTGTGGCTTCGAGAGTATCTTGATTAGCACTTAAATGGTCTAATTTAGAATTGGTGGATGTCTGAAGAACTTCTAATGCGGCTAAGTCTGTAGCACAAGCTGCGGTATTAGTTTTAATATCATTTGTATCTGCGTCAATGGTTGTGAGTAATGCTTCATTGGCTGCGTGGTCGGTATTAGCTGACGTTAATAGAACTTCAATTGCGGCTAAGTCGGTATTTGCTGCTGTTTGTAAGACTTCAATTGCTGCTAAGTCGGTAGCACAAGCTGCGGTATTAGTTTTAATAGCATCTGTATCTGCGTCGATTGTTGTGAGTAATTGTTCATTGGCTGCGTGGTCGGTATTTGCTGACGTTAATAAGACTTCAATTGCGGCTAAGTCCGTATTTGCTGCTGTCTGGAGTGTTTCCAATCCATCAACATATCCAGTTATAGCTGTGAGCGAACTTTCGACTCCATCCATATGACCGATTTGGGTATCTTGTTTTGCTTCCATTGAGGTAAGGCTGGCTTCCAACACATCGAGTTTGGAATTGGTTGTGCCTTGGAGAGTTTCTAATCCATCGACAGCTACAGTGATTGCTGCGGCAGTAATTTCGATTTCATTGACACTACATTCTAACCTACCACTAGCATCTAACTTAAGACGTTTAAAACCATCCCCAGCGGAATTTTCTGCGAGTAACACTTGACCTTGAACATTAGACATTTTATATATTAGTCATATATTATTTTTTGGATATTTTTTCTATTGATGTCGGAGGACATTTACATATTTTATGCCCAGTCTTAGGACATTTCTTTTTAGGTTTCTTTGTTTCTTCTTCTGAGTTTTGCTGTGGAGGTTCAATTGGAACATCAATTCTAATAATCACGGAACTATTTTCACTTAGAGTAGGATTACTCAAATCTGGATTTAAAATCTTGACTCGGACATTATTAATAATAGTATCTTGATTAAGAACTTGAATTATATCCGAGTTTGCTAATGGAATGAAATCTTGACTTGACAGAGATGTTTTCGGAACTACACCCAATAATCCGAGCGGGTCACCTTTGCTAACAATATCTTTATAAGTTGGGACTAAGTCGGAAGTTATCAAATAGTATCCAAATTTACTAAGAGTCGGAAGTTCTTCTGCTGAAATCGGAGTCGGTTTTGCTACTATATTAGTCATAGTAGTGTAAGTGTGAATTGAACCACCATATGATAATTGGTTTGTTCCGGTCATAGGCATTTGTCCACTATCACTCTTACCCTTCCCATTGCTGTAGTTTTTTTGTAATTCCGTTCTTGGTCTATTTATATCAAAATTATTAAACACTTGAACACCGGTGACTTTAGCTGAAGAAGTATTATATATAGAGTTAGGTGTGTAGTCGCAAGGATTAACTTCAGAAGATATAGTCGGAATTGTGCTGATATCTAATACAGTATCGGAAGTAATTCCTCTGAGTTTTAGATTAGTCGGATTACAATATTGAACTATATTTTCATAATAAGCATCGTCATTGAATTGTTCGTATGAAAATCCAAGCTTACCCCACAAGGTTTTAGTTTTCCATATCTTCTTTGCTTTGCTCTTGGAGCTGAAGAAATCTCGGAAACTTGCGTGAATTGAATACTCCGCATCCCCAGTCACTTCGGGTCGGTCTGAATACTTCATTGCTGTTCCTTGAGAGAAATTATATACAATCACGCCGCCAGTTCGACTTTTTGGTCTTTGGAAACTTGATATCATTGCCTTCTGTTCGGCTGCCGTTCCAGTCTCTTGCCCTTCGACTGTAAAATACACTAGATTATCAGTCCCAGCAAATATTTGTTTGTCAGAATTGTAGGTTGGTGGAAATGTGACTCTTATTGAAAAAAACTCATCAGTATCAACTGTGGGATAGCTATTCCCCGAACCAGAGTAAGCTGTTTCTTTTACTGCGGCTGGAACTATCTCAAGAATCTCACACGCCACTCCACCGAAGTCTGATGATTTTGGTAGTCTGTCAGAGCTGTTGCCGTGCGGAGGAGCATCCACTGGTTCTAATTTAGCGCCGACAGTCATAAAAGACATTAATGCTACTCGGTTCAAGACCGCCGAACCATCTAGATTTCTATATATAATAGAATCAATTATGTTAGTCCCATACAAACATCTTCCTTCAATAATTCCCGCAGATGTGTGGTCGGTTATCTTACTATCTCGTCCATCTGCGCCCCAAATCGTTTGGAATTGACTGTAGGGTTGAGCATCGCATATCTGAGAACATCGTTTTAATCCGACTCCGACTTCTCCTTTATTAGTAATTGGGCCCCCTAAAATATCGTGAGTCGGAAGTCTCCAACTCGAATGAAGATTGTTCAAAGAAAATGCTGAGGTATCGGTGTCATATTGAATGTTGGCTTCTGGAGCACCAACCGTCATACTCTTTTCGGCTGCCCCGCCAACTTGGTAATCACTTCGAGCCTTACACCCTTGATTAGTATTTGTCGCTCCTAGTGTTGGGTCGACACAATTATCTGTCGGAACAATATTGAACATCTGCTCACCTGAAATTGTATAAGAAAGTGCTATAGTCTGAAGAGTTAGTCCGTCGGGCAAACATCCTTCTATATTGTTATCCATCATATATCCAACATAGCCATTTCCAGCAATCTTAGTTGTGAAGTCGGTTCTGTTCTTTTTATTGATAGCTTGACGACTAATCCAACTTGTAGCGTAGTCGTAGGCCGAAATTAATGTGTGGTCTGGTATCGTTTGTCCGAATGTTGTTCTTTTTTTTGGGTCTATTTCACTTAAATGAATAGAGTCGGGGCCATCTCGGTAACCCAACGGAGCAATCGTTGTTGAGAATCCTTGAGTTCCTTGATTAATCATTCCATTGTAGTCGCCGGATATTAATCCCGAATCATATGGTTTGTTCGGAACTTTGCTGTTTGGATTTCCGAGTCCATTAAGTTGATTATTTATTAATGAGACTAATTGTTGGATTCCATAAACTCCCTTCGGAACTGTAATTGTTGCTAAGAGTGGTTGTGGAGAGCAATAATAATCAGTATCATCATTCAAAAATATATCGACATTATTTTTAGCTTCAGTTCCGAGAGCAACTATATCCCCAGCATCATTTTCGATTCGAAATCCAGAATCACCATTGAAGTTTGTCGCTGAGACTTTACACCCCAACGGAATATTACCTTTTTTATCATACACTCTTTGTCCGACTTTAACATTCCTACCTGTAGGAAATGAGTAGAGAAGGGCGCTGACTCCGCCAACTTGGAATATGTCGGAATTTAATATATTTACTGTGTAACTTCCAGTCGTTCCTGTGTAAACGTTGCTGAAATTACCAGTTCCATTAGCATTAATGGTATTATCAATAGCTTTGTGGATAAACTGCGCGGGTGTTGTGGAATCACCGGTTAGTCTTTGCGTTTTCATACCAACGATGTTTCGTAGGAGGCCTTGATTGACGACATCATTATAATTTGTTATGGTAAATGCGTCGGAATTATTCGTAACTTGAAAAATAGCGTTTCTGGCTCCAACGCTGCTCGGCGGAGTAATTGATACTTTGATTGACCATTCAGTCGTTGTGTCTGGAACGGGTGGGGTTGATAAAAGTAACGGAACTCCGCAACCACCAAATTTCAAAGAATCTAAGTGTTGATAAGTTCCTTCAGTTATATTACCTTGAATTCCCCATAATCCAGTTCTACCTTTTCCTCTACCAGATGTAACTCCACTAGCAGCATTATTGAGCAAATCTAAATATCCCCAAAATTGGTCATTCATATCGTGCTTGGAACCTCGTTTTGTTTCCAAAGGGTCTTGAACCACGGGTATTGGTTGTTCCATTTCCGATACGTAAGCATAATAATAAACAGATTCAGTTATGTCTTCTTCAAATTCAATACTCTGACCTGTGATACCTTTTTGGTTGATGAATGCTTGATGGACTGATACCTCGGAACCCATAGGAGCGACAATAGTATCATTCAAATTATAATCCCAAATATTGGTTTGGTCGGACTCATTGTCTTGAGCTGAAAATCGATTTATATCTATATAATAGGATTTGGTTGGATTGCTCATTTATATAATGAGAGATAATTAAAAATGAAAAATAAACAATGATTAACTTGAAACCATTACACTAGTTCCCTTTGGAAGTTTCTTTACCGTAACTACTCTTGAATGTGTGATATAATATGAAACATCCATTTCACCTCGGTAGTCTGGAGCTTTGCCTAATTTATTGTCTGCTTCAACTGAGCCGTCGCCGGTTCCGTTGATTCGTGGCCTTCGTTTGTATTTCCAGATTAATGGACTCCCAGACATAATCGTAGTGCCTCCACCAACAATCTGCGGATTGCCGTTGGACAAGTCAGCACCGAGTGGCTTGTATTGAGCCATAAGGCCATCTTCCATAGGAGCAAGTCGCTGTCGTTCAGCATTAGGGTCGTTGTAATACATCGGTCTAGGAACAACTAAGTCTTCGCCCATAACCAATCCCATCTGATTGTATTGAGAAGCATTGTTCAAAACAAAGTTTGGATATAAATCTAATCCATTGACTTCGAGATTGTATTCTTCTTCATCTACACCGTGAATAGCTTGATGTTGGAGGATTTTCCGAGCAAGACCCATCGAGTTTGGATTTGTAAATGTGATAGCGACATCGGTAAAAGCACCGCCTTGAGTGTTATCATTCAAAGTGACTGTGTTGTTTGTAACATCCACAGCATTAACAGTTCGTGGAGTAGCTAAGTAAGTTCCGACTGAAGCAAGGGCACCGATTGAAATATTTTCACAATTGATGTTTGTAATGACTGCGGCGTTATTACCAGTTCCTGATGCTACAACAGTTGAACCTTCACGTTTTAAATAATCAACGAATCGTTTAGCCATAACAACTGAATGAACTTCCTTACCAGTTTGACCTAATCTGTGTTCGACTTCTTGGAGTTCCTTTGACCTTGGAACTGCGGTGAGCTTCTTTTTAACTACAGCGATTTCTGGAAATTCAAATCGGTAACCACCTTGTCGAGTAGTTTGTTCCAAGAAGTTATTGATGACCGAAGATGGAGGAAGCATATAATCTACAACTAGTTGAACATCTGCGAAACCAACATCTGTGGTTGTGGCTGCGAATGGAGAACCAGTGTCGGCGCCAGCACTAACCAAGTAAGGAACTTTACCCCCAGCAGCGGCGATTGTCTGTGGAAGGTTATTCAAGTTGTAAGCAAATTTATCTGAAAAATTCATTTCGAATTCAAGTTGGATGTTGTAGTCTGTGAATAAGAAGAGTGGAAGGCTTCGACCCTTGAGGCAAGGGAAAATCATAGAAAGTGGAACACCATATTTTTCATTGTTTGCGTGTGTAGAATTAATGGCGAGGGAATTGATAACCGCATTATTTCCGTTGTCAGCAGTTCCGAAGCTACATCCAGAATCATTTTCAACATATACAATTTGACCTTTACCAGTCGCATCAGTTCCATTACCACGACCAGCGGCCACACCATCGAGAACTTTGAGTTCAAGTGAATTTCCGAGATAATGACCTAGAACATTACGTCGCTGTAATACCGACTTGTTAAGATTGAGCATAGCGGCAATTCTATCAACATCTTGAGCATTCTGAACTTCGTAATCTCCGATTCTGAGATGAGCATTCTTAATACATCCGAGGGCACCAGACCAAAGATTAACTCGGAACTTATCTTGATTAGCACCAGTAAGATTTTTTAATTTAAAAGTAAGCATAGATGTGCCTTCCAAGAAGCCAACATTTCTAATAGTGAATTTAAATACTTTAGAAGAATCAGTTGTAGCATTATTAGTTTCTACAGTTTCAGTTCGAATCTCGGACTGCTGAGGAACCTCTTTTAATCCATAATCAAGTAATTCGGCAATAGACATTTTATATATTACTAATATATTTTATTTTTAAACTTTTATAAAAAGTTATGACAAAAATTATTTGGAATCATTCTTCTTTTTTTCCATAAATACATTTGGATTATTGTTTTTCTTTTTTTTATGAGTCTTGGGTTTTTGTTCTTTGATTATATCGTATTCTTTTTCTGGCGGCGGTCTAGGCTTAGGGTCGTCTTTTACTTTACCATCAAATATCTTAGCAGATTTAGGTTGTGGTTTGTTCTTAAATTTGATATCGGGATAGAGTGAGTTCCAAGCTTTGAGTTCGACAGGGTTGTATCGTTTTGTTTTCATTTGCTGAGCTAGATTGTTTGACTTTTTAGCTTTTCTTTGATTAATGTGATGAGTTGAATTTAGGGAATTCATTCTTATATATATAAAAGAAAAAAAGAAGAGATTATTTTTGGATAGTGAAATTGATAACACTACCACTAAGTCCTTCGGATATTTCATTAGATTCTATATCTCGGATTTCTACATCAATATTATTGAGAACCATTCTGTTGTTATCCAAGTCTAAGTTCTTTTGGATGGATGGTTGAAAAGTTCCGACAACAATATCGCCAGCACCCGTATTAATCATTTTGCTATCTGAATATGGAGTCGGAACATCTGCGATAATAGGTTGAGCATAACCTGCTGCTTGGACATTGCCGCCAGCACTCATCTTTTTACTTTGACTGTTCTTGAATGCTCGAATTGGAAGATTCTTTAAGAATATAGAATATGACTCATCGGTGTGTTGGTCAGCATCTTTCTTTGTTACTTTATCTACTTCCGATTCTGGTTGGTTTGGATTAAACTCTAATGAGGTATTAACGCCAACAAATCTAGCAATCTCGGAACTAAATTTCAATTGATATGTCTGAACTAAGGTTGCTGGACTAGCATTTGATGCGGCGCCTATAGGTGAATTTACTCCAATTTTCTCAAATCCAGTGACTTTTAAATTTTCAAATCCTTCATCGTTAACGTGTGCTGAAAAAATTGGACTGAATGGAATCTGACTGTTTGCTTGCTGAGCTTTTTGAGAATCATTCTTGGAAGCATCTACTGGTTGTTTGAAAAAACTGTATGTAAGCCAAGATGTATGGTTAGCACTGTCGTAGACTACATTGGATTTATCGATGAAATTTGATTGCGTGAGGTTATATATTCTGAACTCTAATTTGTCTTTATCGCTAGCAGAAAAACCTTCACCCCAATAGGTTTGAAGTCCAAGATGAATCGATGAGACTGATTCATCTGCTCCGCCGATAAGAGAAGAAAGCGGTGTGCTCCATATTTTTTCCATTCTGTTTATTTCGTTTGAAGGAAGTTCTAAGGCAAGACCCTTAGTTCCTTGATAATTTACAGCTTTGTAAATGTTAAGCATTTTCTTGTCCCCCGCGGCTATGTGAGCGCCAGACCCAGTTATCTCAATTCCCAAGTAAGCTTGAGGAATTGCTGTAGATAAGGCTGAACCCGAAGTGGCTGATGTAACAGCATTTGTAGCATTAGGTTGATATAAGACTGGAATGTGAACACTTGTCCCAGACTCGGTGGTTTCAGATGCTGTAGTTCCGTGAGTAAATGAATTAACTGAACCAGCATTCGTCTTATAACTAGTCCAATCATCTTGATTACTCCCAACAGCACTAGCTATCTCAAAAGAACCGAGTCCAAGGAAAACATTTCCGACTTGACTATCAACAGTCATATTTTGACTGAAAGTGATTAAATTATGATTCTCGGAATTATTAACAAGTTCCGAGGTATATGAAAAATCATACGTTTGTTTCGCCATTCCATAACAATCATAGAATGGGTCGGTCGCATTTGTAGCTGAAGTTTTAACACAATCATCTCCAGCAGCATTAGCAGCCATTCCAAGAACGTGGTCGCCAGAAAGTCCAACCCAGTCTTGAAAGCCCAACACATCATAATCTTTATACCAACCTATAGCTATTGCTGAAGCATCGTGTCGTTCATATACTGGATTGTAGAGCATCATCTGCTTTGGAACTCCACCGACTGCTCTAATTCCATAATCACCATCAACATCGGGGTCTCCGCCGAATCGTTCAGAAATGACTTGTTCCAACTCTTTTGGAGTGTATCCCGTTTTGTTTGTAAGTGGATTAATAGTCGGAATTGTTATGGAATTGACTGTCATAGCAGTGTTGGAGGTTAGTGTATCTGAAGGGATAACTGAAGGCAGAACATCTTTCAAAACAACCTCGATTATCTGGTCAGTTGTAAAATATATGGATGAATTTCTCTTGAATTTGGCGAAGTTCAAATATACTTTGGAATTTGCTTCTATTACTAGTGGTTCTCTGAATCTAACAGAGTAAGTGTGTCCATTTCCATCGGGCGAGACTAAATTTACTGAAGTCATATTTATATATATAAACATACAAAATAAAAATGGATTATAAATAAATTATCAAATGTTGGAACTCTTCATCGGGTTCATCTTGGAAGTGATTTTTCTTCTTACTTAATTTGGGGTCTATTTTAATAAACCCATCATATCTTGGTTTCTTTAGGGACTTGACTTTCATTCTGATTCCTTGTTCGGCGAGTTGAAGTTTCATTAAGAGTTTTTTAGCTGGGTCTCGACGCATAGGTCTTTTTGTTATATAATACCTTCGTCCATAGTTTGCTCCTAATCTTTCACAGTCTTTTCGACCGATTTTGTAACCATTGTTAATTTTAAATATTTTCAAGTCCATAATAATATAATGTTTTATTTTTCTAATTGTTGTTTAACTAATTGACTATGTATGTCTGGCTCTATGCTACAATTGGATTTACAACAAATCGACATCTTACACACGAATCTTTTAAGCAATTCAAACATATTATTTAAGAAGAAAATAATAAAAATATTATAATGAATGACGAAGAGTTAGAGACTGTTGGGACTGTAGTATGTTTTGTTTGTATTGGATTAACTTTATATTGTATTATTTGTTGGGACAGTTATCATAAACCAGCTACGAGTTTTGAAGATGACTCATAGTTCTTACATCGTTTTCACAAGAGTCTGAAGGTTGAGAGCCGCATTGTATTTGACAAAAGTCTGGACAAGTTCCGACTTATTTCGTCTATCAATTGGAAGCAAAGTTGAAGCAGTATTAACTCCTGAATGAACAGTGTTAGAATAATCTCGGTTGATGTAATTAAGTGAATTACCGACACCGTATGTGTAATCCACACCGAGTCCCAAGAGTTCTGGAAACAATTGATTTCCGACACCGTCTGTTGTTGCGACAGCAGAGCCTTCGATACGACCATCATTACCTGCTGTGTAGATACCAGCACTTCTATCTCGGTAATCCATTTCCAAGTTTTCTTTTGTTCTAGCCATATTGGCGCTAGAACGTATTGATTCCATTCCGCCGAGCAATGCTCTTTCAAAGTGTTTTCGGATTTCTAAATCACCCATAATGTTTTCTCTCTTAAGCATCTGGGCTGGATTGATAGAACCATCGCCAAGCTCAACCAATGACTCATAGTTAGGTTGAACCTTGAGTGGGAAAGTGAATGGATATCTGAGGTTATCTTTCTTGTGTTCGATTTGTTTCATTCCTACTGGAAGTCGGAAGTTTGGTTGCTGGTATGCTAAGTTGTTGGTTTGGTCTTTATCCAAATACAAATTACACATCGCTTTTACCGAGTTGAGTTGCGGAGTGTAAGAGATATTATCTTGGTCTGCGTGGATATCGTTAAGTAAGTTGAGCTGAGAGTTGAGTGGAATCTGTGCTTGGTATGCCTTTAATTCTTGCGGAGTCGGAACAACGTAACGACCTTCGAGTTTCAAGTTTCTAAGAACATACATAGTATTGGATAAGTCCATAGCGGCACTGGCGGCAGCATCAGTGGCTTTGTTTCTGAATCGCTGGAACAAAACTGAACTGTCTGGCGCAAGGTGGAGAGTAAGCATAAGACCGTTGGTGTAAGCCTGACCCAAATGAATGTTACCAGACTGGAACAAATCAATATCCAACTTGAGTGAGAATGGAACACCGATTTCTTTGTTGTTGTTTGTTTTTAAATCTTGAGCTTTCTTGTCGGCACAAATTTGAATTCTTCGGTTGGTTTCGTGTGCGTGGGCACCTTGGGCTAATGACCGATTGGCGGCTACACCCCACAAATAATCTTCATCACAGTTAGTGTATGCTTCTCGGAGAGATGCGTATGCTGGATAGTTGTGGATGTTAATTAATTCAGTGTTTGTCTTTTTTGTCTGAACCACAACTTTATCAATAAGATTATGAACTCCACCGTGATTTGGAATATTACAAGCGGTTTCTTTTGCTATAGTTGCTCCATTTTCATTTTCTAATGCGGCATAGTTATCTGTTTCATCTGCTTGTTTTGCTCGGAAAGCATTGTCTGTATCTTGTTGTTTCAATATAAATTGACCAGTTAGAACTAGCGACCTAGTTTCTAGGAGTTTCTCGACTGCTGGAAAAGAGAACTTAATAATTGGATTACTTTCTTTAAATGAAAAACCACCAGCAACACCGTTAGCATTGGAACTCTGAAGTGGATTGTCGTTAAGTGGCGATATCTGAAAATAATTCTTTTCAATAGGCATTTTATATATTACTAAAATATTTTAATTATAGAAAAAGTTTATTTATAAAATAAGTTGAAGATTATCTTTATTAATCATTATGGTTTTTACTGAGAATACGAAGTGAATCATTCGGCAATTTCCTACAGCATAGGCGATAGTTCCGCCATCTTTAGCAGTTGTCTGGTCTCGTGAATTGCTGAATGTAAGTCGGATTTGTGGTTCAGCATCTTTGAGATTGTATACAAATTGTTCGCCTCGAGCGAGTTCTCGTGCGTGAAGGTAAGTGTTGGTGTAATCACAAATATTACCTGCTCGGCATTCTCCAAGTCTTTTCACGTCTTTTCCGATTGATTTGAATGCTTTGACTAATTCATTCATATTGACTACCTTGTCTTCCTTTGCGTCTGGGTTGTATGCTTTGAGTGGATAGAGTTTGTTGTTGATGAAATATTGGACTGAATTAAGCATAGTTTGATGCGGTGGCTGACCATTGAAGTAATTTGGAGAATATCTATCATTTTCTTTTGCTACCGAGATATAGTGTGTGAAGATAGACTTAGCTGCGGATGCTACAGATGTGATATCAGATTGATGACTGAGTGATGACTGAGGAAGATTGTCTAAGAAACAATCCCAAGAGATGTAATCGAACTGAGATTCCTTGATAATACCTTTCATCATTCCTTGTGGAGGGATAACTTGGAGAACTTTGAGTTCAACATTCTTGAGTTTGTAGGTTGATTGAATGGTTGGGTTTTGGAAGAAAATCTTCACAGTAGTTGAAGCTGCTAGTTTCTTGGTTCCTCCAGCAGTTGCGTCGGCAGTAACTGTGAGAATAACTTTTCCATCCGCCCCCGGAGTTCCATCTGTGTTAGAAAATTCACGATGAACGGAATTGACTGTGAAATTCTGTGCTGCTGTAGAAGCACCCCCAGTTCCTTGGGCAACCATCTTAGAACCTCGAACAATTCCGAGAACAGCTGGGTCGTTGACTTGAGTTCCGCTAATCAAAACATTTCTTAAGTCTCGAGCACCTTTATTACCAACAACACCGACGTTATCAGCTAAATCTTCAACCGCAATACCATCACCGAGACTCTCGGCAGTAACTGTGGATGTCTGCGAAGCTCCATCGGCAACTCGCATTCGAGTCATAACACGTTTATCCTCCGCAAAAGTGATTTCAACCCTAAGACCTCCGAAGAGAAGAATAGGAGTGAGTTTTTCCGAGACACCGAAATGAGAGAAGATTCCCGACTTAAGTGGAACACAATACTTCCGAGCAGTAAATTTCTTAGCACACATTTCAGGGTCAACATCGGCAATTTGACTAGTTCCAGACACCACACCGCTGCCCGATGAGATTTGACTGAAAAGCATAGAACCTAAATCTAATGTGCTTCGAGCATCTGTTGCCGAAGAGCCACGCTCAGCCAAAGCATTTCTTTTGTTGGCTGGTGTTTGGACACAAGAGTAAGCTCGGCATTCTGGGTCAGTGCCGTTTTTAAGTTGAGAGTGGGCATTGTCTTCTTCCATATATTGGTTTTCAATAGAACTCCACAAGGAATAGTTAGTAAGTGATTCGAGCAGCTGACCGTTTGCTAAACTGAATATATCCATTCGGTCGATGACCGATGAAGCGCCAGCAGTTGCTGGGAAATTACAGACTCGACTTTCTGGACAAGTATTAAGAATATCGAACGAAAGGTAAGAATCTTTTCCTTTAACAAATCCGATATCAGGATGGATTGTGAAAATGGCTTTTTGTTCCGAGGTGAATTCGGTTCCATTATCAGCAACAAGAGCTATAAATTTTGAATTTTCAGCGACAGACATTTTATATATAACTAATATATTTTATTTTTCTAAATTAAAATATCTCTAATTAATATAATGTCTTTGAAAGAAATAGTTGAACCGATTTATACTCAAATTGATAATAGAAGTGCTCGAATAACTAATGTTGTGATAAAAGGAATTGATGATGTTGCTACAGCTGGAACTAACACTCTTGGAGCTGCGGGCAACTTACTTGCTTTTAAAATAGGAGACTCGGCTGGAGCAAATACCGCCTTAGATATAGTGTCAACTTCGGCATTGGATACTAGAGATACTGGTAATGGAGCTCGAACTGTCAGAGTTACTGGTTTATTCTATGATGCTTCCGACTCTAATTTCAGAAAACCACGAGTTTGCGTTTTTAAAATGAATGGAACAACTGTAGTAAATACAGGTTCTGGAGTTGTTTCTGGAACTAATTTGTTCTGCGCTGTTACTAAAATTGAGGTAGTTACTGCTGGCTCATCGTTGTGTAATGTCGGAACTATTACTGCTAAAGCAACGGGAACGTCATCTGTTTTTAATATTCTTCAGCCGGGTCATTATTCATCCAAATCGATGTTCTATGTTACTGGTTCAAAAGAACAATTACTATTAAAACAAATCCATATTTCTAGTTCTATGGCTACAGCCGCTACGATTGAAATTTTCGAACAAGATATTGATAATGGTTTGAAGATATTAGTTGATAAACTATTTGTGGGGAACACTCACTCGGATATTACTCGACCTTTGAATCACAAAGTCGGTAATCAAAAAGCATTGTATGCTACAATTACTAACTTAGAAACGGTCATTGGCGTTAATCACATATCTGCTAATTTTTCTGCTGTATCTATATAAAAGTGGGTGCGTTTTTACTTAAGATTTTATTTATTTTAGATTTATATGAAGAATTCTAATTCTAATGCTCCAACTACAATGTTAGATATTGGATACATATATAAAATAACTTCCAATGAAGATGACAAAATATATTATGGTTCGTCTAAAGATGTTAAACAAAGAGAATGGTCTCACAACTCAATATTTAATGCGTGTATGACTCAATTAATATATGGTTATAAGAGAGTAAGTGTGATAGAAAAATTATATAACATAAGTCGGTATGATTTGAAATTAAAAGAAAAAGAATATATCGAAAATCATAATGAAGAAGAAAGTGGATTATTGTGTTTGAATAGAAATGTTCCGACTCAGACTGAATCTGAATATCATAAAAAGAGATATCATAAAAATTCTAAGATGTTTGCGGCTAAGCAAAAACTTTATTACTATCAAAACCATAAAAAGGAATTGGCGAGAAACAAAAAATATAGAAAAGGAAAAACTGGAGACACTTGGATGTGCGTTGATTGTAATCAATTACTGTCTTGGACGTCTAAAAGATATCATTTGAAGAGTATTAAACACTTACAAGCGAAGCAGTCGGGCGAAGCCTTAAACTGTGTAGCCGCCGCCAGTTCCGCCGAGGGTGTTACCCTTAAAAACTGACGTATCAATACCTCCAGTAGCAGCTACACCTCCACCTTGTCTAGCAGCAGCTTCTCGAGCATCGGCGCCCTTTTTATCTAATCCGTGAATTAATCCACCAATCAAAGTTCCGACTCCGATAACTTCTCCGATAATTGGAATAGAATCTAAAACTGAATCCATTCCGACTTTGGTTGCGATATTACCAGCAGTTTGAGCTACTACATTATCAGTTAAATTACTTGTTACATTCGTAGCTACATTACTAGCTTGACTTGCTACATTACTAGCTACATTACTAGCTTGACTTGCTACATTACTAGCTACATTACTAGCTTGACTTGCTACATTACTAGCTACATTACTAGCTTGACTTGCTACATTACTAGCTACATTACTAGCTTGACTTGCTACTGTAGATGCTGCTGAAGTGGCTGAAGATGCTGCTGTGCTAGTAGCACTAACTGAAGTTGCTGCTGTGCTAGCTAGTGGCGCACCAATGTTAGGAGCAAGGCTAGCCAATGGAGTTGCGACTGCCCCGCCTCCAGTTCCAGTTATAACAGAAGGAGCGACAGTCGGAAGACCAGCAATTCGGATAGCACCTCCAGCAGCTTGAGCAGCGGCGGCATTTACTGTAGCGGTTGTGGCGGTAGCTGCGGTAGATGCTGCGGGCGTGAGGGAAGCGACTGTGCCGGCTGCGGTAGATGCTGCGGGTGCGACGGGTGCGAGGGCTGCGGTAGCTGCGGTAGCTGCGGCGGAGGCAGCGGGTGCGACGGGTGCGAGGGCTGCGGTGGCTGCGGCGGAGGCAGCGGTAGCTGTGGATGAAATTGAATTAAGACCAGCCGTGAATTGAGCAGCGGCGGAGCCTATAGCCGAATTAGCTTGAGCGGCGGCGGCGGCGGCGGCGGCAGCAGCAGCATCAGCACCACCACCGGCGGCTGTCCCCGCAGTTGATGTAGCATCTGTGGCGGCTTGAGATGTTTCTTGAAGACTGCGAACAACCTTCCGACCGTGCTTCCAAATAATCCCAGCAGTTCCGAGGGCACCGCCCCAACCACTTGCTTGTTGAGTTATTGAATTAAATTTATCTTCGATGGTGGATGCTTTCTTGTCTCCTTCTGCCGCATTAACATCATTTTCGTGATTAAGACTTTCATTAAGATTGGACATATATCCCTGTAACTGATTAAAATAGGCCATTGTATATATAATTACAATAAAAAAAAATTGATATTAAAAATCTCATACAACATACAACAAATGAAAATCTATAAATTGACCAGTAATAGTTCCGATTTAGTCTATGTCGGAAAAACGATACGAAAATTGATTTATCGGTTAAGTTCTCATAGATGTAATTTCCATAATGGAGACTCTCATTGTAGTTCGAGAAAACTATTTGAAGCTGGCGGTGAAGTATCAATTGAATTGATTGAAGAAACTGAAGACGAAGAGAGAGAAGCATTTTGGATAAAAGAGTTGAATGCGTGTAATACACAAAAACTAACTGGTAGAACCCATAATCATAATGATAAAGTTAATTGTGTAAATTGTGGTTGTTTAGTTAGTTATGGAAATAGAGCTCGACATAAAAAATCTAAGAAGTGTCAGAATCACTCTCCGGTTCACTAACTTCCGACTTATCTTCTTCTTTTTCTTCAGGTGCCTTTTTATTTTTTGTAGTATCCCATAAGGATTCTTCTTCAAAATTCCGACGAGCAGTTAAATCTTGGATGTTTAAAAAGCAAAAGTCAAATGGCTCTTTTTTTGATTCTTTGTATATATTAATGAATTCCTTTTCACTTCCGCCAAAGACTGATAATTCTTGCGACATTTTCTTTAGTTCTATTTCGGGCGAATTTCCCATTAGGAAATACGCTGAAGCATTGATTCTTTGGATAGCATTTAAATATTTGAAATACTGAGATATAATACAAATTGATATCTTGCCTTCTTGATTTTCGTTCCCAATATGTCGGTATTTTGTGGTAAGTCCAGTTAATGCGTCAATGCTGGAACCTGCCCGTTTAACATTCACATTTCCGATAATATCTTCCAACACTAATAAATACTTGGCGTTTGAATCATCATCTTCAACCATTTGAATTATTTCTTCCAACAATGAGTCATTGTAATCTGTGAAAACAAAATCGAATTGTTCTAAGATAGGTTTCATAATTTTATCATTGTATGCTGTGTTCGATATAAGTATCTTAACATCGAATAGTTCTTTGTATGGAAAGTTTGGATTAAAAAAAAGATTAGCCATAAATAATGATTTACCACTTTTGACAGCTCCAATCACGTAGGCTAAGAATGGAGCGTTGGGCAATATATCAAAATCAACTTCGCCGACTTCTTCTTTATCAAGTTTTTTTAAAGGTAGAATCTGAAAATTCTTAGGGTCGTATTCAGTTTGTTTCGACTTGTTCTTGTTCATCGTTCTTATATAAAACAAAGATATTATTTAACTTGGATTTTAACTTCGCGTCATCCAACACATCTTCATCAGTAATAGTGTTAAGATGACCAAGTAACTCATCAAAATCTTCAACATTCTCACATTGAGACAAGGCAGAGTCTTTCATATGTTCCCAGTTGTCTCGTTGGGCTTGTTCGAATTCCGACTTCTTCTTTTTTTCTAGTAATCTCTGTCTCATTTGTTGATTCTTAGTTAGTTCTTTCTTTTTTTCCGACTTGGCTGCTTTTGCCTCGACTTTCATCTTCATTCCTTGTTCTGCGAATTCCGACTCTTCCTTCTTCTTTTGATTTCTTTTCTTTATTGATTCCAACTCTCTCTTTCGTTTGTTTTCTTGAACCTTAGCTCTACCTTTGGCCAACGCTTGGAGTTGGGCTTCAGATAGTTTCTTCTTTCTTTTCTCTCGTTTCACTTCAGCTTCAGATGGGGGTTCAGGCTCTGGACTTGGAGTTGGCGGTGGAGTGTCGTCTTCTTGTGGGACTTCCAAAATACCATCAGATGATTCAATATAGTGGGGTCTAAGTTTATATTTCATATATAAAAAACAAAGATATTATTAAAACTGATAAAACGATTATTCAATATATTATTCTTCTTCAAAATCGACTTTCCCTTCTTCGAGTTGTTCCTTCATTGTCTCATCAGATGTTTTTAGTCTCCAATACTTCAGAACATTTCGGTAAGTGATAACATCTCCATTTGACTTCTTAAAACTCATTGTTTCTTTGAAAAAGATTCTAGTCGAAGTTGATGTCTTCAGATGTTCAATAACTTGTTTCTCAGAATAGGTTTTGTTTTGTTCGTGTTTAGAAAGTGTTCGATAGAAATCACTATTCTTGAAATACATCCAAAACTCTTGGAACTTTACATATGAATTGTCGCAAACATCTTTTACATAGTTTTGTTTCAATATCATAAATATATGGTCGTTATCTTCAATATATTTCTTGGTTCGAACAGTAATCGCATCGGCAACATACAATCGACTACACACATTGAATGATGGATTCTCGTGTTCCCATCTCTTACAATATCGAATTAGATAGATGAACAACGCATATTTGAATTCATCTTGAAAATCTAGAGTTTTGTAATATGGATTGGCTTTGAATACATTGGTTAGTTCGTGTCGTTTCTTCAACAGTTCCGAGTCTGTCGTGTAGGTTGATACGAACGGAATATCTCGAAGTCTTCTAAGAATACTATCACCGAGGTCGCCGTTCATCGCACACTTCTTATTGAGTTCCAAGATGTGAGTTCCGACTAATTCTACTTTATCTTCATTAGAATACAACTTCCGAGCACAGATACCTTTACCACCAGTCAGTTCTTTGATTGCGGATAGATTGAGTGATTTCTTTTCTTCTGGTTCTCGATAGTTGATGAATCGTTTAGAACCCATATTAGCGATGGCTGGATTACCACCGTCTTTGAGTGGATTCAACAACACCGCATTGTTAGCCGCATATCCGAAGTTTCCACACACTTCGAGCATCAGTTCGTTGATAACACCCTTACCATTACCACCGCCACCACTTGCGAAGATGAACTTCTCAATTGGAATCCCATACAATGCGGTGGCTAAGTAATGGGTATATTCTTGTCGAATCTTTTTATCTGGAAAGATTTCTTTGATTAGTTTATCAATCTTCTTGACTTGCTTTTCATCTGGAGTCTTCCAATTATATCCAGTAGTCTGAAGAATATAGTTTTCTCTACGAGTTCCGACCCAGTTGTGAGTTTTTAAATCATAACACGTGTTGTTGAATGGTAGAAGATATGGATTTCTGTCAAACTCGATTTCTTGGAAGTCTCGAACCGCCAACAAAGACCTTAGTCGTTCTGCGATTGAATTAATCTTCGCACAATTCTTTAGTTTAGAACACAACTTAGCCGCATATTCGATTTGTTTTGACAACTTCTTTTGTTGTTCTTCCAACTCACACTTTAGCGCCACATCACACTCTTCCAATTCACAAATCTTAGCAGTCAATTCCTCATCTTGTTTGGTTAGTTTCTCCATATAACTGATTTGGAGTCCCGACAAGTAATCTGATATAAACTTCTTGACCATCTCATTCTTTTCATCACAGAACCAACGACCTTCAGTCCCTTCATCATTACCAATATAAAGATATATCTGATTGTTTTTGTAGACTAAGTTGTCTTCGTAGTTTCTGAGAAAGATTCTCGCTTGAGTATCATCACTATCAATAAACTCGGTAGATTCCATATCTTCGTGTTGAAGACTTCGGTATGCTTTCTTGTCGGATATCTTGGCGAAGTAATACAAAGTTCCGAGTGTGATGCTGGTTGGTTCGATTCCATCCCACCTTCTGTTGAACTCTGATTCTCGGAACTTATCGGACTTCTGAGATATATAATGGGCTACTGCCTTCTCACCTTCGGATTTGAGAGACCACATAATCTTCAACCAACTCTCATATTCGTCGAGATATTTGAGGGCGATGATATCCGCATATCTGAAAGTCTTTGATGTCTTGTCTAAGTCCAAACATTCTTCGATAGGTTTTTTATCTTTCTTCTTCACAGTATATTTGACTTTCTCTTTCACATCACCAACACACGGAGCGCCGTGTTTCAATGGAAGTTCCGACTTAGTGAATGTTGGAATAGGTAGTTCTGATTGAATCACTGTTCCACTGGAAGGACACCATCCCATACAACCACTGAGAATCTCAAGGTCTTCATACAAATCACAACTCACTGATTCTTTGATAAGTTGTTTCTTCTTCGTTAGTTTCTTATCAAGTCGGAAGAACAGATGCTTGCCCAATGCTTTGGTAGTCGATTTGTAATAAGGACATTTCTTCAAGAACTTATCAACCAAGAATTCCGAGGTAGTCGTATATTCTTTTGTTTCCAACCAATCAACATCCAGATGGTAGATGTTCTGAGTATCCATTGAGATGGTCAGTTTATCTCGTTCGACTTCCGACAAACCTCGATAGTAAGTCTGAAGTTTCGGCATAGCTTCTGCTATCCACTTATCATCATAAAAGTCTTTTACGTTCGGCATCACCCCCAGCAACGGTTCCATATGTTTCTCATATTTACCCTTCGACCCCTTACTTACTTTCACTTTGATTGGAGTCCAGTTGATGTTGTTCGAGTCGCAAAAATCCACAATATTCATTCTATTAATTATCTATATATAATATTCTATGTGATTTTCAAATATTCAATTTTTTTTATGAATAGTTTTGAATGTTCGGCTGTCGGCGAAATTTCCACCACTTCGTCAAAAGTTCTTAGTAGCCGTATATATCAAGTCGGATTTCTTCATCTTTGAACAGAAAGTCGGAACAATGACTTCGTATTTCACATATCAACCAATCGATGAGAATACCATCATTTACGGATGAGTCAGCTTCTTCTTGGAGCGACCGACTTACTCCATACAAATGCGCTATCAACTTCTTTGCTTCCATATATCTTGTTTTCATTTGTATATGCTCTTTGTCTTTCTCTTCCATTCTTTCTTTGAACTGTTGCCCCATCTCTATTAGTTCTTGCTCTGTAGTTCTTATTGCGTCTTCTAACGGATTCATATATACATTGTTCCGAGATATTTATATCGTAATAGTTCCGAGTTGACCAAGTGGAAGGATTTGGGAAATTTGCCGAACTTTCAAAACTTTTCCTGAGATTTTTTTTTGAGATGGCTGAAAAACGGTGGAATTTTCACCACTTCTCAGTTTTCAGAAAAAATTGATTTTATTTTTTCCATTATATAATTGAACATCCTATCGATACAATCGACTACCAAAAACCACTACCAAAATGCCTACATTTTTCAATATGACTCTCACATTCGAATGCCCACATTGCGATTACCAAAATGAAACAAAAGATGAAAAACGAGCAAAACTATTGAAACGACTCCACCTCAAAAAGTGTTCAAAAGTCGGAAGAACCCTTCCAAAACGGACTGGTCAAGATATCATCGATGCGAGAGACAGACGAAACGGACTACACGTCGGAACTGGCGGTCGTAAAAAACAATTCCCCTGTGCTGGACAAACTTCCGATGATGTTGAATTTGTTGATGTTCCGCATTCAAAAAAATTCAACCATCACGTCCCCGTCGGCGAAAACGGACATTACCGAAAACTAACAAAAAAACAAAGAAACAAAAAGAAAGGAAATGGAATGATTGGAACACAAGAATGGGATGTGACTGACAAACTGACAGAGGCGCAAGTTAAAGGATTATCGATGAAAGATGGAGGCAATTTTGGAGCGCGCTGTAGTCCAGCAGTCAAGTTCTTGGTAACATAATCAATTGTAATCATCTAGTATTAATATTAAAAATAAAATATATTTTCTATTATATAATGACTTGTGTAATGTGTGAAAAAAAAGCGGTAGAAAATTGGTTCGGAAGTTTTTGTGCGGAATGCCGACAGATTAAGAACTTAGGCAACGTCTATGGATTTGAAAGAGTCTTGGAAATCTTGAAGAAATGCTGTATTCGAGATGAGAGTCAGCTTGAAAAAAAAATAGATAATCATAAGAAAGATAATACTGGAGATGAAAGTTATACAAAGCCTAAGACTCGTGCTGAGCTTCGTCGGGCGTCTCCATAAGTAGCAACGGTCGGATGTTATATCCTAGCGATGCGGCAACAGCGAGTGAACCACCTGCTTTATAAAGTTCCGATTCAGTGTAAATACAATCCACTACCTTGATGTAAGTCCGTGCGGAACCATACATACATTTTGCTCTAAGAAATCCACGTTGAGTCAACTCTTCGTGCCCGCTATCACCGTATGGATGGATGAGAATGACTCTTCCTTTAGTTAGAGTTCCGTGATGTGGACACTTGATAGTATATTCTTCGTGATGGTCGTGTAGCTTCGTTTCATATCGATTGTGAAAATCTCCAGCGAAATGATATCTCTGTAGATTATGGACGGATGGACACTTAACCATATCGATAGTATTATTAAACAAATTCCGATTTTGAAATACTTCTTTGTGAGTTAGTTCCGCGTCAATGCTTGCTCCTTGCCCTTGTGTGCTAACCCCCCCTCTGCCCCAGTAGAAGTTTTTAAAGAGACGTGGATTATCAGTAAGGTCTGCGTTACACATCAATCGCTTATCGTAATAATTTTTGGTGCTCATTTTTGTATTTTATATTATATTTTGTATATGATTTTTAAAAATCAATTTTTTTTATTCAATATCATCAAGTGGAAGGATTTTCGCTTCCAGCCGAACTTTCAAAACTTTTCCTGAGATTTTTTTTGACATCGTTTTGATTTTTGATGCTGTCGTAAATTTCCTTTGCTAGTCTCGAATCCACATACATCACACGTAACTCTCAACGCATTATTCATACGAGCATATGCTCTGAGCTTCTCTCTATTCTTCTCCCTATATCTAGCAGAATCAACAGCATCATCTCGAGTAAGTTTGTTGGTATTACACGCTCCCAATTCCTCAATCCAATATTTCTCTCTTTTTGGGTCTTCGGTTTCTTCTATAAATACAATGGAACAATTGCCGTGTTCTAAAACTTTCCAAGAACTACATCTGCCTTTTACCGTTGTAGTATTTCTATGCTGAGCGAATCGTTCGGTTAGTGTTCGTGTCGTTCTTCCGACATAGACTAAGTCGGAACTATCGCTGACGAGTTTGTAGATATTATACAACATTTATTGATTTTGTATATGGATTTGACAAATCAATTTTTTTCAAAATGACGATATGGAAAGATTTTGGAATCCAGCCGAACTTTCAAAAAAAATTGAGATTATTTTTCGTCATATATATAAATCAAAAAATGAGTCTCGAATATTACAAAAAGAAGAATGCTCAACTACAGAAGGAGAAGGCATATGCGTGGGGAATGTATTTTGGTGTGAGAAACAAACTATTTGAAGC
>Ga0206129_10002021_pt1 | contig 26120 bp, 26 predicted proteins | sample Helgoland_Spring_8_FD_148616 | JGI IMG/M metagenome (GOLD analysis project Ga0206129, IMG submission 148616) | Pelagic subsurface seawater microbial communities from Kabeltonne, Helgoland, North Sea - Helgoland_Spring_Bloom_20160502_2 | ecosystem: Environmental > Aquatic > Marine > Epipelagic ...
CAGTCTCGTCGATTGTCTTCCAGTTGACCGAGGGCGTTTCCAGATCATCAACAAACATCCACCAGTGCTGATATGGGGCGACAATCTGAAGAAGTGACGGTCTGGCATAGCCAAAGACCTTGATGTCTTCAAAAGGAACCTCACCCTGCGAACCATCACGATAGATCGTTCCGTAGGCCGTACTCACAGCGGGTACATGACGTCCTTTGGTCTCTGCTGGTGGCTCTGTTGTGAAGAACGCATTAAGCGGCCTGTAAGCCTCTCTGAGGGCGTACACCTCGGTTCCTTTGCCTCGCACTAGTACAGGTCCACAGAGGCACTCTAAGGCGGCTTTTACGGCCTCCTTGTCTCGCCTGTGGATGTGTTTGTAGCTGACTTTAAAGTCACCACTACGTTGCGCAAGAATTGCAGTAATTATGCGTTTGTTCTGTGTCTTTCCTTTGAGAGCTTTCTTACGAAGGTCTAGATGTTCACAGGCGTCTTCAATTAGGTTTTCTGCTGTCGAATTGTGGGCCAGCCACTTAATCATAAGCGTTGTTGTCATATGGTAATTCTCTTCTGTTGGGTTTGTAGAATGGGCCAAGCTCAAGCTCTTCAAGATGCTGGAGGCAGAGGCTGAAGTAGGTCGATCCATCGTGGTAGACCTTGGTGTCGCAGCCTTTGATGAGGCAGCGAGAGTTGTATGGAATATGCCAAGGTTGTGCGCCGTGGCGGTAGTTGGGATGGTTGGATCGGGCTTGCGCTATCCCGTCAGTTCTCTTGCTCACATGTGAGTTCCTTTCGGTTGTTGATGGGGGGATTTCGGTAGCCAATACGTTGACCGCCAGAAAACTGGTGAACGCAAAGAACACTCCAGCCGATTAGGGCCAGAGCGTCAGTACGTGTGAAAAGAAAAGTGCTGGAGGCGAAATCAAACACACTTTGCCAAATGTGATCTCAAGCCCCCAGCGAGTTGTTCCAGCGATTTGCCACCGCTAGAATTTCGGAAACTGTTTTAGGTTATAACTACAACCACAATATGTAGTGTTAATACTTATGAATCAGCACAATATGATGTGTGATTGAGGGGTTATAGCTTGGAACAAAACGGCTGTTTTGGCTGCGTTTTATGTATCCTCTGTCAAGGATTTATTTTAACTATTTGTAATTATTTTACATTTATTTGTACTTATTTGGTGGTCTGAAAAAAACCGAGGTGTTCCTGTGCATCTTCCTTATTTGTCGTCCCCGAGAGGCAATCTTCGCTGCGAAGCCAGATTTTCATCTTCACTGCTAAGTGATGAAAATTGGCACCGTAAAGCGTTGATGCCTTGAAGGATGACATATGAGGAATTTGCATCAGGAATACCGAGGAGAACGAGTATGGCGAAGCCATTCCTTATTGGGCGACCAGCCCACCACGAAAAGAACCAAAGTCCGAATTTAGCCGATGCCAAATCTAACAAAGCTGATAACCAGCATGCAGAAAATTCTGCAAGCACTCCCTCCTAACAAGGATACGCAGCAATAATTGGTGTGCACCAAATCTACCGCCAACCTACATTGGGCGACCAGCCCACACTCACAAATTCCCTCGGTGGGGTGTCTATATTTCCACTGGAGGGGTGGTCTTGAGTTGGAACCATTCCGACATTTGTCGGTTTGGTCTTGGTAAACTAAAGTTGGAACCATTGCAGTATTTTCTGCATTGATATGAACACCACTGAACACGTTAACCCCATTGATTCCATTGCATTTTAGCATGTTTTGACCCTCAGTAGAACGCTTAGTTTACCCCCCAGTTAACACTATGTTTCTCTGATTATCTTTTAGGGCAAATTATCTATATATAAAGCGAGTCCAAGGTTGAATATATATAAATTGATTGATATATTGGTTCCAGAAGAGGAATCGTCCATGAAACAGTTCATAAAATATTACCGTGTATCGACACGTAAGCAGGGCGACAGTGGTCTGGGGCTAGCTGCTCAAGAACGTGATATTGATCTTTATCTGTCCACTTATGCTGAGACTCCTTGGGAAGTCTTAGGTGAGTTTACTGATGTGCAGTCTGGTAATGATAGCGACAGACCTGAACTACAGAAGGCTATGGACTTAGCTGAGAAGACGGGGGCAATTCTTCTTGTTGCAAAGCTGGACAGGTTATCTCGCAAGGTGTCCTTTGTTTCAGCTATCATGGAACGCAAGAAGCTGAATCTTACAGTGGCCACCATGCCTAATGCTGATAAGTTTCAACTACACATCTATGCTGCTCTAGCTGAACAAGAACGTGAGTTCATCTCATTGCGTACCAAGCAAGCACTTGCTCCACTAAAAGGTACTGGCAAACTTGGCGGTAACAGAGGCAACATCGACAGAGCGAATGAAGCTGCTCGTAAAGTTGCTGACGACCATGCTGCTAAGGTTATGGATACGATTGTTCCACTCAAAGAAGCTGGGCGAACCCTGCAACAGATAGCTGACACGTTGAATAAGTCTGGTGTTCTGACCTCAAGAGGTGGTCAGTGGTATCCTACGACAGTGAGTAACATTTTGAAGAGAGTTGCTGCTGTTTGACGGTAGGTTGGTACAAGCACAGACAGCCTCACTCATGGCCACTATCTAGTGGGTAACATGACCTCAGATTGTCTCTTAGAGGCGCTGTAAGGACCTCTACGGTCTGTGGGTGGGACCCTCCAGATCATAGCGGGAAGAAACCGTCTGACCCGTTATCGCTGCCTGAATCCAAAACAAAGATTTACTTTCGGTCCACCTTGACCATTAAGACCATCTACGGCTCAATGAAGTCTCACCTTGGGAGTATTTCATGGCTACATTTAATCAGTTTATTGCATCACTTGAGCAAGACTTTGGCGAACAAGGCAAAGGCAAACCCTTTGAAGTCTTCTGCAAATGGTTCCTTGAGAATGATCCTGAGTGGTCAAAGACCGTCGATAAAGTTTGGCTCTGGGATGACTACCCGAACAAGTGGCAACGTCAGGACTTGGGGACTGACCTCGTCTTTAGGGACAACGATGGTCTGATCTGGGCCGTTCAAGCTAAGTGCTACGGCGAACATCGAACAACGACCAAAGGGGACATGAACTCCTTCCTTGCTGACACTGGCCGTAAAGAAGTTGATCGTCGTCTCTGGATGCAGACTACCAACAAAATGGAGGCCAAAGCTGAGAAGACCCTTAAGGGGCAAGACAAACCAGTCACCGTCTTCATGCTCAATGACTTCCGTGATGCACAAATAGAATACCCATCTTCTTTTGCTGATCTGCATCAAGCCAAGGTTAAAGACAAACCCACCCCTGACCCCCATCAGATCAAAGCTATTGCTGATGCTACTTCTGGTTTGCATTCTTCAGACCGTGGTCAGATGATTATGGCTTGTGGCACTGGTAAAACCTTTACCACCTTATGGATCAAGGAAGCCCTTGAATCTCATACCACACTGGTTCTGCTGCCCTCCTTAAGCCTGTTGTCTCAAACCATGCGAGAGTGGGCTTGGGCAGGTAACACTGACTTCGATATCCTCAATGTTTGCTCAGACAAATCAGTTGGAAAGAAAACTGAGGACATGAACCCCTCTGATGCTCCGTTTCCTGTTACGTCTGAGATTGAAGAGATTGCTAAGTTCCTGAAGCAACCAAAACCGAAGGTTATCTTCTGCACGTATCAATCCTCCGACCTGATTGCTCAGGCACAGCTTGATGGTTCAGTGCCTACGTTTGACCTAGCTGTAGCTGATGAAGCTCACAGGTGTGCAGGTAAGGCCGATGCTGGGTTTGCTACTATCCTTGATGCTGACAAGATCAGAGCTTCCAAACGCCTCTTCACCACAGCAACGCCAAGGTACTTTGGTAAAGCCATCAAGGATGAAGCTAAGGCACGTGACTTGGCTGTCGTTGGTATGGACAATGAGGCTGTGTTTGGTCCTGTCATTCATAAGCTGACATTTGGTCAGGCCATCGAACAGGAACTCCTGACGGACTACCAAGTCGTCATCGTTGGTGTTGATGAGCCGATGGTTAGGGAATGGATTGAGAACTACGAGATTGTCTCCACAGACCCTGACAACCAGACGGATGCTAGAACACTTGCAGCTAAGATCGGCATGTTGAAGTCTGTCAAAGACTACGACCTCAAACGGGTCATCTCATTCCATAGTCGTGTTGCTGGAGCCAAGCAGTTCTCAGATGAATTGGTTAATGTTGCTAACCTGATTGAACCAGCCAATAGACCTGAAGGTACCTTTCTGTCTGACTACGTCTCAGGTGCAATGAAAGCCGGAGACCGTAAGGAAAAGATCGACAGGCTTAAGGTTCTTGAGGGCTACGACAGAGGCATCCTGACCAATGCTAGATGCTTGGCTGAGGGTGTAGATGTTCCATCCCTTGATGGTGTTGCCTTCATTGATCCTAGGGGTAGTCAGGTCGAGATCATTCAGGCTGTTGGTCGTGCCATCAGGAAGGTTCGAGGGGCTAAGGTCCAGAAGAAGGGTACGATAGTTCTGCCTGTCTTCATTGAGGATGGGGATGACCACGAAACGTCCATTGAGGCCAGTAACTTCAAGCCTGTGTGGGACGTCCTGAAGGCTCTCAGGGCTCATGATGAAGTGTTGGCCGACATATTGGACCAGTACCGCACAAACATGGCTAAGAACGCCTCTCAGAGCCGTGAGAGTATCAGTGACAAGATCGTCTTTGATCTGCCTGTGTCTGTTGATGTGGAGTTCTCATCAGCACTCAGGACTGTGCTTGTTGAGGCCAGCACGACGTCTTGGGAGTTTTGGTTCGGGCTGTTGGAGCAGTTCAAGGAAGCTGAAGGCCATTGCAACGTGCCTAGAATCTATAAGCTAGATGGGTTTAACCTAGGAAGTTGGGCGAGCAATCAAAGAACTCTCAAAGACAGCATGTCCTCTGAACGTAGGCAAAGACTGGATGAAATAGGATTTGTTTGGGACCTTATTGCTGAACAATGGGAAGAAGGGTTCAATAAGCTGTTTCAGTACAAGGCAACTCAAGGTCACTGTCGAGTAGCCTATTACATTACCCTCGACGGATTTAAGCTTGGTATTTGGACTAGTACTCAGAGAAAAAGTCGAGACAGACTCCCCAGTGAATACAAGCAGAGACTGGATGACATAGGCTTTATATGGGACCCCCTCACTGAAGCTTGGGAAGAAGGGTTCAATAAGCTACTCCAATTCAAACAGGCCGAAGGTCATTGCAACACGGCTGCGAAGTATGAGTTTGATGGGTTTAACCTAGGAATGTGGGTCTCAACGCAAAGACCAAATAAAGACAGCATGTCCCCTGAACGTAAGCAGAGACTAGATGACATAGGCTTTGTTTGGGATGTTTTAGCTGAACAATGGGAAGAAGGGTTCAATAAGCTACTCCAATTCAAACAGACCGAAGGTCACTGTAGAGTACCCAGTGGCTTTAAGCTGGATGGATTTAAGCTTGGAGTATGGGTGTCGAGGCAGAGACTAGCCAAAGACAGGGTATCTCCTGAACGGAAGCAGAGACTAGATGACATAGGCTTTATATGGGACGCCCTTACTGAAGCTTGGGAAGATGGGTTCAATAAGCTACTCCAATTCAAACAGACCGAAGGTCACTGTAGAGTACCCCATGGCTTTAAGCTGGATGGATATAATCTTGGAGCATGGATATCGAAACATAGACAAGCCAAAGACAGCATGTCTCCTGAACGGAAGCAGAGACTAGATGACATAGGCTTTATATGGGACCCGCTTACTGAAGTTTGGGAAGAAGGGTTCAATAAGCTACTCCAATTCAAACAGACCGAAGGTCACTGCATCGTCCCTCAAAGCTTTAAGCTGGATGGATTTAAGCTTGGAGTATGGGTGTCGAAGCAGAGACTAGCCAAAGACAGGGTATCTCCTGAACGGAAGCAGAGACTAGATGACATAGGCTTTATATGGGACGCCCTTGCTGAAGCTTGGGAAGATGGGTTCAATTACCTTCTGCAGTTCAAAGAACGTGAAGGCCACTGCAGAGTACCTGCAAGACATACGTTAGACGATTATAGGCTTGGAGCTTGGGTTACAAAGCAGAGAACTGCCAAAGACAGCATGTCTCCTGAACGTGAGCAAAAACTAGATGCCATAGGTTTCATCTGGGACGTCTCGAAAGGCAAAACCTAATGGCAATCCAGACCCTCTCGTTCATCTCACTCATCCTGCGCCCATACGTGAAGCAGCCCATCAGCACTGACGGCTGGAAGACACTCTTTGCTCAGGTTGACCCTCATCGTAACTTTGATGGTGAACTCATGGCCTTTGGAGCAATGTCAGGACAGGATATAGACCGCATTATTCATGACCTCATTTCATTTGGCTACATTGGGCCAGATCAGGGTGACCAATCAGACATGGTGGTGTCGGATATGTTCTCAGGTTCAAGCAATATTCCGTCTTGGATAGAGTTGGTGGATGTAAAGTTCTTCGATGAAACTCAGCCACCAGTCCGAGCATGGAAGATGAAGGAATCTGGAGTGTATGATCTCATCAACTTTGAGGCTGACCTAAGCCTGCCAAGGAAAGGCTATCAGTGTGATTGGCCTCCATACATCGGCAAGATTCAATGACTAAGCTATTTGGAGACCATACGATGCTGAAATATGTCTTCATCTTGATAATGCTTCTTCCAGTTCATGCCTTTGCTGGAACAACAGAAAGCACCCTCCAGTACATTTTGGATGATTACCAAGCTCAATGCGTAGCTTCTCAAAAGGAGTCTATGGAGGCTGTTCCAGATGGTGAAGACCTCAGTGCTGTCAGTGTTAGTTTCATCTTAGAATAGTTCCTCTTGTTTGTATGGCCCACTGGATGATGAAGTTGCTGTCTGCGTTTCTTACCTTGATGTTCTTAGCCGCTACCCGATCACTTCATCCTCATTCAATGCGCATCCTTTCGGGGTTGAACGTAAGTCGAATGTCTTTCCATTGATCGTATTTGTCTCTGGGTAATTGGAAACCACGTGCTCCACAGCGGATAATCGCTCGCCTTGCGATCTCAAATGCTTGTTTTACAGAGGCGCTGGTTCCGCCTTCGCTGCCCACTTGGCGGATCGAAGACACAACTGGTTTGCCATCTTGGGTCAGGGACACCGCCACAACAACTGTAGTTTCGAGGGCCAAGCTAGATAGCGAACCGACGTTCCAACATTGTTGCACAGCCACGCTCAACGCCTCCTTTTCACCGACGGACAATGGCGGATTACTCGACAAACCTAGCTGCTTACGCAATTCTGCTACGCGTGATTTAATCGATGAGTTCAGTCTGGTTAGGCTAAGATTGTTTTTTTTTGCTCTAGCTAATTCAGTTTTGACTTCAGTCAATTCAGCCATAACTGCTGATATATTATTGTTTAGCTTGGGTTTAACAACTTCAATTACATGAGCTACACCATCAGTAATATCAACGCACTCAGATTTTTGATAACCTTGTGGTGATAGAACCTCTAAAACCCACTCACCTGATTTTCTTTCGCTTAAGTAAGCTGAGCCATCGTTTTCCCATCGCCATCCATCACTTGTTTTTGAGAGTGGAAAACCCGATGCAAAAGCCCAGCCTTCCTCCGTCTCTTGAAGCGCCAAGGTGTTACCATCACAAATGAAGGCTCTGATACCGTCGGTTAAATCAACATCAGCCTTTGCAGCCTGTGATGAAATGCCAAACACCAAAGCAATCAGCGTCAGAGCTTTAAGAGATCGCCGTATCATTTTATTTATCCTCAATCAGGGAACCAATTAGCTCCACTTACACAACCCAGCAACATTGTGTCCAATCTCAGCCAATACAGCAACGACTACGGCACTAAGCAATCCACTCGCTAGGATTGCAAATGCCAAAAGTACATTACCGTCCAAAAATAAAATCAGAAAAGCAACAACGCTGCAGATCGCAATTATAGCAGCACAAAAATTAGCTGCTGATGCCGCAGTTGTTGTAGGTTTATACTGCAATGGTCCCTCAGTTGTTGCAGCCGCACTTATGATCCCAGGCGTGGGTTCCCTCCAATTATAATGCCCTTCGGGCCAGCTATTTTGTTTTACACAATCTGAACAGCGGCGGTGTTTGTCGCCCTCCCAAAACCCTACTTTTTTGTCACAGACGATACATTCAACCAAGTTTATCTCCTTATTTACACTCGAACATCATAGCAGTTCCCAAAGCTATTAGTATCAATCAAGATAAAGGCCTTCATACCCAAACTCAACGCATGATTTGGCTGCTAGATCGTCTGACAATTTTTTATTAACTGCCTGCTTCGTCATTACTCCATCGACTTCAAGAATTTCAATTTGAGTGTCCAAAACATCTTTGTTTAAACTAAGTTCCAAAAGTAGCAGACTTACTACTTCAGCAGATAAAACAGCCTTTTTCTCACCTTCTGAAAATACTAAATTAGGATGACCCATTTGATTAAAAGCATCAACACAGCTTTGATTAAGCAGAGCTTCTGATTTCTTACTTGCGTAAAGTTTAGTGCAAACCTCGTGCGTATCATTAAGGATTAAACTCTGGTTTTGTTGCTCAAAGCGCTTGGTGATAGCATCAAGCTCAATACTAGTGTTTGAGCTTTTGGCCTGCACGCAAGATTTTTGCTTTTCTATCTTCCTCAAGCCAGCCTTAAGAGAAGTTAATTGGTCTTTAACTTTCTGTCTCGCATCAGCAGCTACCTTTTCACGCTCTAATTCAGCTACCGCTTCTTCTGCTTTTCGTTTTCGCTTTTCAGCGGCAACCTCTTGCTTCCTTTTTGCCTCTGCAGCTTTGACTTTTTGCTCTTTTGAAGCCTCTACCCAACGAAGCTGCCGAAAGACCATTCTAGTGTTAGATACCGCACTCACACAATTCTCCGCTTTTTCACGAACTCTGGGTGAGATGATCTTTATATTTAGTATTATGTCTGCAAATTCTTGGATTTTAGCAGTGTCACCCTTGGCAATAGCGGCTTCACAAGCATCATAAACGTATGCTGATGATGATGACGCAAGGGCAACAAAGAGAAATGTTATTAAAGTTTGTAGTTTCTTCATAACCTAATCCTCAATCACAACAGCAGTACCACTCGCCACCAGCATAACCATAGAGCCAGCAGAACTTAACTCAACATAGTCTAGGTCAACTCCAACAACGGCATTGGCTCCAACCTCATATGCTTCCTTCTTAAGTTCGTAGAGGACAGTCTTGCGTGAGTCCCTCATAGTCTTCTGTACGGCCTCTGAGCGACCGCCAACGATGTCTCTGACGCCAGCGAATAAATCTTTAAAGATGTTCATACCAAAGGCGCACTCTGCGGTTACGATCTCAATGCGCTTGGTTATCTTTAGGTCAGGGGCTGTCTCTGTGGTGAGGACTATGGAGTTGATTTGCGCTGAGAGTTGCTCGTTTGCTTTGTCGGCTTCTTTATGGGCTGCTGATTTCCAGATGTCTTGTGCTTTTGTGACGCTCAATCCTTCAGCCTGTTTTGAATTGAAATTGGCATTATGACATGAGTTGCAGATATCGCTTCCACCATCTAGCCAGCTGACTTTTTTACCACATTCCTTGCACAAGGCCATTATAAAGCTCCCTCTTTAGTCTCAATTACAACAGCAGTTCCAGAAGCCATCATCATCATCATGCTAATCCCACCAATGGTCACAGTAGATAAGTCGAGATCAACTGCAACAATAGCATTAGCACCAATTTCGTGCGCCTTGGCTTTAAGGTTTTGGGTGCTTTTCACTCGTAGCTCATCCAGCTGCTTCTCTAACTCATTAGAGCGGCCCTTAACTGGGTTCATAAAGCCGACAAACATGTCTTTAAAGTTGTTGATCTCAAAGGCAGCTTGAGCAGAGATTACATCAATGCGCTTGGTGATGTTCAGGTTGGGGGCAGTCTCTGTGGTGAGAAGAATGGCTTCTATCTTTTTTAACAGTTGTGCATTTTCTTTTTCAGCTTCTGCCACTTGTTGTTTTGATGTGGCTATGGCGACTTCATCCAAGCCTTGGTTGGCTCTGGAGGTAGAAGTGCAAGCAACGCAATTACCTGCATAGCTTTTAGCGTTCATCTTATCTGCAAACCCCATACTCTTCTTACAGGTAACGCACTCCACCATTATAAAGCTCCTCAATTTCAAATAATAACGTGATAGCCATCACTGGCCTCTTAACAAGAATTATTAACCAGTTTGGCAATGTTAGTAAAAATCTCAGTCAGCAAACCCAAGAGTACTGCGCTAAAGCATCCGCCTATAAACATTATCATGGCTAAGAAGGCGTCTCCATCTGCGGCAGTCACAAAGGTAGCTATAAATGTACAAATAAATGTCAGCGCAACGATTGCCCAAGCTAGTGATGTGAAAGCTGTTGCTGCGGATGTCTAACCGTCAGATGCCGTTTGACCACTTGGCTTGTTATTCTTTGAACTTTGTATTGCAAAGGATTGCGCCGTTCATATAGTCACCATACAGATTAGCACCACTCAGATCAGCACCCTTCAGATTAGCACCACTCAGATCGCACTTCACACACTCATTTGTATCCTTCAACTTCTGTAGATCAGCAGGATCAAAAGCAGATGCACTACTGGCAAACATGGTTGCTGCTACGGTCAGTGCTGTCAGTGTACTTTTCATCTCAGAATAACTCCTCTTGTTAACCTTAGTTTCACTCAAGACGTCTGAAGTATCAAACGGATATTATTGAGTGGATGTAACCTGATTTTTGACTTCAATCAGGAGCGGAAGTCGCCCCAGTCTTCACAGGCAAGAGCAGCAAGTTGGTTCTCCAACATATTCTTAGCTGGGTAAGCTGAGCCATATGCCTGAGCGACAGCACTGCTCTGTTTGGTTTTATGGGCAATCAGGTAGTCTCTTTCCGCAATATGCACTCTAGCTGCATCTAGCCTGTCCTGCCATGTATGACGAGCGCTATGAGCCGTTACACCATCCCTCGTTATGCCAGCTATTTTTCGTACTTTGTTAGCTTCAGCAGACGCCCTGTCACGACCAGACTTGATATTAGCAAACTCAGGAAAGACAGGATCAGTGGGATTGTCGGACATCTCATAGTTTCTGAGAGCTTCTAGCAGAGGCCCTACCAATGGAATGTTTGCTTGGATACCATCCTTATCCAGTCGTCTAATGCTATTATGACGAAGGTACATTGTTGGGATGTTTTCTGTCAGATTAACGTCTCGTACCTCTAGTCCATAGGCGTCGCTAATCCTGCACCCAGTATACAGCAAGAAGAGAAGTAACAGTCTGACGTGATCCTCAGCCTCGTAGGCCGCTTGCTCGTATTTACGGAACTCTTCTGGATTGAAGGGCCACTTCTTATTCGCCAACTGTTCCTCACGCTTCTTGTTTCGCAGCTTGTAGAAAGGGTTACGCATGAGATGATTGTCGATGTACAACCCTTGCCCTTTCTCAATGATATGAGAGAACACCGCACTGGGGTAACGTAGGTTGGTATCTCCCGTGCCTGAGTCTGGATGTTGCTTCCGCAGATAGCTTCTAAAGGCAGTGGCCTCTTCCACGGTGATACTCGTAACCTCCCGTTGAAAGCCCTTAGCGGTTCTTCCACCTTCAATGAACGATGCAAACTGAGCCAATACACGCTTAGTGTTCGTGGTTTGTGACTGAATGGTACGAGGGTTTCCACCAATCTTAGCCTCAGCATAAGCCTCAAGGTATGAGTTCATTGCGTCCATTAGAGTTGGATTGAGCGTCGTTGCAACACGACCAGCAACAACACCTTCTGTAACACCTGCAACTGTCGTCTTGCTTTGAGCTTTATAAGGCGTCTGATAATTGGGCTGACCCCACTTACCGCTTCGGTAATCCTTTTGGCGCTGGTCTTCGTCAATCAGTTCATCAGCAGCCAAATCGTAGTAGAGTTCTTTCTGTTCCAAATATACACGTTCAGCCTCCTTAAACTCAGCGTACTCTTCAACCGTATGCCCTGCCTTCAAGACGGGAGCCTGATCGGGATGAATACCCCAAGAGCGAACCCTATTATCAGCAATGTTACGAATATCTTGAGGAGCTAAATCAATGCCGCCTTCGAGCAATTTTGTTAGCTTCATCTTTGTGGCATTAAAGTCTGCAAGAACAATCGAACAGCGTGTAAGAGCAGTCGCCTCATCCTTGGTTTCTAGTGCAACCTTTACCTCACGCTTACCCCAAAGAGTTCGTAGGTTCTCAGGCACCTGCTTACGAAAGGAATAGAAGCCAGTCGAAGACCGTTTCATGCCGTTCTTTTGTTTGATCTGCCGCATATCTTGTACCAACTTAGTACCATTCGTTAGTACCAAATAGGTTTAAACGCCCATGCAGGTCAATGCTTTATGGCTATTTAAGGATTAAATGGTGCCCCCACACGGACTCGAACCGCGGACCTACTGATTACAAATCAGTTGCTCTACCAGCTGAGCTATAGGGGCATAGAGGGTCGTTTAATGAGATTTTTCAGGTCGTGCAAGATGAAAAATGGTCCTGCAATAAGGTTTTCTTCTTTTGGCAAATTGGTATAAGAAAAAACCAACTTTTTAAGGGATTAGACGGCATATGCAGCTCGCAATTCACACCGGCGCGCACTTTTCCGAGGAAGAGCGATTGATGAAGTGCCTTCTGAGAAACAAGAATAGTTTTTCCAAGAAAGGTGTCGCGGTCCCTGGTCCGGGCAAATACCGCCGTCTGATAAAACAGACCTTAGAAGCATTGAAAACAGCCCCTGCAGCTGAGGGTGCGCGTGACGTATTACTTGATGCAATTATGGACGACGAAGATGCCGATCGTTTGATACTAAGCAATGCGTTTTTCTTTGGCGCACCTAGGGCGGCTGTCCGTAGAGGGATCCTGTATCCTTTTGCAGCAGAGCGAATGGCACAGATTCGCAAACTGTTCCCTGATGATGAAATTGAAATGTTCATGGCGCTTCGCAATCCTGCGACACTTCTTCCAGCAATGTTTGAACATTCACCAAAACCAAGTATGACGAGCTATTTGGGTGTCGATGACCCATGCGACATCCGCTGGTCCGACACAATACATGCCATTCGAAATGCGGTCCCTGATTTGACGATTACCGTGTGGTGCAATGAAGACACCCCGTTGCTTTGGCCCCAAATCATTCGTGAAGTCGCGGGACTGGAGCTGGGCGAAGAAATTGTAGGTGAGTTTGACCTGCTGAACGAAATCATGAGCAAGGAAGGTATGCAACGCTTTGCAACCTACCTTAAGTCACATCCTGAAATGACGGAAATTCAAAAGCGTCGCGTCATATCCGCATTCTTAGACAAATTTGCACTTGAGGAAAAAACAGAGGAAGAGCTTACTCTAGCGGGTTGGACCGAAGACCTGATGGACGACATGACTGACGTCTATGAGGAGGACATGTTAGATGTTCAGCGCATCCCTGGTGTCACTTTGATCGCGCCGTAAATTACGCGATCAAAGCTGTTTCAATAGGATTACATCCCAAGGGCTTCTTTGTACATTTCCAAGACCGCTTCTTCTTCAGCGATATCGTTCTGGTCACGTTTGCGCAATGCTACAACTTTGCGAATAACTTTGGTGTCATAGCCACGCCCTTTGGCCTCGGCCATCACTTCTTTTTGTTGTTCAGCGAGATCTTTTTTCTCTGCGTCAAGACGCTCAATCCGTTCAATAAACTGGCGTAATTCATCGGCTGTTACGCGGTAGCTTTCAGCATTTGTTGCGGTTTCGGTCATTTCAAAGCTCCTATCGAGATCAGCAAGGCCCTTCAGATACCTTCCGATCGCAAATGTCGCAATGCCCCTTCTTGTTCAAAACCACAAATTAAGTTAGCTGGACAATATGGAACAAAAAACTAACTCGATTTTTGATATGATAATCTGGGGTGGCGCAGCCATCTCCCTGATTGGCCTGTTCGGCATCGTCTGGTGCATCTTGCGTGTTTCGCGCGCTAAGCGTGCAGACCTGCCTGAGGACGAAATGAAAAATGTGCTGCAATCAGTACTGCCCCTCAACTTAGGTGCGCTTTTTCTATCTTTCCTTGGCTTGATGATTGTCGGCGTCGGGATTGCCTTTTCTTAGGGGAACAATCCCAAAGTAAATTCTAGAACATGAAGGAATGATGCATGCCCATAGATTGGATTTATGGATTGGTCGGAGGCCTATTGATTGGCTTTGCTGGTGTCGTCTTGCTATTGGGAAACGGCCGTATCATGGGTGCGAGTGGCATCATCGGCAGTCTTGTTGATCAAACTTCTGGAGCTGCAACGCGGGAGCGTGTCGCCTTTGTGTTCGCGTTAGTGCTGGTCCCTGCCCTTCTACAAATAGGATCGCCTGTCGACACTGGAACGATGCAATCCACACTGCTGCTTGTTTTCGCAGGCATTTGTGTCGGCATCGGCACTCGCATGGCAAATGGATGTACGTCAGGCCACGGCGTCTGTGGCATCTCGAGATTTTCCGTTCGCGGTGTTGTCGCGACAGCTATTTACATCGCCGCAGGTGTTCTTACCGTCCTTGCCCTGCGTCTGATTGTGGGAGAACTCTAATGCGTATTCTATTGGCACTGCTTTCAGGTGGCCTTTTCGGCGCAGGTCTTCATATTTCGGGGATGACTGACACTGGTAAAGTTCAAGGATTCTTGGACTTGTTCGGTGCCTGGGATCCAACCCTTGCCTTCGTTATGGGAGGGGCAATTGTTCCGATGGCGATTGCCTGGCGGATGGTACCGGGTCGTTCTCCTCTTGCCGGAGGGACATTCGCCTCCCCACAGGAACACGGCTTGGACAACAAACTTATCCTTGGGTCCGTCTTGTTCGGGGTCGGATGGGGGCTTATCGGTCTGTGCCCAGGACCAGCGATCGCATCCCTAAGTTATGGGGGATGGAGAGCGCAGTCTTTTTTATTGCGATGCTTGTCGGTATGTTGATGGCACCTTTCATGGTGCGACGCGTGGACGAAATGAATGCTCGCGCCTAACTTAGGAATTATGAAGATGTTTAAAGTAACCGACAATTATTTCGTATCGCCTCAAATCTCTGCGAACGATATCGACTCTATTGCAGCCGCGGGCTTCAAGGCGGTGGTTTGCAACCGCCCTGACACTGAGGTTCCGCCAAGTCATCAAGCAGCGGCAATCGAACAGGCCGCACGCGCCGCTGGGTTGGAGTTTTACATCCTGCCGTTAACACACCAAACGATGACTGCGGATATTGTTGAACAGCAAATGTCGTATTCCCGAATGGACGGGCCCGTACTGGCATATTGTGCCAGTGGCACCCGCTGTACTGTTGCATGGTCGATGGGTTCAGCGAGCGAAGGCGCTGATATCGATACCATCCTAGCTGCAGCACAAGCTGCAGGATATCAACTCGAAGGCCTCCGACCAACATTGGCTACCCTTGCTGGCCAAGACTAAAACACTCCCTAGTTTTGAAGTTGGGCCAGTTCTGGCAGGTCGTTTAAATCCGGAAAGTCATCCAGTTCCGGCAATGCGGTTGCTTGGGTCGTGTTCGACAGCGAAGTTGCGTCGGCATCCATAGCCGTATTTGCAGCAGTTTCGGTTTCTATTTTAAATTCTTGCGCATCTGACCGCAATGGCAATGCCTTGATCTTTGGCAGATCAAGTTCGGTAAGATCACTTTCGCGGCGGCGCGGCAGACTAGCATGTATCGGTGCCCGATTTAGTCGAAGCGCACGTGTTCCATCCGTTTGGCCAAGGGTTCCAGTGCCTATTTGTAGTCCTTTGTCGGTCACTATTTCAGTTTCAGGAAATTTATTATTGGGCAACTTCAATTTTTGGCCCACCGATAACTGCTGCAACTCTGCGATTTCAATCGACTGCCTACAAAGGATCATGTTCAACTCTGCGCTCAATCCCATCACAACGTCGCCAAGATGTGCCGCAGCGCCAATAGATGAATCACCATCTTCATCCTCGATCCCCATGGATTGCGAGACTGGCAGAACTAAAACTAATTCTCCTTGCCGGGCTCCAAGCGCCAGATCCAAAGTAAGCCGAGCAACAAAATATTCAGCTTGATCAAGGGCAATTGTGAGTGCACGCTTATCTTCAAACATTGCGCCAAATTGATACCCAGAAATGGTACGGGTGTCCTGCGTGTTGTCCAGCATCCCTGCAACCATTTCAAACAAAGTATCCAGTAACGGCGCGCACATGACTGCATCAGTCTGGGTCATGGAACGTGCATTCGTCTTTTTGACGCTGATGGTCCCCATCGTTTGTTGCTGGATCAAGCCGCCAACGACATCCCCGCCAATAATGGCAGCCCCAATCTTACCATCATCTCCCTCCAGCAAACATAACAGTGTATTTTCACCCACGAGGTCGCCCACGCAATCCACACTGCGGGTTTGCATTACAACACCAATTGCGGACAATGGCATTTCAAATAATTCTTTGCCAATCTTTGCGATCGACAGACGCATCGCCTTTGCCACAGACATCGTATGCACATCGTGTTGCTGGGCGCCGTGTGATGTTTTGCGTTTTAAAACCGATAGTTTTTCATCAGAAGCCATCGTCAGAATACGTCCCATAACCTATAGATAGGATAGATAGGCCCCTGGTGGTTACCAACGACTTTATATTCTCTATTTTATGCTAAGTTTCTTGGCCGACCCATCCAGTTAGTTTGGAATCCGTACTTCAAAGCGGTTACCCCCTTCAAACGTGACATAATCAATTCCGCCACCTAGTCGAACCATAATTTCTCGGCAGATAGCCAAACCTAGCCCTGCCCCACTTCCATCTTGATCATTGATCCTTGAGAATTTTTCAAAAATCAGAGCATGGGTTTCGATCGGTATTGGCAAGCCGTTATCCGTAAAAAACACGCAAGTCACATTTTCGGTTTTTAAGGCTGAAATGGACAATTCTGGTTCCGAAGATTTACAGTATTTCTGCGCGTTGCTGATCAGGTTAATAAAAACCTGAGCGAGACGATCCAAATCAGTATGCAACTCAATCGCGTGGTCCAATCCGCTCGTATCAATTTTGATCGATTTAGCCGCACCCGCCTGTGTCGTAGTGACGGCGTGTCCTATCACGTCAGCTAAGGTACCCCTCGCGCTATTCAGGCTAACCTGCCCGTTTTCCAGAACGCTTAGATCTAACAAATCATCTAACAACCGGGTCAATCGAATGGCCTCAACGTGAATAATCGATGCATACTTTGTTTGTTCTGTTGGTTTTAGCTCATTCCCATCACGTAGAATCTCCGAGAATGATCGGATCGACGTCATCGGCGTTCGAAGCTCATGCGAGATTTGGCTTAGAAAGGCATCTTTTTGGACAGAGATTTGCGTCAACTTAGCATTCACATCCCGCAACTGCCTTGCAGTGTCCAAAAGCTCAGACGATTTAGCTTCTAACTGATTTGAGTATTCCAGCATTTGTGCGGATTCATCGGCAACAGCCATTAAATCCTGAACAGAAACTGACGCACCACCAACCAGTTGGCTGATCATCGCATGGGCAGTTGCAGCACCAACCGATGCTGACATTTCGCGCTCTACCCGCTGGAGAAAATCAGGTGTTGGTTCAGGAAGGTATCTATCGTGTCCCTGAATTTGCGCTTCGCGGCGAAATAATTTTTGTGCTTCAGGCCCACCCAAAATCCGCTGCGCCATCACCATCAGATCTTCACTTTGAGCCGCCGACCCGCTCCAGCCATGGGCGTGACCAGAGTGGGCAAAAACATTGACAAACTGCGCACCTTGCAACCGTTCCAGTGGTTTCGGGAATGAGATCAGCGACCCCAAGATAAATCCGCTGGTATTTAACAATAATGACCACAGAACCGCATGGACCGTTGGATCAATCCCTTTAATCCCAAACAATGCTTGAGGCCGCAGCCAGCCAATTCCAAAAGGTCCTTGCTCCAGTAGGGTGGAACTTAAAACAACGTCCGGCCCGAAACTAGGTAACAACGATGTATAGATCCAGATCGCGAACCCCACCAAAAGCCCAGTCAATGCGCCCACCCGTGTTCCACCGCGCCAAAATATCCCACCGATCATTGCCGGTAAAAATTGGGCAACTCCGATAAATGAAATCAAACCGATCGCTGCAAGCGCACCGCTGCCCCCCGACACACGATAATAGAGGTAACCCAAGGCTATAATGACAAGTATTGAAACACGGCGCGCAAAGATCACAACGTTGCGTACATCACCAGAAACGGTCGCACCATGGCCCTGAAACGAAAGCCATATTGGCATAACGACGTGGTTGGACACCATGGTCGACAATGCCAATGTTGCAACGATGACCATCGATGTCGCTGAAGAGAAACCACCAAGAAAACTCAAGATAGCAAGACCTCCCTGCCCTTGTGACAGGGGGACAGTAAGGACGAACAAATCGGGATTGGAATTTTCAGGTAATAGGTCAAGTCCAACAACGGCAATCGGGACCACGAACAGGCTCATCATCATCAAGTAGATCGGAAACGCCCACGATGCGATGTGTAGGTGTCGCTCATCATCGTTTTCAACAACAAGAACCTGAAACATGCGTGGAAGACAAAGGAATGCAGCACCAGACAAAACCGTTAGCGCGGTCCAACGACTTCCGTCCACCTGCCATTGGCCGATTTCCGAGTTATCGATACGGATCATCATTTCACTAAGGCCACCAGCGACCCCCCAAACCACGAAAATACCCACGGCCAGAAGGGCAACCAACTTAACAACAGCTTCCACTGCAATTGCGATGACAACACCATTGTGACGCTCGTTGGCGTTTAGATTGCGCGTCCCAAACAACACCGTGAATAAGGCAAGTCCAAGCGCAACCCAAAAGCCAGCCGACACCAGATTCATTCCACCATCTGTCGTTCCTGTTGGATCAGAGAAGATCGACAACGATAGTGTAACAGATTGTAATTGAAGTGCGATGTAAGGGGTCACCCCAATAACAGCCATAACGGTAACAACAATCGCCAGCACGTTGGATTTTCCGTAACGCGATGAAATCAAGTCCGCAACAGAGGTTACACGTTGGGTCCGACCAACACGGACCAGTTTGCGCAGAAACCACCACCACCCAATCATAACAAGTGAGGGCCCCAGATAGATTGTTACGAATTCCATTCCCGATCGCGCAGCGTACCCAACAGCACCATAGAATGTCCAAGCCGTGCAATAGATCGACAACGATAGTGTATAGACCAGCGGCGAACGAAGCCAATTTCCACGACCTTGAGCCGCGGCCCGTTCAGCGGCAAAGGCCACTAGAAACAAGAAAGTAACGTAAATAAGGCAAACCGCAATGAGCAGATTGATTGATGCCATTATTTTGGGTCCGTTTTCATGGCAGATTCTGTCGTGCCAACGTCGTCGTCGCTATCTTTAAGGTAACGCCACAAGGTGCCTGCACATAGGATCAAACAAACCCATACTCCAAAAACATAAACGATCGCCTGAGACATTCGTACGGGTTCAACTCCATCGCCGTCAGTGGCAGCCCAAAGGGTCGGCACCAACCAAAGCAGCAACCCCACGAGCGGCAACAGACGAATTGCGTCCATCATACGGCGCTGTCGGTAGCTACGGCGTTCTAGAAAGACTGGCGCTGATGGAGGCGGTTGCATCAATTAGTTCCGCATCAAATCGCGCACTGCAGCCAATACTTCCGTATTGGAAAAGGGCTTTGTCATGAAACGGCTGACCCCCGCAGCTTCAGCTTCGGCACGATCGCGCATCTGCCCACGTGCTGTCAGCATTAAAATTGGCAAGGATTTAAATTGGTCATCACTTCGGAGGTCTTTGAGGATATCCAAGCCGCTTTTACCCGGCAACATGTGATCTAGCATCAACAGATCTGGCTGCAGTTCGCGGACCCGCTTTACAGCAGTTGCGCCGTCTTTTTGGGTATCCACATGCCAACCTTCTCGGCTCAACAAGAACGTGATTGCTTCGATAATATTTGGTTCGTCTTCAACCAATAGAACACGTTTTTTCATGTTCGATCGTCCCCCCCTGTCTGGCCGCAACTCAGGTGATCGTCGTGCCACCAGTATATTCACGTCCAAATTTTATCCGACTATCCATGCTTTTCCTCAAGCTGTCAAAACTCGTATTAAAAACCACTGCTTAAAATGGAAGGTTCCCGTCTGGCGGGACAATCCTCCTTAGGGCAAACACGACAGGTCGCCCCAATTTCAGTTGCCCGTGGTAAAGTTGACATATTTCCAGAATTTAACGGCACCGCAAGCATTGTCGCCTGTATCAACGGTGCACTGTTATATGATGGTTTAGAAACCGGTTCCGCGACCGCAAAAAATTCAAATTCCACTTCTGAACGCCCTGCTAGCGCGATCCTACCATGCGAAATTTGCCCAACATTGCTCAATCCATCAAAAAGCGGCAGCAATGCACATGGCGCATCAAAACGCGGGATGGTGAAGCCCTTTGTAGGCTTACGGAACAATAGGCTACCGGTTCGATCGCAAACGACTAAGCCCGCATTCAAATCGGTCAATGAACCCAAACGACGCAAAATGGTTGATACCGAAACGGCAAAGTGCGTTGCCAACAAGATTGGGTCCAAACCAACCAGTTTGAGCTTATGTTGTAGATCTTTCAAACCAACATCGTTGGCATCTAGCTTAAGTTGCTGAAGAATTCCCTTTGCGATGTGACGCGCGGATTCAGATACAAGTCGCTCCGATTGCACAACCAATTCATCTACAACCGTTGTTCCAGCTTCAAGGCTCTCAAAAGAATAGTTGTTGTCAGCAAGGAAGATATCGACCTCCTCTCGTGGCGATCCAACCGTATGGTCCCCTTGTTCCGTTGATTGACTGTCTAAGTAATTGACCAGCGCCTTTGAACTTTCAGCAAGGCGACGACTGTCTTGATCAAGATTACCGTGAAACCGATCACGCCATTCTGCCGTAATCTTTTTATCATCAGCCAATATCGAAGCAGTCGAGCGAATAGCAGCTGCGGTCGAAAGCAATTCATGAACTGAAGCCGCCAGTTTTGGGTCATGCGAAAGCCGATCAGACAGCGCTTCAACTGTCCGTTCCAAGGCTCCGATCCTCCGGTAACCCGCTGCCAAAACCTCCGCCCAGCCAGGGAAACGGCCAGCAAACTCATCTGCGTTGCCGACATCGACTTTTGGCAATTGCGCCGCTGACGCCGCTTCTCGCAGTTTGGCAATCAGGGCCGCCTCGGCCCCTTCGGTCAACGCTGATGGATCAACACCCAGTGCCGAAGCTATGTTGAGCAAAAGCTTGCCACCGATTCTGCGGCGATTGTGCTCAATCAAATTCAAGTAGGACGCAGAAATGCCAATTCGGCTTGCGAGTTCCGCTTGTTTCAGCCCCGCCATCCCGCGTCGTTCGCGAATGCGACTGCCTGTAAGGCCTTCTCTCATCATTACAGACCTTTCCTGCCCAATCCATAACCTACTGCGTTTTCGAGATCTTTTCATGACGAAGCGTCATAAGTTTACAAAAAAACAATTTGTTTGTGTATTTATTTACAAAATAGTTATGAATTTCAAGGACGTTATTGCGCAATTTTCGAAAACAACGCGATACTAACTTTGCATGTAAATGCATGGCGCGTCTGGGGCTGAGGAGACTCATTCGTGTTTTCAAACAATAAGGGAGGATATTTATGTCCACATCAAACCTGACACGTCGTGGGTTGATCAAGAACAGTGCCATCGCTGGCGCTGGCTTTGCTGCACCTACGATCTTCACTGCGTCTTCCGCGGCTGCGTACACAAACGAGCCAACTGGTGGTTCTGTAACGCTTGGCTTTAACGTTCCGCAATCTGGTCCATATGCTGATGAGGGTGCAGACGAACTGCGCGCTTATGAGCTTGCTGTTGAGCACCTCAACGGTGGCGGCGACGGCGGCATGATGAACACATTCTCGTCTAAAGAGCTGACCGGAAACGGCATCTTGGGCAAGAAAGTAGAATTCGTAACAGGCGACACGCAGACTAAATCTGACGCGGCGCGTGCTTCTGCGAAATCCATGATCGAAAAAGACGGCGCAGTGATGATCACTGGCGGCTCTTCTTCTGGTGTTGCGATTGCTGTTCAAGGTCTATGCCAAGAAGCTGGCGTTATCTTTATGGCTGGTCTTACGCACTCAAACGACACAACTGGTAAAGATAAGAAAGCCAACGGCTTCCGTCACTTCTTTAACGGTTACATGTCTGCTGCTGCATTGGCACCAGTGTTGCAAAGCCTGTACGGTTCTGACCGTAACGCTTACCACTTGACCGCTGACTACACATGGGGCTGGACACAAGAAGAGTCTATCGCCGCAGCGACAGAAGCTATGGGCTGGAACACAGTGAACAAAGTACGCACGCCACTCGCGTCTACTGACTTCTCTTCCTACATCGCTCCAGTATTGAACTCCGGCGCTGACGTTTTGGTTCTGAACCACTACGGCGGGAACATGGTTAACTCTTTGACCAATGCTGTTCAGTTTGGCCTTCGCGACAAGATCGTAAACGGCAAAAACTTTGAAATCGTTGTTCCATTGTACTCTCGCCTAATGGCGAAAGGTGCTGGCGCAAACGTTAAAGGCATCCACGGTTCCACAAACTGGCACTGGTCTTTGACAGACGAAGGCTCAAAAGCATTCGTTAAGTCCTTTGGTACAAAATACGGCTTCCCACCATCACAGGCGGCACACACTGTATATTGCCAAACGATGCTTTATGCAGATGCGGCACAACGTGCGGGTACATTTAACCCATGCGGTATCGTTGAAGCGCTTGAAGGCTATGAGTTCGACGGCTTGGGCAATGGTAAAACATTGTACCGTGCAGACGATCACCAGTGCTTCAAAGACGTTCTGGTTGTACGTGGTAAAGAAAACCCAACATCCGAGTTCGATCTTTTGGAAGTTGTTGAAGTTACGCCAACATCTCAGGTCATCTATGAAGCTGATCACCCGATGTTCGCTGGCGGTGCTTTGGGTGCATGTAACCCAGGCGCGTAATAGCATATTGCAAAGCCTGTCTCGACGGGCTTTGCAACCTTGCATTTCACAATAAAACAAGTCATTGGCTCCCCCGGTTTTCCGGGGGAAACCTCTTACATAGGTTATCGGTGGGACCATGGATCAAATCCTTCTTCAAATTCTAAACGGGCTCGACAAGGGCTCTGCCTATGCGCTGATCGCGCTAGGGCTGACACTCATTTTTGGCACATTGGGCGTTGTTAACTTCGCTCACGGTGCATTGTTCATGATCGGTGCATTCTGCGCCGTAACGCTACAACGCATATTGAACATTTCAACCATCACCGAAGATCCTACAAAGACGGACTTTTTGGGTAACCCTGCCACGATCAAGACACCTATCGTGGAGACGTGGTTTGGCCCTGAGGTCGGAGCCAGTATTATCGACTGGTCTGTTCCACTTGCAATCTTCTTTGCAATTCCAATCATGGCTGCCGTTGGCATCATCATGGAGCGTGGCCTGATCAAGCACTTTTACAAACGCCCCCATGCAGACCAAATTCTTGTAACCTTTGGTTTAGCCATTGTTTTACAAGAGGTTATCAAAGCTATCTACGGTGCTAACCCGATCCCAACACCTGCACCAGAGGCCTTCCGAGGTTCATTCGATTTCGGGACTTATATCGGCTTTGAGGCCAACGCTATTATCTACCCTTACTGGCGGATGGTTTACTTTGCTTTCTCCGCAATCATCATCGCAGCGGTATTTGCCTTCCTTCAGTTCACCACCTTCGGGATGGTTGTGCGAGCAGGTATGGCGGACCGCGAAACGGTTGGATTGTTGGGCATCAATATCGACAAGCGCTTTACAATTATGTTCGCGATTGCCGCCTGTGTGGCGGGTCTTGCGGGCGTTATGTACGCGCCGATTAACTCACCTAACTATCACATGGGCATGGACTTCTTGGTTCTAAGCTTTGTTGTGGTTGTTGTTGGCGGTATGGGCAGCTTGCCAGGTGCCGTACTTGCTGGGTTTATGCTAGGTATTCTTGAAGCTTTCGCTTCAATGAACCAAGTCAAAGCAATCTTTCCAGGCATTGACCAAATCATCATCTACCTAGTCGCAATTATCATCATTCTGACTCGTCCGCGTGGCCTGATGGGTCGTCGTGGCGTGATGGAGGAATAAGAACATGTTGAAACTTAATAAAAGCGACACACTGCTGTTCATCATCGTAGCAGCCATGGTGCTTCTTGCGCCGTTCATCCTGAACCCTTTCCCTCAAGGGTCTTCATTGGCTCAGATGTTCAACGCAGGGTATCCCGACTTGATGCAGCGTTTTGTAATCTTTGGTATTCTTGTTATCGGCTTTAACATCCTCTTTGGCCTAACAGGTTACCTTTCCTTCGGGCACGCAGCCTTTTTGGGCATAGGTTCGTATTCAGCCGTTTGGATGTTCAAACTGCTCAGCATGAACGTTATCCCAGCTCTTATCTTATCGATGATTGTTGCAGGTATCTTCTCACTCGCGATTGGCTACGTCAGCTTGCGTCGCTCAGGTATTTACTTCTCGATCCTGACACTTGCGTTTGCACAGATGTCCTACAATCTTGCCTATTCAGTTCTTGGCAATCCATCATCCAACTACAACCTGACCAATGGCGAAACAGGTTTGCAGGTCTACTCAAACGACCCGCAGTACTTTGCTTCCAGCGGTGCGCCAGACACACCTCACTTGTTCGGTATGGCGATGAGCGACAGCTCAAAGTTGGATATCGGGTCTTGGCAGTTCACGTTTAACAACGGCTATTACATGAGCGGTATCTTGATGCTGGTTGCTTTCTACATTTCGATCCGCATCTTCCGCTCCCCTTTCGGGATGATGTTGCGGGCTGTGAAGTCTAACCAACAGCGCATGAATTACACTGGCCTGAACACCAAACCCTACACACTTGCAGCTTTTGTTATCTCTGGCATGTATGCAGGTCTTGCGGGCGGTCTACTTTCCTCCATGGACCCACTTGCCGGAGCAGAGCGTATGCACTGGACCGCATCTGGTGAGATCGTCATCATGGCAATCTTAGGCGGTGTTGGTACTTTGATTGGCCCAATCGTGGGTGCCGGATTTAATGAATACTTCAAAAACATCTTATCCAAGATCAACGATGGTATTTTGCACCAATGGCTGTCTTTCCTGCCAGATGGTCTGGAAAACTTCATCGTTGGCATCCTGCACTACTTTGTGGGCAAAGGCTGGCACCTGACATTGGGTCTGTTGTTTATGATGGTCATCATCTTCCTGCCAGGTGGCTTGGTTGAAGGCGGTCAGCGATTGGCCAAATTGTTCAAACGCAAGAAGACCGAAGACGGGTCTGACAGCAACAACACCCCTGCGGAATAAGGAGAAACGAAAATGGGTATCCTTGAAGTAAAAAACGTAGGAAAACGGTTTGGCGGTTTGCAAGCGCTTGGCGACGTGAATCTAAGTGTGGCTGAAAACTCGGTCCACGCGATCATTGGCCCGAACGGCGCGGGTAAATCCACCTTGCTCAACTGTTTGGTCGGTAAGCTGATCCCAGACACTGGTTCCGTCATGTTTGACGGACAATCTGTGTTGGGTCGCAAACCTTATGAAATCAATCAAATGGGTATTTCGCGTGTTTTCCAAACACCAGAGATCTTCGGAGATCTCAGCGTGCTTGAAAACATGCTTATCCCTTGTTTTGCCAAACGTGATGGCGCGTTTCATCTAAGCGCCTTCAAAAACATGATGGCCGACAAAGGGATGGTCGAACGCGCGGAACACATGCTTGAAGAAATGAATATGGCAGGTAAACATGCGATGAACGCAGCTGCCCTGTCTCGCGGCGATAAACGTCGCCTTGAGATCGGCATGTGCTTATCGCAAGAACCACGTTTGTTGTTGCTGGATGAACCGACTGCTGGCATGGCACGTGCGGACACCAACAACACGATTGATCTGCTCAAGCAAATCAGCGACGAGCGTGACATCACCATCGCCATCATTGAGCACGACATGCACGTTGTATTCTCATTGGCTGAACGGATTACCGTTTTGGCTCAGGGCACACCATTGGTTGAAGATACGCCTGACAACATCAAAGGTCACCCCAAAGTGCGCGAAGCGTATTTGGGCG
>Ga0206129_10002024_pt1 | contig 26087 bp, 27 predicted proteins | sample Helgoland_Spring_8_FD_148616 | JGI IMG/M metagenome (GOLD analysis project Ga0206129, IMG submission 148616) | Pelagic subsurface seawater microbial communities from Kabeltonne, Helgoland, North Sea - Helgoland_Spring_Bloom_20160502_2 | ecosystem: Environmental > Aquatic > Marine > Epipelagic ...
CACTTTGGAGTGAAGGGCGTGGTGTTTATGCCAGTCACAACACCAGAGCAGAAGGTGATGAAAACACAGATGTTTGGTGGCACCCATGTTGAGATCCGGATGGTTGGTGACTACTTTGACGAGACGCTTAAAGCATCTCAAAAATATTGTTCTGAACAAGGTGCTTACTTCCTTTCGCCTTTTGACGACGAGGATGTGATTGAAGGGCAGGCTAGTGTTGCGGTTGAGATTGAAGAGCAGTTAGGACGTGTTCCAGACCACATTGTTCTTCCAGTTGGTGGTGGCGGTTTGTCTGCGGGGACGTTTAGTTATTTTGGCGCTGATTGCGCCTATACCTTTGTTGAACCCACAGGTGCTCAAAGTCTGAAGGTGGCTGTTGATGCCGGTGAACCAATGACCGTATCTAAGGTGGATACGTTTGTTGATGGTGCTGCGGTTGCGCGGATTGGAGAGCGTACATTTGCAAGGTTGAAGGGCATCAATGGATCAACTGTTTTACATCTGGATGAGGACCGTATTTGTACTACGATACTAGAGATGTTGAATGTTGAAGGGATTGTCCTTGAGCCAGCTGGAGCAATGTCGATTGAGGTACTAAGTGAGATCTCAGATCAGATTAAAGGTAAATCAGTTGTCTGCGTTGCCTCAGGTGGAAACTTTGACTTTGAGCGATTACCAGAGGTTAAAGAAAGAGCGCAGCGATATTCGGGATTAAAAAAGTATTTCATTTTGCGCCTTCCGCAACGCCCGGGTGCACTAAAAGACTTCCTGAATATTTTGGGCCCAGACGACAATATCGCACGCTTTGAGTACATGAAAAAATCTGCACGAAATTTTGGGTCTGTTTTGATTGGGATCGAAACTTCTGACTCAAAGAATTTTGATGTTATGTGCAAGCTAATTGCCGAGGCTGGATTTACTTTGACAGACATAACCAATGACGAGGCTTTAACTCAGTTCGTCGTTTAGCATTCGCCCATGATTGCGTTTGGTAATTCAGTGGTGAATTTAGACTTGTATATCTGAAAACAACTATCGATTTCTGATAAGTTGATGGCTTTTGGGTTGCCGTCGGCTGACAGCTTTTCGCCCTTCTTGCAGAGTTCAGAAAGCGCCTCTTAATTAGCTAGTAAAGCCTGCTGAACCTCATCAGTCCAACCTAAATAGTAGTGGTCCCCGTCTTGAATGACGGGGCGTGCCATTACCTTCGGTTTGGAAGAGATCTGTGCATCTGCTTCAGAGTTCTTCAACCAAGTGCTCAATGCCCTATAGTCATTAGTGGTGTGATCCACCAAGCAATCACCAAACTCAATTAATAGTTCTTCAAGCTCCTCCTCAGTCAAAGGTTCTGCGCGCACATCCCGAAACGTGATTGTGTTACCTGCGGCCTCCAATGCTTTTTGCGCTTTCTGGCAATCTGAGCATGTGCTTAATCCGTAAATGATCATGTTGGAGCCTTTTGCTTTTCCACGTTAATCTATGTTTGGCCGTTTAGGTGATTAATGTACACAAGCCAACCATTGCTGAGGTGAGTGCAAAACAAACCCAGCATCAACATCATATAAATAGTGCGTTAATTATCCTAGCTGCTGCGGGCCGATTACTCGAGCCCAAGCAGCTGCATGGCATTGCCTTTGATGATGCCCTCGCGCAGCTCGTCTTTGATTGCGATTTTTTCGAAATCAGCCAACCACCTCTCTGGTGTAATCATTGGCCAATCTGAACCGAACAACATCTTCTTCTTCAAGATCGAATTGCAGTACTTCACCAGAATGTCTGGGAAGTATTTGGGGGACCATCCTGAAAGGTCAATGTAGACATTCGGCTTGTGCTGGGCCACGGCCAGCGCTTCTTCCTGCCAAGGGAATGATGGGTGGGCAAGGATGATTTTCATCTCCGGAAAATCCACGGCGACGTCATCCATGTACATAGGATTTGAGTATTTCAAACGCATCCCATTGCCGCCTGGCATGCCTGATCCAACACCAGTTTGACCTGTGTGGAATAGTGCGATGCCACCCTCTTCGGCGATTGCTTCGTACAAGCCATATGCCATGCGATCGTTTGGGTAAAACCCTTGCATGGTTGGGTGAAATTTGAACCCTTTGATACCATAGTCACGGATTAAACGACGTGCTTCCCGCTGGCCCATTTTACCTTTGTGAGGGTCGATACTGGCGAACGGAATCAACACATCGTCGTTTTCAGCGGCCAGCTCGGCGACCTCTTCATTCTTATAACGGCGGTAGCCCGTTTCGCGTTCTGAATCGACGGGGAAGATGACTGCTGCAATGTTTTGGTCACGGTAATGCTGTGCTGTTTCTGGGATGGTTGGAGGGTGTTTCCAAGGGGCACGAAAATAGCTAGCCATCGTTGCTTGCAGATCGTCGTAGCCGTCATCGGCATGACAGCCGCAGGGTTCTTCTGCGTGGGTGTGAAAATCAATCGCCCGGACTTTGGAAAAATCTACCATCTGTTTTCTTTCTTCAGAGTTTCGCAATGCCGGTGGCATCATTGTTATACAGTCGCGTCACCAAGTCGGCCCGACGGGTCAGGACCGTACGGAAGTTCAGGTTGCCCTTGGCTGTTATTTCCCCGTCCACAAGGGACTGCGGTTCTGCCAATACAATGGCACGGGTCACACGGGTTGAGGAGCCAGAGGTCCCAGCCGCGCGTTCCTTTAAGCGGTGTTCAAGAACGGCTCGTAATTTGGGGCAAACATAGGCACCATTGTCGTCATCTAGCGTGTAACCAGCTGCTTGAATTGCCTCACGATTTGGGAAAATCATGAGGCCGATTTCATTGCGATCCTGCCCTGTTACGACCAGATCGGCGGCAAATGGTGCGAGGGTTGATAGCAATTCAAGGCGCAAGCCGGCGGCACGTACCCATGTACCTGACTGCAATTTGAAATCTTCAGACAGTCGTCCATCAAACCGCATTCCACGGTTCGCGTCATTTGGATCAACAAACGCCATTGCATCACCGGTGATAAAATAACCCTCATCATCAAAGGCTGCTGCCGTTTTTTCTGGGTCCTCAAAATATCCATCCATGATGTTTGGTCCTTTAGCGCGGACCTCACAGCGCATATCACTGTCGGGGATCAATTTCAGCGTCACGCCTGTCATCGGCACTCCAATGACGCCGGAACTTTCGGTTGGTTCCTGTTGGATCATCGTTGCCGGTGCTGTTTCGGTCAGGCCCCATGATGAAGTCATAAGGGGTACTTCCCCCTTAATTTCCATCGCAAGGGTTTCAAAACCTTCCCAAACATCTTGTGGAAGGGACGCACCCGCATAAAACACCATGTCTAGGTTTTCAAAAAACCGTTGGCGCAAGGCTGCATCTTTGCGCAAACCTTCCAGCAACATTGAAAAACCCATTGGCACGTTGAAAACAATATTGCCCGTTATCAGCGCATGGTTTTCGAGGGTACGATCAAACAATCCCTTAACGGGTTTACCATCATCGATGTATAAACTACCACCATTCGCAAGTATCATGTTGAAATTGTGGGACCCGCCAAAAACGTGATTCCATGGCAGCCAATCCACAATGCGCGGCGGACGGGCGCGTAGAAACGGTAATGAATCCGCCAATTGCGCTTGATTCACGCACATCATTTTTTGGGTGGTCAGCACGCCTTTTGGTAAGGATGTGGAACCACTGGTCATCAAAATTTTAGAAACGGTATCTGGTGTGACAGATGCAAAGGCGGCATCAACATCAACGCTGTTGTCACCAGCCAGAAGGCTATCAAATAACGTGACATTACCCACCTGCCCTGTTCTGGTTGCAACGATTTCCACATCTTTCAAGGCAGGATGGACGATAGCGGCGGCGTACTGTTCGGCATCAATGACATATGCCATCTTGGGGCGCACCAGCTCTACGGCATGTTGTAATCGCCCATGTGCACCACTGATCAGTGAATACTGTTCCGCCACGGGAACTGTCGGAACGCCAACATAATGCGCGGCCAATGTGAGCAAGCCGTGATCAACCCCGTTACCTGACATAATCAAAATCGGGGTTTCTGGCCCCATTCCACGTGCAAGCAATGACGCAGCAATCGCACGTATCTTTTGCAAGGTAGCTATGTAGCTTTCTTCCCGCCAACCGGCACCGCTGCGTTCAGCTATGAACACGCGATCACCAGCCTTGTCGGCCCAATTGTGCAGCCAGTCACCAGTGCGATCCGTCACAGGCCCCATTGTATAATCTGAGGTGAGGAGAATTGTACTATCATCACGGTCGGTGCGTGTTACGGCGTGTTTCAAAAATTCAGTTGTACGTTTCATGTGTGCGCAACTCCCCCGATTTTCAGGATCAATTTCATAGCTTCAATAACTTTGTCACGGGTCTGTGCATCAAGTTGGCGCGTTAGGCGCTCTTCGTGTCCGCGCACCGCAACGGTTGCTTTTTCATACAAGCTTCGCCCAGCCAGCGTAATGTTCAAAGCATAGGCGCGGCGGTCAGTTTCAAGGCGTTGGCGGCTGATTAGTTCACGGCCTTCCAGCGCATCAACAATCACAACCATATTCGGGCGTTCAACATCCATCGCCGCCGCCAATTGCGACATTCTAATGCGCGGGTTATCAACGATCAAAACCAGGGCCGTGTAGGATAAGAGGCGCAATTCAAACGGTTTCAACGTTGCGTTCAAATCCGACATCATCAGGTTCGTAGCCCGTTTCAGATGATAGCCCGTGAACCCATTTAGAGTCTCAAAGTTTGTCTTATCGACACTGGGCTGTTCACCCTTTTTGGAGACCGCTTTGCCCATCACATCACCGGAACTTTGGGGCACGTTTTTCAAGAAAGGCCTTTAGCCCCTCTTCGGCGTCCGGTGTTGTTTGGGACATCGCCGCAACCAAGGATTCTGTGAACAAACCATCGCTTTGAGACATGTCGTTGATCCGTGAAATCGATTGGATCATCATGTAATTTGACACGGGCGCATTGCGAGAAACCTTGCCAGCCAATTGCTGTGCTAGTTCTAATGCTTCACCTTCACCAACTGAGTAATGAGTGAGGCCCAAGGCCAACCCCTCATCTGCATTATATTTGCGACCAGTCAGCATCATCTCGGTCATACGGTCGGCGCCAATCAGGCGTCCAACGCGAGCGGTGGCACCACCACCAACAAAGATACCGCGGCGCCCTTCTGGCAGCTGAAAGATAGTCGAAGGTTCTGCAATGCGCACATGGGTGGCCGCTGCTATCTCGAGCCCACCACCGATGACGGCACCGAACATCGCTGAGACAACTGCCAAGCCACCAAACTGTATTTTCTCCATCACGCCATGCCATGCACGGGAGTGATATAGATTTTCTTCGGCTGAACGATGCACGTGTTCAGACAGATCCAGACCTGAACAATAGTGGCCAGCGGTACCTGTTATAATAACAACGCGCACCTCTTTTGGTGGGTTGGAAAAGAAGGTGTCCAAGTCGCCCAAAAGCGCTTCACACATTGCGTTACGTTTGTCGGGTCGGTTCATCGTTAGGGTTGCGATGTTGCCTTCGACAGAAATTTTCAGCATCGGTTCTGACATAACGTTCCCTTAACGCGGTGGTAGGCGCACAGCGCCGTCCAACCTGATTGTGGTGCCATTGAGGAACCTATTATTTACGATCTGTGCGGCCAACAACGCGTATTCCTCGGGCGCACCCAAACGGGCAGGAAACGGAATGTTTGCTGTAATCTTTGATGTTACTTCTGGGGGCAGCCCTTCCATCATTGGGGTCTGGAACAGCCCAGGTGCGATAGCCATGACACGGACACCCGATTGGGCCAGCTCACGCGCGGCTGGCAAACACATTGATGCAATTGCACCTTTGGATGCGGCATAGGCTGCTTGGCCCAACTGGCCATCTTCAAAGGCAACGGAAGCGGTATTGATGATCACGCCGCGCTCGCTGTCATCAAGCGGCTCAAGTTCGGCCATACGCCGTGCGGCATGGCTCATTACATTATAAGTCCCAAATAGGTTGACGCGCAGGGTCTTTTCGAAAACGTCAAAGGACAGCTTACCTTCGCGTCCAACAATGCGGGCTGCTAAACCAACGCCTGCGCAGTTTACTGCGATCCGCGCAACGTTGCCAAGTTGCTCAGACGCGCTTTCCATAGCCACATTCACAGCTGTTTCATCCCCAACATCGGCTTGAACAGCCACGCCACCAATTTCTTCAGCAACCGCTTGTGCACGGGTAATATCAAAATCAAGGATTGCCACTTTGGCGCCCAAGTTGGCGAGATGGCGTGCAGTCGCCGCTCCCAGTCCGCTGCCGCCACCACTGACCAATGCCATTTGTCCTGAAATTTCCATACCGCGCTCCCTAGATAATTAGTTATGATTGATAACCAATATTTATGGATTGTATAGCCTTCTTTTTACCCATCGCTTCGATCGTTTGATTATCAAATCCACACGAACAGTGCCTTCGTTCGATTGCGGGTGGATATTATGCGGACAGCGCCCCTACATAGAACAACACAAATTGAGGTTTTTCATGTCGCCAAAGTATTACGCACCCAAAGGGGGCCACCCAGGCCAAGATCAACTGCTGACCGATCGCGCAGTTTTCACCGATGCCTACGCTGTCATCCCCAAAGGCACTATGCGCGACATTGTCACCAGTTTCTTGCCATTCTGGGAAGACACACGCCTTTGGGTAATTGCCCGCCCCCTAAGCGGTTTTGCCGAAACATTTTCGCAGTATATCATGGAGGTTTCACCCGGAGGAGGGTCTGACCGTCCTGAGTTAGATGAAGGGGCAGAGGGTGTATTGTTTGTTGTCGAGGGAAGTGCCAGCCTAACCGTTGATGGCAAAATGCATACGCTTACCGAAGGTGGGTACGCATTTTTACCCCCCGCCACGGATTGGACGCTGCACAATACGACCGATGAAATGTTGCGTTTCCACTGGATTCGCAAAGCGTACGAGCCAGTTGAGGGCCTGCCCTACCCCGAGGTTATTATCACCAACGAACAGGATGTCGCCCCAAACGTCATGCCAGATACCGAAGGTCGTTGGGCGACTACGCGGTTTGTGGAACCAACCGATCTGCGCCACGACATGCACGTCAACATCGTGACCTTTGAACCAGGTGGTGTGATCCCGTTCCTAGAAACCCATGTGATGGAACACGGGCTTTATGTGCTTGAAGGTAAAGCAGCCTATCGCCTGAACAGTGACTGGGTTGAGGTCGAAGCAGGCGATTACATGTGGCTGCGCGCCTTCTGCCCACAAGCCTGTTATGCGGGTGGTCCAGGACGGTTCCGCTATCTTTTGTACAAAGACGTGAACCGCCACATGAAGCTTCGTTAAGCCTTAGCCTTCGATCAGAAACGGGGTTTCAAACCAGTGCTCTTGCAGGTTTGGCCCCTCCCCTATTCGATCTATAACCGCAAACAGGCCCGGGTCGTGTAACGGGGTTAGGACTCCGTGCCACGTGTTTTTCGCATAGTTCACGCCCTGCCCCACGGTCGTAATAAACGCCCTTGGCTGACCAGGTTTTCCGTTGTCATCAGGGGCGACCACCACGACGAAAGGGTCCATACTCATCGGTAGGAACGCTTGGCTTCCTTCAGGGTGCCGTTCCATCATATCCAGGGTAATAGGCAAACTGCGGGCCTGTGATTTAAACAGGCTGATCCCAGCGGCACCACCATCACATTCGATATTTGCGCGATCGTGATAACGGCCACACATGCCGGCGTTGATGACTTTATCAGGGTCACCCGCGACCTCTAAAACATCTCCAAAGGGAGCGAACTCTGCACATGTAAGCGGCTCTAACTTCAATGCAACACTCATGCTTCAAACTTTTCGATCAGGCGCAGCTCTGCGATGCGTTCGACCTGTTTGCATGCCTCAGAAAACTCCACATCACGGTCATTGCTAATCCGACGCTTAAAGGCGGCCATGATGGAGGCCTTTGTATTGTCGCGCACAGCAATGATGAACGGGAAACCAAATTTGGTGGTGTAGGCATTGTTCAAATCGGTAAAGCTGGCGTGCTCTTCAGCGGTCAGCGCATCCAAACCAGCGGCGGCCTGTTCAGCTGTGGATTCAGCGGTCAAACGTTTCGCTGCAGCCAGTTTACCAGCCAAATCAGGGTGCGCAGTTAGAACGCCCAAACGCTGTTCTTCTGTAGCAGACCGGAATATACGTGCCAGCGCCTGATGAACCCCTTGGGCATTATCGTGCGTTGGGCCCAGTTCCAGATCAAACGCACCCTCAGCAATCCACGCGCTGTGTTCAAAGATGCCACCAAATTCAGATACGAACGTTTCGCGGGTCATTTGAGACGCGGGGGCGGTGGTCATGGCTGGATTTTCCTTTGCCCAATGTTGCGCAATTTCAAGGCGCGTGGCGAACCATACATCCTTATGTGATTTCATATATTCGATGACGCGACGCAATGCAGCTGCGCGTCCCGGACGGCCCATGATGCGACAATGCAATCCAATTGATAACATCTTTGGTGCGCCAGCTTCACCCTCTTCATACAGAAAATCAAAACTATCCTTAAGATAGGATTCAAACTGATCGCCGTTGGTAAAACCTGCTTGGATGCCAAAGCGCATGTCGTTGCAATCCATAGTGTAGGGAACGATCAATTGATCGACGCCGCCCTCTTTCGACCAGTACGGCAGATCATCGCCGTAGCTGTCCGCGACATATGCGAACTCGCCCGTTTCCGCTGTCAGGCGCACAGTGTTGTTGGAACAACGCCCTGTGTACCAACCTTGTGGAGCTTCCCCAACAACTTCGGTGTGTAGGCGAATAGCTTCAGCGATTTGGGCGCGCTCTTCTTCTTCGCCCATGTCTTTATGTTCGACCCATTTAAGGCCGTGGCTGGCGATTTCCCAACCTGAGGATTTCATAGCCGCAACTTGCTGCGGGGCGCGGGCCAATGCGGTTGCCACCCCGTAGACTGTAATTGGTAAGCCGCTGAGCATCCTGTGGAGGCGCCAGAACCCTGCGCGAGAACCGTATTCGTACAGAGTTTCCATGTTCCAGTGACGCTGACCAAACCACGGCTGAGCACCTGTGATCTCTGACAAGAAAGCCTCAGAGGCGGCATCGCCGTGAAGGATGTTGTTTTCACCGCCTTCTTCGTAATTCAGCACAATCTGTACTGCGATCTTTGCGCCGTTTGGCCAATTTGCAGCGGGTGGATTGGCACCATGGCCACTCATGTCACGGGGATAGCGGTTCACTCAATTCATCCTCTCAGGGTTTGGGTATCCATATTCCAATATAATTGTCCTGTTTTTCAATAAAAACAATAAGCAGTCTTTTGACTGGGTTGTTGCACCATAGGTTTCCATGCGGTGCGCGGTCTGTCTATATACTAGATGAAAATGAGGAATTGCACCAATGGCTGGATATTTGACGACGCATGTTTTGGACACGGCACGTGGCTGCCCTGCACAGGGTCTAAAAATTGAACTTTTCAAAATCGATGGTGAGACGCGCAAGCACCTCAAAACTTTAGTAACAAATGATGACGGTCGCACTGACGGGCAAATTTTACCTACTGAGGAATTCGAAATAGGGACATACGAGTTGGTATTTCACGCTGGCGCGTATCTCGACGCGATCGGCACACCACCCGAAGAACCACGTTTTCTAGACGTTGTTCCAATTCGTTTTGGCATGTCTGAAGCGGCACATTATCACGTGCCTTTGTTGCTTTCGCCGTTTGGGTATTCAACCTACCGCGGTAGTTAAGAACCGCTGGTGCGATCGCGCACTGCTTTTGAAATCCGTTCAATCACAAAATCCATAAACAATCTGGTTTTAGGATCTTGCCGTTTGCGATGTGTAAACAGACAGGCCATTTGAATAGGTGTTGGCGGTGTTTGGATGGCAACTGGGATAAGACGCCCCGCTTTCAAATGTTCCGCAACTTCAAAGATTGGCTTCATCACAATGCCATTCCCGCCCAAGGCCCACTCCGTCAGAACATCCCCATCATCTGATTCATAACGGCCAGTAACACGAAACTTTTTTGCACCCTCATCGGTTTGAAGACGCCATTCAAATTCTGTTGCACCTGGAAAACGCAAATTCAAACATTCATGTTTATCAGCGACCAATTCCGTTCCCGACGCCGGATTTCCGCGTGCTGCGATGTATTCTGGGGATGCACATAAAACGCGTTCAACATCAGAAATTTTGCGAATACGAAGGTTGCTGTCCTCTGGTTGTCCAAGGAAGAAGGCAAGATCCAGCCCTTCAGTTGTCAAATCAACTTTACGATCCGTAAGGCGAAGGCGAATTTTCACCTCAGGATATTCAGCGATAAATGCAGGTACTTGCGGTGCGATCAGGCGGCGCCCCACGCCAAAGGGGGCTGCGACATAAAGCGACCCTTTAGGATTATCGGTGATGTTGACCACCTGCGCCTCTGCACTACCTACGGATTCTAAAATTTCACAGGCACCACTGTAAAACGCCTTGCCCTGCTCTGTCGGTGTTAAACTGCGTGTTGTGCGTTGGAACAAGCGAACGCTAAGATGCTCTTCAAGCTGCGATATGCGCGATGACGTGACAGCGGGCGAAATGCGTAAATCGCGGCCGGCCGCAGACATGCTTCCAAGCTCGTAAACCCTTACAAAGGTGCGTATGTTATTCAAATAAGACATTGACTTGTTTTTCTTGATACTGCTTTTCATTTTGGACAATATCGGAACAATGGATCCTCGGCTAGTGTGCCAAAGAATTTGAATTTGAAGGAGAGCGATCATGTATGATCTGGCAATTTTGTGGGACTGGATCGCCTTTGTCGTGCGCTGGCTGCATGTCATCACAGCGATGGCTTGGATTGGTGCATCGTTCTTCTTTATCGCGCTTGATTTAGGACTGAAAAAGGTCCCTGAAATGCCTGATGGCGTTAGTGGCGAAGAATGGCAGGTTCATGGTGGTGGGTTTTACCATATCCAGAAATACATGGTCGCCCCAAACAATATGCCACAGCATTTGATCTGGCATAAATGGCAAAGCTATTTCACATGGTTGTCAGGCGCTGCTTTGTTGATGATCGTCTATTGGGCGGGTGGTGAGCTGTTCTTGCTGGATCCGACCAAAGCTGATTTGACCCTATTTCAGGGCATTTTAATCTCTGCCGGTTCATTGACCATTGGCTGGATTTGCTATGACTTCATGTGCAAATCCAAACTAGGCGAACGTCCAACGTTTCTAATGCTTTTGCTCTTTGTGATCCTTATCGCGATGTCTTGGGGATACAACGAAATCTTCACGGGCCGTGCAGCATTGCTGCACTTGGGTGCATTTACTGCCACCATTATGACGGCCAATGTCTTTTTTATCATTATGCCGAACCAGCGGATTGTGGTGAAAGATTTACAAGAAGGGCGCACGCCTGACGCCAAATACGGCAAGATCGCAAAGCTACGTTCAACCCATAACAACTATCTCACATTGCCTGTCATCTTCCTGATGCTTAGCAATCACTATCCGCTGTCTTTTGGAACTGAATACAGCTGGGTTATCGCAAGCCTCGTGTTCCTAACGGGTGTAACAATCCGCCACTACTTCAACACCATGCACGCGACCGGCAAAGGCCCGCATTGGACATGGGGCGTCACGATCATGTTGATGTTGATCATTGCGTGGCTTTCAACCGTTGGCCCGACTGAAACCGCAGAAGAGGCAAAGTTGCGCCCACTCACCGCTGTGGAACAACAATACGCGTCCGCGGATGGGTTTGAGGCGGCATACGATACCGTCCTTGGCAACTGCTCCATGTGCCACGCCCGCGAACCGTTTTGGAACAACATGCAATGGGCACCCAAAGGCGTCTATCTTGAGACCCAGGCAGACGTGGCGCGTTATGCTGACCAAATCTATTTGCACGCGGGCCTAAGCCGCGCAATGCCACCACCAAACGCAATTCAAATGTCTGATGAAGCACGCGCCACAATCGTGGCATGGATACGCGAAGTTCGCACAGGAAGCTGACCCAAGCCGCAAGCGCGACTCAGGTCCACTTATTTAGCCCACGACGTTGAAGTCAGGCCCATACGGATAACCCGTAATGTTGTCGTTTCCGTCCTCGGTGATCACCAAGATATCATGCTCACGATACCCCCCTGCCCCCGGTTGCCCATCGGCAATCGTCAACATCGGCTCCATGGAAATGACCATGCCGGCCTCTAGAACCGTGTCTACATCTTCACGAAGCTCCAACCCTGCTTCACGTCCATAGTAGTGGGACAAAACACCAAACGAGTGACCGTAACCAAAGGTGCGATACTGCAATAGATCGCGTTCTGCGAAGAACGTGTTGATTTTATCCGTCACCTCGGCACAACTCACACCCGGTTTCAGCAGGCTCATCCCATACTCATGGGCCGCGACATTTGCTTCCCAAATCTTGAGCGACGCAGGATCAACTTCTTGCACGAACAACGTCCGTTCAAGGGCTGTATAATAGCCTGAAATCATCGGGAATGTGTTCAAGCTTAGGATGTCCCCACGCTCCAATGCGCGACTTGTGACCGGATTGTGGGCACCGTCTGTGTTGATCCCTGATTGGAACCAAACCCACGTGTCGCGGTATTCTGCGTCGGGGAACCGCTTGGCAATTTCCAGCTCCATTGCATCACGTCCAGCCATTGCAACATCAATCTCGCGCACGCCCGCTTTGATCGCATCACGGATTGCATATCCGCCAACATCAGCCGTTTGTGCACCTGCACGGATCAGTTCAATCTCGGCCGTGGATTTATGCATACGGTGCAGCATCGTTGTGGGGGCAATATCGATCTTTGTTTTCGGGGCAAGGAACTCGTCCATCAGGCCAATTTGATAGATCGTAAGATGATCAGCTTCATACCCAATCGTTTTGCCGGAACCGGTTACGGATAGAACCGCGCGCCAGTAGTTGTTGCGCTCCCAATCAGTGAACGTAATGTTATCACCGTGACTTCGCCGCCAAGGTTGCGCGGCATCAATGCCTGCACTGAATGTTACATTGTCTGTGGCTGTTACGACCAACCCATAAGGGCGGCCAAAGGCACAGTACAAAAACCCAGAATAATAAGCGACATTGTGCATCGAGGTTAGCACACAAGCATCAATACCCTTTTCAGCCATGCTCGCGCGCAATTTGGCCAAACGGGCCTCATACTCATCAGCAGTGAATGGGAGGGCCTTTTGTCCTTGGTGGAAACGGTAGTGTTGTGGACGTTCCATCAACATAACTCCTTCTTTACGGCTTGGCGCTGCAGACGAAGAAGGGGCGTGAACCATCCCTCACCGCGGCAACGGCAAAGCAAAGTCCCGGCGTTCAGGATGGTGAAACGGGAATACGCAAAACTGCGAGCGACGCCATCGCTAACCCGTTGCGTCTAATTGGCGTAAAACAACATCAGTTGGCAAGAAAAATCTCACCAACTGATGTGTAGGAATTAGGCGTCTTGATCGACGGTTTGTAGCTGTTGACCAAGACCATCAATAGTCAAGGACATCACATCCCCCTTCTTGAGGAAAATTGGCTCAGGCTTCATTCCCATCGCCACACCCGGAGGGGTGCCCGTTGTAATCACGTCACCTGGATGCAGGGTCATCAAGGAGGACAAATGCTCGATAATTTCAGCAACGGAAAAGATCATCGTACTGGTGTTACCCGTCTGCATCCGCTTGCCGTTCACGTCGAGAGACATATTTAGATTTTGAGGATCAGCTATCTCGTCACGCGTCACAAGCCATGGACCCGTTGGCCCAAATGTGTCGCAAGATTTCCCTTTCGTCCACTGCCCTGTCAATTTCGTTTGGAAGTGCCGTTCAGACACATCGTTAACGACACAATACCCCGCAACATAGTCTAACGCATCCGCTTTAGAGACGTATTTTGCCGTCTTGCCAATAATAACACCCAGCTCAACTTCCCAATCGGTGTGGGTTGATCCACGCGGCATAACCACGTCGTCATAGGCCCCAACAATGGCAGAGTTCGCTTTGAAAAAGAGAATAGGGTGTTCTGGAATGGCGGCACCGGTTTCAGCCGCATGATCAGAATAATTCAGCCCAATGCATAGAAATTTACCAATATTCCCTACGCAGGCACCAATGCGCGGCGACCCATCAACGATAGGCAAAGCGCTGTGATCAATCGCACTCAACGCAGCGATACTATCATCACCCAACATATCACCATTGATGTCAGCCACATGATCCGACAGATCGCGCAACAGGCCTGCATTATCAATCAATCCGGGTTTTTCTGCGCCGATCGCGCCGTAACGTACAAGTCTCATCTGGGTGCCATCCTTTGATCACAGCAATTTCTTGCCAGTTTATAGATCAATTTCAAACGCACCAGTGGCGATCACTGCAATATCGCCATTCCCTGTGCTGCAGAGTTCTGCCAAGTTGGTCAAAATCGAGTTAAAGGATCACTCATGAGCTACGTCATCCCCCCTGCCCCACAAGCCAGTCTAGCTGTTGCAAATTCATCTGATCGTTTCCCAGTGCGCCGCATTTTTTGTGTGGGCCGTAACTATGAGGAACACGTGGTAGAGATGGGAAATGACACCCGTGAGGCACCGTTCTTTTTCACAAAACCTGCAGATGCCGTGATGGATAGCCCCTGCACAATGCCCTATCCGACCCTCACCAATAATCTTCACCACGAAATCGAACTGGTGATTGCTATCGGCAAAGGCGGTTCAGACATTGCGCCCGAACACGTGCAGAACCACATTTGGGGCGCTGGCGTAGGCATCGACATGACACGCCGCGACGTTCAGCAACAAGCCAAAGACAAACGCCGCCCTTGGGATATGTCCAAAGGGTTCGACCATTCCGCACCCATCTCTGCATTGGTTCCTCTGGAGGATGTGCCCAGCTTAACAAAGGGTCGCATCTGGCTGTCTGTGAATGGTGAACCACGTCAAACAGGGGATATCGGTGATATGATATGGACCGTGGATGAGCACATCGCAGCCCTATCCCAAGCGGTTCGGCTTGAAGCTGGCGACATCATAATGACAGGCACACCCGCAGGTGTAGGCGCTGTTGTGCGTGGTGACGTGATGACCGGTGGCGTTGATGGTATTGGTGAAACTGAGGTAACGGTGGCCTAAACCATCATCGTTGCGTTCACGCAGCGTTCCCAGCGTGCATACAGACTAGACCGTTCATCCTCAGATAATGCAGGCATAAACTGCTTTTCGCAGGCCCATAGTTCAGCAAAACCTTTGGCATCAGGGTAAACGCCTGCACGCATTCCTGCCAACCATGCCACACCCAGCGCTGTTGTTTCGACCCCTGCTGGGCGATCAACAGGCGCGCCTAACATGTCAGACAGAAACTGCATCGCCCAATCATTTGCGCTAAGGCCCCCATCCACACGAAGGGTCGATTGATCTGCATTAGGCCAATCGGACAACATCGCCTCGGACAAATCACGTGTTTGAAAACCAATGCTTTCCAGCGCTGCACGCGCGAAGTCAGCGGGGCCACTGTCGCGCGCCAAACCATAAACGGCACCACGACATTCAGCGTTCCAATAGGGCGCGCCAAGGCCGGTAAAGGCTGGAACGATGGTTACATCCCCGCTGCCCTGCTCGGCCAGTTCTTGGGTCTCGCGCGCGTGTTCAATCATCTGCGCCCCGTCGCGGAGCCATTGCACCACAGCCCCCGCGATAAAGATCGATCCTTCAAGTGCATAGGTCGGCACGCCGTCCAGCTGATAGGCGATGGTGGTCAGCATCTTATTCTTAGATGGCACCGCATCGGCACCCGTGTTCAATAGCGCAAAGCAGCCGGTGCCGTAGGTGGACTTCATCATACCTGGCTCAAAGCACGCTTGCCCGATGGTTGCAGCCTGTTGATCGCCGGCAACGCCCAAGATTGGCACCGCAGCGCCCAGATGGGCCGCGTCCGCGATCCCAAAGTCCGCCGCGCAGTCCAACACCTGCGGAAGCATCGCAGAGGGCACATCAAGGATCGCGCACATGTCTGCGCTCCATTGCCCTGCATGGATGTCATACATCATCGTACGGGCCGCGTTTGTGGCGTCTGTGACGTGTGAGACCCCATTGGTAAGCCGCCAGATCAGGAAACTGTCCATGGTGCCAAACAGCAACTTACCGTTCGCCGCGAGTTCCCGCGATCCCTCGTGTTGGTCCAGCAGCCATTTTACCTTGGTTCCGCTGAAGTACGGGTCGGGCAAAAGGCCGGTGATCTTGGCGATGGTGTCGCCGTGACCCTGTGCCTTTAGCTCGTCACAAAACGGGGCCGTACGACGGTCTTGCCAGACGATAGCCTTGTGCAGCGCCCTACCCGTCTCGGCGTCCCAGATCACGGTTGTTTCGCGTTGGTTGGTGATCCCGATCGCGGCCAAGTCACTTGCGGTGATCTGTGCCTTTTCCAATGCGGCGCGACAGGTCTTAAGGACGGATTCCCAAATTTCTTCAACGTCATGTTCAACCCAACCAGAGGCCGGAAAGAACTGTTCAAATTCTTGTTGGTCCGAGGCGACAGGCTGCATGTCAGCATTAAAGACAATCGCACGCGAAGATGTAGTGCCTTGATCAATTGCCAAAATATAGTTCATAATGGCTGTCCTTCTTTTGCCATCCATATGTCGATGGCTTTGATCTGTTTTGCGGTTAGGCGCAGGCCTAGCTTTGTACGGCGCCAAACAGCATCCTCAGCCGTTTGCGCGTACTCGCGCGTCATCATCCATGTTAATTCAGCCGCAGTTAAGGTAGCCCCAAAATCCTTACCCAAGTCCTTGGCCACCGCTGCATCGCCAAGCCATTCACGTGCCTCAGTGCCATAGGCCCGAACCAAACGGCTTGCCCATTTTGGATCCAAAAACGCATAATCTGTGAGTAAACCATCAATCAAATCCTGAACACCATCCACTGGAAAATCCCCACCGGGCAATGGAACTTCGGCCGTCCAATCCTCACCCAACTCAAGCTTTTCCAACGCCTTCTGCGCCAGCTTTCGATAGGTCGTGATTTTACCACCAAAGATGCTGAGCAATGGCGCGCCATTGGTATCCAGATCTAATACATAGTCACGGGTTGCAGCCGTTGCAGATGCAGCACCGTCATCATAAAGCGGACGCACGCCAGAGTAGGTCCAAACTACATCATCAGGCGTCACAGGTTTTTTGAAATACTCGGAAGCAAAGTTACACAAATAATCACGTTCAACATCTGAGATTGCAGGCTTCGTATCGGGGTCATGATGCTCTGCGTCTGTGGTGCCGATCAGCGTGTAATCCTGCTCATAGGGAATGGCGAAAGTGATCCGCCCATCGGTGCCTTGGAAAAAGTAGCATTTGTCATGGCCGTACAAGCGTTTGGTCACAATATGACTGCCACGCACCAACCGAATGCCCGCACTACTGTTTTGGCGCAAGACGCCTGAAAGAATATCAACAACCCATGGACCGCCAGCGTTGACCAGATTGCGGGCGGTGAAATCCCCCTGCTCTGTTTCGATATACCAAAGGTCGCCTTTGCGCTGTGCCGATGTTACTCGGCAACGGGGCAATATCTGTGCGCCACGTGCTTCCGCATCGCGCGCGTTCAGCATGACAAGGCGTGAATCTTCGACCCAACAATCTGAATATTCATAGGCCATTTCAAAGCGGTCTTGCAGTGGTGTACCTTCAGGGCCATCTCGAAGATCTAGGGTTTCGGTTGACGGCAAAATATCACGCCCGCCCAAATGGTCGTACATGAAAAGACCCAAGCGGATCAGCCATGCGGGCCGGCGTCCCTTCATCCATGGCATAACCCAGGTCAACAAACGCGAGGTCGGCGTTTCACTGTCGAACCGCATGTCTTCGCTATAGGGCAGTACAAAACGCATCGGCCAAGAAATATGCGGCATCGCTTTTAGCAGCACTTCGCGTTCTTTAAGCGCAGATTTAACCAACCCAAATTCAAAGAATTCTAGATAACGCAAGCCACCGTGAAACAACTTGGTTGAAGCAGAAGACGTTGCACCACCCAAGTCGCCCATTTCGGCTAGTGCAACATTTAGACCACGGCCCGCTGCATCACGTGCGATCCCGCAACCATTGATGCCACCACCAATGACAAATACGTCTAAAGGCTGATTTTCCATACGATCCACTATCTTTTTAAGGTCAGCGCAATCAACCAGTGGTCGCGCTAATTTGCAAGGGTAACACGAGTAAACCGTAGATCACGTTGTTCCAAAGCCGGCACCGAAAATGGTTTCGGCAAAATCAGCCATGTAAATACGCAACCAAGGCGTAAAGACATCTGGCGTATCCGTAATCCGCTTTTGCAAATCTGCGTACTCCACCCACTCGAAATCCATAACTTCTTTGGGATTTGGGGAAATCCGCAGATCGCTATCAGCCTGAGTAATAAATACATCCACAACTTCATATTCAGTCAAACTGTCGCCAACGTCAGCGCGGTACTCAAGAGTTTCGCGAAAATCGAGGTCTGTAATTTCAACACCCAATTCCTCGCCCAACCGACGAATGGCGCACTCGTCCGATGGCTCTTCCCACGCTGGATGTGTGCAACAGGAATTCGCCCACAATCCTGGTGTGTGATACTTTTCCAAGGCTCGACGTTGCAACAGAACTTCAGTGCCACGCAAAATAAAGACTGAAATTGCCTTGTGACGCAGGCCGCGCTTATGAACCTCCAACTTTTCAACGGGGGTCAGCACACCGTCAACCCAAGCTGGAATCATGATCTTCATTTACAATGCCCCGTTCGTCGGTTGGCTCAAATCAATAGCGTTCGCCCGACAAATAGCAGCCAAAGTGGCTGCAAGCAAACTGATCCGGGACCTTTAATCGCAACTTTGTGAATGTCCGTTATAGTCAAGTCGGGCTATTCTAGGAGAAATCATATTGGAGTTGAAAAAATGATACGTACACTTGCAGCAATTGCCGCTTTGAGCCTCAGTGCTCCTGCCTTCGCTGATGGTCACTCAGCAGGTGATGCACAAGCCGGCGCAAAACTATTCAAGAAATGTAAATCCTGCCATATGATTGCATCTGATGACGGTGAAGTCTTGGCAAAGGGCGGCAAATCAGGCCCAAACCTTTATGGCATGATTGGTCGTGCAGCTGGTTCTGTAGGGGGTTTCAAATACTCGAAAGACCTCGTCGCTGCAGGCGAAGCTGGGCTTGTGTGGGATGAAGTTCTTTTGGCTGAGTGGGTCAAAGACCCCAAGGCGTTCTTGCGTAATATCTTGGATGACCCAAAGGCAAAATCCAAAATGTCCTTTAAGTTGAAAAAAGGTGGCGATGATATTTCTGCCTACCTTGTATCGATGAGTCAATAACGCACGCTAAAAGTTGAAAATTTCGGAATGAGAAAAAGCGCGTCCAAATATGCTAGCTTGAACGGGCTTTTTTCTAGCTGGTCCTTGATTCACTCTGAAAGCTATTGAATTTTAGCCCACCCATCTGCTGTTGTCTTGGTGGGTAATGATACTGAAGAGCTAGTGCTACAAACGCACTAAAAGTTCAGTTGCTAAAAAGTTGCCCAAGGGCAACTTTTTAGAATTCAAGGTCAATAAGCTTTTGAAACAGCAAGGATGCGTCATTCTGGTTGCGACATTTACTTTGTCGAGGGTGAGTGGGCCGCAGACAAAGAGGCCCCGCGCGATCCAGACGGTGCGTTCTTGGCATTCTTCCAAAGCTTTGCTGAAAAAAACCCTTTAGACAAATAGACCGCCTTAGAGACCTACTTAGCTAAGGCTGCGCGGGATGCGTTCGCTCGTTTTTGCGCAACGAACGCCTGATCTGGCAGACCTGTTTTATGATAGGCATCAGCCAGTAACATGTTTAGCGGCACCCCGCCTGGATCGAAGGTACGGCGCATTTCGAGAACTTGTTGGGCCTTGGATGCTTGTCCTGACTGCATCAATGCATCGAGGTGGATTTGTTCAAACAGATCACGTTGCGCATGACTGCCACCACATTCGGCCATACGGGGCAGGGCCTTGCCCAGAAAGCGGATCGCGTCATCCCAATCGCCTGCCGCATGTGCCGCAATGCCATGTGCTGCCCAAATTGCGACGTCGCGCCAAACCAGGTGGTCAAATTGGCTTTCGTCTTCTGCGCGTTGTTCAATTGCTTCCAGTAAAACCTCGGCCTCCCCGCGATCAGTTCGGCCAAGGGCATAAAGGTATTGAAGGGTCAAAAATGGACTGACCGTGTCAGGGCCCCTTTTTGCAATATGGGACGCAACATCGGCCCAACGGTCACCAACGTTGATCCCCGCAAATTCCATTCGGGCCAAGAGTGAGGCAGCTCCAACTTGATCTTGGCTATAGTCCTTGGCCAATCCCCAAACGTGGGTGTCATAGGCGCTGACAGCATCGGCTTCACGACCCGCGCTGATGTAAAACAGCGCCAAATGCCACCAGTTGTGGCTGTGCATGAAAGAGTTGAGGTTGCCCCATGTGTCGGCAACGCTTTCTAAGAAGGCGGCACCTTCAGCGGTTTGCCCACGCGTCAGAAAAATGTGTGCCAATGCATGGTGTGCCCATGGTTCATCGTGGCGCAATTCCATCGCACGTCGCGCCGATGTTTCGGCGTCATCCAACAGGTGGCATTCCTCGTAACCAAAGGCGACCATACCGTGTGCATAAGGAATATCATCAGCCGCCGGCATAACCTTGAGCGCAAGGCGCAGCATGCTGGGAAAATCACCTGCGTTAAAGGTGTGATACTGCCCTAGTTTTAAGGCAACCATGTCACGAGGGTGTTCGATAAGGATTTCTTCGCAGGTCGAGACACATGTTGGGACATCGCCATCGACCCATGCGCGTATTGCACGGGTCATCATTTGTTCACGCAAGGTCGAGGTAGCCATTGTGCTTTCTGCTTTGCGCAAAAACGGTAACGCTTTTTCTGGTGCGATAGGTGCCTCGAGTAGCAGTAACATCCACAACATCGCGGTGTAGGTATTGATCAAACAACAATCGGGGGCGTTTGCCGCTGCACCCATGACATTTGTGGCTTTGGGTTCAAAGGCGATGAAGCCATGGATGAAATCGTTGATACCTTGCATTGCAGCCTCAGAGGCGTTGGTAACGGGCAAGCCATACATATCTTCAGTCATGATGTGTCTTTCGCTGTGTTCAGGTCACGCCAACATGGCAGCAGGTCGTTTGGGGCAGGAGTTGCCTCAAAAATGGCACGGGCAATGGCGCGTGATAGGCATAGGGCCGCGGCATGTCCAATCATCATCAGATCAAAATCAGGGTTTTGCATCTCGATTTCGCCTGTGGACAGTGCAAAAACTGCATCTCCGTCGCCGGGCATGTGGGCAGGGACAATCGCGCGACCAATCCCGTCATGGCTGGCGATCGCAACGCGTTGGCATTGTGCTTTGTCCATAACCATGTCGGTAGCCACAATTGCGATGGTTGTATTGGCACGTTCTATAAATGCGGCCATCTTACGACTGTTAAGGTCACGGCCAAGGCCGCTTGCAGGGTCTGGTCCAACACCACCAAATTCGGCATCAATCTCGAAGGGGGCTGCCCAAAAGTGACGCTCATTCGGGGTTGTCACGTTGCCAATAGGGTTCGTCGCGACCAGTGCGGCAACTGTCGCACCATTGTCCAAAACCAGTGAAGCAGACCCTAAACCGCCCTTTAGCGAACTAGTCAAAGCGCCAGTACCCGCACCGATTGTGCCAAGGTTGAAATCAGTCGATGCACTTTGATATGCCATGTGGCCTAAATTGCGGTAAGGGTTTGTGTCCCATTCTTTGTCCCCACCGTTGAGCAGATCAAACAGAATTGCCCCGGGTACCAAGGGAATAATGGCATCTAAAACCTTGTATCCCCTCGCGTCGCTGCGCAATCCGTCCACCACGCCTGAACAGGCATCCAGACCAAACGCAGACCCGCCTGACAGAACCAACGCATCCACAGCGGCGACCGATTTATCGGGGGCCAACAGATCGGTTTCCCGCGTTCCCGGCGCACCGCCCATAACATGCACAGATGCAGTGAACGGCGTGTCTGTAGTCACAACGGTACAGCCAGATTTTAGCGCGTCGTCCTGGGCGTTGCCAACACGCAGGCCTTTGATGTCTGTGATCAGGTTCTTTGGGCCGGGCTGCATGGGCGTTCCTATCAGATGTACGGTTTAAGTGCTGCGGTTTCTGGGTCGCCAGAGTTTGGTTCGCCCACTGGTTCAATCAACAGAACTTTGCATTCGTTTTCTGCACGGGGGCGATGGGTTACGCCTTTTGGTACGATGAATAATTCGCCTGCTTTGACGGTATGGCTTTGACCCTCAAGGTCCATTTCCAATTCGCCCTCCAGCACTAAGAAAAAATCGTCAGTGTCAGGGTGAACATGGAACGGAAACTCGCCTTGAAATTTAACAACCATCACGTCGTTTCCATTGTAATCGGCGACTATATGCGGATCCCAGTGGCTCGAGAACGGTGCAAGCTTTTCGGCCAAATTAATGGTTTCCATCGGCTATCCCTTCATGTGTTGCAGATCAGGCAGGACAGGTGCTGCCGCGATCAATTCCTGAGTGTAGGGGTGATTTGGGGCCGTGAAAACCTGTTCGGTCTCGCCTTGTTCAACAATCTCGCCGCGCTGCATCACAAGAACCCTATCGGTGATCGTGCGCACGACGCTAAGGTCGTGACTGATGAACAGATAGGTTAGGTTATACTTGGCGCTAAGGTCTGCAAGCAGATCCAATATTTGAGCGCGCACAGAGACATCCAACGCGCTAACCGCTTCGTCAAATACGATCAGGTCTGGTTGGATAATCAGGGCACGCGCAATCGCGATCCGTTGACGTTGGCCACCCGAAAACTGGTGGATATATTTGTTGGCATCAGATGGGTCCAAGCCCACGGCAGTCAGCGTTTGGTTGATCAATCTCTGACGTTCTTCATGGGATGGGGGTGTTTCCAGCAGATGGAATGGTTCAGTGATCAATCGCGCAACTTTGTGGCGGGGATTGAAGCTGCCAAATGGGTCTTGGAACACTACCTGCATCTTACGCCGAACCGCAAGATTGGGTTTGCGGCCTGTAAATACGGGTGCTCCGTCTAAGGTAATGTCACCGTCTTGCACGTCTTCGAGCCCCAAAATAGCCCTGGTTAGGGTCGATTTACCACATCCGCTTTCGCCGACCAAACCCAGACGTTCCCCGCGTTTGATGTCAAAACTAACTTTGTTCAGAGCACGGAAAACCCCCTTTGAGCCAAACACCGCTTTGCGTGGTGTCGTGTAATCACGCACCACGTTTTTGACGCGTAACAAGACATCGGAGGCTGGAAGATCAGGCAAGTTGACTTGATGTCCAGAAGCCGCAAACAGCATCTTGGTATAATCGTGCTGCATGTTCGTGAGCAGTGTTCTGGTTTTGCCCTGTTCTAACACTTCGCCTAGACGCATCACCACGATTTTGTCGGCCATATCAGACACCACGGCAAGGTCGTGGGTGATCATCAGTAGGCCCATATCAAAGTCGTGCGCGAGGTCTTTGAGCAAATCCAAAATCTGCGCTTGCGTGGTGACGTCCAGCGCCGTTGTCGGTTCATCCGCGATCAGCAGTTTGGGGCGCAAGGCGATGGCCATTGCGATGACAACGCGCTGGCGTTGGCCACCCGATAATTCGTGTGGATAGCGCGACAACGGGAATTGTTCTTGGGGCAGGCCGACACGGGTCAGCACATCTGCGGCGCGGGCCATGGCGTAAGATTTTCTCTCATGCTGCCGTGGATCAGGATGGTTTCGGCCACCTGTGCACCGATGGTTTGTACGGGGTTCAGCGCGGTCATTGGTTCTTGGAACACCATGCCGATCTTGTTGCCACGAATGTTGCATAGGTCTGCCTCTGACGTGGTCAGCAGGTTTTGGCCCTCAAGTGTAATCGTGCCTGTGGTTTGGGATCCTTTAGGTAGCAGTCCCATGGTCGCCAAAGCTGTCAGTGATTTCCCTGACCCGCTTTCGCCCGTGACCGCGACGATCTCGCCGGTGTTCACAGACAGGGACACGTCCCGCAGGATAGGCGTTCCGTTGATCGAAAGCGATAGGTTGGTGATGTCCAGCAAACTCATGTTCTGGCCACCCGTGTGCGCGGGTTTAGATAGTCGCGTAAACCGTCACCCATAAGGTTCAGGCCCATCACAGTGATGATGATCGCAAAGCCTGGGATCAGAGCCAAGTGTGGCGCGATACTGACCAGCGTTTGCGCGTCCGCCAACATGCGTCCCCAGCTGGGAGTCGGGGGTTGCGCGCCAAGGCCGACATAGCTAAGTGCGGCTTCGGCCAAGATGCCAAGGCTGAATTGAATGGTGGCTTGCACGATCAATAGGTTCAGCACGTTGGGTAGGATATGTTCCACAGAAATGCGGGCCGCGTTTTTGCCAGCGACACGCGCGGCTAGGATAAATTCACGCTCCCAGATTGGCATGGCAGCACCGCGTACTACGCGGGCGAAAACGGGGATGTTGAAGATACCAATGGCGATGATGGCGTTCACCGCACCTGCGCCAAAAATGGCGGTGATCAGGATGGCGATGACCAGTGAGGGGAAGGCGAATATAAGATCATTGGCCCGCATGATCAACTCGTCAATATACGACCCTTTGCGTGCAGCGGCCCATAGACCCAATGGAATGCCCAGCCCCATGCCTATACCAACAGCCACAAATGCCACGGCGATCGAGGTGCGCGCACCGACCATGATCATGCTGAAAATATCACGACCAAAGTGGTCAGTTCCAAACCAGTGGGTCAGGTTTGGGGTTTGAAGTTTCGCGGGGATGTTCATTGCGACGTGGTCGAATGGGGTCCAGATGAAGGACATCAAAGCCGCCAAAATCGCGATGGCTGAAAGGATCAGGCCAATGATAAGATTGCGGTTCATGTGCGTGCCCTTAATCGTGGGTCAACGGCGGCATAGGCCAGATCGACAGCGAAATTCACTACGATCACGGCAAAGACCAAAAGCATCACAACGGATTCAACCACGATCAAATCCCTCGCGCTGATTGCTTGGAACACAAGGCGTCCAAGGCCGGGCAGGTAGAACACTTGTTCAATGATGATCCCACCAGCAAGTAGGAATGAAAACTGTAAGCCTATGATGGTCAACACAGGGATCAGCGCATTACGCAACCCGTGTTTCCACAGGGTTTGCGTAGTGGTTAAACCCTTGGCGCGGGCTGTGCGCATGAAGTCCTCGTTCATCACATCCAGCAAGGCGGATCGCATGACGCGGGCCAGAATGGCGGCTTGGGGCAAGGCGAGTGAAATAGCGGGTAAAGTGAGCGACCACATGACTGCGCCCAGCCCTTTGTCCCAACCGGCAAAGCCACCGCCTGCGAACCAGCGCAGTTTGATGGCAAAGATTAGAACCAACATCATGGCGAACCAAAAGTTTGGGATGGCGACGCCAAGCTGGGTGGCGCTCATAACGGCAACGTCGCCCGTTTGGCCGCGACGAGCGGCTGCGTAGATGCCAGCGGGCAGGGCGATAAGGGTGGATAAGGCTAGTGCAAACAGGGCAAGGGGCAGGGAAACCCAAAGGCGATCCGCAACCATTTGTGAGACAGGCGTGCGATAGGTATAAGACATGCCAAAGTCGCCGGTTAGCATGCCTTGGGTCCATGCGAGATAGCGTTCTAATTTTGGTATATCTAGGCCCAGTTCAGCGCGCAAAGCGGCAACCGTATCAGGCTGTGCGTTGATCCCCAGCATAAAGGATGCGGGATCACCTGGTGCGATTTCGATCACGAAAAAGATCAGTAAAGAGGCCACAGCCAAACTGATGCACAGGGAAAGAAAACGCTTAAGGGTGTAACGGATCATGGACAGGGAAACTTATTGGGGCAGGGGCCGCAGATTGGCCCATCGGTTCGGGCCTGAAAGCCCGAACCGTTCTTGTGGAGTTAAAGGCGACGATCAGTCAGCCCAGCTAACAGCCGTTAGGTCGGTTGCTTGGGTTGGTGCGTTGGTCCAAAGACCTTGAACGCCAGCCTTTGCCACTGACAATTGCGCCAGCTGGAACAAGTAACCGTTCACAAAGTCGC
>Ga0206129_10002028_pt1 | contig 26078 bp, 28 predicted proteins | sample Helgoland_Spring_8_FD_148616 | JGI IMG/M metagenome (GOLD analysis project Ga0206129, IMG submission 148616) | Pelagic subsurface seawater microbial communities from Kabeltonne, Helgoland, North Sea - Helgoland_Spring_Bloom_20160502_2 | ecosystem: Environmental > Aquatic > Marine > Epipelagic ...
CTGTTATCTGTATTAGTTGTATTATTTCCAGCCTTTTTCATTAGTATTTCTATCTGTTTTTTCAAAAAATCCATTTCCGCATCTTTTACTGCTAATCTTTCTTCTATAATTAGGTCTTTTTCTTCTAAAAGTAGGTCTTTAAGAGCTAATTTTTCCTCTAATTCGGCTATTTTACTAGATTCTTTGATAACTTCTTCTTCTTTCTTTTTACATCCATATCTATAGATATGCTGGTTTAAGTTCTTACTATTTTTAAACTCTTTTTTACAACCTTTACAAATGTATTGAGGCTTCTTTTCTTTAACGACCGTTTCAACGACAGGAACGACCGTTTTAACGACAGTAACGACCGTTTCAACGACAGGAACGCATATTTTAATACTTTTATCATCGAGCTCATGTTTCAAGGTCTCAATATCAATGTCTTCTAATACTGGCTTACACTGTATCTTTCTATTTAAATGTCTTCTTAAACCATTTTTTTGATCACATATAAAGCCACATCTTTTACACTTATAAAACATTATATACTATATTTACATAATATTTTTAAATAATTACTTAAATACTTAAAAATTTGCTTATACTTTAAGTATTTAGAGTTCACTTAAGTAATTTGAAACCCCAGAGAGAGAAATTTAAATTTGGAAAATTTGAAAACGAAAACGAAAATGAAGGTGAACTTTTTTTGGTTTTTTTGAACCTCCAAAACTCAGTCTGAAGACTTTTTCCGAGACCATAATTATTAAATTTAAATAAAATATATTTTATTTTAGGAAGTTATAAACGATATAACTAAGGTTGAAACACATTTTTCTTAATTAGTACTCTTTTATCAAGTGTTCTAAATGTAGTTCTTTATTTTAAGCTATTTTATTTTAGTATGTAAAATTAGATTTTAAATAATTTATGATAAATTTATATAAACGTATTTTCACTCCATAATAACGTTATATTTGATCTTTTTATAATATTCCGGCGCCTCTGGCGTAAGCCGGAGCCTCCAGTACGGGATATGGGTCAGACAGGCGATCCAGTACGGGATATGGGTCAGACCGGCGATCCAGCACGGGATATAGTTCCGCTACGAATGCACCAAGTAAAAGTTGGTTTGGTGACAGCGGCTCAGAAAAATCCTTTAGCTCCATGCCTTCCACCCCCGGGTCTACCCCAAAACTGAGTGCAGAGGATAGAACACGGCAGAAAGCGGCGAAGGAAAAGGACGATGCGGCAGCTAAGAAGAGGGCTGAGGAGGCAGCTAAGAAGAAGGCTGCGGAGGAGTCCAAGAAGAATGAGACCCCCAAGAAAATCTATCCCTATGGTAACCCGAACTGGCACCAACAAGGGAGAGGGCGCTACATGTGAGCGAACTAAGGGCACATCCTAAACGCGCATTGTTTGGTATTTAAATAGCTAGTTCAATGACCCGTTCCAGTTGCTAGCCTAGTTTTCTTCCTCAGGTAAGTCCATTCAGAATTTTCTTTCAAAAATAAATACTTTATTTGTTTATTTTAAATAAAAATTGATTGTTTAAAATAAACAAATAAAGATATAAATACTTATACATAAACAATGGAAGTACAGCCAAAACCGGACACTATAGAAAAGGATATTTATCAACCAAACGAACTTAAATATTCTGAATTATCAATAAATTTAACAACAAAACTTGGAAAAAATGAAAAGAAAAATAATGGTATTTTCTTTACACCGCCTCAAACTATTTATAAAAATATTAAATTATTAGAACCATATATAAAATATATTAAAACTGTTTTAGAACCATCTTGTGGTTCATGTGAATATATATTAAGATTAAATAATATAAATCCGAATATTAATATTACTGGTATTGAACTAAATAAAACTATATTCGAATCAATAAAACAATATAATTCAAATAATATTACATTACTTAATGAAAACTATTTAACTCATAAGTTTAATACTAAATTTGATTTAATTATAGGAAATCCACCTTATTATGTTATGGCAAAAACAGATGTTGATAAATCATATTATAATTATTTTGATGGACGACCAAATATATTTATAATATTCATTATAAAATCACTAGAATTATTAAATGACAAAGGCATTTTAAGTTTTGTCTTACCAAAAAACTTTCTAAATTGTTTATACTATGATAAAACCAGAAAACACATATTTAAAAACTATAATATTTTGGATATTATCGAATATGATGATAATTATATTGAAACAAAACAAGATACTATAATACTTATATTACAAAATCAAAAACCTACAAATAATAATATACCCTATACCATCACAATTTCGGAATATACTATCTTCGGAACACAAGATAATATTAACCTTATGAAAAAATTATATAATAATTCTAAAACACTATTTGATTTAAATTTTAATGTTAATGTAGGCAATATCGTTTGGAATCAATGTAAAAATGATTTAACAGATGATAATACTAAAACACGTTTAATATATAGTTCTGATATTACAAATAATAAAGTATCTATTAAAAATTATTCAAATAAAGAAAAAAAAAATTATATAAATAAAAAAGGTGGAAATACACCACTATTAGTTATTAACAGAGGTTATGGTGTAGGATCTTATAAATTTAACTATTGTATCATTAATGAGAATGATAATATAAATTATTTGGTTGAAAATCATTTAATTTGTATAAAGTATATTGAATCATTATCAAAAGAAGAATTAATAAATAAATATAAACAAATTATTAATTCTTTTAAAAATAAAAAAACTACTGAATTTATTAATATATATTTTGGGAATAATGCGATGAATACTACTGAATTATGTAAAATACTTCCTATTTATGATATTTGAAAACTTGGAAAAGCAATACCATTACCATTTTTCCATCTTAATAAAATTTTTAACTTTTTATCAGATTTAGTTTTTGCGATATACCTAAATTTTCTAGGTTCTTTTGTAATTGTTGTTATTATATAATCATCTAAATTTACTGTTTCCAAATGGAATTTTCCATTTTTATATAACATATAAATTTTATTTTTTTGTGTATCTAATAAATATGTTGTTAGTTTTTCTTTATTAACATCATATTTTGAAATAAAATTCATTATACTATCGCGTGATGCTTTTTTAGCGCTTTCATAAAATTTTTTATCATTTTCTTTACCAGAAAATTTACTACTCTTTTCACATCCTCCATAATATTTATTTAGATGTTCTTTTAAACATGAAGGGTTTGGTGAATTTATAGTTTTCAAATATTCTTCTTTTGTAGGTAAAGACAAACCATATTCATCTACTAAACCAGTAAAATGATTATCATAATAATATTCTTCATACGAACTATCTAGATATTGTGATGGTTTCATAGGTGATACAAATTGAGGGGTATCATTTACACACGACGCATTATGTTTATATTCTACCTTAAATGTTTCACTATTATTTATTTGTATTTCAAAGTCAAAATGATGACGCCTCCCCGCTTTAACTATACACTTAATATTATTACCCGATATGATACCCCTTATTTTACATAAATCTTTGATAAATGACTTTATTTCATGTTTAAAATTATTCCACTCTTGTGAACTTTTGTAATATTCTTCTTGAATTTTATCATTTATTATACTCGCTATAATATCTTCTCTTTTTTTATTATAACTATCATTTTTTGATCTATTTTTATAGGAAAAAACATTAATATCATCTATTTTTATTTTATCATCTAAGTTTTCTTTAGATACATCTGACATTCAGTAACTTATAAAAATTACTTATAATTAAATATAAAATCAAATTTTTTTATCTAATTATGAGATTCTTCTGAAAATTATTTATAATAATATGTTATATGAATTACATAAAAATTAAAAATCCTAATACTGGTAGATTTGTAAATACTAATTCAAAATTAGGAAAAAATATATTAAAAAAATATCTTCTTATGTTGGGTGGAAGTAACCAAGAATCTAACACAATAAATCATAATGAATTCAATTTTGATGGTTTAAGTGAAACAGATAAAGAAATTTGGCTTGAAAATTGTACTAATTATTCTAATCTCAAAGATATTAATTGGGAAGAAGAAATAGGAATGCCTTTATCGGAATTACAAGAAAACCAAACAGTTTTAGATTATTTACAAGAAGATATGCCTCATATAGTATGTAGTAAAGAATTATGTGGTATTGGAAAAATCCCTGTAAAAATTATTAAAAATGTGTGGAGAGAGTATGTTTTATCATTAGACAAAGATAAATTACTAAATATGACCAAAATTATTGAATATGAACCTGATAAAATTAATGTAATCATAAATGATATCATAGGTTATTACAAAAATATTTATATAAAATAACACTGATGCGTGGCTCTTATAGATATATACATATTAATAAAATATCGCCGGAGTGCTACCCACCACATACCCCACAATAACCATCCGGATTGAGTGACACCAATACCGACTTATATGACGCGATGCATACCTCACTTTCTTTTTCCATGTTAGGTCTTCTTTTAACTATACCTTTATATAGTTAAAGCAATGTGTATTAAATAGATCAAGTTATATAGCGTTTACCTACTCTAAACCCTTAGTAAAAATAATCGCCGGACTGCATTACACGACGCCCAGGGATTACCGTAACCCGTTCGATCACCCGTACTATTGCTCTGTCTCATTTAAACCCTCTGAGTTTACTTTTTTCTAAGGTTGAAATAATGTGTTTAACCTTGGAAAAAAAAGATATAATTATATTAAATCTATGTTTTATAAAATAAAAAATTAAAGATAAAATGATACACTTAAACGCGGATTTTATAAACGGTCTAAATCTATATATTTATATGTAATATTGTTAGCTTCTAAACTTTTATATATATAATAACTGAATGTAGAACCATTGTTTCCATGTAAATTAAAATTACCAATAAATACATTATTACATTGTTGTGAAGTAATGAAGTCCACTATTCCATTTAATTCTCTATATTCAAAGTGTTTTTTTATAGTTGTAAAGTATTTATATTGGTTTTCATTTAAGAAATTAATAACTTCATTATCAAATGATGATGACAGTAAAATAGTTGTATCATTTTTATCTATATATTCTTCTATGAGTTTAATATATTTTTTTTCAAGCGTCATTTTAAAAAAATCTTTTGACATTCCATTCATTCTAGACCAATGATTTATCCCATCATCTTCTATTCTTAAATGGACCAGATTTACTTTTTTTGTTAAATTTATATCAGATAATAGTCTTTGGGATATATCTAAAAATTTTTTATTAAATGTAATATTAAGTAATATATCAATGAATGTATTATATTTTTCTGATGGCCAAGCCATATCTACCAGAATATAATTATCATTTGTGTAATCAATATTTTCGGTTAAATATTGATTTAGTTCCATATATTTGTCTATTATCATATTATTATTTAGTTTATATTTGATCCAAATATGTTTTCTTACATTAGGACAGGGGTCACCTTGAATATCATTGATATTTGTATGTTTATCTATAAACAATTTTTTATTAGAATAATATTTTTCTTTAACAGTGTCTGTTATATTTAAATTATTATCTTCTGTTCCGTAAGTTACATTAAACAATTCAAAATCAAAATTATATTTATCTACTAATATTAAATTATATTTTTCTTTAAAATATATATTCATTTTTTCTAGATCTAATACACTTGAAATATTTACATAATAATCTTTATTATAATCACATAAAAATTTATCAATAACAACAACGTTACATTTATTTTTAATTGCTTTATCTATACCGTTTCCTAAAGCAAAAAGTTGATTAGTTAATCCCATGCCTTTTACTGTAAATGATATAAAATACATGATATATAATATATATTTTTAAAATATAATTTCTTTACGAACTCTTGTACTAAATATAAAAAAACGTTTAAACTAAGATTTATATAACTATAGATATATACATATAACTATAGATATATACATATAACTATAGATATATACATATTAATAAAATATCGCCGGAGTGCTACCCACCACATAACAAGGGGAGGGCTTACCGTAACCCGTTCGATAGCCGTTCGATCGCCGTTCGATCACCGTTCGATCACCGTTCGATCACCGTTCGATCGCCCTGTCTCATTAACCCTCAGTCAGCTGCGCTCTTTTTTTCTAAGGTCAGAGATACATTACTTAACCTTAGGAAAATTGTTAAATATACCCAGCAAATTCGGTTCACTAGGCTCATGTAGTTTTTGAGCTATTATTACTGCAATTTCATGTATAAACATTTTATGAATTAGTTTATGTATGTACACGCAATTCTTCTTCTTACAAACCGTGTACAACGAGTGTTCCTCAAAAATATATTCACAATCCTGGCATATCAACATCCAACAAATCGTACAACAACCACACGTACTGAAATTTTGTTCTGCCTCACATACCCCACAATACCCATCAGGATTGAGTGACACCAATACCGACTTATACGAATGGGTGGAGACCCATACCTCACTTTCTCTTTCCATGTTAGATCTTCTCTCAATGATACCTTTATATAGTTAAAGCAATGTATATAATCTTTAAGCGAAGCAAAAAAAAAAAAATTTCTATTTCTGTTGAGAATGATATTCTCTAAAATTCAGTAATTTTTCTCTTACATCTGTCTCATAACGTTTATCTAATTCTTTATTACCCTTATCGTATATATTCATAAAATTTTGAAACTTTCTTTTTCCTTTTTCATCCAAAGTGTTTGCGTCTTTTTGTATTTCATAATTAGCATCTAACATATTATAACTTTTTTCAACCATTTCGTTTATTACCTCCTTCTTTTCTCTTTTAACCCACATTTTTTTTTCAGCGTTATATATTAATGCTTTAGAAGTCTTGTCATCTTGTATTTTAGCATTCCAATTCTGAGGTTTTTCAGGATTAAAATGAATGTCTTCTACTAATGTTGTTATCGCTGAAAATGGTATATTGAATAATTCTCTAAAATATCTATCTGTTAGGTAACTTAAATCCTCCTTTCCAAAACCATTTATATGAATATTTATTTGCTTATTGTCATTAATACTATTATCATTTATACTGTTATCTGTATTAGTTGTATTATTTCCAGCCTTTTTCATTAGTATTTCTATCTGTTTTTTCAAAAAATCCATTTCCGCATCTTTTACTGCTAATCTTTCTTCTATAATTAGGTCTTTTTCTTCTATAATTATGTCTTTTTCTTCTAAAAGTAGGTCTTTAAGAGCTAATTTTTCCTCTAATTCGGCTATTTTACTAGATTCTTTGATAACTTCTTCTTCTTTCTTTTTACAGGTTTTCATATGTCTGCACATATGAGAGTTAGTAGAATATGATTTACTGCAATAATTACATTTATATACCTTAATATTAGAATCTGATAGGGTATTTTTGGGTTCAAACGGGCTAATTTTGGGTTCAAACGGGCTAATTTTGGGTTCAAACTGGTTCATTTTTATACTTTTAACGACTAGTTCCTGTATCAAGGTGTCAATATCAATATCTTCTAAAATTGGTTTACATGGATTCTTCCTATTTTCGAAATGTCTCTTTAGATGAGTTTTTATATGACTACTAAAGCCACAACGTTTGCATTTATGAATCATTATTATTATATAAATAGATATTATTCTTAAATATTTTTAAATTGTATAATTATTTTTAAATTGTATAATAATTATACATTTAGTATATACATTTATACAAACATATACATTTTAAAAACCCCAGAGAGAGAAATTTAATTTTGGAAAATTTGAAAACGAAAACGATAATGAAGGTGAACTTTTTTTGGGTTTTTTGAACCTCCAAAACTCAGTCTCAACTAATTTTTCCGAGACCATATTATTTAAATTTAAATAAAATATATTTTATTTTAGGAAGTTATAAACCATCTAATATAAACATATTAATAAAAATCGCCGGAGTGCGTAGCACGACATGACAAGGGGAGGGCTTATAGTCTGGTTATAAAATTTGATCCTTTTCTAACCTACCTATATTTGAGTAAGATGAACTCTAAAATGAACATTTTCTCGGCAAGCGAAACTTCAATCCCCATTACCACGGAAGTTGTTAGATGGAACATGAGACAAATGCTTGATATACTTGCTAAGGTACAGAAGACGGAAGAAGTAGAGAATCTTGTCATGGATTTCATGGACAAGATTGTAGAAATGGTGCCCAATGTGGTCGACGCTCCCAACCCAGAACCTCCTAATCCTGAACATTCTAACCCTGAACATTCTACCCCTGAACCTTCTGGGGTAGCGAAGAATGTGGATGCAAAGCATACCTATATAGTAGATTTCATGGAACCTGGATCCTCTACAGTAGATATGGAATTTACTAGGAAGCGACTCGAAAACATACCGCCAACTACAACACATCTTATCTTAAATAGTGCTAGTGTTACTATTATGGATTACCTTGTCGAACAGGGGTTTGCTGACACAGCCACCAAGAATTTAGAGGTTCTAGAACTTGTACACGGAGATAATTATATGATACAATGGTATTCCGAGGATATGGAACTACTAGTAAAGTTTTGTGACGCTTTGAACATCAATTTAAGTAATGGTAAGGCTATATATCCCAGGGGAGACAATCCACTAAAGACAGGGTTTCCAAATGATGGTTTTGGTCGTTATGTGATATGGAGTATTAACATTTTAGATATTGACTCAACCAAAGACAAGATTGGTAGTGTCGAGTTCCCAAATCATGTATGTAACACTAATTGGAAGAACGTATATCAATGGCAAGAATTTGTTAAACAACATTTTAATAAGGCGAAGCAATGCCATGGGAATGACGCCGTCTGCGAAGAGCTAACATTCTGGATGGCAAATTATACACAACAAGAATGGGGGGAAGGAAACTATGTTATTGTTCAAGACTGCTAAATTATATAAAGAAACTGTGATATCTATATATTATGTATCGTTTTATACCTATATTTATAGCAGCATTACTTAATGTTATAGATTTTTATACTACTATTTATATTTTTTCTATTAATGATAATGACCCTTTCATTATAAATCCATTATGTAGATATTATTCTACGTTAAGATATGGTATATATCATCATCAATATTTAATAGAATTTAAACTAATAATTTTTACACTTTCAATGTTATATTCATATTATTCTGATTACTATAACTTTAGACTATTAATTTATAATGGTACAATGGTATATATGATTCTTTATAATTTACTATACCATAAAATACTAATGTAGTAAAAAAATAAATTATTATATAATAACTATTTATAAGTTGCAATCGCTACTGATCATGTGTGGTTTATTATAATAACTAATAAACAACCTCCCAGTGCTTATGAGAAAACTTTGTATTTTTACGGGACTTTAGTTATTATTATTATAACTAATACCAAGGGTTAAGAATTGTGATGTATCCGAGGTGCCAATCTGCCTTGTAATCGTCTGTGATCGCGTCCTTGTGTACCGAAAATTCTTGTATATTTAGGATTAATATTAATATAATATTTATTTTTATTAATGTCATTATTAATATGTGATATATCTCCCCCTAAATATAGTATGTCGCATTCAAAATCAATATTTACAGATTTAATCCATTCATTAAAATTATCATCGATAATAATGTCATCTTCTAAAATTAATACATTTTCTAAATTGTTATCGTAAGCGGTTTTAACAGCTAAGTAATGAGCTAACATACAACCTACTCTTGTCATAACATAATATTCTTGTTTTTCTCGGTCCTTCGGTCCTTTAGTTATTATAATAACTAATATGTAATTTAATTCTGAATAGGTTCGGGGATACTGGTCCACCATGGGTCGAGGATCTTGAGGTGGCATTTGAAGAAGTCGTACTTGTAATCGCCGTTGCCGCCGCCACCGCCTGCGTACAAGTACTCGTACAATGTCGTAGCGTTCTTATATGCTTCGTAACGGTGCCAGCTCTTCGTGCCCTTGTTCTTCGGATTCGGTGCTACTTCTACACGGGTGTTCTTAAGCACCTGCTCGTCGCTTGGAGGGATCGGGATGAAGACGGTCGGATTCTTATAGAAGCACTTCGGCGGTGCCTGCTCTGTGTATTTATAGAACTCCTTCTTCGAGGATACCTTTGTGATACGTGTCTTCGAGAAGCCAGCTTCAATCTGAGCGATGTATGCGGAAGGATCCTTTGTACCGTCGTCGGACTTGTCGATTGCTGGTCCACGATGATTGTTCTTTTCGTAGGCAACAGCAGGAAGCTTATAACACTGCTGGGAGCAGACAGCAGTGATGGTATCGGATACACCCTCGTCTAGCTTGCCGTCAACTATGAAGGTATTCGTGCCGCGCTTTACCTTATCAGAGGAAATCTCTTTGAGTTTAAATTCACCCAACTTAGTTCGAACTATAGATTGTAAAAACTTTGCAGCCTTGATCTGGGTCTGTGCATCTGTGAACTTATCTAGCTCATCCAAACAATGCAACTGCCATTGTAAGTTAGACAAACCAGTTTTGTTTGGCGATAAAGTGTTCATTTGTGAATTCATCTTGCCCCAAATCCCAAAGGGTCCTGGCGGGATCGAATTTTAATATCATTGTCTATACAATAGTAAACAAAAAAAATAAACTACTATTCCATACTATACTATTGGATGACCAATGCATCTAAAATGACTAGGATGAGTCTTATTATAATAACTAATAAACAACCTCCCAGTGCTTTGGGAAGTCGTGGGTGTCAAGGTCTGATTTGAGTGCGCCTAGTTCGTAGTACTCGCGGAGGTTTGTTGCGTTGCGACAATTCTTGAAGCGAATCCAAGACATAGTCTGCTTGCCGCCACGCATCTTGATAAGCTTGGGGTTGTCGTAGAAGGATGGATCTTTGAGTCGGATCTTGAGGTCAGGATTAGCCCAGGTGGGAGGCTTCTTCGGCTTGGGGCGATACATCGGTGCGACGTATGGCTTCGGTGCCTGCTTGGGTCGTGGAGTTTCGCACATCTCACAAGTCGTTTTAGACACAAAGTCTCCTTCATGAATGTATGTACATTTACTACAAGCCCAAGACACGCTCACTGGTAGCGCAATTGGTAGTGCTATTGGTGTAGGTGATAGGGTTTCTGTAGTAGTGATGATTGTAGTCGTTGTAATGGTATTAGGACTCGTACTAGTGCTTGTACTGGTAGTGGTTGTTTTTGTTATTGTATTGGTAGGCTTACAAAGATCAGAGGAAGTTTCCGACTGAGTTGGCACGATAGCAGCCATTTCAGCAGGAGCAGCATACTTCCGAGACTTGCGACTCTGGAGTCCAGTTTCTGGTCGCTTACAAGAACCATTCTCTAGAGCATCCTTAACGATGGCCTTCATATGGTCAGAACTCCATTCGATGCGAAGCAAACCAAGCTGGTCCTTATAAGGAAGGATCCCCTCAACACCATCCTGCCACTGGTTTATACGACCCATGTAGAGTCCTAGGCGCTTGTTGCCATTGTCGGTAGTGGTACACGGTATTGCACACTCAGCCTCTTGCTTAGCATGCTTGGTACAAAGACCAGTAACTCCAGCAGAAAAGGAGCACTTATTGTTACCACTACCATCACCCCAGACACGTGCTTGACACTGTGTTACAGAGGTATTGTTAGGGAGAGAAGTTTGATTGAAAGAATTCATTTGTGAGTTCATCTTACTCCAAATCCGAGATGGTCCGGCCCAGATCGAATTTTTTTTACCCCTTATCCATAACCTTCTTATAGATAACCACCTTATAGATAACCTCCTTATAGATAAGAAGGTTGTGGATAAGGAGATTATAGATAAAGTGGTTATCTATGTTGTAGATAAAGTGGTTATTTATAAGGTGGTTATGGTTAAGGAGTTTATAGATAATAAGCATGGGTATCTATAAGGTGGTTAACTATAAGAAGGTTATGGATAAGGGGGTAAAAAAAATTCGATCTGGGCCGGACCCTCTCGGATTTGGAGTAAGATCAATTCTGAAATGAATACTTACCTGCCAACCACCTCCGCCACCGCTTCTTTCCTTCAGTTCCTTAAAGAAGCGCTGAGTGTCTCGGAGTCAGCTGATGCGCCTGTCACTCCAGATGTTGTACCGAACGATACAACATCCATAGATTCGACTAGCTCAACTGGTAGTGGAGAGCTTCGTTTTACCAAAGGTGATCTCTATTTTCATGGAATAGATTTGGAAAGCGATGCTGCTACTATTTCAACGTGGGGAAAAGGTCATCAGCGTGAATGTAAGTCTGGAAGTTTTTGGGGTTATCATGATGGTGTTAATAAGAAGAATTATGGTGTATGGTGCCCCGGCGATTGGGATTTTGATGCTACAGTTACTAATAGTTCTGATTTCTGCTCTAACTGTGAAGTTATCAAAAACTGCAAGACTCGTCCTACTCATTTTCGATGCCTTGGTCACCCAATAGTATAATATTACTGCAAGACTCGAAATATTAGAGTAATAGTACCTAGTAATAGTAGTAGTTTTTAAGGATGGACCGGCCATGGCAGTCCAATATATGATTACCATTTTTTATCTCTACAATAAAATATTTTATTTTTTTTTCTCTACGATAAAATATTATTTTCTTGTAATATTACAATTACTTTTAAAAAAATGTATTCTAAAATAGTAAATCCATATAATTTAAAAAAAATAAATATAAAATCTATATTAGGTCGAAAAATACTACAAAATTATTTATTGAAAAGTAAAATAGGAGGTAATGGTAATACTAATAGAAAAAAAGTAGCGATCCACACAGTTTTTATTGTAAGAGAAAATATCTTGTTTCTAGAAGAATGGCTTATGTATCATTGTTCGATAGGTTTTGATACATTTTATTTATATGATAATTCTAAAGTTGAAATAAATTTAAATCCTTGGGATGTTCGTTTTAGTCCTAAATATATAGCACAAAAAACTAATAAATATGGTATAAATTATAGTGATATTGTAAATTTAACAGATGAAGAAGTATATAAAAGATTAACTGAAATTATTAATAGAATAGAAACAAAAGTACCTAACGTAGATATAAAATTAATTGAATGGAGTCCGATTGATCCAAAAACTCAAAAAATAGAATACAAACAAACAGAAGCGCATAATGAATGTTTAAAAAAACTAAAACAAGATAAAATAGATTGGTGTGCTTCAATTGATATTGATGAATTTATAAAAATTAGAGATTTTGATAATATTAAGGATTATATTAATTCATTAGATAAAAATATTGCTTGTTGTCAATTAGGTATGATACAATTTGAAAATAGATGGTTTAATTTAGATAAAAAAGTATTAGATATTACTAATAAACCTAAAAAACCTGTATCTAGAAATACAGCTAATAAAAACATTTTTAGAGTTAATGATACTAGAAAATTAACAGTACATAGATGGCTTGGTAACAATAGAAATGTTATAAGAATTACCCCTCCTATAAAAGAAATATGTTTTTATCATTATAATAGTAAAACCCAATGTTAATCAAAGCTATTAAATAAGAAATCTACGAATCTATGTAATTCTTTAAGTATATTTAATATTAATATTTTAAATAAACAATATTAAGTATAAAATTTGATTATAAATTAGAGTTTAATTAACATATTATAAGAAATATAATGTCAAAATTAATGCCTAATATTAAATTAGATAAACCTAAAGGTCCGCCGATTGCGTCAACATTAGAAATTAATTACACTGGTGTTAATGCGGATCAAGTATTAAAAATAGTCGATTATCTATCAGATAAAGAGGCTCTTAAAGAAGAAAATCGTATTCTAAGATTAACAATCGCAAATCTATTACAGAGAATAAATATTCCAATTGATGCTCTAATACATGATCTGAACGGTGATAAAGCAGAAAATCAACATTTACCAGATTATATTGGAAATCATAGACCAACCGGTATATGTCCTTGTATTTTAGATTTTGTAAGTCTAATTGATGATCCATTTCAACCACATTTTGAACAATTTTTAATTTGTCAAAAAACAAATACTTCAAAATATCATGTTATCCGAACTACGGAAAATTTAAATCAAACACTTCTTACGAGAATGTTTACTGATTATTGGATTGGAAATCCTGAAAAACCTAAATCTAAATCAAAAAAACTTGTTCCAATTCAAATTCCTATTATAGGTGATACTATTGATCAAACGATACTTGATGTAGTAAAAAAAGTAAATGATAAAGAAGAAAATATGTGTATTGCTGTCTCTAATTCTCTTAATAAAAAGAAAGAACGATGTATTAATGCTTGGACAGCAACTGATATTGCATTTAACAAAACTATTGAAGAACTTGAAAATACTCCAGATAAAACAAAAGATAATCCTGCTATGACTAATATGATGTTCGGATTTGTAAAACATTGTCTAGTTTATCCTCCCCATGTAAATAAATATAAACCTACTGCTGATCCAGAACCCTATGTACCTTCCCAATTTGAAAATGAATCAAATTCATCTGTTTAGCTTATTAAAACTAATTAATTCTTCCTTCAAAAAAAAAAAAAATATTATAAAGGATATAATATATAGTAAAAAAATATGGGAAATATATTATCAAAAAAATTAAAAAAAAATATAATTTTTAATTTCGAAAACAATTTATTATTATCTTGTAATGAAACTTCTTATATAACGGAGGATGAAAGTCCAGAAAAGTCGTCTGAAAAAAATACATTAAAACAGATAAATACAACACCTACTCCACCATCATATACACTAAAACGACCCGAAAATATAGATTTTGATTATAAATATTTTGATATAGAAGAAGGTGAAGATTTTTTTTTTAATAAAAAAAGAGAGGGAATTATAGCTAATAAACGAAAAGAAAAAACAAGTTAAGGCCATATATTAGACAATCTCCTTACTAGATAGAGTATTTATATTATCACCCATTGAAGTTAACGAATAATTTAAATCTCTTGAAGACGAACTCGACATACAAGGTGATGGTGTACTAATAGGTTCAGTAGAAGAACTATTATTAGATATCTTCTCTCTTGGTGTATTGGGTGGTCCAGATATATCGGGAAGCTTTAAACACGACCATTCAAAATCTCTTAACACTTCTCCCTCTCCAATACTTATTAACCATTTATCAAAATTAGGATAATCATATATTGTACATCTTTTATGTAGTAATATTTGAGTTTTATATTTATGATAGTTCTCTTTAAACCATTCTATATCATTAGTTATATCCGCACGTTCAAAATCAATAATGTTAAACATTTTTTTTTTTATTATAATAAAGATCAAAAAATAATAATCAAATTTATATTTTTTTACCTTTATTGTTAATTTTTTTTTTTCATCTTTAGATATTCATCTTTAAATATTTTCATCGTTAGATCATCTTCAACTAAATTCAGGAACATGTACTAGAGTATTCAATCCATTTATATTGACAAATGCTGGTCCATCTGTACCACCATATTCAGGAGACATTATAACATTAAATCTCTTAATCAAAATACAATATGATTCAAAATGATTACTATTAATACCTGGAATATTAACAAGCTTATTTGCATCATTAGCATAAAATCTAATTTGAAAATGTGGTGAAGGTATACTAAAATTAGCTTCTCCAACAGTAGCATTACGCCCTCCTCTCAACCACGTTTGACAATAACGTAGTATCTCAAATCCATACTTACTTGGTCCACCATTTTCGTGAATTAGTTTCATCATTTCAACTACATTATCATAATGTTCTCTATAATCCTTATCCAACTTTTCTCCATCAGGATCAGTATTCTTAATCGCATAATCAGCTTTTTGGTGATTAACCAACATATCTACAAACAACGCAAAAATATCATTTTTGTGCTTTTCTGTCATATTAATAACATCTGTCAATAGCTCTTTTGTACTATCAATATCACCATGGAACAAATTCATTACATTCTTACCATATTTACCCTGACAATCAGTCAAAACACAGTTCGGTCCATTTGAAGTAGATCCCAAGGTCATTGTAGTATTACCTATTACAACAATAGATTCTCTATCACCTACATAAGGGGCATTTTCTGCAATTTTCCCGGAACCAAGCTTACAAAGAATAGTATCGTCCGGATTAGCTGATTTGGGAAAACATGCTGGAATTTTAGTAAGAAGAGCCATAGATGCCTCTTCTGTATTACCATTTGCCATCGCAAAACGACTTTCTTCCGCTACCTTGGATTGAGCAATCAAATCATGTACTTGATTTTGGGTAGGAGTAAAAGAAACATTGTCGATATTTTCTCTATCAGCACCAATCGCACACTGTGCGGCATTGAACAAAATCTGGTTTTCCATCATTCTTACTATCACTTTTATCAATAATTTCAAATCATCAAATTTATTATCTACGAGCCCGGCGCGCTACTACGTCATGCCATACCATACCACATCATTCAGAAATAGTTATCCGAAAAAAAAATTGATAACATCGATTTGACTATCGACAAATGATAGATTGTCAAATCAATGTTACTTTGGATCATCGGTGCTCCCACCTTCAAAATTATTGAAGACATCAAAAATAGATTGTCTCTAAACCCCAAAATAGTAATATGTGGAGATTTGAATGAATATAGTAAAGTAGATGGTTGGCTGGGTACCTCGCCACCAGACCGGCTGGATGTTTATACACTACCTACCAATTTTAGAAATCATACTAATAAATTTGGAGATAAATATGTAAAATTGGGCAAAACTACTATCAAAGATAATCAAACTTTTAAAGAGGCTCAGGAAGAAACCGCTTTAGCATTGGCAGAATTATTTAATATATGTAAAATGAACAATATCCCTACTTATTTTGCCAACATCGCAAGAAAAAATCGTTCAACATATTTAGTACAAGATATTGAAGGGAAATATGGAGAAAAAAATAGAATAATTGCCACTGATTCTAAATATAATGGAGAGATTATTAAAGGCGCCAGGAAGGACATATCACAATTAGTACTAGAAAATTTAATGAATTATAAAATTGATGATAATAGTCCTACCGCAATATTATATAGAGAATGGTTAGAAACACAAATGCTAATTTCATCTGCTTATTCCGCAACATATTTAGCTGATGTTTTAACAGTAGGATGTATGATGACAAATAATGATTGTTGGATTCCATACGATTTGGTAGAACCTTCACATGTACATTATGATGGAACATATCCTAAAAAAGGTATTTTAACAGACAATTTAACTTCTATACCTTATACAAGAGCTAAATTTGTATGTTCTCCGAACCAGCGAGGTAATTTCTTTAAATTCGATCAATCTAAGGTTGATCTAGTAAATGAAAATTTAGTTAAATCTCTTACATGTCAACACCCTCTCAAAATATTCACTAAATCCATTATATACCATGACAGTTGGCTTAATGATGTCGATGATATGCCCGCTATTGAATTAATCAAGAAATTGTCTATTGATACACCTATTGAAATTATTAACTATGAATTAATATAGCTTTTTGTAAACCATAAACTACATAAATTAAAAAAAAAATATATTATTTTTTTAGAGAGTTATCTTATAAAAGAAAAAAAATGTTTATTGAATCCGGTTTTTTTGGTATTATGGTACTACTTATTGGTTGGTTTATTTATGCGAATTTTAAATATCGTCCTGAAAAAGATGTTTTCTCAGATCATTATGGAAAGAAATGCTAAACCCTAGAACCATTGACCTCCATACCGAGTTGGAGAAAATACATACTCCCTATCTTGATACTTTACACCATTTCGAAGATACATCTTTTCCGCATGCTTACTAAGCTCCTTGGTCATTTGTCTATCATTACACAAATAACCCTTCTTTTGATAACCCTGATTCGTTTGACGCTTTGTCATAATCTTCTGCTCCTTATTCTTATGACGATATCCGGTATTAGAATTCATCATCGATTCTCTGTTTTGCGAAGGCATTACTTCTAACAATTAGCTGTTCTTCATAAATCAAATTTTTATTCTACATCTAATGTTTCCTCTATAATTGACCTTGGGGCATGGGGTCTGGGTTTCTACCTATTCTCAATTGCTCCCAGTCGTACTCTGAGGGCAGACCTCGATGTCGATAATTCCATGGGCGGGCGGGCGTGTTTATGTATGCATCTATATACAATGGCAAATCACGAGGTAAAAGTCCACCTAGTGCCAAGGGCCCGACTGTGCGGAGATACGTACCAGAAGGTGTGCGTTCTTCCACCACACCCGAATTAATCACCTCTTCCGGGAAATTATCGAAGTAGTCTTTTATTCCAGAGATACTAATCTCTACATTGGCCTCTTTAAAAAGATTTACCATTCGTATAGCTAATTGATATGGAGAATACTTTTTCATCCAGGAACTCGGGCGGGTGGCGGGAGGCCACTCGGCAAAAAAATCAGTTAATACTCTTAACACTTCTTCTTCGTCAGGATGTCCTTGTACGTCCGCTCTCTGTGCCTCAAGTTGGGCATGGCGACCGGGATCTAAAAGTCCTGCGGCCCTCGCCTCCGCCATCATGGCGTCTGCCTCATCGTCAGAGGTCGGTACAAACATAGCCTTCCCCGTCTCATCATGGTGGAGGTCACCATCTTTCAACATTTCTAAAGTACGATCTTCTAAACTTTCCCCATAGCCTATCGCGTTACGCCTTCTTTCAAATAGACCGGGAGCTATCGAGGCTGGTGGTTCTCCTAAAACTGGCTTGGGTTTTCCTCCTTCAAGCAATTGTAAATATAATTTAAGAACCTGTTTTCCTTTGTTTGAATAAATACTAACATCTCTATTCGTTTGAGGATTTCTTATTTTTTTATACATATAATATAAAACTACAAATTAAATCTATGATTTGTCTATGATTTGTCTATGATTTGTCTATGATCTGTATTTTATTTTTTACACCAAAACTTGCAAAAATAGTATTTAAGCTTCGCTTTATTTTCTTAAATTAACAGCTTACGAAAATATTATCTTATTTTATTTTTATTATATTATAATAAAAATAAAATGTATAATAGACTTTTAACTAAATCATTTAACAATAAAATCAAATCACAATTTATATCAGAAGATATATTAATAAATGCTTTAGAAGATTGTTATAAAAATTGTGCTTTTTCTACATTTATGTATGTATTCCATAATTATAATTCTCAAGAATCGATAGATAAAACTAATTCCGCAAATTGTATTGGTCTATCAATGTATATCGAAAAATATTTATATACTAGATATAATATAATTAGTTTTTTAATACCTGCTACTATTCCAAATAAATATAAAAGTCCAGGGTTTCTTGAAATATCACATACTGCATTAGCTATTCCTCTTAATGAAAATATTATATATATAGTTGATCCGGCATTTTATTTTTTAAATCCAATTAAAGTTGATAAAAATATTATGACATGTTCTACTGTTTTTTCAAAAAGTATATATAAATACGAACAATCTGAAAATTTAAAAGAATATACTACAATAGATATAATCGAAAGTTGTCCTGGTATATTACATCAAGATATGCAATTTAATCAATATCAAACTATATCTAAAGATACTTATTATGCTAAATCTTATTATAAAGATGATATTAATGACTATTGGTACTATTTCTTAACTGAAATTATAAATCCTGATCAAGCTATTTCTTCATTTTTCATACCTATTAAAAAATATCCATTTATCGTAACTACTATTATCGATAATAATGGTATATGTAAAATGAATATATATATTAAATTTACTGATAATGGTTTAAATATTAAAGATGTCTTTGGTAACACAACTAGTTATGATTTTACTAATATTGATCTCCTTAAAGAAAAAATAAAAAACTTAGATTTGTATCCATTTTTAGTTAATAATATATTGGATTATTTACATACATTTAAGAATAGAAGCTTGGCTTTCTAGCTTCTGCTCGTTTTGCTATTTTTCTCAATTCTTCTAATTCTGATTCTTCGGACCTGGCTGACATATCCCTTAATATACTCTGTCCTAATTTCGAATTAGTATTTACTTTTCTATTTGTTTTTGGGTTTATTATTTTATTAAATTCTAACATTTTTCCTTAATATAATATTAGATATTTTTATTCTAGAAACTCTTCTTCGGTAGAAGCATTAGAAATATTATCTAATTCTATCTCTTGATCTGTTCTCATATCATACACTATATCTACATCAAAATACATTTTCATAAAATTTATATGACTACCTGCTTTATCTGAATTCTTCCGTCTATCTTTTCTAGATGTCCATCTAGTTTTCCTTCCTAATTTATTATAACTAAGAATTCCGTTATTAGATTTAATAGAAATAAATCTGGGATGATAATCATAAAAACCACGTAGTTCTTTTATGCTATAAGGCTTACATCCTACCACAGGAGATAGTTCAATAAAACCGGGTCTTTTGCCTTTAATATTATGTCTATTTCTATCTTCGTTTTTCGAAAACATCTTCTTTTCACGATATCTATGACGATATCCTGTATTAGAATTATGAACTGATTCTCTACGTTGAGATGGCATTTCCGCTTTTGCGTTATGTATGTTTTTTTAATGCATTTATCAAATTTATTAACTAAGTATGCCTTTCTTAGTTAATAAATTTGATCCCGTATACCATTTTTCATCTTTAGATTTAAATAATCAAGCAGATGGCAAAGATTGTGAATGTTAAAGTATCACACATTCGCCCTTCTTATACTGATTTACATGATTGGATGAAAAATCCTGAAAATGAATATATAGGAAGAGGTGGAGTTGTATTTATAACACTTAATGGAGAGAAAAAACGCTTTCCTCCAAAATCTTCTCCATGGGCAAATCCATTTACTGTAAAAAAAGAAGGAAGAGATAGATGTTTAGAATTATATGAAACATGGCTTAGAGATAAAATTAAAAAAGAAGGTACTGAAGAAATTAAAAAATTAAAAAATAAAGTTCTTGGTTGTTGGTGTTATCCTGAAAAATGTCATGGAGATATATTAATTAAAATATTGGAAGAAATTCTCGCTTGCGAGCCCTGTGAAGAAACAAAAAAAAATTGATTTAATATTATAAATATTATCCTATAATTATATTAAAATGAAAAATAAAGCGAATCTTAAATTTTTAATGGGAACTCAAATTATAACAACACGATCTGAATGTGAGTCAGTTGATAGAATATATAATAAATTTATCATTATAGATAATATTAATGGAGCAAAATTATGGTTGGAACATGCTAAACCTAAAAGACTTTATGCTAATAATTCAATTATTGGATATAAATATGATAGATTAGCATTATTAGAATTAGGTGAACTTTATTCTTCTAATGATTTTTCAAAATATAATCATTTAGATAAAAATGAATTATTATCAAATGACAGTATTTTAAAAGAAAAATTTATGATAGATATTGATAAAAAAAATCAAAAATATTATATTTACTATTATAAAGTAGATTTAATTTATACTCATGAATATTTATTTAAAGTTTTACCTTATCCTTTAGAAGATCCTTTAACTGAGACATCGTATGGATCTTCTAAAGAAGCTGAGTTTAAATTTCTAAAATATGAGGTTATAGAAAAAAATACAATTTATAATCATGATGATCTAATTAAAGACACTGATTATGAATCTGATTATTCGGAAGTTTCATGTGATAGTGATAGTGTTATATTATAAAGAGTGTTTACGCACTAAAGGTATTACATTATCTTGTAGAAGTGCTAACTGTTCATATCTATATTCACTTAATTTAGGCGGTTTATCATAGGTATTTACCCACGATTTATCTAAGAATTGTTTTATCGCATTCTGTCTCTCAATATGTGTTGGCTTATATCCTAATCTAATGCAATTATTTATAAATTGTCCGTATGAATGTGACGGTAGAAATTTCATCTTTTTAATATATAAATTATGTTTTTTTATTTGTCTTTAGATTAAAACATATCAATTTTTTTCCAAATTCTTCAAAATACTCTTGAAATTGGTTATTTCATATTTCTTTATCCATCTTTTTACACCATTGTCTGATGTTTCATATTTCTGACCAATTGCTGTTATCGTTTTAAATTCTTCTAGATCTTCTAACAACTGATCGCGTGAAGGGCGTTTGGTTTTACAATCATTACATAATCCACTTGTATTTTTTGAAGTTATTTTTATATTACATTTAGAGCACATATACTCTTTTTTAGGTTCTCTAGAACTTTTACTAATTTCTAGGTATATTTCATATAAACCTTCAGCTTTTATCCAAGATACTATCGTTTTTTGACACACATTATTTTTTTCTGCTATCATAATAATAGTTTTAAATTGTTTTATATCTTTTAAAAGTTTCTCTTTAGATGGTCTAAAAGAATGATTAAATAATTGACCTGAAGCATAAGTAGTAGTTTGCGTATGACAATTTGCACATAAAATTTTCAAATTTTCTATTCGATTATCTTTGTTATTTCCATTTATATGATCCATTTGTAAAGCTACTGGTAGTCCATTATATTCATTACCTAGACTACAATGTTCACATACTTCTTCTTTAATTTTTTCTTGAAATAAACGATGCTTAATTTGTAAACCAGACCTTTTATTTTTAGGGTCTAATACTAGTATTTTTTTTAAATCTACTTTATTCCATGGTTTATATTCTTTATTAAAATGAGATGTGTTAAGATTTAATTTATCTATTTTATTTAATATATCTTTTTTATAATAATTTGCTATCAATCCAATTTTATTTTTGTCTATTTTAGATGTGTTAGATAATAGTAATCGTATAATTTGAGAATAACTCTTAGATTTAGCTACTATTTCTTTAAATATATGATCTTCACAATTAAATATTTTAATTCTTACTTCTTTTAAATTTTCTCGTTGACCTGTACAATATGTACTAGTTTGTCCATGACATACTGGGCAAAGTATCCGTAGATTTTCTATTCGATTATCTTTGTTATTTCCATTTATATGATCTAGCTGTAAAACTAAAGGCAATCCATTCCAAATCGTCCCTATACCACAAGCCTCGCATTTTTCTTCTTTTAATTCTTCTCTATATAATATTTTTTTTAACTGATTGCTGTTGTATTGTTTATTTTCAACTAAAACTTGTGTTAAATCAACCTTATTTGAAGGTATATATTCTTTTTGAAAATGTGATGTATCTAACTGTAATTTTTTTATTTTTTTCAATATATCATTTTTATGGGCAAAGCTTATATATGATATGGTTGAATCATCTAATAGTTCATCATTTAAAATAAGTCTCACTACATTGCGATAACTTCTTGACTTAGCAATAATTTCTTTAAATTTATCATCATCACAATTAAATATTTTTATTCTATTTTCCATTTTTATAGAAAATAAAATAAAAAATGTTAGTTTGAGTCAAATTTTTTTTAATTTTACTTTTTAGATAGAAATCTAAAAAATATTATTTTATGGTCTGAAACTAGGGTAGCCTCTGGCATGTTTTGATCATGCTACCTGTAGCTTACAAAGCTACCGCTCTCCCGAGTGAGCTACAAAGGCAAATAGGAAGTTTAACTCCTAAAAATTATTCATTATGAAGTTTAATGCTTATTCATTATTTTTTTATTTTATAATCCTCATCAAATCTCATATGTGCTTAATATACAGGATTCGAACCTGCGCGCGACGTTTTTTTGACAAATCCGGTAATCGAAACCGGTCCTTAAGAGCCACATTCTTATGTGCTACCATTACACCAATCTGTCAATACAAATCAATTTTTGGAATCGAACCAAAAGACTTTCTTGATAATTAACAAGACGTTTTACCACAAACTCATTGATATTTACGGCTTTTTTGGGATGATTTACGTCGCTCTACCAACTGAGCTAATAAGATTTCTCTTATGAAGGAATTGAACCTCCGACCAACGGCCAAAATGCAGTCAAGAATTGCTGTGAAAAAGCCTGAATATGTATGTGTGTGAAAGTATATAGTTGCATATTTTCAAGTACGGCAGGCATAATCGTCTAACCTTACTCTAGTATCCGGAACTAATATACCTTTATTATAGACCCCCTCCATGGATGTCAATTCATCCCGTCTATAATTGTAGGAGCCCGTAGGTCACAATTGCTCCTCCCGTGAAGCCCACTAAACGCAAGCTTCCCAACTTATATTTCACAATCAGAGGGGATCGAACCCTCGACCACACGGTTAAAAGCCGTGCGCTCTACCTGCTGAGCTATGATTGCGGAGTGGTCGATATGGGGCTTGAACCCATGACATCTGCGTTATAAGCACAGCGCTCTACCGACTGAGCTAATCGACCATTAAAGTTTTTTTTTGTTTTTGAGGATGACAGGAGTCGAACGCAGTACCATTGTACTACATCCCCCAAATCTTAACAAAAATAAACAAAATAATCTAAACCTTCAGTTAATAAGCTAAACTAAAGATAGAGATTATTGGTACAACAACAAATACGATATCTTATCTCGATACCATTGTTGTCGGCTTGATACTGGACTCGAACCAGAGTTTTTTTCTATACGCTATGTTTTATATTTAATTCTTGTAGATATTACTATTAGGTCCATAATTAATATTATGTGGGTGCAATATTTTATTCTTTGATGCACCACAAACCTAATTTACGAATATACTACTTTAGAAAAATATATGATTATAAGAGCTTTGCTTACAGCATATTTAAAAGCATTCTTATAACAACTTAGCAAAAAAAACATCTCCAATAATAATAGAGAACAACATATATTTTAACCGGTGTCAATTCTCATTATATTACTAGATATCAAGCATACGCCCACCGTGGGGATCGAACCCACGACCACACGGTTAAGAGCCGTGCGCTCTACCGACTGAGCTAGACGGGCAAACGGAAAGGTGCTTGGAGTGGGGTTCGAACCCACGCGATTTTCATCAGTAGATCTTAAGTCTACCCCCTTAGACCAACTCGGGCATCCAAGCATTACGACAAAATAAGAAAAGTGCTTGAAGTGGGGTTCGAACCCACGCAGTTTTTAAACTAGTAGAACTTGAGTCTACCCCCTTGGACCACTCGGGCATTCAAGCAAAGGCTTATTTTGTCGATATTTTTTTATTTTTTATAATAACTCGTATCTTCTGCACCATTTTTTTACAGAATTATCAGTTACATTATATTTCGCACCTATTGCTACTCTCGTCTTTAATTCTTTTAGGTCTTCTATTAATTGTTCTTTCGATGGACAATTTGATTTACAATACCTACATACATTAGTTTTATTTCTAAATGTTATTTCCTTATTACATTTAGAACATTTATACTCTACCTTTTCTGTCGGCTCATCGTTTTCTTTAATATATTCATGATATAAATCATATGCTTTTATCCAAGTTCGCATTGTTTCATAACAAACACCGTATTTTGTTATTAGTTTTTTGGGAGTTTTTAATTCTTCTATATCTTTTTTTAAGTCTTCTTTTGAAGGTTTCGCCCAACTCTTATCTTTGGCTTTTTGTCCTGTACTAAACGTTTCTGTTTGTGAATGACAATGTCCACATAAAATTCGCAAATTTTCTAGTCTATTATCCGTACATATTCCATTTATATGATCTAGTTGGAGCACTAATGGTTTTCCATTCCATTCAGGTCCTTGACCACATTCTTCACACTTTTCTTCTTTAAGATTGTGCTCGTATAGATGATATTTGGTATCAGAATTTGGTCTACGTTTACTATTTTCTACTAATGATCTTTTTAAATCATTTTTTGTTTTAGATAACTTGTGTCTTTTTTCTATATGTGATCTATCTATCTTTAATTTATCTATCTTTCTACACAATTCAGTTTTAAATACTATTAAAGTATGATTATTGATAATAGACATTTTTTTAAAAATTTCACTATATTTCTTTGATTTATCAACTATTTCTTTTAATTTATCATTATCGTAATTAAATATTTTTAATCTGTTTTCCATTTATGATTATAAGAAATTGTTTATTAGATGTAATCAATTTTTTTTTTTTTTTTGAATTTTGGTTTTG
>Ga0206129_10002029_pt1 | contig 26070 bp, 34 predicted proteins | sample Helgoland_Spring_8_FD_148616 | JGI IMG/M metagenome (GOLD analysis project Ga0206129, IMG submission 148616) | Pelagic subsurface seawater microbial communities from Kabeltonne, Helgoland, North Sea - Helgoland_Spring_Bloom_20160502_2 | ecosystem: Environmental > Aquatic > Marine > Epipelagic ...
TAAGTTTACCACCTCCAGCCGTTGCACACCCGAATGTGTCCTGGTCGCTAGGAGTGGAATGTTTATTTAACTTTGTGATTTGTTCATCCAGTCTAGAACCAAACGGAACGCCAGCATCAGCACTTTGTAAGTCATTAAAATATCCGAGTGTCGCCACCGCTGAAGTGACTAACGATGCATTTGCAGAACCTCCAGACATATCAGCACCTTCATCTATGGGAAGTCCTGCGTCTACCCATACGTCTGCCGCTCGTTGTTCAGCCAAAAAAGGTGGACGTATAGCCTGAACGCCCTCTGTAAGTCCTTCAGTACCTTCAGCGCCTGCCGCGCCACCCGAAAGATAGTTAAGATATGAGTTAATAATCGATTTTCCTAATCTAGTGTAGATTGAAACAGCTTTGTTGGTTTTTGGATTTATGACAAATTCATATGACATTTTTCTTGGCATTTTTGCTTTATATATATAACTCTCTTTTTTTTTAAATAGTATTTTGAATAACTAAATCATTATCTTTATTAAAATGAAATCCCAAATCTAGTAGTTTTTCAATTTCACCAGCAATCATATCATTTTTTACTTCGGCATAATCTAAAAAATAGTTATTTTTACACTTAATAAGTCCCTTTTTTGTTATAATATTAAATGCCTTAATTGGTTTAACAATCGGTTCGGTATACTGTGCGTATTCAATATTTTTCCATACAATATCGTCGTATACTTTAGTATTGGAAGTGGCTACAACTCCACAAAAATCATAAAATAAAAACATATTCGGATCTAATTCAATCTTACCAATAATTGGATTTTTATTTTCTAAAATATCTCCTATTTCCAAATTATGTATTTTTTTAAATGTTCCATCGGCCATTTTAAATTTAGTATTCCCCCCAAACCCATGCTCTAAAAAGACAACACCTTTAGAAAAATTATCAGATTCTTCTTTTCCATTATTCCATAAACTTAATATTAAGGAATTAATTGTTTTATTTATAAAAACATTTCTGCTCTGACTATAATCGATAAACGTAAGACCTCTTATACTAATAATACTACTACTGGTTGATATCCCATATATAAATTCTGGCTTACACGACGTTTCGACCGAAAGCGTAGAATCCTTTATATATATAGAATGACCGTTTTCTATAACTTTAGATTCGCCGCTGAGATAAACTCTATTCTTATATAAATATAGTGGGTGATAATTAATCATTTTTTGTAAACAAATTATTTTACTGTCATCTTCTAAAACCATTCCTATTTTTAAATTATTTATATGAATTTGGCTCGAATTTTTTAAAAATATTGACGTTAATCCCAAAAAACCACGCATATTACTTTTAAAATAAATCAAGGTTTTTTTTTAAAAAAAATAATGAAATATATTAAGGATTAAATGCAATCTAAAATAACCATTAAATGTTTAAACGAAGAACTACAAATGTTTTATATACCTTTAACAATCGAACCACAAAATAAAATTACCCTTTTAGCTGCCGACGACATCGATATTAAAACGGGTGAAAAAATGCTTATTGATTTAAAAGTTGAACTTGATTCTGATATTCCCATCCTTATTTATCCAAATAATTCGCTTAATGATACCCCTTTAATATCAGTTAATTTAAGTAACGTATATGATAATGACAATAGTTTATCTTTATTTAATAATCCTAACAGGGAAACTTATAAAGAGTTTGTAAATGCTGGGATAGATTCTTTTAAAACAGATATTCTTAAACAATTAACAAAGAAAAGGTCAAATGATATAATTATAAATAAAATTTTAGACAAAGTAAAAGATCAAAGAATCACGAAAGGAACTCCATTATTTGACATTTATTTATCGAATTTCCAGCCATTTACAGTAGAATTAAAATAACTTATATATATAAGTTATATGGAAAGTAATCTAAAAGTAGAAAAGGCAATAGAAGCATTTATTTCTATTACGGATATGATACTGGTTTTCAGAGAGATGAAACCACTTAGCCCCGAAAATACAAAAATAATTAAAAGAAAATTTTTAAAATTTTATGCAACCCCCCACACCGAAAGACCTTATGGTTTTACAACAGATAATTTATTAAATGCTATACGAAATCCTCGCAAACATTTATTAATGGATTCGATTGGGGGCGCAGCTGCTATGGGATGGATTGCTGAAAAAAATATTCAAAATCTAGCAGCTCAACGTGTTGATAATATTATTAGCGACGAAGGTTCGTCTATAATTTGTAAAAAAAATTCCCGAGGAGTTAAATTTAATACTGCTCCTAATTTTCGCAAATGCAGTCATTTATGGCCAAATTATCCTTGTTATAACAATCATAATGAATCGTGCGAAGATGTAAGTGGGACAACTAATTTAGACCCAATTGATGATATTTTATATGGTGTAGGTGAAGCTTATGTTTTGGTTACAAACATACTGGGTAAATTCTTAGGATGTTCACCTTCTAGCAAAGAAAGCGAAGAAAAAACAATCGCATGGATTCGTAATTATGGGACCACGATTAGCCCCGTTCCGTCCCAATTAACCACATTAGACACCGCTAGATTTGTTGGACCGGTATTAAATACAGTAAACGATTATGCTGCAAATACTATCAATAATTGGTTACAAAACAGAATAACTGGTGGAGGAATTAGTAATTCGTTGGGTAATGGACAGTATCTCCACATAATAAATCCTAAAACAAATAAAAAGGTATCTATTTTTAGCGAAAAAGGTCGTTCTATATTACAAAAATATATGAAAAAAATTACGTAAATTTGATATTAAGTATATTAATTAATATTAAATTAATGATTAATCTTCCAAAAGAATTAATAAGAGAAATTTCCGAAAGAGGTTCTATTTATGAAGAATATATTTTAATTAATACAAATAAAAGACATTTTGCTATTTTATCCAATAAGTTTAAAACAACGATTGCATGTATAATAAAAATACAAAATTTTTATAAGAATAATTTACCCTTATTTCCAGAAGTAAAAAAAATAGGACAATTTAATATTGATATTACTAAAAATAAGTTAGTCCGTATTTATATAGCTTCTTACCCATATAATTTATTACTAAATTATCCTGAATTTTTCACTAAAAAAATATCAGATAGTATTTTTATGAGCGAAGAAAAATTATCAGGATTAAAATCAAAATTAAAAAACTTACCATTAATAAAATATAGGACCATGAGGGATATAAAAAATTTCTTGATGAATAAATATATAACTGTCGAAGACATATTATATACTGGTTGGTAAATTTAATTAGGTGCGTCGCCAACCATTTTATTATCAGTTTCAGATAAAATCATATCATCTAAGGCTTTTCCAGGAGCAACTAATGGTGTGCACATATCGGGTTCTATAATACAATTTATTAACACCGGTTCATTTAAATTTATGTTTTTTTCTATATCCTGAATATTATTTTTTTGTAGAATAATATTTTTTATACCATAAGCATCTGCTAACTTATTATAATCTGGGTTAAAATTATCGGTGGAGATATATTTTTTATCAAAGAATAATTTCTGCCAAATATGAACCATCTGTTGTCTAGAATCATTCATTATAAACATTTTAATAGGTAATTTGTGTTCTGCTACCGTTGCCAGGTCGTTACTAGTCATATTAAATGAACCATCTCCATCGATTAAAATGACCAAATCGTCTGGTTTATATAACTGAACTCCAATCGCACTTGGGAGACCAAATCCCATTGTACCAAGAGAACCCGAAGTAATTATCCGACCAGGTTCTTCCCAACGATAAAATTGAGCGGTATACATCTGGTGATTACCTACACCAGTAGTTATATAAGGTTTTTTATCTCTGGTATACTTATAAATCTCACTGACCACTTCTTGAACTTTCAGTTTTTTTGATGAAGGAGTATACGTAAATGGGTTGTTTTTTTTTAAATTTAAAACTTCCTTATTCCAATTCGCTATATTAATATTAGTTTTATTGACCTTATAATTTATTTCTTTAAAATAGTGTTTACAATCCCCTAAAAAGGATAGGTCCGTTTTAACAGTTTTATCAATTTGACTTGCGCTAATATCAAAATGAACAATACCACCTCTGTTTTCTTTAGAGGCCTGTTTTGCTTTAGGGGCATAATATAATAAGTTACCTGTAGTCCGGTCATCAAATCTGGCCCCCACCGCAATAATTAAATCAGCTTTTTGAATAGCTTTATTGGCATATACAGAACCATGCATCCCTAACATATGTAAACTATTATATAGTGTTTCGTCCCCAATACCCATTCCATGTATAGTTGTAGTAAAAGGTATATCAGTTTGTTTAATAAATTGTCTTATTTCATCTACTGCCTCCAAAGCACCTTGGCCTATATATAAAATAGGTTTTTCCGAAACATATAGGAGATTAATGAAATCATCAATATTAGTATTTTTATATTTTTTAATTTTAGAAGTAAGACCAATATTTGATAAATAGTTTCTTTTTTGATTAGAAGTGATTGTTTCGGTCAAGACGTTTTTAGGTAAATCAATAAAAACCGGTCCTTTCCTCCCCGACATAGAAACTTTATAGGCGTGTTCCATTACATCGGGAATTTCGTTTACATCATTTATTCTATAATTCCATTTTGTACAGGACTTAGTTAGTTCAATACTAGGAGCTTCTTGAAAAGCATCGGTCCCGATCATATTTGTCGAGACTTGCCCTGATAGCGCGATAAGAGGAGTCCCATCAGACAAAGCATTTTGCAGAGGAGTTATTAAATTAGTAACGCCTGGGCCACTTGTAGTAATAATTATACCAGGTTTTCGGGAGACTTTCGCATATCCTTCAGCACTATGCCCTACACAGAGCTCATTTATATTTTTTATGTATTTAATTTTAGAATTATTATAGCTGTGAAATTTATCAGTTAAAGGTAGAACCGCGCCACCTGTATAACCGAATACATGCTTAATACCCTTGGATTTAATAAAATTATAAATTGCGCTCGCACCTGTCTGATTTATAAAACGGGGCATTTATAATATAACATATTCATCTTCATGTTTATTATTATTTATTTCAAATTTTTTTTTTATATATTTTCTTATTGTATCAAATAAGCTCCAAAAGCTATAAAAATAAACCCATTCATGATAACAATTACCGATTTCTAAGCACCTTGTGCAACTTCCATTATTATAAGTATGTATTCTACAAGAAGGATTATTTTTATTATTTTCATCGCGCTCCACGCCACATTTTAAACATTTCATTATATTTAATATAATTTTTTTATATTTAAAATAAAACGTATATTATAATTTAATGCCTTTATACATTTGCCCTCGTTGTAGATATAGCACGCCAATAAAAACTCATATCAAAAATCATTTTAAAAGAAAGAAAAAATGTAAAGCAATCTACAACGATATTAGTACCACATATTGTTTAGAAGAACTCGATAAAATCAAGTATCGTAAATCAAAAAGTAGTGAAACAATCATGATAGAGAAAAAAAAAGAAAAACCTATAACTAAAATTACCTCCTCCTCCTCCTCTTCCGCTTCGTCACTACAAAAAAAAGAATTTATTTGTCAAAGATGTGATAAATGTTTTACAAGAAATGATAATATGAAGAGGCATTCTCTAATATGTAAAATAGAAAAGACTACTAAAGTTCACGAAAAAAATACTTATACGAAAAGCGAAGTTGCAACTCTTGTTGAAAATATGAACCATGAATACGATAAAAAGGTTAAAATAAACGAGGCAATTATAAACGAGCTTCGTCATCAAGTAAATCTATTAATGCAAAACCAAGGAAGTAATATAACATATAACACTAATATTATGCTAAATGCCTTTGGGAAGGAAAATACTAAATATATAGACGACCAACTTATAAATAAGCTTATTGACCAAGGCCCTTTAAACAGTATTTCTTTACTTTTAAAACATATACATTTTAACCCAGACCATATAGAAAATCATAACATTAGAATACCTAATAAAAAAGATAAGTTTGCGAAAATATTTAACGGACATGACTGGCAAATATCGGATAAAAAACAAACAATCGACCATATGACCGACAACGCATACGCTATGATAAATCAACACTATATTAAGGATAATAAGCACATGGATAGCTTCATCGATAAATATGATTCTGAAGATTCCAAAATAAATAAAAGAGTCCATAGCGATACAGAAATTATGATTCTAAACAATCAAACAAAAAAAGGGTAAGTTTTTAATTGTAATGTTTTTTTTTTTCATATAACTTTTTATTAAAATTTTTTTCTCCCCCCCTGAAAATATAAGGAAAAAAAGAGTATAAGTTTTTTGAGCTAATGAATATAAGTTTTTTGTCAAATAAGAAATAGGTTAATTAGTCCGATTAATTCGGCCAACATTAACAAATACGGTTAGGAGGTATGTAAATATAAGTTTTTTTGTATTTAGGTGAGGAGAATTAGCCAACGCCGCTATTATATAAAAGACTATTTTTACAACTAAACATAGTAAAAAAATTTACTTACTCAAAATGTTAAAAAATTATAGAAAAATTATATTTTAAAGCTCCTGACACCAAGGAGGTTGTATCGACTGTAATTTTAAAAAAATATTAGGTTATGTAATCAATATTTAAAAAAATAGTCAAAATCATATAAACCCTCCTCAAAAACTACAATTTCCTCCTCAATCGGTCAACTCCCTCAATTTTGATAAATTAGCCTTAAAAACGGGCATTACTAATTGTCCTGATTTAATATTAAATACGATGTATCGGGTCCTTGTATTGTATTGTTTTTTTATATTATTTAAAAAAGAGGGTTTTTTAACAAAAAAAAAAATGAGTAAAAAACTTATATTTATAAGTTTTAGAATAAATAGCATTATTACTAATACATATGACTGCTATTGAATTATAAAACATTAGGAATTGTAGTAAATCACATTTTAGGAAAATGAGTGAAAAATGAGGGAAAAATAGGGCAAAAAAACAATAAAAAACATAGCAACCTTAATGGTGGTTTACAGTTTTTTTTATAAAAAGCACCTAAATATTGCTTAAAATTATAAATATAAGAAAAGTTATAAGTTTTTCTTATAAATATAAGAAAAAAATGTGTTTGAGTGAAGTAAATATAAGTTTTTTATAATTAAAAGGAATCGTTAATATATTCCCTCATTTCTCCTAAAAACTCTTCACTATTTAAGTAGTTGATGTATTCCTCTTCGGCAGACCTCTCATATTGGAGATGTAATTCCGCCTCGCACATGTCTCCCCAATAATCTTTTAGTCTATAGTTAAAATTATATCTATGTGTATCGAGTTGAGTGGGTTCAAGAACTTTATTTATATAATTAGTGCAAGAAACTCTATATAAATCTTCAAAATCTAAATAATTTAATACAATATGTCCTAAATTATTCATGACATTCGCAAATAGAGGCATTTTAAAATAAATAATAAGCGTTATAAACAGTATCAAATTTATATTTTTTCTTTGCAATATGTGTAATTAATAGCAGTTAAAAATTTATTATTATTGCATACTTGTTTAACCAAAGTAGTAATCCTTAATTATTGAATTATTAATAAATTTCAAATTAATATTTATATATTGTAAGTCCTATATTCATCTAAAAGTTTTTTTGAAATAAATTCATATTTCATTAATGTCTCAAGAGCTTTATAATCAGTATTTTTATAAAATTCTAGAAGATTTTGTATCGCTTTTTTTGATAAGTGTTTGTCATGCTTATTTTTATTTTCTCTGAGTTTTGGAATTTTATTTTTTTTACCGATTATATTGTCTAATTTTTGTACATCATTAATCATATTTTCCTGAGAACCTACAAATAAAATGTTTTTACAGTTTTTTTCTATAAATTCACCATTATATAAATACCAACCAATACCTTTAAAAATATGTTCTATATTACTATACATTAACTCTAGTGCTAATTTTTTTTCTTCTTGATTTTCGCTTGTTATTGATTCTGCTAAATAATTAGGATTTTTAAAATAATTAACAAGATAATCATATCTTTTTGTAAAAGTGTAACCTTTTTTTATTTTAAATTTTATCCTATATGGTGAAAGACAATTAACTAAATTTAAATTTTTTATGTCAATATTTTGAATATCAAAGTTTATTATATCATAAACAAAATAAAACGCAGAGACAAACCTTTTTAGAGGATTTCTTATCCAAATAATATATTTTTCATTTTGTATATAATTTCTGTGATGATGATACTGACTTAAATTAAAATTCTTTGTTAGAAATGAACCACCGGTTTTTCCAATATGTATAAATTTTAAATTTAAATTATTAAAAATAAGTTTATTTACTTTATAATGAAATTTTTTATTATATCTTTTATTTTTTTTGTATGAACATTTAAAAAAAGGTTTAATTATAGTTCCTCTTACGGGATATTTATAAAAAATATTATAAATTTTTTTATCATTATTAATTAAATCTTGACATAAAACATGTAACCAAAAATATGTATTTATTTCATTACTGCTTGCCTTTCGACCTAATCCTATAGGCAATAAACCGCCAATATTTTTATTATTTTTACAATATTCTACTATTTTTTTTTTAAGTTTTTGAGTAATGTAATTATTTAGATTAGAATAAATAAAATAACTAACAAATTCATTACCTACTCTTTTTTTATTTTGTTTAGATTTTTTGAAACAAAAAAAATCATTTATAATAAATTTATGCAACCATTTATCTAAAGGCATAAAACAAAATGTAGTAGAATCACACCAGCAACCCCCATATTTTTCAAGTAAAAATATTCTTACTATATCAGAATAGGCTGTTTTAGTTATATTAATTTCATCAATATCTGGTATTTCCCTTTTAATATCAATATATTCATGTAAATTACTATCATCTAATTCTATTATGTCCCAATCAGGATTTTTAAATTTCCACGATAAAAGACATCGCTTTACTACAAAAGGTGCATTGCAAAATCCTTGAGCCCAATAAATAAATATTTTTTTAATCATTTAATATAAGTAATGTTTTTAATAAACGCTGGGTTTTTTAAAAATAGGATTTATAACCTATAGCATAATTAGGGGTATATAAAATTTGATTAAAAAGTGAACCACTTTTCATAAAATAATAAATACTTTAATGGAGGTATTGAGTCTTTTTAATTCGGATACTTGTCCAAAAAGCGATGTTGACCCACTAAGAGATTTAACGGCATTTCCTGATATTTTAAACCATATTAAACGAAAAAATCCTATGTATGATAATTATTATGAAGCAAAAGATGCACTTATGAAAGTTTTAGAGGAGAAGAAAAATATTATCGCTGGAGTTATCGAAAGACGTGGGACAAAATGTGCAATTTATTTCCGTAAGCAACAAAGAGGAGAAACACAAAGAGGATGTTTTATACGATTTGTCGATAAAATTAAAAATAAAAAAAATAGGGATTTATTTATTAAAATTGTTGTTTAATAATTAATATAAACTCCCATCTAATTCATCTTCTATGCTACCATATAGATAAGATGTTCGATTAATGGAAACTCCCGTATAAGCAATATAGGTACTATCTCTCCCATATTTCGTTGGTTTAAAAATCGAGTTTAAAAATGTATTAAAATCTTTTTTTACCATACATGAAGGTACGGGATGCAATTCACTTTGTTTCATCCAATAAATGTAGTCTTTATATATTTCATTTTGGCTTGCTGCCGCGTAATTATCAGGGGTATATAGTAGTCTTGATTTGACATACTTAATAGTTTCTTGATCTTGGTGATTTTCAATTAGAGAGTTATACAAATATAGGATAATTTCGTGTTGACGAGAAATAATACGACTACTACGTTCCATAGTAGTTTTAATTTGTCTAAAATTGTTCAGTTTTGTATTTACTGCTTCTATAGATTCTTCTATAAATGTATTCACCACACCTTCTTGGTTTAGTGATTTTGTTTCCATATTAGATAAAATGCCTTATACTAAAAGAAAGGTATCCTATCTTAATCAAATTTTTTTAATACATTAAATTAATCTAAACACTAACGCGGATATAATTACTAATGAGAACTTTCACAAAATTTATTGGCGCCAATTGTAGATATGGTCAACGAAAAAAGGGTGTTGAATTGGGCGCCGCTACTTTGATGAAATATACAGATAGGGAGTTAGAGATAGACTATATTAATAATTTCGCAGAAGATGGATATTTAGAACTTTTTAAACTACACAACAAATACGTAAGTGATGGTTTCAAACCTTTAACTATTGGGGGGGACCATTCAATATCACTATCGACTGTAGCATCTTCAGTCCATAAATACAAAGAAGACTTGACTGTTGTTTGGGTTGATGCGCATGCCGATATTCATACATTGGCCTCGTCATGTACTAAAAATTTACATGGTATGCCTTTAGGGTGTCTATTAGGGCACGACAATATATATAATTTACCAGAAATTAAACCCGAGCAAATTGTTTATATAGGTCTGAGAGACCTTGACCCATATGAATCCGCAATTATAGAAGAATTGGGTATAGAGCGATATGATATGGAATATTTAAAAGATAATTCATTAGAAGATGTTCTAACAAATATCTATAATAAATCAGGAGCTATTCATTTAAGTTTTGATATAGATGTCCTCGACCCAAAATATATAGCTTGCACGGGTACACCGGTGGAGGGTGGATTAACGTTTAATGAAGGAAAAAAAATAATAAATAAGTTGTTACCAAAGATAGTAAGTGCGGATATAGTAGAGTTTAATCCAAAATTAGGTAACCATGACGAAGTTTATAGAGACGCTATTTTAATTAATAAGCTAATATCTTTACTTGATTGATTTAACAGAGTTTGTTAATTTACTTTTTTTCCAAATTTGTTTCTTTTTGCTATTATCTACTATTTTATTTATATTTTCAACAACAGAGGCAGGTGAATAAGTAGTAGGAGAAAGAGTGTCCAATTTTTTCACCCGCGCAATATTTGTATTAACTTCGAGAGTTTTGTTATTATTTTGCATTTTAAATAATAATAAAAAATTATTTTTATATCAAATTTTTTTATAGTATGTATTTATTATTTTTCGACCCAGAGGAGAATTAGTTTTGGTTCTTTTATTGGTTATTGGATTAATTATAAATCTATAAATATTTTTACTCAATTTAGATTCAGCCTTTATCCATTTTGCAATATCTATATTTATACTAGCCCTTTTCCAGAAGTCCATATTAAATTTATTTTTTGTTAATTTTTCAAATTTAGTTTTTTCCCAAATACTATCATCAATACAAGCTTTTGTAAAATCAAATGAAGGAGTATCTTCAAAAAACTTATAACCATAAGATAAGGCTATTTTATGTTTAGAATAAGTATTTCTCCACAAAGGTTCTTGTGCTGTTAAAATATCCCTGATATAGTCGCCATCACCAACTACTCCTCTTACTATCCATTCATCTATTATGGATAAATCCGTTTGATAATTATGTTTAATAGTCCTATCAATACTACTTATCAACTCAATAATATATAATACTGAGGCGATTGCCTCAAGTTGAATAATTTTTTTATTTTTAGAACTGCGAGTTTTTTTATATTTTGTTTCCAGATAACCTAAATATATATTTAAATTAGCAGCAGAAGCAACCCATTCACAACGAGATAATGAATGATTATCACTGCCCTTCATGGTATTAACAACATGTATAACTTCGTGGGCAGGAATAAGTTTGTTTCTCCAACTAAAATGAAATTTAGGGTCAACGTTTAAAAATTCCGATTGTTCGGTATTTTCGCTAAAATACCTATTCCATCTTTCGAATATATTTTTCCGAACGGTATTAGTATTTTGCTGTGGGTAAAATGTAGTAGGTCCGATAGAAGAAACAGCCCAAGTAATAGAATCATGTGGAGTACAACCAAAATGATTATGTTGAACAATTTTTTTAAGCCGGCTATTTTTTTTTAAACCTAATATAACCTTTGAATAAGCTTTCATATGTTTGTTGCAATATTTTTTACTAATAATAAGCGATTTTGGGGTGGGGAGCTTTTTAAAAAATGTTTTTTTAGTTAATTCAGAAGACCAATAATAACTAAGATTTCTATAAATAATAGGTAATTTATCACCATATAGAGCGATAGCCTTTTTCAAATAAAGCGCCTGTATCCACGATAAAGTATTTTTTTTTTTAGGTATATTTGTAAAAATAGCTTTCTCCGAATTAGCTTTATTATTAAAAACTAAAAAATGAATATTACAAATAGTCTTATTTAAGTTATTCATTACTTATAATATAGCGCGATATAATTATTGATATTAATTTAAAGTATAGATATAAATATAAATATAATGACTTTTATTGTATCAGTTGAAGGTAATATTGGTTCAGGGAAATCAACATTTCTTAAACATCTAAAAAAATATTCACAAAATAATGAGAAATATAATATTGTATTCGTTCAAGAACCTGTAGATGAGTGGAATAATATACGAGATTCTACTGGTAAAAATATTTTAGAAATGTTTTATGCCGACCAAGAGGCAAATTCATTTAGTTTTCAAATAATGGCTTATATTACCAGATTAAAAAAACTATTGGACGTTATAAAAAATGGAGAAAATCAATTAATCATATGCGAAAGGTCATTAGAAACAGATAAATATGTATTTGCTAAGATGTTATATGATAGTAAAAAAATAAGAGAAATTGATTGGGTAATTTATAATTATTGGTTTGATACATTTTTGGAAGAGGTAGAAACAGATATGACAATATATATTAATACTTCTTCTGAAAATTGTTATAATAGAATAAAGAAACGCAGTCGGTCGGGCGAAAGTAGCATTCCTATAGAATATTTACAAGATTGCCAACGATATCACGAAGATTGGTTAAAAGAAATTAATATTAATGTAAAAACTATAAATGGTAATACTGAGATTACAAGTGAAGATAGTTACATAAATTTAGTCAAAAATACTTTGGAATTAATAAAAAATAGATATAAGTCAATCGCATCTATGTAGTCTCATATGATTAATGCAATAACCTTTTTTACATTTATTACAGGTTGTAAATTTTGATTTTTTACAATTTTTAATAGAACAATATTTATGAGGATGAATCTTAATACAATTATTATCTAAATGACAGGATACAGTTTCATTAGCATTATTTTTTATTCGTAAAGTTTTATTACACATAGGACATTTAATAAATTCAATAACTTTATCTTTAATATGACAATTGTGAGCAGATTCCTTAATATGTTCCTGGCAAAAAAACTCTTTGCATTTATCACATTTTGTAGGACAGAAATCTAGCACATTACATATGGAACAGCTTTTTCCAATATGGTCAAATTCCATAAGTATAATAAAAAGATATTTTTTTATTTAAAATCAAATTAAATTTATTTAAACCTATACGGTCATTATTTATTTAAAATGGAAGCTCCGTATATTTTAAGTGAACATTCTGATTTGGAAACTTTTGAAATAAGAAACCCTATAAAAAAAATCAGGTGTATGAATTCAAATATTTTTTGTATGTCAAATACTATTTTTTTAGTAATGATATTTATTCAAGTAACAACAATATTTTTATTTGGTATAGTGTATTTAAATGATTTAAATACCTTAATTAAAGATGCTAAAGTAAATATGGCAGATTTATCAAAATTATTACCAGAAGTTGCGGATGTATTGGGTATTGTAAAGCAAATATGTGAAGCCCCCGAATATGCTCCATATTGCCAAGCAAATAATTTTAAAAAGTTAAATATTACCTATTTTTAATTGGATAGTGTATACGTCAAAGAAGAAAGTAGTATATTAACAATTACTAAATTAAATTTAATAAAATTTGATTTATTGATAAGGTGCAACAATAATTATTAGAAACCAAAATGTCTCTTGTTTGGAATTATATAGGATATAACCGTAATCTAAGAATTGAGTATGGTGAAAATAGTTCATACATAATATTATTAAATAATAAGAGTTATTTTTTGGAAAAGACTAATCTGGCGACATTAAGTAAAATTATAGGAGGCATATTAAATAAACCTGGTATACAAATGGATAAAATAAGCGGAACGAATTTATTATATATGAAAAATAAATGATATAAATAATAATATAGTTATATACACAATGAAGGTTGATTTAGAGGAAGAACTTTTTTTATCTTTAGAAAAGTATTATGGAAAACCAAAAATAAAAAATAGAATAAAATATAAACGAAAATATCGATATAAATGTTTAATATCAAAATATATTTCTAATTACGTAAAGTCTTGGGATAGATTTTCAGAGTTATTTGAGAGATATAAAATTGACTAAATATTAACAAATACATTATCTATACTTGATGAAGAAAAAGGTAATGTATAATTACTGGGTGCATTTAGAATAATTGAAAAAGAAGTATATAAAAAACAATAAGTAAATATTATAAATAATATGGATAATGTATTATTAATTATAAAAATATTTGGATTGAGCATATAAATAAATATTTTTATTTATTTGTTTAAATAGATTTTTAAATAAAAAAATTTATATTTTATGTTTTATTGTTATGGACGCCTGGGTATTAAATTGGCAGGTGTCAGCGGTGGTGGTTTGGGAGCAGGTGGAACTAATATTTTTTTTTGTTTTAATATATTTGCTAATTTTCCCTTTCTATCACGTCCAGATTTATTATCAAATATGTTTACCGTCATGTGTCTTTTATAAAATGTTTTAAAATTTTTCCAAGCTTCAGCTTTATTTTTTTTGTTTTCTTGTATTAAAATTTTATATGATTTAGTATGTGGAGGAAATAGGATATTACCTGGTTGTTTCTTACCAAATCGAAGTTTATACATATTAAAAAGTGTTGAAATTGGTAGTTGTTCTTTTTGAGGTCCGCCTCCTTTTTGTTTTTTTGATGTACTTCTTTGGTTCTTTTTTACCATTATATAATATATTTATATTAAACAGAATTAAATTTTAAGATAAATAATAAAATATTTATTTATATTAAATGGGTGATAATGGAAGTGGTAGTGGAAGTGGTAGTGGAAGTGGTAGTGGAAGTGGTTATGAAATTGGAAGTGGAAGTGGAAGTGGAAGTGGTAGTGGGAGTGGATGGTACGCACGTAATCCCGTAACAAGAAATTTTAATTTAAGAATTTTGGGTGAAAATGATGAAACGCATTTTGATGCATATGCGGATATTTCCGGAAAAAATTTTGATACTAATAATATTTCAGGGGGCGTAACCTTTGCGAATTTAAGTGGATTTTTAGTTATACCTGGTGTGGATGTCTCTGGGCGCGACGGCGAGCAATACAACCCCGATTTATCTGGATACAAACAAATAAGATGGTTTGAAATTCGAGTAAATGGTAGTGGTGGGAATAATATTTCAGATGCATCTGGCTACAATGATTTTGTTGCTGAAATTAGTCATATATTTAATTTTTCGGAAGGTGGAATTTCAGGTGAACCAGTAAAAATTGAGTTAAATTATAATGACGTATCAAACAATATTGTATTTGCTACTGATATATCAGGAGTTACTGATGGTGGTAGTGGAGATTTTAATGGGGACTCTTTTTTTAATGATATGCGCATATACACACCAGATACTGAAATAGTATTATTTAAAGGTTTTGGTTGGGGCGAGACGAATGGTGCGTTTATTGACCACAACGATGATCCAGATTACTCAGACACCTTGCAATCATATATATCCCTAAGCATAAGCGGGGAAGCGGCTGTTCCTAGCAATTTAGGAGGTGATGGTAGCGGAAACCCATATTCATATTATTTAGGTGTAAGTGTACACGATAGTCTTAGTTACTTTGAGGAGGAGCTGCCAGAAAATGTATCAGGGCTGCAAGATATATCTCTTGACAAATTTGAGGAGGTGGCGAGTGATGAGAGCGGAAGCGGAAGTGGAAGTGGTTATGAAGCTGGAAGTGGGAGTGGCGTGTTTGGTGATGAAACTGGAACTGGAAGTGGAAGTGGAAGTGGAAGTGGAAGTGGAAGTGGAAGTGGAAGTGGTGATGACGGCGACGAAGAAGGTAATATATGTTTCTTAGGAGTAGAAAAAGTTGAAACAGACCAAGGGAAAATAAAATTTGAAGAACTGAATTTATCAAATACTATTAATGGAATTAAGATAAAAAAAATAACAAAAGTGATTAATTCTGAGGACAGTATTATTTTTATCCATAAACACGCTTTTGATAAAAAAATGCCAAATAAAAATACCTATATGGGAAGAAACCACGGTATTTATTTAGACGCCGATTTTATTGAAAAACATAACCTTAAGTATCAGGAACATCCTTTACTAAAAAAAGTAGAAGGCAAAAAATTAGTAAGAGGTAGAAATTTGGTTACTTTAAAAAATGTCCAGGAAATATTTAGAAAAAAAGATATATTATATAATATATTATTAGATAAACAGGAAGGAGAAACTATGATTGTAAATAATATGTTGTGTGAAACGCTCAATGCTAGTGATGAGAGTGTACAAAAATTTATATAAATTAAATTTAATAAAATTTAAAAGTATGATAAGTAAAAAAAATATTTTTACTTATATATATATATATTAATGTCTATTAATATTTTTATAAAAAATATGGTTGATTTAGTATGCAGTCGCTGTTCTCACCAATTTCCACGAGATAATAATTTATGGCATCATAATGGAAGATTTAATAATTATTTACAATCAGATATAAAAATTGATGAAATTTTTTTTACAAATTATTTTAACGATATTGAACATGGATTTTTTCATGCTTTTTGTTGTTGTTATATTTCTTATATTTTAACAAATTATAACAACAAAAAAGTCGGATTTAGTAATAGTGATTTTATTAAAACAAAAAGAACGGATAGAATGAGACTGCACAATTTTAAAGAAGATAAACACCCTCTTAATATTAAATTAATAGCCTCTTTGCTATTACATGATTTTTTAAAATGTAATGACTTTTCACAAGAAGAACACGATAAAATGCTAAAAAAATATTATTCTAAATTATTACCAGAAACATATTATCATTCTAATCCAGCATCTGAAAATGAAAATAAACTGCTAATAAAATGTGATAGAATGGAGCTAAGAAGATATAGTGATTATAAAGAATGGGTAGATAAGAGGCACAAAGATTTATACGATGAGCTTAATGAAGAGCAACGAAATTTAATAGAAGAATTTTATGAAAATATAAGGCCTACTTTAGAATATTTTTATAAAAATAGAAATGAAATTTTTATCAGACATGGGTTAGAAAAGGTTAAAAAAGCAGATTTTAAAGGTAATTTCCCTCCTGAAAATTCATTTTTAAATTTTTCAGGAAAAAAGAGTTATCCTATAGAAACAGATAGAATAAATAATCTTAAACCAATTAATAAACATAAATTTTATAAAAAAATTGATAAAATTGGCAGAATTAAAAAAGAACTAAGAAATAAACCTGAATCTGTGGTATATCCACATGAAACTTTTAATTGTTCTAACCATGAATGGCACGCGACTTGGGGAAAAGTAAAAGGATTTATTACCTATAAAGATTTAATAGATAAGGGTGGAGAAATAATTCATTCTGAGAGAAGAGAACATCTATATGCAAATTCCGAAATAAATATAAAAAATTGGAAATTTATATACAATAGCAATATAGATAAAAATAATTCTCAAATTAAAAGTTTAATAGAAAATAACATAAGTATTATTTCACAAGAACTTTTATATAATTTTATGGGCTTAGTCAAAATACTCCAAGATAGAATGGTTTTATTAAGAAAAACGTAATGAGCAAATTTTAAATTAATAAGGATTTTACAGATAAATATCCGAATTCTTTCATATAATTTTTATTAAATCTATCTTTATAATGACGAGTTTTATTATAATTATTAAATCAATCTTCGTATTTGAAATATCTAAAAGTTTTTAAATAATTTTGATACTTTTGGTATAACATATTTAGTAGCTTTAGAATATAAATCAAAATCTTCTTTATAATAATTAACTAATTTATCGTCTGAAAATATATTTTTATCTTTAATTTTATTTATAATTTTGTCTGTAAATACTTTATTATTATTAGGACAGGAAGGTGTTTTGGGCAATTTATTTATTATATTTAAGTCATAGATATGTTCAACATTAATATTTTTAATTAGTAAACTCATCGATGTTAAATGTTCATCTTTATTATTTAAAATATAATCTATTAAATTACCATTTTTATAAGCGTTCATAAAATTTCTTGTTTTTTTGTTATTTCTTTGTAATATCGTATTTAAACCAGAATAAAATCTTTTTTTAGGGTCTCTTACAAAACAAATTTTAGTATATTTTTTTTCATTTTCATTTAATTCAGTATATAATTTTTCTCTATAATCAATAAAATTTCTTATAGATGTAGAACCACACTTAGTAATAAGCAATATATTAATTTTGAATTTGTCATTTAGTATACAAATTGTGTTATTTGAGTAATTAGTTTTGTTATTTATATTCCAAAATAAATGTCTATTTGTAAGGTTAATCTTCATATAATAAATCAATATTAAATTTGATTTATTTTATTTAAATATAGGTGTATAATAAAAATGTCTCTGAAAATACCACAGAATGACTGGAATGAATTTTTCACAAAAAATAAAAAAGAATTGACAAATATAAGCAAGCAATTGAACGAAGCCGGCGAAACTCATCAAGGTGTTAAAATATTCCCTTCGAAAGAAAAGATGTTTGCTGCTTTCGAAAATTGTAGTTTAGAAAATACAAAAGTAGTTATAATAGGACAAGATTGTTATCATGGACAAGACCAAGCGAATGGTATGTGTTTTAGCGTTAATAAAGGAATGAAACATCCTCCTAGTCTTAGAAATATTTTAAAAGAAATAGAAAGCGATTTGGGCGATAAAAGAGAATCAAGTGATTTTACAGATTTAGCTAATCAGGGCGTGTTATTGTTAAATTCTTCTCTCAGCGTTCTGGAAAAATGCCCAGGTAAACATATGGATATTTGGGTAAATTTTACGGATGATGTAATCGAATACTTATCTAAAAATAAAGAGGATTTAGTATTTATTCTTTGGGGAAATTATGCGAAATCAAAAAAAGAATTTATCTTTGGAAGTCATTTTATACTAGAAGGTACACATCCAAGTCCTTTAGCTGCAAATAGAGGAGGATTTTTTGGAGGTAAATATTTCTCTAAGACAAATTATTATCTTAAACAAATAGGAAAAGAAAAAATAAAGTGGTTATAATTCTTCTAGGGTTTCTGTACCGAATGATATATAAATTTAATATGGAGTGGTGTGATTTTTTTTACCAAATGTTGTAATGGCCCGCTTATATTGAATGTTAATCATTTTAAGGATCAATAAGATATTAAAAAATAGATTTTTCCTAGTTTTTATGTTTATTAATATGAGGGTATTTAATATAATTATTTTTGTCGTAATATTTATCAATAAATTTATATATTTTTTCTTCTTTATCTAAATCAGAAGTGTTTAATATCAATAACCTATATGGATTATTTTCCCTAAAAAAGTTTATAATATTATTAATGTGATTTTGATAAATAGTTATATGTTCTATTTTATTATTTTCATTCGGATTATAATAACCATATATAACCAATCTCTGTTCTGTAGAACCAGTTCTTTTACTATGTCTTACTAAAGAATCAAACCATTCTTCTTCATCTTTTCTGATTGTTAATATAAATTTACTTGAAGGGTATTTAAAATATAATTCTTTATAAATAAGTGGCCATGGCCAATCTTCAAAAATTTCAAATTTATCAGCGATTTTATATACTTTATTTATGTTATTTTTTGCTATTTTAATATTTCTTATATTCGGTTTGCAATAAAGTTTGTAACCTAATAAACAAAAATATTTACCAAGCGAGGATGTTCCTGTTTTATTTAATCCTATACCGAATATTTTTTTTTTCATTATATATATATATTATAATTCTTTAAGAGTATCATTAATAATATTAAGACTAAAGTCTATTTCTTTTCTATTTATTATTAATGGTGGGCTAAATCTTATTATGTTATCGTGGGTAGTTTTTGCAATAATACCTTTTCTAAGAAGCAATTTTGAAAACCTATCAGCCACATTATTTTCATAAAATTCAACAGCATTTAATAAACCTCGCCCCCTAACTTCTTTAATTTTAAAATCATCTATTAAAGAATTTAAAGTTTCTCTGAAATATACACCTTGGTTATAAGCGTTTTCGATTAAATGCTCCTCTTTAAGAATATCAATAGATTCCATCGCTATACGGCACCCAAGGGGATTTCCTCCAAATGTCGAACCATGCGTCCCAGGAGTAATAACTTCCATTACATTATTATCCGCCAGAACAGCAGATACGGGCATAATCCCACCCCCCAGAGCCTTTCCTAAAACTAAAATATCTGGCTTTACTTCATCATAATCGCAGGCTAACATTTTACCCGTTCGCCCCATTCCTGTTTGTACTTCATCGGCAATCATTAAAATATTATTTTTTTCGCAGATAGATTTAATTTTTTTAAGGTATCCGTTTTCGGGGATAATTATTCCCGCTTCCCCCTGGATTGGTTCTAACATAATAGAAACTATATTTGGATTTTGTTTAATACATTCTTCAAAACTTTCTATACAATCGTAGTCTATTAATTTAAATCCTTCATTATAGGGTCCAAAATTAGTATAACAAATAGGATCAGAGGAAGAAGAACAAGCAGATATTGTTCTCCCCCAAAAATTATTGTTACAAAATAAATTAATAGCTTTATTTGGCTCTACTTGTTTTTTTTCATATCCCCACTTTCTTGCAATTTTAATAGCCGTTTCTCCTGCTTCAACCCCAGTATTCATAGGAAGGACTTTATCATAGTTAAATTCTTTTGTAATTTTTTCAGCATATTCACCTAAAAGATTATTATGCATAGCTCTACTAGTGAGTGTTAATTCGTGTAATTGTTTCTTAGCTACATTTACAAGTCTTTTATGGTTGTGTCCATGATTTACAGCAGAGTACCCAGATACAAAATCGATATATTTTTTATCTTCAACGTCGGTTAAATAAATACCAGCTGCTTTTTTTATACAGACATTAATAGGTTTATAATTATTAGCTCCGAATTTAAGTTCTTTTTTAATAATAGATAGCATATAACTAATTAAAGTTTAAGTTAATTTTAATTAATTTATAAAATTTCAGATATTTGATAATTTATTGTATACTACAAATCCAGTCCCATTAACAATAAAAGCCCTTACTAAACAAACAGTTAATCCATTCCATAAATTACCATGATTAATAGCAGATCCGATTGTGTCGAATTGGTAGGATTGTATTCGTGTTTTAACTACATCTATGGGAAATGTGAAAAACCAAGATAACACACCAGCGATACCACCCGATAGAAAGGCGTTCATTTCATTATTTTTTTCTAAATAATTCATAGAACTGTAATAAGTAGTAAAATATATATATAAGTAGATGGTATTTCTCTTCCACAAGTTGCATATAATCCTCGGTATAAATGTAATTTTTTATAGGACTTATTTTTGATTTGTTTATTTATTTTGAGAACATCTATAGGGCATAAAATCATCCCACTCAGTAATCCAGCGCCTAAACCCGCGATCATATTATTATGATAAATATCATTTAAATATTGATATGTCCCGAATTGAATTGAATTGAATATCCCCGAACCACACATGGGATATATCATACCACGATACAAGCCGCGAATATTTAATGTATTATAATTAATATTATTTTTTGTTTGACGTAATATTTTTAATGTATCAAAGGGGTGCCCAATTAATGTTTGAGCTATACCAACTATAATTCCATTTAAATAATCGTTTAGCATATAAGAATGATATTAATATACTATAACACAATTTTCAGAAATAAAGTTTAAAATTTAATTAATTTTGATAAATAATATTAATTTATAAATTAATGTATTATATAAGGTAATATGATGTCATTTCCAGTAACATTAACATTTAATACCAAGGAGGAGTATGATTCATATTTGTTAGAACATAGGGGTTATATAGAAAACCTATTTTACACAGAAGAAGAGCGAGCGGAGAGAGAGAGCAAAGTAGGTGAATTGACCGAAAAACTCCATAAAAGTTTAGAAGTAAATAATAATTATATTGAAAAAATAGAGAAATTAGAAGAGCTTGTAGAACTTTCACAAAAAAGAGACGTTGGGGAATGTTCTGTTTACAAGGGGGAATTTTGTGAAAAGGCAACGGAGATGATATTAAATGAATCTTTTGGAGAGAAATTTGAAATTGATGGGAGTAAAGTTAAAGAAAAAATGGATATTAGAATGATTAGTAAAGAAAAAGATTATTGTATAGGAATTGAATTAAAAGAGAAAAAAAAATTAACAAAAAAAGACGATTTAGATAAATTTTTAAGAGATAAGACTGTAAATGATTTCAAGGGTTCTGTTTTTATAAGTACTCAAGCACCTATAGGAAATATAGTAGAAGAAAAGGATACATTTAAAATTAAGGGAGATACTTTATATATATATTCGGCGAACACCGAATTAATTATAATTATTATGCATGTTTATATTCAATATTTGGAGTTAGAGCAAAATGATGAAAAAAATATTTTAAACGAGCGAACAGATATGATAGTAAGCTTATATAATGGATGGTGTAATTTTAAAAAATATGCAGCAAGTCAGGACAAACTGTATACTAAATATTTAAAAGACATAGGGATAAATTTATCAAATGGGCATATATATTTAGTCTCTAAAAGCAAATGTAAGTGTAATAAAATCCCTTATTAAATATCACAATCAAGGTAAAACCCCTGTCGTTTACTGCAATATTCGTCAGGTTTTAAAAGAGAGTTTTCATAATAATTTTTCCATTTATTAATTATTTTTAATACGTCCTCATCATCTAGATTTTTATTTTTAAATGTTTTATACACCGTTTCCCACCAAGTAAAATTTTCTTGGACACCGTGTTCTTCGATTGCGTCGTGGGTCCATACAGAGTAAGAAGGTAATTTAACTTGATGGATTGTCTGAAGCACGTGATTGCGAGCCAAAGATTCAGGCACCATTTTAATAAAATAAATTTTATATTGAATGATAAATCAAATTTATTTAAGGTGTTAGAAAATCTATAAGAGTAGAAATAGAATCGAGTTCCTTTCCAGAGTAATTAAATGCATATCTGCTATGGCTTTTAGGCCATTTTTCAAAATTCCAAGAAGGGCTTTTCAGAGAAGAATATCTGTCGGGGTCATGTTGTTTTTTTAAAGATGGAGTTGTTAACCAACCCTTTCCATATACATGTGGCCCGCTACCTTCTAGGATACATAGAATAGTAGTTTTATAATAGAAACTATACCAACGACATTCCCCACCTTTACTTTTTTTTAGAAAATAGTCGTCGTCACCAGTGTAACTTTCTAAAAAGGTATAAACCTTCTCAAATGCTTCTTGATCGCCTATGGGAATTTTCATGGAATTTTCGGAATCCTCGTCGTCTTCTACATCCTCTTCCTCGTCGTCTTCTATAAGTATTATTTCGTCTGAATTATCGATGTCCTCGCCCTCGTCGTCTTCTACATCCTCTTCCTCGTCGTCTTCTATAAGTATTATTTCGTCTGAATTATCGATGTCCTCGCCCTCCCCGTCGCCCTCAACCGCGTTACTACTATTACCCACAATTATATTTTTTTCTAAAATATCCTCCTCGATAAGATATACCGTCTTAGTTTCGGGGGTCATATCATTTGAATAATTAAAATATTCGGAAGGACGCTCTTTTATTTTATTAAGATGATATAATAATCTTCTTTTTTCCATAATAGGTACCCGTCCTTTAAAATCTATTTTATATACATCGGTGATAATATTAATTAATTCTTCATAATTCCAATGCCCCAAAATGTTTATAAATCCATCACCGAATCGTAAATGAGTAAGCCACTTCTCACAAGTATCCATATTTGATGTTTTTAGAAGTAAGGTTTTTAATAATAAAAAATAATTTATATGATTTATCAAATTTTTATCGTTTACGTTTAATTATATTATATGAAGCTAGATTTACTTCTTTTTGGGTAGATTTATTAAACCAATCCTTTTCATGCCAAAACACATCTGAATTAGATAAACAAATTAAGTTGGGGTTGTAACCTTTTGATTTACAAAGTTTTACTAGTTCACGACTAGGAGTTACAAATTTAAACATGGAGCACGAATCTGGCATAGAATTAACATATTCTAGAAATTCATTTTCCAGGTTAAACGATGGGAAATCTGGGTCAGAAACATCAGGGCGCACTTGTACTATTTTAGAAGACATTTTTGTGTTTAAAATGATAACATATAAATAATAAATCAAATTTTTTTAAATCGCACGTAATATGTAATAGCAATTGAAATTATGTAAATAAAAAATATGAGATAAGTTATTTTAATGGAATTCTGGTTATTTTTTTCTAAACCTAAAATCTCCAGTGGAAAATCTAAAATAGTATGTTTATCTTTAAGAAATCTATGTTCTAAACGAGTTATAAAACAACCATTAAATAAAATAAATAATATTATAACGACTATTATTGTTATGATAGACATAATAACAATTTGGTGTGGACAAAATACTATTGTGAAATAAAACCAAAAGGGCAAAGAATAATGTATAGAACGGATTAAATATCCTATAGTATCATTAGAAACGGGGATTTTTAGAATAATATTTTCTAAAAAATCTATAAATCTTTTAGACCGTTGCTTACTTAACATTATATTAGTAAATCATTTTTAATTTCTAATTCTAATGAGAACGCAATATCCATATGATTTAAATTTATAATTAATCCTTCGGGTGAAAGTAATTTAATACTAAGCTTTCTTATATTAACTGGATTGGCGTATATACGAGTTTGCGTTTCATACATGTCGGTATTAATAATATTATAATTGCTACTATTAACTCTTATTATCGCTATAATGTTACCAACTACAGAAGATTCCTTTAAATTTCCTATAATTAATTCTGCTCCAGAATAATTTTTATCATCTACAGCAAGATATAAATATTTATAAATATCGGCATTAAAGACGCCTTCGCTAATATATTTATTTCCCCCAGAGTATTTATTTTTCCTAAATCCTAACATCCAACCTAAAGAATGAAATAAGTCAGATTTAGAGTCATCTTCCAAAATAGTAAGTTCAAAACTGCGCGCATCTTTCGATTCAATCGTAGAAAACCCGGTCGAAGAATCTATTGACACTAGATACCCAGAAGCAGATGCTCCGAATTGTGAGATAGGTTGTTCCGTAGTATAAAGGTTTTTTAGTGATTTGGGGATACTTTGATTATTGTAATTTCCATCTGGAAGAATATAACTTTGTTCATTTACCTTAATTGTATTATTGCCGAATATTTTAGAAACATTATGCCAAGTATTAGGGAGCTGAATATTAGAAAGTTTCATACTAATAACATTTTTAATAGGATAATTCAGATCTATAGTAAAGTTTGTACTTAACGTGGAATTATAATTTTTTCTAAACATAGAATCAATATTTATAACACGCATACCATTCATTTATAATTAATAAATATATAAAATAGTATTTAATTGCGCGTTTCCATTATAAATTAAATAACATATATAATATAATAATGGGAGAGTCTACTACAGGATGGGTTGGTGGTGCTGATTTATCAGAAGAAATAGAAGACGGTATAGAAAGCTTAAAGATTAGCTTAATGCAGACGTTGGTAATGCTTGACAGGCAGGTTTCAGATGAAAATAAAAAAACACTAGACGAAATAATTAATTTAAAAAATGATTTATCAGGAGGTTTAGCGTCGATACGAACTGGGATAGATACGGTTGGGATTGATGTTTCAGGGAGTATACAACAAATGGGTAATTTACTGCATACCGATTTATCTGGTGTATCTGATAGTTTAGCAACATTAGGAACA
>Ga0206129_10002030_pt1 | contig 26062 bp, 22 predicted proteins | sample Helgoland_Spring_8_FD_148616 | JGI IMG/M metagenome (GOLD analysis project Ga0206129, IMG submission 148616) | Pelagic subsurface seawater microbial communities from Kabeltonne, Helgoland, North Sea - Helgoland_Spring_Bloom_20160502_2 | ecosystem: Environmental > Aquatic > Marine > Epipelagic ...
GAGGGTTAGTCTTGGAGAGAGGAGTGTGGGTTGGTTTGAAGATGATATTCAGAGCTTCCTTCAGTCTCTTAGGCGGAGCTGAAAACCTAAGAATCGCCGATTGAGGAATGAAATCGTGAAACATGGACCGTGGTTCGCGGTTAGTGGACATAGATACTGTGTATATATACAGTAAATGCAAATGTGTGTCAGGAACAAGGGGTTGTGTGTCAGGTGTGTGTCGGGATGTGTGTCAGGAACTTTTGGTAAAGAATTCAGTATACATGCGGCTTTGAGGGGTGTGTGTCAAGTGTGTCAGGTAGTTTTGAGTTAAAGTTCTTTTAATAAAAAAAACGTCTTTTTAAATAAATGATAAATCGAAGTTGAAAACACCTGACACACACGACACACCTGACACACATTAATGTAAGTCATTGATATATATAGAAAAGATGTGTGTTAAAAACGAGAAAAGTTCCTGACACACAATTTCTGTTTCTGACACACACTTAAAAACCGTGCCAAGCCAGCGATTGGGCGAGAGCGAGCGTGGTCATCAGAACCAGGAACACGATGTCCGACTCGTCAACCGTGGACCGCGACCTTCTTTTCTTAGAACGTTTCATAAGATTCTCCCGTTATAGCTTCATGGTGTGATGGTGAAAGGACTTGAACCGCGCTTGGCTAAGATATTCATGACAAGGTTCCAAAGCCCAAATCGGAAACAAGGTTCAGCGCAATTAAAAAGGGAATATGGTCTGTTTTATATATGATGAGGGAGATGCTGAAAGGGCAGAGACCACTCAAAATTTTCTAGTAAATCTGGCTGAATTGAGCTATGTTACATAACATAAGATATGTTACATAGGAAAGGAAAATGCCAGTCGGAAAAAGCGGTCGAATCGTTATTGAGATAGATCCTGAACTTAAGCAGGAGCTCTATCAATCACTTGGAAAAGAAGAGTCCAGTCTTAAAGAATGGTTTCTTAATAACGTTGAGGGATACTTGTCGGGTAAGTCACAGATGCCGATGGATTTTGAACAAGACAACTTGTTTAAAACTACGGAGGTGTCATCTTGAAATTTAGTTCTGAAAAAGTCGCGTTCGGTAGGCATGAAACTTTTCATCTCAGATTTTCTTGGCTCTCTAAAGGGTTTGCTGCCTTTCAGAGAAATAATGAGGTTTTTGACGATGCTGATTCGGCTACGGTTACTCTAGGTGTAGGCAAGAATATGGTTGCTTCTATCCGCTACTGGATGAGAGCTGCCCAAGTGATTGAGCCCATAAATGACCATCCAACTGAGTTAGGGGAATATCTATTTGATGGTGAGGTCGGTCAGGACCCATTTCTTGAGGATCCTGGCACGTTATGGGTATTGCATTGGTTGCTAGCATCAAATACTGAGTTAGCGACCTCAATTGCTTGGTTCTTCAGTAAGTACCATAAAACTAACTTCGACCAAAATGAGTTACGTGCTGCTTTGTCCACTTACTTGCAAGAAGATGTAAAAGCAAACCGCAGGCCGGCATCCTCCACTTTGAAAAACGATATTTCTGTTATAGCTCGGCTTTACGCTAAAACGAGTGGAGCGTTATTGGCAGAGGACGCGCTTGATTCGCCTTTATCGGAGTTAGGCCTGATTGTCGAAAACGGAAAGTCCTCTTATACCTCTTTATTTTCGGATCAGACCGATCTTCCAAGTGAGGTAGTTGGATTTGCAATATTACAGTTAATGTTAGAGAGAGAATCTAAAATATTGCCCGTTGAGGAGTTAATCCATTCCGCTGAGAACTATGTTTCACCAGGTTCGGTATTTCGTTTGAATGAGTCCTCTTTTATGCTAAAACTAGAAGAGCTGGCGCGTAATTATCCTGATAATTTTGTACTTAGAGAGACAGCTGGTCTTCGCCAGTTATTTATAGATGATTCACTTGATCCAATGGACCTCCTCTCTAATTATTACAATAAAAGCAAAAGGAATTTGGAGGATGCCGCATGAGTATCGCCTCCAAAATAAAAGTATCTGCAACTTACACGCGTTCGGTGAATCTTGAACGTGACTCTCAGAGTGAAAGCGCTGATCTTGGTTATATTCCAACATCTCGCGCATTGCGAACTTTAGGGATAATAGCATCTCGGTTTCAGGTCAAAGATCTACCTCGAGCCTGGTCATTAGTTGGTCCTTACGGCTCAGGTAAGTCATCTTTCGCACTCTTCCTATCTCATCTTCTGACTGCGCCAAACTCTAAGAAAGCTGAAGCTGCTCGGGAAATATTAAAAAGAAGTGACACTGATCTAGAGAAATTATTTGCTAGTGAGACGCTAGGTACAGATGGCTACTTAGAAGTTTTAATTTCGGGTACCCCAGAGCGACTATCCCTCAGATTTCTTCGTGGCTTAAATGATGCAATGACAGCGCATTGGCAAGGCCGTAAAGGGAAGAAGCCTAAAGTATTTTTAGAGATCCAAAGATACACGGATATTGGCGAGGTCTCAGTTTCTGAGTTAATTGAACTTACCAAATCATGCCAGTCAGCGCTTACAAAAGTAGGCTGTCCCGGCATGATGATCGTGTTCGATGAGTTTGGGAAGTTTTTGGAATATGAATCTAGATTTTTGGGTGTCAATGATGTGTTCTTACTGCAAGCACTAGCTGAACATGCACATGCAGGTCACTCTACGAAAATAATACTGCTTGTCCTGCTTCACCAATCAATCGAGCAATACGCTAGGGGTGTTGGCGAATCTTTAAAAAATGAGTGGGCGAAAATTCAAGGACGTTTCGAAGAGGTCCCATTTCTAGAATCAGCTGAACAAACATTGCGTGTTGTGAAAGCAGCTATTAAACATGAGTCGTTTGATGCAGATTCAAAAAAACGTATTAGTAAAGATGTATCAAAAGCAGTCGATTCGTTATCTGAGGAGGGCGCTCTCCCTGCTAGTCTGAAGAAAAAAGAGGCGATGGATCTTTTTGAGGGTCTTTATCCGTTGCATCCGCTAAGTGCCATGATTCTGCCGCAGTTGTGCCAACTAATATCTCAAAACGAGCGAACTCTTTTCAGTTATCTCGGAAGTAGAGAGCAAAATGGCTTTAAGGACATGCTAGAACGTTGTTCTGAGCTAGGAGATTTTATTACTCCAGACCATATTTTCGACTATTTTTTGACTAATCAACCCGCGGTGAATGGTGATTATTTAACGCAGCGGAGATGGGCAGAATCTGTTTCTGTAATAGATAGGATTCACAACGCAACAGATAACGATATGGCTGTGCTGAAAACTGTTGGGCTGATTAATTTGCTCGGTAATCGCGGGAGTATGCGGGCGTCTGAAAAAACGATTGGTGCTGGGTTTGGTGAAGCAGGTAAAAAGTCGTTAAAAAGTTTAACTAACTTATCTGCTGTTGTGTATCGCAAGTTTAATAATGAGTACAGAGTTTGGCAGGGAAGCGACTTTGACCTGGAAGCTGAGCTGCAAAATCAATTAAATCAACAAGGGCCCTTTTCCCTTGCAGAAAAGTTAACAGATAATCAGTCATTTCCCCCGCTTGTAGCGCGTAAATATAGTATTGAAAATGGAGCACTAAGATACTTCAATTTAACATTTGTAGATGCCTTGTCATATGCAAAAGTTACGGCCCAAAAAATCCCTCAAATTTTTATATTTTTATCATCAGGACAAGATGATAAAAAAATCTACAATGAAAGAGCTTGTAATCACCTCTCTGATTTTGGACTGGTTGCCCATCATGATGGAGGGCAGTCATTAAAAAATCTCGTCTCAGAGAGAATAGCGCTAGAGGCTATAGGAAGGACAGCTAAGCAATTATCTGAAGATGCCGTAGCTAAAAAAGAGTTTGAGTCACGCCTATCTAGTATTGCTCAAGCTGAGACACGGCATGTAAATCAGCTCATTAGTAATCCACAAAACAGTAGCTGGACTTTCAAGGGCAAAGTGCTCCCTGTCCAAAATCGACGAGAGTTTCAGGCTACACTCTCGCAAGTGTTAGAGCAGATCTACCCAAAAGCACCCATTGTCTACAATGAATTAATTAATCGCGACAAACCATCTTCACAAGCTAATGGTGCGCGCAATAAATTATTGAACCTTATGGTCTCTCAGGCGAGTAGGCCAGATTTAGGGATCCAGAAATTTCCTCCTGAAAAAGCTATTTATAGATCAGTACTAAGAGAAACAAAAATCCACCGAGAAATTAATGGTAAGTGGGCACTTTGCAAGCCACCAAAAGGGAGCTCGCTACTTCCTGCTTGGGAGAGGGTTGAAGAGTTTCTCGCATCTACAGACGATGCTGCCAAACCCTTTACTGATATCAATGCTGAATTAATATCACCCCCCTATGGCGTCAAAGCGGGTTTGTTGCCGCTATTATGGCTTTCAGTTTACCTAGTGAATCAGCACGAGCTAGCGCTATATGAGGAAAGGCAGTATATCCCCGGATTCAATCAAGAACTGCTTGAACGGTTTGTTAAACGACCAGACCAGTTCAGTGTTCAGCGTTTTAGAATTGAGGGACTAAATGCATCGATATTTGAGGAATATTCGCAAGTTATTAGTGGTGGCAAGAAACCAGAAACCATATTAGATATAGCCAAACCACTTGCTAGTTTTATGGGAGATTTGCCCGATTATACAAAGAAAACGCGTAATGGGTTGTCTGAAAAAGCAATTGCATTCCGTGCTGTCTTTAATCTTTCTAAATCACCAGAAAATCTTATTTTTGAGGGTTTACCTAAAGCGCTGGGCTATCAAAACTTGAGAAATCAAGAAGGCGCATTAGATGGATTCTCTGAGGATTTAAAAGATGTATTGCGTGAGCTTGGAGGTGCCCATGCGAGATTACTCAAAGAAACAAAGAGCCGGTTTGCAGAAATATTGGGTTTGAACAGCAGTATCAGTCTCGCGAAGTTACGCGAACAAAGTATGGGCAAATGTGCTGGATTGGAAAATTATACGCTGGATACTACAGGTGTACGCGGGCTATTAGTTCGAATTAATCGAGAAGAGGGTGATGACGAACTTTGGTTTGAAAACATACTTATGTTTCTTGGTGGTAAACCAAGTAAAAAGTGGACTGATACAGATCGTGATGAAGCAGACTACAAATTAGCTCAACTTTCACGACGGTTAACCGAGCTATTTAGACTTGCAATAGAGGATCGTAGATTTGCTGAGCAAACTGACACTGACTTTAATGTTTACATGCTCAAGTCTTTGAAAAAGGGAAGTGATTTTATTGATGAATTTGTAGCAATTGATGATTCCCTTGCAGAGCATTCTAAAAATATTAAAGATGAGCTAAACTCTGTACTGGGTGGAGTAGAAAGCAATAAGTTTAAACTTGCTGCTCTTGCTCAAGTAGTAGATGAGTTTTTACACGAAAAGAGAAAAGCTGAAAGTAAATCAAGCGATACAAAAGTTGATCTTAAGTTAACGGGCAAGGAGGCGCAGGCATGAGCCATTTCAGTGAACTGATTACCAGCTCAGAATCTGACGTTCGCCATGTTCTAGGCTTATCCGGAGGAAAGGATAGTGCCGCTCTTGCCATATATATCAAAGATCAATATCCGGCAATTCACAAAAAAGTTGAATATTTCTTCTCAGATACTGGTGCGGAGCTGACTGAGGCCTATGAGTTTTTAGACAAACTAGAGACTTACCTTGGAAAACCAATAGTACGTTTAGGAACCGGCCGAGAGTTTGATCATTGGCTGAAAGTCCATAATGACATGCTTCCATCAGCAAGGGCTCGCTGGTGCACTCGCACAATGAAAATCAAGCCGTTTGAACAGTTCGTGGGAGATGACCCTGTCATCAGTTATGTAGGAATTCGCGCGGATGAAAATCGTGAGGGCTACATAAGTTCCAAAGAGACCATCAAAGCAGTGTTTCCATTTATCGACGATGGCCTTGTTAAGGATGATGTTTTCCGTCTTCTTGAGGACTCGGTTGGCATCCCTGAATATTATAAATGGCGATCTCGATCAGGTTGTTACTTTTGTTTTTTCCAGCGGCAAGATGAATGGCTAGGGCTTAAGGAGAACCATCCCCAGTTGTTTGAGAAAGCGAAAGAGTATGAGCAACGACAAAGAGAAAGATATGATCTCGACATTGCCGATAAGCGGTTTGTTGGGTCGGGTAACTATACATGGAGTCAGGCCGGTACTCTGGATGAAGTAGTAGCAAAAGCAGAAAAGCGCAGAGCCGAGAAAGGAATTATTGCCTCCTCAAATGATATAAGTAGTAACCGCTGGCAAGATATTCTCAAGGAACAGGATGATGACGATCCAGAGGATCAGGCGTGTCTAATATGTTCGCTTTAGAATTAAATATTTTAAACATTTAAGGTGAAATAATGAGTCAAGAATCAAAAAGTCCAGTATCACCAGCCCAAGCTTTGCAATCAATGCGAGATTCAGATTTTGATTGCTACAGCGCATATGCAGAGGCTATTGACAACTCGATTCAGGCAAATGCCACTGAGATAAACATTCAATTTGATACGGAGAAGCGCAGAGGCAACTACGAGCATATTAAGAGAATAGCTTTTATTGATGATGGAGATGGTATGGATCAGGATCTAATCCATAATTGCTTGGTGCTAGGTTATTCCAGTCGATTTAATGATCGGAGTGGTATTGGAAGATTCGGTGTTGGAATGACAATGGGTGCGATTCATGAGTGTCGCCATGTTAGTGTTTTCTCAAGGGATAAAGATCAACGGGACTGGCTTACCACCAGTCTTAATATTAAATCATCTGATGATGGAAGTGTTTTGATTGATCCTCCTAAATCTTCAAAATTTCCTGATTGGGTTACTGATTTAAAACCAGTTGGATCAGGAACTGCTGTTGTTTGGAGTGACTATGACAGGCAGGTAGAAAACGGTAGGAAAATTATCGACGAGTGCAAAATCTATTTCGGCAGAGTTTTTAGAAATTTTATTTGGGATGGATTGAAAATTTTTATAAATGGAGAGCTTATTAATGCAATCGATCCTCTCTATGTGACGATGAAAAATACAAAGTTTCCAAAAGATACTCCAGCTGCTCTAGCTGCTCCAATTCTTTTAGATTGGACCATTCCTGAGGATATTGCTGAATATGAGGGGCAGAAAGACACTATTACGATAAAGTTGAGTTTGCTTAATGAGGAAATTCGAGGTTTCAGAGGTTCCGGTGATAGAGTGGACGTTAAAGATAGATATATCGATAGAAATCAGGGAATTTCAATTACACGGAAAGGTCGTGAGGTTGCCTATGGCCCAATTCCATATTGGCCAGGCAATGAAAAATGGTTTACTCAGCCCGATAGATATTGGGGTTGTGAGATTGAGTTTAGTCCGTTGTTAGATAGAGTATTCCAAGTCAAAAACATTAAGCGTGGTGCCGTACCTGTCCATGAGTTAAAGGTGGCGATTTTTGAAGCAATCAACCCCACAGTTCTTAACTATGTGAGTGAAATAAAGCAAACGTGGGACGAGAAAGCCGAGAAAAAAGAGGCTGATGAAAAACAGAAAGGTGAGCATGATTCGGGCCACAAAGAAGCTGAAAAAATTGCTAAGAAGAAAAACATTGAGGATACATCTAAACCTGTTGTTGATCCTGAAAAGGCGGCACAAGAGCTAATAGATTCAATTACGAAGTATCAAGATTCTACGGATAAGGATGCAATAATCGCAGGTTGGAGGTCTCAGCCATATACAATTGAGTCAGATACCTGGAAGGGCAAAGAATTTATCGAATTGAAGCCTCTTGGCGGTAATGATGTGCTTCTCTATAACCAGTCTCACCCCTTGATGAAGAGGCTTGGTAAATTAGAAGAAAAGATTACTAGTGATGAAAATATCGGATCCATTGCTATTGCATCAGAATTGAAAACAGTCGTTGATCTGCTACTCCTGTCATATGTCAAAGCTGAGTCAAAAATGTCTAAGGATGATGAGACGATCGAGTTACTTGAGGATCTTCGAACGAATTGGGGTATGTTTGTTAATTCGTATATTAATGATATGGGTAGAGATTAGTCATGGAAATTGATGATGAGAGCTTAATTTTAGTCGCGGGGTCGAAAAAGGCCCCACTGATATGTCAGCTCAGTAGCTATAAAGAACTGAAGTTAATCGATGTCCGGAAATATTTTACCAACAAATCCTCAGGTGAGTTAATAGCTACAAAGAAAGGGGTTTCTCTCACAAGAATTCAATATGAGGCGTTATCTGAAGTATTCCAAGAAAAAAATGAAATCATTGAATCATGGTTTGATAGCAGTCAAACAATGCAGGAGACTAACGCAAAATCACTCCAAGAAAGCAGACTTAAATCTGATGAATATAAAGTTGAAATTTCTGAGTGGAAGGGCTCTGAAATGTCGCGATATGAGCAAGTAGGAAGCGTATCTGTCCTTAAATTGAATCAAAACCATCCTTGGATAATGACCTTGCTTACTTTGATTCCAGATTATCGCAATAATGAAACTTTTCTTCATATTTGCTCACTAATGCAAGCTCACCATAAAGCCCAAAATTTGATAGATTCCAAAAATTTGGATGCGCTGGAAATTTCAGAAACCATAGAGGCCAACTGGGGTTTATATTCTAAAATCTCTGGCAAGGTCATTAATAATCATGCTTGATAAGCTTACAAAAAGGGAAATTCAGCAATTAATTGGTACTGAGCTATATAGCGATATAGAGGAGTTTTTAGAAAAGTTATATCAGGAAGAGTCCGAGCTTTTTGAAACAAACAAAAAAGCTAGTCAAATAAAACTGTTACTGAGCCTGTCTCAAAATCCAAAGTTGTATAAACCAAGTTTTTGGCGTGATTGTCTTTTGCGGTGTACTCCAAATGAAATTCAAAAGTTAAAAGTTGTTGGGATAGATTCTGAACTACCTAGTAATCAGCTTGTTGAAGAGTGTCTAAAGTTTGAATATGACAAGTATGACTTACCATACGTTGAAAAGACTGAAAATGAGAAATTACGGCCTGCAATTAAGATTGCCTCGGCTCCAATTTCTCCATTTAAGACGCTGAAAGATTTTCAAACGAGAATCTTCTGGGAAATTGTCAAGCATCTAAAAATACCACGAAGTAGATTTATAGTTCAAATGCCAACAGGTTCAGGGAAAACCCGCACGGCCATGGAGGTAGTATCTCATCATTTCAAAAGCGAGCAGAGCAAAAATGTAGTGTGGTTAGCCCACTCAATAGATCTAGTTGAACAAGCTGCTGCTGGTTTTGAAGAGGTGTGGGAGCATCTAGGGACAAATGATATCGAGCTGAGAATCATTGATGGAGGTCGTAATGGGCTAATTAATCTCGGAGAGAAGCCAGCGTTAATCATTTCGACATTGCAATCTATGGGAGCTTTTCTGAAGTCTGAGCCAGATAGATTTGAAGTATTTTCAAAATCATGCTCGCTGCTTGTAATAGATGAAGCGCATATGAGCTTAGCGCCTAATTACAAAACATCAATTGAAACAATATTAAGGCATGGATCTCAGTTGATGGGGTTGACTGCTACTCCCGGAAGAAGTGTTAGAGCTACAGAAAATAATGAAGCGCTTGCAGAATTGTATTTCCAAACCCCAGTACGATTGATTTGTCCAGATGGAGGAAATGTCTTTACCTACTTAAGGAGAATTGATGTGATGGCGAAAACATCGATGCAAGTTATCACAGGTTCGCAAGATGCCTTAACTCCCAGAGAATTAGAAAAATTCCAAGAAGATTTATCTCTTCCCAGTTCAGTTATGGAGCGGCTAGCATCCAAGGATCAACGAAACCTTGAAATCATCTCTAAGATAACTGAATTGGTTAAGTTAAATGCCGATCGGAAGATTATTTTGTTTGCTTGCAGCGTAAAGCACTCTAAATTTTTAGCAGCAATATTAAAGTTCAAAGGGATAAAAGCGGCTCATGTTGATGGAGAAACTAGTCCTTTGAATAGACAAAAAATCACAACAGATTTTAGATCTGGTGAGCTCAATGTGTTGACAAACTACGGCGTGCTTGCGACAGGCTTTGATGCTCCTAAAACAGATGTCGTTTTCATAGCTAGACCTACTGACTCGATTGTTCTTTACAGCCAAATTATTGGTCGAGGACTTCGAGGTCCAGCAATTGGAGGCACGGAAGAGTGCTTAGTTATTAATGTGGCTGACAATATCGATGGTTTACCAGATTACAATCGCATCTATGATTATTTCGATGATTACTATATTTAAAGAAATATAATTGGATTTATTTAAATATGTTGCTTTTTTCTGCAGATTTCACTGAGGAACTTACCTCAGCCATTAAAAATTCTTCTGACGAACTTGTAATTTGTTCCGCGTTTGTCAAAGAAAAAGCAATTAGCCATCTGCTTAAAGTTATCCCCAGTAACGTGTCAGTAACCATTGTGGCTCGTTGGGCAAAGCAGGATCTTACCCTGGGAGCATCTGATCTAGAGGTCTATAAATGGTGCCAAAATAATGGCTATCGTTTCGGTATCAATAGTAATCTTCATGCTAAGTTGTACTTAGTGGATCGCAGTCTTATTTTTTTAGGAAGTGCCAATTTGACCCATAGAGGTCTTAGCATTTCTGGTGTGGGTAATGTTGAAATTGGCACAAGATTAGATCCTTCCGCGACTGATATTGAGAAATTCAAATCCTTTATAAATAACGAAGTCGTTTGGGTTGATGATGATATGTTCAAGCAACTTGAAGCAGAAGTAACTGCCAGTGAACAAAAAAATAATGAGAGTCATGATCTTGGGTGGTCGTCGGCCATCAATGAAATATTAAAACGAAAAATCTCTCATTTATGGGTGTCGGAGCTTCTCTTTACTGGGCCAAGAAATCTTCAGAGACCAAACTTCGAATCCTCAGAGATAGTTCATGACTTTGAATTACTTAACCTTACGATAGATAATTTTGATGAAGATTCTCTCAAACAAGGATTTTTAGGGACACAATTATATCGATGGGTGAGAGATACTATAGGAATTGATAATGAGGTGCGTTTTGGCTGGTTGACTAAACAGCTTCATAATGCGCTACTAGATGATGTAACTCCTTACCGCAGTGAGGTAAAGGAGTTCATAGTGACATTGTTTGATTGGTTTAAATTTATCCCCGAGACTTTTGAGGTTACAAAGTTTAATGTCTCGGAAACAGTTCGAATTAAAAAGTAAGGTAAGTAGTATGAGTATTACTTCAGATCAACTGGTAGAGGGCAGCACGCTAGTTGCTATAAATCCTCAGTCTGATAGGACTCGGAGAATAATTGTTAAGGGTGTGATAGAGAAGTTACTGACAAAGGCTAAGGAGCACCCCCATGGACTACTTGTGCAACTTGAGACTGGTGATATTGGTCGTGTTAAGGAAATTTTAGGCGATTCAGGAGTAAAAAGAGAACCGGTTGTTGCTGAAACTTTTGAGGCGGTTGAAAATCTGGAAGATATAATCACTCAAGGCGAAAATCATTTTGTGGAGTTTAAGACAAGTTGTCTTTGGAGTCAGTCCCTCAATAGAGATGCTATTCTCCAAAAAAAGATCACGCAATTTGGGACAGCAACTTCTAAGGTAATCATTTCTAAATCGATTGCTGGATTTTTAAATGCGGATGGCGGGACCTTAGTGATAGGTGTCAAGGAAATTAAGGATACTGATGAAGTAGAAATCGTTGGTATCAATTCAGAAATACCAAAGTTGAAAGATAAAACACTAGATGGATACAGACGGATGTTGATAGATTCGATTGTTAGAGTCTATATGCCGTCCTTTGTGATGAACAGAATCATTGACTATATTCATATATCATTTCATGACCTAGGTGACAAAACAGTCTGCGTTTTGAAAATATCAAAGTCCGATAAGAGAGTTTTTCTGAAATTAAATAGTGAAGAGGCATTTATGGTGAGAATTGATGCTTCGACCAGACAAATCATAGGCGAAGACCTTGTCGAATACTGCTTGAATCGGTTTTAGTCTATCTGAAAAATGAGCTTATTTTGTAAGGGGGTAGGCTCGTAGTCCCCTACATAATCAAAGAAATCTATATCTAACTCACGCAACTTGATTTTTATCCGCTCCGTAAGCAACGGTACTTCCTTTTCCCAGTCCTTGTAACGCATAAGGCTGACCTTTCCTGATCTTATATGTGCTTTAATTAGTTGTATTTCTTCGATGTCACCATACAGCTGCAGAGCACATCCTATATATATTCTTAAGGTTGGGGGAAGGTCATTTAGAAAGTCCTTGTGAAATGTAAAGCTGTGACCTTCGGTATATTCGCCACACTTTATTTGTTGTTGAGCAGCGACACAGGCCTCTTGTATCACCTCTGGGTTCCCTACTGAAAAGAGAATTTCACGGGCCTCTTCCTGTGCTGAAGTAATGGATTGGAAAAAGGATTTTATGTCTCGCTTTAACCCATCGGGCATTTGACTGTAGGCTTGCCGTTTATCAAAGAGACTGAGTGCGAAGTAGACCAATAAATCGTTTCTCCGAGCTTCTTGAGCTGTGCTAAATAATGTTTCGCCGTAGTGATTGCAAAGCGCTTGAAATGCTTTCATATGCGAGCCTGCTATTCGTCGCATTTCTTCGCTATGCTCAAACTCACTATTGGCAGGGATACGTCCAATATCTAGAGTGGTATTCCAGAAATCGTCAAATATTTCTTTGTTGTTCTCAATTGTGGAGGCAGATACTGTTTTCGGCGTCGATTGTCGTTCACGAACTGTATATTGTTTCCAGTCTCGCTTTACATGCTGTCTTTCCAGAAGAAATATTTGCTCTTCAAGTTTGTCTTTAAATACGATAAAGATACCTTGTCCAATAGCGATTGCACTCTCAGCTAAAGTTGTTTCTAAATAGCCTTTAATTTCAGACTGGGAATAGTACTTTTGAAAGGTGTTAATACTGGTAACGACACCATCTTTGTATGGTTCATATTGGCGGATAACAGACTCACCTGCGACCATCACGGAGACAATCAGAAATTTATTGGTGTAATCCCAAGCCCTTTTTAAAGTGGTGTCACGTTCGGCTCTATCTTCGATAACATTTAGCACGAAACCTAAATTAACAATATCGCTGGGAAGCAAATCTGCGTCAGGTCGATAAACTGGGTCCCAACCAATGCAGTCAAGTCCATGCGATTCTAATTCGGTTAAATCATCACCTTTTCCGCACCCATAATCTAGAATATTGTTCTCTCCATCGAGATACCCGTGGCGAGCCAATAATTTCATAGGTGCAGATAATTGATTCCGATCAATAGCCGTTTTATGACGTTCTATTTCAATAGGGGCTGGCGAGTCAGTGCTGTTCATCATTGACGTATCATGTTTAGGCTTTAATCTTCCTGCCTTATCAAGGTTATAGCCTTTGCTAGCGATTAGTCGTTCCCAGCTTTGTTTGAATCCAATAGTTCGAGTATTTTTGTAGAGGCCAATAGATTCTCCCTCTTCAGTGACACTATAAAATTCATCTATTCCAGGGTAGTCAGCTCGTACGAAAGTTTCCTTTCTATGAAGTATGGGAGGGTTAGATGATTCTTTATATGATGCTTCTCGCACCGCTAGTTTGGCCAGGTCTATGGTATAACTGTGCTGCAATGCTGGATATGCATAGGAGTCAAAAGAGGGATAGTTCAATAAGGATAATTTAAAATCTCGTTTATTAAATTTAATTATATTCCATGCATCGTCCGCAATGCTCAACGCATCAGCGATCTTAATGGTTGTTCTTGCAAGTTTTTCTGGAACATCTGATAGTGATGTAATGTGCACATAAATTGAGTCAGGCAGTACTTTCCCTATTTTGATTTGAGCAACAAGATCTTTATATTCTTTAAAGTTCATAATAGGTAATCAGTACAATTTTTATTTCTTTAGGAGACTCAGGTTCTTACGTGCCGCGGTGTCATATATTGATGATCTCTTGTTTCTGTTGATTAAAGCACTTAACGTTAGTTATAACACGATTAATGTTTCTTATTTATACGGCCGTGATGGGTTAACAATTGATGCAATAGTAACTTTTTCCGAGGATAGGTACTTTGCATACATATCTGGATGGTCTTTTGCGAACAAATCGGCATCGAACTTAGACTCCTCCTTCGCGAGCCTTTTCCATGAAACTACACCCTTAATATCATCATCATTATGTAATATTGACGCTAGACCTGCCTTTAAAGACTCATACAGCCAATCGGCAGCGGCTATTGCTTTCAGGTTTTCTAGGTAGGCTTGATGTAGGTCAGTGATAGTGGAATTTGGTTCAACTTGTGGAGTAGTAATGTCGCTGTTTTCTTTTGCAGCTGAATGAGCCATGAACTTCTTCTCATCATATAGCTCTTCATCCAATTTCCTTAGTGATGAAGTACCTTTTAGCGAGAACGGGCCTTTCGGCTCGCCTAGTACTAGTGTTTCATACTCTGAATATAATTCTGGATGGTCAGCTCTGAGTTTAGACTTTTGCAAAGATGGCCTTGAGATCTTTGTCTGAAAGTCTAAAACTCCGCTTATACCTCCCGAACCTGCAGCTAATTGGATTAGCTTACTTTTAATAATATCCTGTCTCGCTTGGAGAATCTCCAAGGCGTGTTTTGCGTCAATTGCTTTTCGGTGCAGTGCCAATTCAGAGTCGGTAGGCTCCCTAGAGATACCAGATGACGTGATAGATTTATTAGCTGCTTTTTGTGTGAAGGCTTCCAACGATGTGCGCTGTTCTTCTATTAGGGTCTCTGCAATAGGTATGACTTGAGTTTGAACAGCATTGTCATCTAGCAAAAACCACTCACCTAGCACGCGCCGGCATGCAAAAATATGGTGCAGATAGGTTTCAAGATGTTCAACCATAGGCGATTCGGTAGAAAAAATGACATGGATTCGTCTAGGATTGCCTGTTTGATGCTCTTTATTTCGGATGGATGCTTCTTTGTCATTCCGTACGATACCAATCTTCACATACGGTCCCCACTCCCCTGATAGGACATCTTGATCGCGATCTATGTAAAGGGTGCCCGGTGTTAATTTTGGTTCAGTCATTGTGTGTTAGGTCGAATTGGTCGCGGGATCATACCGAGTAGTATGTCGTCCTCAGTGTCTGTAGATCTAGCAATCACAACACAGCGGTTGAGTTGCACATTGCGAGTCAACTCCTGATCGCTTTGGCATTGATAGACTTCTTTCTCGCAGCTAGAACAAAATCTTATCTCGGACCCTGAGGCAGCTTTCGACACATATGTCATTTCGCCCCAATTCTCTTTGCACTGGAATCCGAATATGCAGTTTCTGATAGAAAGATGGTATTTATTAGAAGTCATGCTAATACTGTATTTGAACTGTGGCAGTAAATCAAAGACTGCTGACTTCCTTATTGTCATTCACCACTAAACCGAAGCGGAGCAAAACGTTAATGTACGCTTAAGGAAATTACTAATGCCCCGTCCACATAATATGTTCTTTATCATCTATCCATACGATTACATTTAACAGACGTCCGTCTTTTCGATAATTAAGCCTAGGCTGGTTAGTAACAATGCCTCCCCAAACGTAGTACCTTGATTTTAATATTTCAGTGTCTTCCCAGAATTCATGGACAAAGCCACAATAAACATCCGGGCAGTTACCCCATTCATACCTCGGTCGGGCAGCAGTACCGCAGCTTGTGGCGGTATGTAGTCTATTAGTCTTCCATTCAGATGTAACGCCATCGTACCAATCATCATCCATTAGATATAAATGGTTACGGTTTACGTCAGATATCCATTCACTCTCTCGGTCTACTATGAATCTTTTATTGTTAACGCTATTTGACGCATTAGCTAAATCGTCAATATCGATTTTTTCATACACTACTTCTTTGGATGTCTCCGTAATTCTTTTTTTAGGCATTATTAGAAGATGATTTTCTATAAAAGGCTCTAGCAGTGGATGGGCATAAAAATCAACGAGCTCACCTTTGTAATTATAGGTTTCTTTTATGAGATGAGTTACTGTTCCTCGGTTCTCTGGTGTTACCCAAGCGAGCAGGGCGTTGCTCGAGATTGTTCTCACAAGCCCTCCCTCTTCAATACGTACTTCATGGTCGATAACAGCTTGATAGCCATAAAGAGAGCCATATTCGGCCAAAACCCCTCCTGAACAGCTAACAAACCGACCCCTATTAAAAGTGAGGTTGTCTACAAATCCCCAAGAGCCAAATGACAACTCTCTAAGAGAGCCGCCGCAACGACATAGGTGGAAATCAGCAGCAAACTCAGGAATAGATAAAAAACGGCCCGTAGGATTTTTATAAGTTGTTTGTTTTTTTCGTATGTCTTCATCGCCATACTCGTCAATCTCCCTCCCACATTCCTCGCACCATCCCCTGCGACTTTCGACTTCAAAGTCTGAATCGTAGAATGACATTTCGTTATTTGTGCTAGGCATGACGCTATTATGCATCTTATAGAACTAGATCTGCTATGTTACCCAGCTTATCATCTACAACCTTTGATTCGGTATTTAAAACATCAATGAGGACTGGACGTTACGACTGGGGCGTTAGCGACAGTAATTAGCTAGGTAGGCGCTCATGCACAAGGATTATATTCAGGCGTTTTTGAAGGCTATTATGAAAAACATCGGTATAAGAAAAATTTTTCTTGCAGGTCTATTTGGCCTGGTTGGGATCTATCTTAATAGCATCACCCAGCCTGCAATGAACACCCAATCTCTTTACCTCACAACCCATAGTGAGTCTCACGAAACGCTGCGAGTTGGCCTTCTCAGTGATTTACATGTCAAAAGGTCCCCGGATGCCATCGCTGAACTAGCGGAGCTATGGTCAGAAGTGATTGAACAAACTCCTGACATCATATTACTTGCCGGAGACTACATTAGCGATGGAGGTTCGAACGAAGACATAGCCTCAATTGGGCCCGCTATAGCAAATATCTTTCGAGCGTCAGGTGATATACCCGTTGTGGCTGTTCTTGGAAATCATGACCACTGGTCCGGGGCTGAATTTTGGACTCAGTATCTTTCTGAGGCTGGAGTGATAGTGCTAGACAATGAGACTATTGTGATGGATGCCTTTGACACGTGTATTCGCGGGCTTGGTGACGCCTTTACCGATAACTTTGACTATGTAGATTTCCCTAATCCCTGTGATGATATGTTACAGGTCACTCTGACTCATGACCCCGCTGGAGCATTCAATCCCAAGGTAGAAGGGCTTGTATTAGCGGGCCATACTCACTGCGGTCAAATATCTATACCCTTTCTTGGGCCTTTGTATGTGCCTACTCAGGCGCCCAAAGAAGCCCATTGCGGGCTATACAAAGACGAACGGCGACAGGTCTTTGTGAGTTCAGGTATCGGAACTAGCGTAATACCTTTGCGATTCAATGCTAAAGCCTCTTGGGACCTCATTACTATTCATCACTAGACGTGATTTGGTGATAATCATGCTCGCTTTAATCAATAAGCCACAGTCTAATTCTAATTACTTCCTCCACCAAACCAAGTTAACCCACTGTCTTTATAAAGGTTTTACTTCTTCTAGCTTTCGATATGGCGAATTTCCTTGAATTTTTCGCCTCATAGCTCTTTCCAAAATTTTCAATTCAAATGCATAGTTTTTATGACAAATAAAAGTTATGCATAAAATTATAAAAACCTTGCATTTTTCACCCAAACTTTGGTATTTTCCAGAAGGATTTTTTTAAAGGACTATAAATGAATACTCAAGTCTCCACTCAATCGAGCAGTCAAAAAGAAAAACGGCCAAAATCGAGTAATGCAGCAATACTTACCGCCGCTGCAACGGCTTACAACGGTATGCAGATTAAAGCGCTGGCCAAGGGACAGAAGGAACTTATTCAGTCATCGAACAAAATCTATCAAAGTTCCCTCCGACAAGAAGAGATACAGCAGTCGATTGATTACGGCATAAGAAATATTGAACAGTTGAATATTGAGTCGAATAACCTTTCCCGCGCAGGTTTAGAAGTAGCACAAGAGTCACTTAAGCTTCAGAAGTTAGATTCACAAAAAAAGGATGCGCGGGACAAAATCGCAGATGAAAAAAACGCTTTATTAGAGCAAATGGAAGAAGAGATACAGAGCTTCTTGGATATTACATACTCTGTCAATCGCGAGCAGCAGCTGGTTTTAGAAACTTCAATGACAAATCTTGAAAAGTTTTTTACCTTACAAAAGTTGCACGAAGTCATCATAACGGTTAGTAGTGACGTCTTCAAAACGACTGCTGATCGAACTTATCGCGATCAAACTGAAGATTCAATAAAGGCTAAATCAAAAGAGGTTCGAGATCAGTTTACTGAGCAAGACAATATTGATTTACAAACAATGATTGATATAGAAAAGAAGGATGAAAACGCGGAAGCTGAAAAATTACTTGAGAATCTCAAGAATAGAGAAAAAATGCTATCTGAAGCAAAAGCTTTGGTGGCAAGAGTTAACAAAAGAAAGGGTCTAACAGACTCAGATTTCAAAGAAATTAAAAGCAGCATTCAAAAAATCAGAAAAGTAATTAAATTAAAATGAGTAAGATTTCCAAATTCTTTGCAACATGGTTATGGAAATTTCCAGGGTTAACCGTTTTATATTCAGTTGGTTGCTACTTGGTTCTTATATTGCTCCTTGCTGTATTCAGTGATTCTGCCGGAGATATCTCTGATAGATTGATGTTGGGCATAAGCGCTCTGGTAGGAGGGCTTATTTCGTACTATAAATTTAGGGGCGAATTTATTCAGGTAAAAAAATCCTTGCGACCAGGAGAAAATATGGCTGATGCATGGAAAAAAGAAATAAGCCCCTTTATTGCTTCCGCACAAAGAGCCTCGGATAACACAAAAAGTGCAGTAGTTACTTTTAGAGCTTTACTTAGTTATTGTCTTCGCTTGATGTCGCTTATAGCAAATGGGGCCGCAACACTATATAGAAAAATTATTAGCTTTCTTGGCAGGAAGAAAGCCGCAGAGAGGGCTGAAGCTAGACTTGAAGCGATTAAGGTCGAATTAAGCTTGCTAGATACTGAGATAGAGGCTTCAGAAAAGGGTTTCCTAAATATCTGTAAAGAGAATTATAGGAGCATCGTAAGTAGGGTAGAGCAGGAGCAAAACGATTTGAGTGATTTGAGTGAGAGACATCCAGTTATTGGTAAGTTTCTGGTGACTCGAGGACTTGATGATCTAAGTTCGGATGTCTTTAAAGACCTAAAAATCCGGTTGAGTTCTTAAATCAGCAAAACTTAATAAGAGAGGATAGAAATGGGTGCCTACATCAAATTATTTGCTAGCTGGATAATTTATAAACTTGCGCTAAAAACAGTCGCATACGGTGTATTTTTCTCTCTTATATTCATGCTTTTACGTTTTTTCTTTCTAGATTCTGTGGAAATTGATGGTGTCTCTCAGTATTCAATTACAGATGATCATCTATATGCAGCAGGCCTGCTTATTGCCCTAGTTTGCGCACTTTTTGAATGGCGATCAGAGTATCTTGAAATCAAGAACTCTCGGTTGGCCGAAGAGGAAAAAGAGAGAAAAAAAAGAGAGGCTAAAGAAGCTGCTGTAGCAAAGAAAGAGGCAGCAAGGCTAGCTAAACTTGAAAAGGAAAGAGGTCTATTAGAGAAGGCAAAAAACGAGCTCAATACCTTGTCTGAAGATGTTGAAAAATCCAGTCAAGCTTCTCAAGCTAAGTTCAGCAAAAAAATTCAAACTATTGTAAAAAAAGTCGAGCAAGAACAAAACCAAGTGAAGGATTTGAGTGAAAGGCATCCAATAATAGGGAAATTTTTGATGACTAGAGGAACGGATGATCTTAATTCACCAGTTTTCAAGCAGTTAAAAAAACGCTTGGGATCTTAATAGTTGTTGATATTAAAATATTATTACATTTGAGCTAATTGCAGAATCTTACTGATGTAGCTGTGGGAAATTATGAAAGTTCTATATATCGATATGGATAATGTATTAGTAAATTTCCAAAGTGGGATTGATTCAATTTCAGAAACAGAAAGACGGCTGTTTAAAAATGATTTGGATGAGGTTCCCGGGATATTCTCAAAGATGATGCCCGTCGATGGCGCACTTGAAGCCTATCAAGAGCTTTCTAAATACTTCGATACCTATATTCTTTCGACAGCTCCTTGGGAAAATCCTAGTGCTTGGATTGACAAGCTTATTTGGGTGAAGAAGTATCTTGGTAAGCCAGCTTATAAGCGTCTTATCTTGAGTCATCATAAGAATCTTAATATGGGAGATTTTTTAATAGATGATAGGACTGCAAATGGCGCTGATAAATTTCATGGAGAACATATTCATTTCCTATCGCCACCTTACAAAACATGGAGTGATGTTTTAAATTATTTGATGTCTAAAAGATAGGAAGATTGAGTGTCTTAGCTTTGAATATAGACACATCTCAGTCTTCGCTGTTCTTTAGCTATTTTTTTCTAGATTCTCCCTTCTTTTTTCAGAAACGACATCAACCAAAATAGCAACGAAAAGATTTAGAATTATAATAGAAGACAAAACAACAAAACTAACAAAGTATGCCCACGCATAAGGATACACGGCTGTAATAGTTAGCATAACCTCCTCCCAAGAGGACAAAGTCATAATTTGAACTAACACTAGAAGAGCCTCTCCCAAATCTTCGAATCTTCCTCCCTTTACGTCTTCAAAAAAAATCACGCCTGCGACCGCATAAATATAAAGTAAGATAAAAATTAAAACTAAAACGTAAAAGCTTTTCTTAAGGGAATCTACAAGAGCTTCTATGACAAATCTTAGTTCTGGCATAAAGGAAATAATTCTCAACAATCTGGCTAATCTAAGTAATCTTAGAACTAGAATAGATGAACCGGTTGTAGGAATTAAGGAAGAGATAACTATTATCAAATCGAAGATATTCCATCCATCTTTAAAAAAACCTATTTTCTTTTTTTCTGCAAAGAACCTAATTAAAATTTCAATTACAAAGAAAATTGTTATTGAAATATCTAGACCGATTAGGATGTTTAGCGCAAAGCGATTATTAAAATCAAATGTACCTACCCCAACCATTACTGATGAAAACAATATTATAATGGTTACGAGTACTTGAAAAATTGTTGATTCTCGAATCTTTAATAGCTTTGATTGGTAATTCATCTGACTTGCCCTTGTCCGCGTCCTTGTTCTTTCGGTTAAAGATATGACAATCGAAATAATAAACGGAGCTCTCCTTATTTTTCTAATCGCACCCTAAATCACCACGACTCGTTGGGTCATTGTTGATAACACATAGACCAGATGGCAGAGACTCAGGTTCATATCGCATCAAATCTGGATCTCTCAATGCTTCTTCTAAGAACACAACCAAATCACTTATCTCATCCTCTGTAAGACCCAATGGACTAAATCGATAATCCAACTGGTTGGTTGATGCTTCGTTCTGGGCAACTGCATTGTTCTTGTACTCTACCACCTCTCGTACAGACGAGAACGAACCTCCGTGACCAAATACATTGGTATCTGCAAGGTTGTACAACTGAGGTACTTTGAACTTGTAGTTATCAAGTGAGTCACCAGTAAACCCGCCTCGTCCCAGTCGGACACCATCAGGGACTTCACCAATGATGTCATTGTTAATATCAAGGTCGTTAAATCCAACTGCAAAGAAGACTTGGTCTGCGGTGGCTCCAACTGGAGATGAGAACGCGGCACCCTGATGACATCCCGCACAACCTCCATTTCCAAAGAAGACCTCTGCGCCACTGATTTGTTGTTCAGTCATTGCGTATTCATCCCCTCTTAACCAAAGTTGAAAAGGGGACTTGTTTGCGAGAACCGTTCGTTCAAATGCTGCAATTGACGCGGTTGCACTCTCTCCTAACTGATCTCTCGTATACTGAGGGAACGCAGTCAATAACAAGTCGTAGTATTCAGTATCTTCAAGTTCAGGCGGGAATGTACCGATTCGATGAACACCCGTTCCCGCAATTGCTTGGGTCTCGATACCTGAGAGTCCCTGTGAATTTGCCTCCTTTGGGGTACCTTCTGTCATCAAACGCTCTGGGTCTATACCCGCATTTATGATTCCATTAGTGGAATTACCCAGTGCACCGTTCCACAACATCACGTCTTGATAGGCAACGTTGAGAACGGTTGGTGAGGTGACTGGTTGAACATCCGCATCTTGTGTTCCAAGAGACTCATCGTGCCAGACCCTCGCTTCTCCTTTGATACCAAACCCTTCGCCACCTTCACCTATACCCTGAGTCATTCCAGATTTAAATCCTGCTCTTGCGTTGTGACAGGATGCACAAGACCAAGTCTTGGCGCGAAGTGCAACACCTTCTGTCGCAAATGCAGGGTCGTGATAGATGAACTTCCCCACTTCCACTCTCTCTGCGGTAATGGGGTTCATTGGGTCTTGAGGGATATTCTCGAAGTCGTCACTATCTGGAAGGAGGTAGAAATCTATTGAATTGGTTAATGATACAGATTCCATAGCCAACACAAGGTCTGTGGTATCTGGCGGAGTCTCAATAATTGGTTCACTTATTGTTTCTTCATTATTCCCACCACTCCCGCAACCTGAGAGCATCAATACAATGGTTGATGATGTAATAATTCGACTGATTGAGTCCATTCAATAACTCCTAATTGATGCTTGCAGATAAAGTTTCGTATCTGTCTGGAATAACTAAATAGTGAGGTATTTTTGCATTATTCTTTAACGCATACTACTCGAATAGGTCATGGAGTCAAATTAAAACCCTACAGAAATAAAGCCTCTGATGCACCAGGCACTAATCCAGAAATTCTCACCTCGATTTAGCCCTGATTTGACTAGATCAAGGTTGCTACTATACCGTGCTAGTTGTTCTATGATTCTTTGTGGCAAGGAACACTTAATAAATGACCGGCATTAACCATTACCCAATCATCAAACCTTCCGATGCCGTCGCATGGGCAGAATGCGCCCGACGCGTTTGGCTCGACAATGAAGGTCAACTCGATTATGAGAAAACTGAAGACGCTTTTGAGCAGTTGGTCCTTGAGCGAGGGATGGAGCATGAAAGCCAAGTTCTAAAGTTGCTGCGCGAACAATACGATGTACATGAAGCTAGGTCGGTTGAACACACCCAACAACTTATGGCTCAGGACGCTGAGGTTATTTACCAAGCTCAACTTAGAAACGAAGAAGAGGGCTTTATAGGCTTCCCTGACTTTCTAATTCGAAGCGAAAGCGGCGAATATCAACCTGCTGATGCCAAACTCTCGCTCAGCGAGGACAAGAAGTCTACTCAAATCCAACTTGGGTTCTATCGAAGGCTACTTGGGGGAGAATTACCTGCCATTGTATTTCTTGGTGATGGTTCAACCGCTGAAATCGGCAATAAAGCTAACGCCATTACCAGCGAGTTTATTATTGACATGCGCTCACTACTGGCAGATGAAAGAGAGCCGTCTGTCCGTTATAGTCACAGTAAATGCCGGGCCTGCGCTTACTATGGACACTGCAAACCGCAATTTGAAGCTAGAGAAGAGCTTTCACTGCTATATGGCATTCAAGGTCGAACTGCGGAAGGGCTAGAAAAAGCTGAAATTGGATCCATTGCTACACTAGCTAATAGTGACCCTGAGACTTTGCCTGATGTACCTTACCTAAAAGGTCTTTTGAAGAAACAACGTGCTGTATTGCAGGCGCAATCGTATCTGGATGGCAGCGTTCATAAAGTTGCCCCCATCATCCTTCCCCAGGGCACTTGGGTGCATTTTGATATTGAGGATAATCCACTATCGACCAGTGGAGATAAACATGTTTATCTTTGGGGATTCCTAGTCCCGCCTGTTGGAAAGAATAATTTCGAGTATATCTGGACAGATAAAGAAGACGAAGATGAAAAAGGCTGGATTGCTTTCCTTGATAAAGTAGAGAAATATCGATCTCTGTATAGCGATTTAGTCTTGGCACATTTTTCCCCCCATGAGCGCTCTACCATTCGCTCGTACGCTAAACGGTATGACATGGAAGAAAACGAAACGGTGCTATACCTTCTGGGGGGTGATAGTCCTCTTTTCGATATGCAGAAACCTGTACTCGAGAGTCTTGTACTGCCTCTGCAGGGTTACGGACTTAAGGATATTTGCAAGCACCCGAAGTTGGTTAATTTTCAATGGGAAGATGACAACTCAGGCTCTCAATGGTCAATCGTGCAATTCAATCAATTCTTACAAGAAACTAACGAATCATCTAAGCAGCAATTAAAGCAAGAGATTCTTGGCTACAATCGCGATGATGTTATTGCTACGCAAAAATTAGAAGAATGGTTAAGAGCACTCCTAGACGAAGAATAGGATCACGAACCTCCATTTATACAGCACAGTTGTATCTAAATTAGTTTAAGAAAAAGCCCCAGCAGATCCTTTATTCCGGCTATATCTCTGGACTTTTGAATTTGACTATCGAAGATCATTCCAAAAATGCCCCTCTAACTATCAGTCGATCGTAGCTTCATATCTTCTACATTCAAATTGGGTAATAAGTATTTCAAGAATATTTACTTTGCAGCTTGATTCGCTGCTAGTATTTTTAGCGACGAGACAATTATTGCAGACGCATTTAAACAGGACAATAAACCGTTCCATGTTATTTTGAATTCAAATAGCCAAGGCGGTAGAGCCCTAGAATAGCAGTCTCCAATAAGAGTTGGGCATTCAGCATGTGTTTACAGTAAGCCTATTCCTAGCAATGTGATACCAAAGTCTACATAAAAGATTAACCAGTAAGCTAACTTAGCGTCGATTCCATTTTTCCAATAGGTATATGAGTACGTTAGTGTCAGAAATGCTAGCGAAAAAACTGTTGTAAGTATGAAGCTGCTAGAAGAAAAGGCCAAAGACAAGCCGACAATAACAATGATTAGATATTTCACAAAATTTAACAAATTTGATCCTATTGTTAGATCTGACCACCAGCTTGCAGGCCATACCAAAGACAAATAAAAATAATAATGAAAACCGAGGATTTACCTGTCTTTTTAAAGTCTCAAAACATTTGACCTCATGGGGATGTTTTTTCGCGGGTAGGAATCCTAAGTTGTTACTCTTGAATATACGTTTTGACAGTGACCAAGTTTGACTTTAAGAGTGTTACTTGATAGGTTCAGTTTATTCAGTACCGCATGAGAAGGAGTTTTCAGTATGAGCGACAACATATTTAGGATAGTAGTCACTGATGGTGAGTATTTAGCCGTCAATATGGTCTACCAAGAAATTGATGATGAGGTGATGGGAGCGTTCTCCGGGGATGGTGGTGGTGGATTATTCCATCAAAACGCAGATGGAGAATTCACGGTCTCCGACGATTTTGGTGAATTTGATAGTCAATGCATGGATTATGATGCATTAGAAGCGCGTGCAACTAATCTTGAAAAACTACGAGCAGAATTTGAGAGTTGTAATGAAGACGGAGATTTAGAAGCGTTGTCGAGTAAAGGCGATTCGTTTGTGCAGGATCATGGCAAGATGATGAATGGACTAACTATGTCCTTTAGTGAAGATGCTAGTGATGATTTTATCTATGACGTGCAAGATGAATGGAATCTCAATTTTTATTTAGACTAGGTTGCCCTTGAGTTTTAAGTTGCTTTGCAGAGCCGCCTTGAAGGCTCTGCAAATAAAACAATGCTGTGACAATTAAGCATTACTTCTATAATGATATTCAAATTTGTGATGTCAAAGGCAGGTACGTCTTTGTTGCTTAAGATCGTCCCTGAGTAGAAGTTCTGATGACCAGAATGATCAGGCAAGTGAGCCATTTTGTTGGGATTGAAATGGGTTATTTAATGTAACAAAGGATGTAACAAAAGCCGATATTTAAATCCATAAAGTTAAATTAATCAATAGCTTACAGTCGGAGTACAGTTCCCGCCGCCGGCACTGGTATAATACCTTATATAGTAGTTAGCGCAACCCAGGATCACCAAATATAGTGTTTTTTTGGTAACAGTAGGGGTTTTTAGGTTCGAAGCCGATACAAGGTTCCAAAGCGAAATTCGAAAACAA
>Ga0206129_10002034_pt1 | contig 26034 bp, 25 predicted proteins | sample Helgoland_Spring_8_FD_148616 | JGI IMG/M metagenome (GOLD analysis project Ga0206129, IMG submission 148616) | Pelagic subsurface seawater microbial communities from Kabeltonne, Helgoland, North Sea - Helgoland_Spring_Bloom_20160502_2 | ecosystem: Environmental > Aquatic > Marine > Epipelagic ...
TGGGCAATGTGTTTTTGGGCAATGTGTTTTTGGGCAATGTGTTTTGTTGTGTTTTGTAATGTACCCGGGTGAGGTCCTCGGCTCTTTGCCTTTGATCGACAAAATGAGCGAACTCGCTACTCGCCGGTCGGTTTCGCGATGAAGGCGCTGAAGCGGTCGATCAGGTTGGAGAGTCGGGCGCCGAAGAAGTGGTCGGCGCCCTCGATGATCTCTATCGACGTGTTCTGCCATCCGGCTGTGGTTGCGGTGGCCTTGGCTGGCGGATTGAACTGATCGTTCTCGCCGATGACCAGCACCTTTGGCGCTCCGACAGACTGCGCCGCCATCTCTGATGGGTCTGCAACACTGAGCGGAGGGGCCGCCATGAACCAGCCAGCAATACGGTCGTCGTCGAGCGTCAGAGCGACATCGGCTCCGAACGACCAGCCAGCAAAGAACAGTGGCACGCCGGGCGCGGCCTGTGCCAGGTGATCGAGTGCTGCGGCAACGTCGAGTCGTTCTGCACCGCCCTTGTCATGGGTGCCGGTCGATCTGCCGGTGCCGCGGAAGTTGAACCGCAAGGCCGCCACATCGGTTCCGGCGGTCACTCGGAAGAAACCAGCAGGAACCGGTGTGAACATGTCACCACCCATCTGCGGGTGGGGGTGGGTGATCACCACGCCGCAACGTGGTACCTCAGGCAGGTAGAGCTCGGCCTCGAGCGATTCGCCGTCGGTGGTTGGGATCATGACATCGACCATCAGCAGACATTAGGGCGACGAAGTGCGTTCGACGTCACCATGGGGACGAACCCTCATCACGTGAACAGAGAGTCCAAGATGGCGGGCATCTTTAGGAGCCAACACCTTGGGCGTCTGTAACAGCATGGACAAGATCGTCAGGCTGCCACCGGAGTGGCGCCAGGTCGGGTTCGATCCAACCGAGGCGAGCATCGGCGCCGAACAAGACATCTCGTGACCAGTGATTGAGAGGCGCCTTTCGGCCACAGGAAGGAACCGCATAAAGCTCATCAAGGGTGGCAGCGTTTGCCTGGAACACAGCGGTCACGTAATAGACGGTGAGCGTCTCGTGGTACCCGCTCGTGTCAGTGTTGCGGATGCCAATACCGCAGTTGTGGGTCTGGATAGCTTCGCGCAAGAACGCCAGCGTTTCCGCCGGTGAGCGATCTTGGAGTGCAACCCAGCAAGTAGTGAGGTGGGCCTCGTGGGTCCACGCATCTTTTGGTAACCGCCCGTTCACGAAGTTATCGAATACGGCGTGAGCCGTCTGGGCGTCCATGACACGAGTATCGCAGGGATCACCTCGGTGCGGCCCAACTATTCGTTATGCCGCCGACCGTTGAGTCGACGAGTGCCAGCAGCAATGGAGGTGCGATAATCGATGTACCTACTCACTACGAAACAATCGGAGCATTGTGGACCTCGTCGAATACGAAGAGAAGAAACACCTCAGCCGTGAAGACGCCGCTGCGGTACTACGCGAGATCGCAGACTCGCTGGCCCGGCATAACGACCTGACCTTCACCCGTGAGGGCCTCCGTTACGTCGTGGACGTCGCCGACATGGTTGACCTCGAAGTCGAAATCGAGATCGGCGACGAGAACAGCCTGGAAATCGAAATCAAGTGGTGACTACCGGCTGATGGATTCCCCCGAGACTCTCACCTGGAATGGTCAGTCATGTGCGAAACCAGGTAGCTAGGGATGCTCTGCCTCGATCGACGCGTTCAGGTAGTCGGCGATGTGAACGGGGGAGAGGTCGGGGTGATCAGCCAATCCCGAGGTAATGGTGTCTCGATAGGCAGGTGCTGGTGCATTCAGCGGGAATCGGGTGGTCCACGTGAAGGTCAATGCTGGTTGATCGTCGGCGATCGACGGCAGCTGCACGGGAAGGATCTGGGCGTACCAGCTTGTGCCGATCATTGTTGCGCTGTGCATCACTGTCGGCCAGTGGAACGGTTCACCGATGGCACGGCGGTTTTCCTGGGCGAAGACATCCTCGAATTGTTGGGCGGTGATATCCCAAGCCCGGACATAGGCCGTGGCCGACGGGTCAGGGTCGACGAAACACACGCCGCCGCCCCAGCGCTGCGATTCACCGGCGAACCGCAGCTGAAGCGGGGCAGTTGTCCACAGGCTTCGGCGAGGTGGTGTTGCGTCACGGGCACCAACATGGTCCGAATCGCCAAGGAGATAGCGTAAAAAGCGTTGTTCATTGACGTTTGAGCCATAGGCGACGTACCAAACACGCTGTGGTTGCGAGATCACAGCTATGACGTATCACACAGTTGTGTGTCGAATGCGCATGGCCGTAGCCGTTTTAGGGTTACGCCCGCTATCGTGGCTTGGCTATGTCGAACATCTGCCAAGTGACTGGACGCAAGCCGAGTTTCGGCAATAACGTCTCTCACTCACAACGAAAGACCCGCCGCCGTTGGGATGTCAACATCCAAACGCAGCGTTTTTGGGTACCCAACGAAAAGCGTTGGGTCAAGCTCAAGGTCTCTGCCAAAGGTCTCAAGACCATCAACAAGCATGGAATCGAGAAGGTTCTCGCTGACATGCGTCGCAAAGGGGCCAAGGTCTGATGCCAGCTGGAAGCGATAAGCGCCCAATCATCAAGCTCAAGAGCACAGCGGGTACTGGTTACCAGTACGTCACGACCAAGAACAAGGTCAACAGCCGTGAGCGCATTGAACTGATGAAGTACGACCCCAAAGCTCGCAAACACGTGATCTTCAAGGAAGAGAAGTAACCCTTCTCCTCTAACGTTCACCGGTCCTTGGTGACCTCATCGTGAACGATTCGATCCATGGCAGCCCTCGGGCTGTCATTTGTCGTTTTCGGCCTGTGTCAGGAGTCTTGTGTAGAGAAAAGGCTTCAGCGTGACCATAATCCGCCTCAAGAAATCATGAGGCGGTTGGTCGAGGCGGTAGCTCCGGCCCGGGTGGGCACCGGTTTTCGGTGGCCTCGGCTTATCGGCTGTGCACGTGATCTCGATGGCACTGCTCTTTGGATTCGGCTTTCAGACCTCGATATGGGGTTCTACGGCTACCGCCGTCCGTCAGCGGGCCGTGCCCGAGAACTTCCAAGGCCGAGTTGGCAGCGCGTGCATGGTCGCACTGTTCGGCGCCCTCGTAGTCGGCGGAACGATCGGTGCAGTCGTCGCTGGTATCTGGGGAGTGCTGGCGCCGTTCTGGTTCGGGTTCGTTGGTTCGGTACCCAACCTGGCGATTGTCTTGCGGCAACTACCCAAGGTCGCTCACGCCGATGCGCAGATCGTGGCCGCATCTAACGACGGCTGACCACAGTTGACAATCGTTAGTGACCTACCGCGACGTGCAGCGTCATGGCGATGTCATCGAGCGTCTGGCCATCGACACGGAAGCGGTCAGGCGTGCGTCCGACAACTTCGAAGCCATGTTTGAGATACAAGGCTTGCGCAGCGTTGTTGTCGCCAAACACACCCAGGTCGAGCCAGTCGATGTTTGGTTGGTCACGTGCCCAGTCGCTCGCTGCCTTCAGCAGACGGGAGCCGCCGCCCTGTCGATGGTGGGTGCGCAGGATGCCCATACCCATGCTGACGCGGTGCAGTTCGGTACTCATCGTGCCACCGACCAGATGGCAATGGCCCACGAGTTTGGCATGGTCGAACAAACCCCAGGCCCGGCGCCAACCCGAGCCAATGGTTGGTGATGTCCATCGGAGGGACTCGCGTTGGACAGCAGCGTCGTGGTCATACGGCTCGGCCTTGGGGTAGGCATGGGAGTGCCCCCGGCCGTCGACGCCAGATTCAGCATTGACCGCTTGGAGTAGCCGCAGATAGGTGTCTATCTCGTTGTCCATCAATGGTCGGACATGCATGGTTACGCTGCCGCCATCTGGTGCAGCTTAAGCACGGTCGCCCAGTTTCGGCGGGTGCCAGCCAGGCCGGTTTGTTTCTCGATCCAGGCCGTCGTGAGTTTCGTGGCGGCGAACCGTGTCGGACAGTTCACGTGCACGTTTGCACCAGCGACCGTGCACTGGTCGGGGGTAAAGGCGCTGGCATCAAGTTCACCGTCGTAGGTGTCGGCCAGGAAGACCACACCGCTCGACTTGGGATCTGCATCGAGATAGGGGAAGTCGGCAATGATCTGCTCGATCTCGGCTGCGGTTCGCACGACCACGGCAATGTCGTGGCCGAAGCGATCGGCAATCCCGGCTTTAATCGAGGAGGCGACCGACGCTGGTTTCTTCGAAGTAGTGCAAACCACATTGCCGCTTTGGATGTAGGAAGCAACATTGGTGAACTTCATCTCACCCAGGAGATCACGTAACTCGGCCATCGGCATCTTGTTGCGACCACCCACATTGATTGCGCGAAGCAGCGCAACATAGGTCGTCATGGGTCAACCGTCTCCAGGATCTCGTCGAAGATGGCTTCCATCCTCCTGGTGACTGGCCCGACCACAAGGGCTCGATCATCGATCGTGGTCAAACCTTGGACATCTCGAGTGGTCGATGTCAGGAAGATCTCGTCTGCTGTGCCCAGGATGTCGAACGGCAACGGCTGTTCGGTGACATCGGCCGCCTCGATCAGTAGCTCGCGGCTGACTCCAGCCAGACAACCGGACGAAAGCGGGGGAGTGAGGAGCTGTCCATCGACAACAACGAAGACGTTGGTGCCGGTGCCTTCGCACAGCTCGTCGCGGGTATTGGCGAGCAGGGCCTCGGAGGCACCGGCTTCGTGAGCTACCCGCAGTGCCCGAACGTTCTCGGCATACGACGTGGTCTTCAGTCCAGCGGTGGCGCCTCGTTCATTACGGGTCCACGGAACGGTGATCGCCATGGGGACAACCTTGGGGCCGAGCTCGGTGACGGCTACCACGACGGATGGTTCACCGCCGGGCATGCCCGACCCGAGAGAGCCACTGCCGGCAGTAACGGTGACCCGGATGCGAGACTCTGTATGCCCGCCAGCAGAAACGGTTTCATCGATAGCAGCCCGCAGCATGTCTGGGTCAGGTACATCGATCGCCAACGCTTCGAGGGTCCGTCGAAGCCGGCGTAGATGCCGTGTCACTGCGAATGCCTGGCCGCCATGGGTCTTGAGCGTTTCGAATGCTCCATCGCCAACAACCAGGCCATGGTCATCGATCGGAAGCCGAGCATCATCACCGTTAACGAGTCGTCCATTTAGCCAAACATGCACGGCGCCAAACCTAGCCTCCACAGATGCTGGGTTGAGAGCTAACAACTGCCATCCAGTGCGGTGATCCATCGAGAGATAACGTCGTCACTTCTCTCAGACCGTGATCTCGCAGACCGTGATCTCGCAGACCGTGACCTCACAGTGGCGTTCCAGAGAGAACTCGGCGATATGGGTGCCGGTGCACATACCTATGCACTACCTCCCGTCACGGCGGAGAACAGATGTCCAAAATGAACACGCTGGCGCCGCTCCAACAGAGGAGCAGCGCCATGTTGTCGGCCCGGCCGGACGTCTGGCCGGCCAGGCCCTCTCGAGTGGGTGATTGGTAGTTAGTGCGAGATGGCGTTGAGTACGTTGAGGCGCCCGGCTCGTCGTGCAGGGAGCACTGCAGCGACCACACCGGCTAAGGCGGCGACGACTACCAGGGTGAGGATCGACTGCACGGGGATGACCATGGTCGATGCGAAGTCGTCCGGAAGTGCGTGCACCACGCCCCACCCAAAGAGCAGGCCGACAGCAACACCGAGCACCGCTCCGAACGTCGCTACCAGTGCCGCTTCGAATCGAACCATACGTCGGAGCTGACGACGGGTCATCCCGACTGCTCGCACCAGTCCAAGCTCACGAGTGCGTTCGAACACCGACAGGGCCAGTGTGTTGGCGATCCCGATCAGTGCAATAACCACTGCGAGAGCAACCATGATGTTCACGATGGCGAGCAGATCGTCGATCATGCCTTCGACCCGATCCCGGAACTCGTTGGTGGTTTCGACATCGGCGTGTGGCATTTGCTCGCTGAGCGAAGCCATCACTGCGTCGACTTCGATGAATGATGCGCCGTCGGCGAGCGAGATGGCGAGCCATTCGTGCCCGGTGATGTCGCCAGCTGCGTCAAACGTTGACTCGTCGTACAAGAAGTCGCTGGTGATCAGCGCTTCGTCGTAGAACACACCAGTGATCGTCGAATCGACCGCAGCGCCATTCGCAAACTCGGTAGTGATCACGTCGCCGACGACGAGGCCCGATTCCTCGGCATGCCGTGCGGCAACCAGGACCGGCTTGTCGACCGATGGCCCAAGGTCGCCCTCGCGGACATCGGCATTCATCACCGGCAAAAGCTGAGTGAAGTCGGTGGCAACTACTTCAGCGATCTCGCCGTCAACCCGTGTTTCCACGTACCGGAAGCCAGCGACTGCGTCGAACAGGTCGGTGTTCGACGCAATCTGGGCAGGTAGCTCGAGCGGGAAGTCAACCTCTACGAGCTGATCGGTGATGTAGTAGTCGCCGGTTGCAGATTGTTCAAGGGTGGTGCCGAAGTTCGACTTGATCGATTGGCCAACAATCAACGACGTTGATACCAGGGCCAGGCCGATCATCAATGCGGCAGCGGTTGTGGCAGTACGTCGAGGATTTCGGGCAGCGTTCTGCTGTGCCATGCTTCCCGACACGCCACTGAGTCTTGCCAGAGGCCAGCCAAGCACCCGAGTGATCACTCCGACCGTCATCGGGCTGAGCAACGTCACAGCGAGAAAGATACTAACCGCACCGGTTGCCATGAGTGCCACTGTCACTGCAGTGCTTCCAGCGCCAGCGAGACCAATGGTCCCAGTGATGGCGCCGAGAGTGAGTAGGCCAGTTCCGGAGAGGATCCGGGTGCGGCTACCCGGGTTGGTTGCCTCGTCGGTGCCGCGCATCGCAGCAATTGCCGGCACGGTCGATGCTCGACGAGCCGGCCCGACCGCAGCAATCAAGGTGACGCCGATGCCGATCACGAGCGCTGCGACGATTGTGCGGGTCGCAAGGATTGTTGGTGACTCGGGTAGGGAGCCGCCGGTTGCGTTGAAGAGTGCTTCGAGCCCTGTAGCGACTCCAACACCGCCAACTATTCCTAGACCAGAGGCGAGCACACCAATGAAGAGTGCCTCGCCAATAACCGATCGCCGGATTTGTCGAGGATCAGCACCAATCGTGCGCAGCAGTGCCAGTTCCTTGGTGCGTTGGCTGAGCACGATGGCGAACGTGTTGTAGATGATGAAGATCGATACGAACAACGAGATGCCACCGAACCCCAGCAAGATGTTGCCGATGATGTCGATTTCGCCGGTGAAACCTTCGGTGGTGTCCTTCACGACGGTCTCGTGATCCACGACCTCAAGTGTTGGTAGAGCGGCAGCGATAGCTGCTTGTACCGCTACCGGGTCAGCCCCGTCGGTGACCTGAACCTGAATCGTGGTGACGCCGTCGATACCAAACAGTTCGCCGGCTTGCGCCACGTTCATCTGCATGAGAACTGCGCCAACGGTGTCGTTGTCGGCGCCAAAGGTCGAGGTTCCTGACAATGTCAGCTGGCGTCGGCCCGATGGAGTGATGACGTCGTACGTTTCGCCAATGACGAAATCATGGGTAGCCGCCGAGTCAAGGTCGATCGAGAACTCATCGATCCCTGGGGGTTGACCGGCGACAAGCGAGAACGGACTCACCGCTTCATTGTCTGACCAGGCGAAGGCAAGCTGGGGCGGTCCCTGAGTGGTTATGGGGTCGCCATCGGCGGGAATTGGCCGTACGGCATCGTCCGGAGCTTCGATGTTGGGCACTGCATCGAACACGCCATCGACTGCGGCCACCAGGGCAACGAGCCCGGCTGACAGCGGAACGGGGTCACCGAAGTCGTTGGCGGGGCGAACTTCGATGTCGACGCCAGCGGTGATGTCTTCTGATACGTCGCCGAACGTGCTTCGGAGACCGTCGCCAAGCACAAAGGCTGACACGACGAAGCTGACGGCGAGCACGACGCCGAGTGTGGTGAGTGCAAAGCGGACCTTATTTGCCCGCAGGTTCTTGAGTGTGAGACGCAACATGATGGGTTCCTCCCGGAAACTGGTTGGTGGTTAGTTGCCGAGCCGACGCATGTGGTCGAGCACAGTGTCAGGGGTTGGTTGGAACAATTGATCGGTGATTTGCCCGTCGGCCAGGAACACGACTCGATCCGAATAACTCGCAGCTACCGGATCATGGGTGACCATGACGATGGTTTGACCGAGCTCGCGGACCGCATGGCGCATGAAGGCCAGAATCTCGGCTCCCGTCGTGCTGTCCAGGTTGCCGGTTGGTTCGTCGGCGAAGATGATGTCGGGCTGGCTCGCAAGAGCTCGGGCGACGGCGACCCGCTGCTGCTGGCCACCCGAGAGTTCGTTCGGCCGGTGCTTCAATCGGTCGGCTAGGCCAACGGTGGTGATAACACCCTCGAGCCAAGCCTTGTCGGGTTTGGTTCCTGCAAGGTCCATGGGCAGGGTGATGTTCTCGATCGCCGAGAGCGTGGGGACCAGATTGAATGCTTGGAAGATGAACCCCAGACGGTCGCGCCGCATGAGTGTTAGTTCCTTTTCCGATGTGGTCGTTATGTCAACATCGCCGACAAAGGAGGAACCGCTGTCAAGCCGGTCAAGGCCAGCCATGCAATGCATGAGCGTCGACTTGCCGGACCCGGATGGTCCCATGATGGCGGTGAATTGGCCTTTGGCGAAGTCGACGTCGACGTTGTTCAGGGCCACGACTTCGGTGTCGGCTTTGCCGTAGACCTTGGTCGCTCCCCGGGCAGAGGCGGCCGCGATAAGGGTCGGTTGCTGTCGGAGCTGTTGTGGTGCTGCTGTGTGCTCGAGTACTGGGGTGAGGGTGTTCATGGTGCGTTGCTTTCCGCTAGAGGTGATGTTTCGAAGGTACGGAATCGCAGCGAGGGGGTCGTCCGGCGAAGTTGTGATTCCGTGTCCCAATTTCGGTGGAGCCGCGTTGGCGCGTGTCATCCCTTTGCCGGAACCGCCGTGTCTTCGACCGCTCGGACCGGCCCTGAGCCGAACAATTCATCCCTTTGGCGGAACGGCCTTCACCGGATGGCGGTACATGTGAGTAGGCGAGGCAAGTACTCTCGGGTGCATGACCGTGGGAGCTGACAGCCTTATCCAGGCGGCGAACAGGGCCCAGCAATGGGCTCGTGACCGGCCGTTCTGGTTGGAGTGTGGTTTTGTCCTGATCCTGTTTGTGGTGGAAGTGGCCGACGCTTTCGCCAGCGGTGAACCAGGTGTTGCCCGCGATCTTGATGTGCTCGGGGTCGGGTTGATTGCGTTGGCTGCGGCCACGCTTCTCCGACGGCGCCAGAATCCAGCTGCCTCACTGGTTGCCCTCACTGTGGTGTTGGTCGGCTTCTACTTCCGTGACTACGGGTCGTTTCTGTCTGTTATTGGGCTGATTGGGTTCTATTCAACCGCGGCCAACTCCGACAATCGGCGACGCGCCTGGGTTGTCCTCATCGGTGCAGCAGCCGGGCTTACGACCGTTGCAAGCGTTACCTTGCTCGAAGATCCGGATGGCTTCGACTACTCCGGTGGTGCATCGATGACCACATCCATCTGCTTGGCCATGTTCGTTGGTGTGGTGATGCGTAATCGCGAGCAGATCTTCATGAAAGCCGAGGCTCGTGCAGAACGAGCCGAAGCAGAGCGCCTTGTCGCAACCGAACGTGCCGTTACCGAGGAACGGCTCCGTATCGCCCGTGAGATGCACGACGTTGTCGCCCACGGGATGAGTGTGATCTCGGTCCAAGCCGCCGCAGCACAAGAAATTGCGGGTACGGATCCAGATCGTGCAGTTGAACTGATGAAAAGCATCGAGACGACGGGACGCGAAGCGTTGAACGAGATGCGGCGCATGCTGGGGGTGTTGCGCAACCGCGACGCCGCAGCAGATGGCGAGCTAGGTGCGCGTGCGCCGCAACCATCGCTCGCCGACCTCGAAGCCACGATTGCGCATTGTCGAGAGGCGGGGCTTGAGACGGAGTTCGCGGTGATCGGCGACGAGCGCCCACTGTCGGCCGGGCTTGAACTGACCGTGTTCCGTATCGTGCAAGAAGCCCTCACCAATGTGCTGAAACACGGTGGGAAGATGGCAACGGCGTCCGTTGAGTTGAGTTATCAGCCCACGGCACTTCTCGTCACCGTCACCGACACCGGACGAGGTTTGATTGCCGGATTCGGCGAGCCATCGAGCGGTAATGGATTACACGGCATGAGGGAACGGGTCGAGCTCTACGACGGACAGCTCACCACCGGTCCACAGCTGGGTGGCGGTTATGCAGTGAAGGCCGTGATCCCATTGGACAACAGCTCGAGCCGCCTTCGTGTTGTTTCCGCAGCGTCAGGGACTGCAGCTCCGGTGTCTGCCGAGTCCGTAACGACGGGTCGAGCACAATGACCATCAGTATCGCAGTCATCGATGACCAAGCTCTGATGCGAGACGGCTTCACCATGATCCTGAACGCGCAAGAAGACCTGCACGTGGTGGGCGACGCTGAAGATGGCCAGGCCGGCATTGAGCTCTGCCGCAAGACCAATGCCGACGTCGCCCTTATGGACGTTCGGATGCCACGGATGGATGGGATCGAGGCAACCCGGATCATCTGTGAGGACCCGACGATCACCACCAAGGTGTTGATGCTCACAACCTTCGACCTCGATGAGTACGTCTATTCCGCGGTGCGCGCCGGGGCGAGTGGCTTCTTACTGAAGGACACCCCAGCGAAAGAACTCGCCGACGCCGTGCGGATTATCGCCGAAGGTAATGCGCTGCTGGCGCCGTCGGTCACGAAGCGGCTCATCGAAGAGTTCGCGAAGAGTCCTAAGCCCACAGACCGACTGGTTTCCTTGCCAGCTGAACTCACCGACCGTGAACACGAGGCGCTCCAGCTACTCGCACGGGGTATGAGCAACCGCGAGATCGCTGCCGAAATGTTCGTGGGCGAGGCAACCGCCAAGACCCACGTCAGTCGACTACTTACCAAACTTGGCGTGCGTGACCGGGTCCAGGCCGTGGTCATGGCCTACGAAAGCGGCATCGTCCAACCAGGTTCCGCCACACCACCTGGATAGGAGTGGGGGTAGTTCGCATTTACTCGCTGCGCTCGCGAATGCTGTCAGAGCCGTACTGGTCGACGGTCCCGGAAAGTCAGCGGTGAAACGCGTCCTACCCTGCGCCGGCCATTGCCAGGCCGAGTTGTTCCTTGGTTGCGTCGGCCCGGTCGATGATGGTGACGATCTTGCCTTCGAACATCACCGCGATGCGGTCGGCGAGCCCGAGGATCTCGTCGAGGTCCTCGGAGATCATCACGATCGCGCAGCCACCAGTGCGTTGGGCAATGAGTTGTGAATGGATGTACTCGGCAGCGCCAATGTCTACGCCACGGGTGGGCTGAGCCGCAAGAACCACCTTGGGATTGCTGTCGAGCTCTCGGGCCATGATGACCTTCTGAATGTTCCCGCCAGACAGGCTGCTCGTCGGGGTCGACAACGACGGCGTCTTCACTGCGAAGTCATCAACGAGTCGCTGGCAATGTTTCTTGATGGCCTCGAAGTTGAAGAGTCCACCACGACTAAAACGTTTCTCGCCGTGGTTTACGAGCAGTAGATTCTCGGTGATATCGAAGTCACCAATAGCGCCATCTTTCATACGTTCTTCGGGCACGTAACTGAGCCCCGCACCCCGTGTGGCTGCTGGGTTCGCTCGGGTGATATCAACCTCGTCGATCGAGACCGAGGAACCAGCCTCGGCGGGCCGTAGACCAGCAATCGTTTCGGCAAGTTCACGCTGTCCGTTGCCAGAGACACCGGCGATACCGACGATCTCGCCGCCATACACAGTCAGGTCGACCCCGTTTACTGCCATCGTGTCGCGGTCGCCCATTACATGAACGTTGGTGAGCTTTAGCCGGGCTTCGCCCCGGTCCAGTGCCGGCTTGTCAGGGGCGAGCTTGACCTCGCGTCCGACCATCATCTCGGCAAGCTGTTGCCGGTTTGCCTCAGCCGGGGTGGTGTTGCCAGTAACACGCCCATTGCGCAGCACCGTGATTCGGTCGCTGAGTTCAAGGACTTCGTGCAGCTTGTGGCTGATGAAGACAATCCCGGTGCCTTCGGCCGTCATCTTGCGCAGGATCACAAAGAGATCGTCGACCTCTTGGGGTGTCAGCACTGCCGTTGGCTCGTCGAGTACAAGAAGTTCCGCATCGCGATAGAGCGCCTTGATGATCTCGACCCGTTGGCGCTCACCAACGGACAACTTCCAGATTTCGATGCCTGGGTCGACTGCTAGGCCGTATCGCTCCGAAATCTCGACGATGCGGTTCGAGACCGCTTCGAGGTCGGTTCGCATTCCTCTGCTCGATGGCAAACCAAGTGCCACGTTTTCGGCAACGGTGAGGGTGGGCACCAGCATGAAGTGCTGATGCACCATCCCCACATGTTGTTCGATGGCACTGGTTGGTGATGAGATCGCCGCGGTTTCGCCCCGCAACAAGATCTCACCTTCGTCGGGCAGGTACAGCCCGAACAGGATCTTCATGAGTGTGCTTTTGCCAGCACCGTTCTCGCCCAACAATGTGTGCACTTCGCCTGGGAGCACGTCGAACGACACATTGTCGTTCGCGAGCACACCGGGAAAACGCTTGGTGATGTTGTGCATCGCCAGAAGGGGAGTCGTCATGAAATTTTCCTGCTTGCTGCCAGCTATCGGGGATCCGTAGAGCGAACGTGTACCTGATACACGTTCGCTCTGCTGGAATCAGGCCGGTGGGTTGATGTCGCCAGCGATGATCTGGTCGATGATGTCGCCAGCACCGCTCACGGCTCCGCCGTCTAGGTCGAAGCAGCCATTGATCTCCACAACGAGGCCGCCGTTTTCGAGGGTCAGCGACATTGCTTCGCCGCCGAGGGTGCCTTCTTCGATCATCTCGAACATGTCGTCGAGGATGACTTCCCAGTGGTACACCTGCGATGCAACGACCTGGTCGGTTGACCATGACTCTTGGTTTGACTGGGTGCCGAACCATGGGATCTCGTTCTCGGCGGCCACGTTCACGGCGCCAACAGTTGACTGTGATGTGCCGGTCAGCACATCGACGCCGGTGGTCAAGAACGCCTCGGCAGCTTCGGTTGCGAGCGCTACGTCAGAGAACGAACCGGTGTAGGTCACGGCTACGTTGCCGGCACCGTTTGCTTCTGCACCAGCTTTGAAGCCATTGATGTAGGCAACCGCGTCGCCAGCTTCGACCGGTCCAACCACACCGATTGAACCGCCATCGGCGAGTTCGCCAGCGATCCAGCCGTTGACGTAGCCGCCCTCTTGGGCCTCGGGGTAGTAGGCGAAGACGTTCGGAATGTCGTTCGTGCTTGTTGAGGTGCCCCAGATAAACGAGGTCTCGGGGAAGTCAGGCGCGATCTCGGCCAGCGAGCCGCCGTACTGGGTGCCGTGCACGATCACGACTTCGATGCCATCGGCGGCATAACTTCGAATAGCATCGGCGGCGACTTCGACCTGGAAGGTGCCATCGGTGACCTGCGGCTCAATGCCCAGGCGAGTTAGTGAATCGATCATGCTTTGTGTGAACGCAAGGTCCTGTGAGTCGCTTGGTGCCACAACAGCAACCGAGAGGTCAGTAACCTTGTCGCCCTTGGTCACCGAGTTGTCGGTGCCGCACTCGCTGGTAGCGGTACCAGTCGCGGACTCGGCCTCGTCGCTTCCGCCACACGCGGCAGCGAACATCGACAGCGCAAGTAACGCGGTGAGCAGGGTCATCAGCCTGCGTGATTTGGTGGTGTTCATAGTTCCCCTCCCAGGGTCTCGCAGTGTTTATCTTGCGATTATTTCGAAAGTGTTTCAGTGATCAGTGTCGTGAGAATGGTTTCGTGAGCGCCGCTGGTCCGCGTACTCGTTTGGCGAGGAGTACGAGTGCCAGAATCGTGATGAGTGCGGGAGCCATGGCAGCAATGTCAGAGGCAGAGTTCGGGATGATGTCGCGAGCCTGCCATTGCAGCCGAGTAGCAGTCACGATGCCGTAGAGCATGGCTCCCGCCATAACCCACTTGGCCCGCCACGCTCCGAAGTAGACGAGCGCGACAGCAATGAAACCAAGCCCATTGGTGAGGTTCTGTTGGAACACACCGAGCTGGAGCGACAGGGTTGCGCCGGCGAGTCCAGCGAGAGTGTTGCCGATCAGGATGGCGAAGAACCGAGTGCGTTCGACCGATACGCCCAGGCTGTCAGCGGCTTGTGGGTTCTCGCCCACGGCCTTGATGTTGAGACCGAACGTGGTGTTGTTCATCATCCAGGTGACGAGCGGCACCAGTGCGAAGGCGATATAGGTCATCAGGTTGTGGCTGAACAACAGTTCGCCCAGGTATTTGATGTCTTCGAGCGGTTCGAAGATGCCGCCGACCAGTGGAAGTTTGGCCAGCGAAGGCAGCTTGCGGATCGGCTGGATCGCTCCGACGAGTTCTTGCGATAACAGGTCGCTGAACCCCAGACCGAACAAGAAGATTCCGATGCCGCTGATGCCTTGCTGAGCGTGCAAATTCACGGTGACGACCGCGTACACGAGACCCATGAACAAGCCGATGAGCAAGCCGACGCCGATCCCGAACAGGTGGCTTCCGGTTTCTACAACCGTGTAATAGGCGCCGAATGCGCTGAGCAACATAACGCCGTCGACGCCCAGGTTGAGCACGCCGCTGCGCTGTCCAATCGTTTCACCAAGCGCTGCCAGAAGGTAGGGGACGGCAAACCGCACCGCAGAAGCGAAGGTCGCAATCAGCACCGACAAGGTGAAGAACTCACTCATCGGATGGTGTCCTGGGTGGTCGAGTTCTGCTGCTCATCGACCCGGTCGTCGTTCGATTCTCGAAGTTCGGCGGTCTCGGTGGCGAATGCCCCTTGGTTGAGTCGGCGCTCGAGCCAGCTTCGTAGCCGATCGCTACTCACCACGAACAGCACGATGAGACCATTGAGCGCTACCGCAAGCGCAGCTGGGATCTGCAATGCCTGTTGCAGCTTGGTGGCGCCGGTGAGCAGTGCGCCGAAGAGGAACGATGATGGGACTGTCCATAGTGGATGAAGCCCACCGAACAAAGCGGCGACGATGCCGTTGAACCCTGCCGACCCGGTGAATCCAGCTGCGCCGCCGTCGGTGACCATGCGCAGGCTTTCGCTACCAAACACCAGCATGACACCAGCAAGTCCCGAGAGAGCTCCGCTCATCGCCATTGCGGTGGTGATGTTCTTTTCGACCGAGATGCCAGCAGCTCGGGCGGCATCGGGGTTGTGTCCCACGGCTCGCAGCCGGAATCCAAGGGGTGTGCGCCACAAGATGATGTACACGACGATCGCAGCGACCACAGCAATCACGACACCCAGATGGAGCCGGGTCCCTTCGGCCAGCGACGGCATGGCCGCATTATCGCTCAGTCGTTCGGTCTGAGGGATACGAGACCCGGTCTTCTCAATGGGGTCGATCATTGGGCCGCGCAGCAAGAAGTTCATCAGCTGGACGGCCACGATGTTGAGCATCACGGTGCTCAGGATTTCGTTGACCGACGCATACGCCTTGAGTGCGCCGGGAATAGCGCCCCAGATGCCGCCACCGATCATGCCAGCGATCATGACGATCGGCAGTAGCAAAGCGCGGGGTGTGTCAGGAATTGCGAGGGCCACCGCGGTGGAGAGCAATGCACCGGCGATGATCTGCCCTTCGCCGCCGATGTTGATCACACTGGCGCGGAAGGCAATAGTGATACCGATGCCGACCAGGAGGAGTGGGGTCGCCCGTACTGCGGTGACCGCCACACGGTCGCCCGAACCGAACGCTCCTTCGATAATTGCGCTCGCACCGCTGATCGGATTCTCGCCCAGGGCAAGGATCATGAGGGAGCCAAGCACAAATGCAACTAATGCCGCTCCGAGCGGAACGCTAACCCCCAGTAGCCGTTTCATCCGTTGCCGAATCTAGTAGGTCTGTCGGGCCAGCGTTCAAAAGATTGAACAAAACGTTAAGTGGCCCGTGTGACGACGCCGCGATCGCTCGGCAAAAACGTCAAAGGCGCCACCCGAGGTGACGCCTTCAACAGCGATTATCCAGCCGGAGTGGTTGGCGAGGGACGAGCCGACGCCAAAACGCCTGCAGTCATGTCCGGCGAACGTCGGCCCGAGCGGGGGTAGTTCGCATTCACTCGCTGCGCTCGTGGATGCTGTCTGAGTTCTGCCGGTTGACGGTCCCGGATGCCGCACGGTGAAACCCGGTCGGAGCGACGGAGGAGCGGGCGGTTGGCGAGGGACGAGCCGACGCCAAACCGCCTGCAGTCATGTCCGACGAACGTCGGCCCGAGCGGGGGTAGTTCGCATTCACTCGCTGCGCTCGTGGATGCTGTCCGAGTTCTGCCGGTTGACGGTCCCGGATGCCGCACGGTGAAACCCGGTCGGAGCGACGGAGGAGCGGGCGGTTGGCGAGGGACGAGCCGACGCCAAACCACCTGCAGCCATGTCCGACGAACGTCGGCCCGAGCGGAGCGGTGAAACGCGGTTCTAAACCGCGGCGAAGCCGAGTTCGAGGTCGGCGATGATGTCGTCGATGGTCTCGAGGCCGACCGACAGTCGGATCAGTCCTGGGGCGACACCACTTGCTGCCTGCTCCTCTTCAGTGAGCTGGCTGTGGGTGGTTGAACCTGGATGGATGATCAGGCTGCGCACGTCGCCGATGTTGGCCACATGGCTGTGGAGCACGGTGGCGTTGACGAACTTCTCGCCGGCCTCGCGTCCACCCTTGATGATGAATGCAGGCACCGAGCAGAAGCCGCGGCCCTCGGTGTACTTGGCCATACGTTCGTGCCACGGGCTCGACGGTAGACCGGCGTATTGCACCGATTCGACTTTGTCGTGACCGTCGAGGAACTCGGCGACAGCCTGAGCGTTCTGGCAATGCCGCTCCATACGCAAACTCAAAGTTTCACAACCCTGGATGAAGTGGAACGCGTTGGTTGGTGACATGGCGGCACCGAGGTCACGCAGACCCTGGACCCGAGCCTTGATGATGTAGGAGCCAGCCCCAAGTGCTGGCCAGAACGCCATGCCGTTGTAACTGGGGTCGGGGTTGTTCATGCCAGGGAACTTCTCGGCATCACCGAAGTCGAACGTGCCGCCGTCGATGACCACGCCACCGATCGATGTGCCATGCCCACCAATGAACTTGGTGGTCGACTCGATCAGGATGTCGGCGCCCCACTTGAGCGGATTGATCAGGTACGGCGATGGGACCGTGTTGTCCAAGATCAAGGGAACACCAGCGTCGTGGGCGACGGTCGAGACTCCTTCGATGTCGATGCAGTTGTTCATCGGGTTGCCTACGGTCTCGCCGTAGAACAGCTTGGTGTTGGGTTGGGTAGCAGCCCGCCACTCATCCAGATCGTCGGCATCCTTGACGAAGGTGACGGCAATGCCCATCTTCGGAAGTGTGTAGTTGAACAGGTTGTAGGTGCCTCCGTACAACGACGAAGCCGTAACGATGTGATCACCTGCATCACAGATGTTCGTTATGGCCAGCGTTGTCGCAGCCTGGCCCGAAGCCACACAAAGTGCGCCGGGAATGCCGACTGCGGTTGCGGTACCGCCTTCGAGATCCGACAAGCGTGTTTCGAGCACACCGGTTGTCGGGTTCATGATCCGGGTGTAGATATTGCCTATCTCGGCCAGGGCAAACAGGTTTGCTGCGTGTTCTGCATCTCGGAAAACAAAACTGGTCGTTTGGTAGATCGGGACCGTACGGGCACCCGTTTCTGAGTCGGGCACCTGCCCAGCGTGTATCTGACGGGTTTCAAAACCTTGCGTCATGGTTGCTCCACATATGTGTTGTAAATGAAGTCGTCATTGTCGACCATGCGGGTCGGGTTTGCAACACGAGAGGTGAATTGCCACAGAACTATGTCAGCGCCAACGTGCGGCCCATCTGATTGGGTCTGATTGGGTCGGTCATAGACATGCAGGTTCGGACCGGCGCAGCTGGTCGACGGTCGCGTAACCTGGGCTCATGTCTGAGTGGTCTACCGATCCAGCCCAAGCCGCCGAACTCGATGCTGCGGATCCGCTTGCGGAGATGCGCAACCGTTTCGAACTTCCACCGCCGCCCGAAGGAGCTGCCGACTCGATTTACTTCGTCGGCAACTCGCTCGGCCCCATGCCCAAGAAGGCTCGCGACTACGTGGTCGGCGAGCTCGATCGGTGGTCGACACTCGGCGTCAAGGGTCATTTCACCGGTGACCCCGGTTGGGCCGATTATCACCGTACGGTCGAGGACTCGATGGCTCGGGTTGTCGGTGCTCAGCCGAATGAAGTCACGGTGATGAACGCGCTCAGCGTCAATCTGCACTTGTTGCTCGTCAGCTTCTACCGGCCCACACCGGATCGGCACAAGATCTTGATCGAAGAACATGCCTTTCCATCGGACCATTTCGCGGTTGAGAGCCAGATTCGCCAACGTGGGTTTGACCCAGCAACCTCGCTTGTCACCGTGTCGCCTCGCGACGGCGAAGAACTACTGCATCCCGAAGACATCATCCATGCAATCGAATCCTGTGGCGATGAGTTGGCGACCGTGCTTCTGCCAGGTGTGCAGTACTACACCGGTCAGGTGCTGCCGATGGCCGACATCGCTGCCGCTGGGCATCGAGTTGGCGCAACGGTCGGCATCGATCTTGCACACGCGGTTGGCAACATCGAGTTGTCCATGCACGACGACGATGTCGACTTCGCTACCTGGTGCTCCTACAAGTACCTGAATGCAAGCCCGGGCGGCGTGAGCGGCATCTATGTGCATGAACGCCATGTCAATGATCAGTCGCTGCCGAAGTTTCTGGGCTGGTGGGGCACTCGCCGAGATACGCGTTTCGAAATGGTCAATGAGTTCGACCCCATCCCCACGGCCGAGTCGTGGCAGATCAGTAACGGCACGGCACTGACCAACGCGGCCATGCGGGCCTCGCTAGAGATCGTCGACGAGGCCGGCGGGATCGCCGCAATGCGGGCCAAATCCGAGAAGCAGACCGCCTACCTGTTGTACCTGCTCGACGAGTTGCTGCCGGGGGTCGTCGGCACCCTGACCCCTCGTGACCCGGCCCAGCGAGGCTGCCAGCTGTCACTGGAGATTCTTCCCGATGACATCGACGGCAAGGCGGTGTTCGATGCAATCGAAGCTGCGGGCGTTTTCTGTGATTGGCGCTACCCGAACGTGATCCGGGTGGCTCCTGCTCCACTGTTCAACACATTCGGTGAGATCCGCCGCTTCGTCGACATCTTGTTCGGAGCACTCGCAGCAAACCCGGCATGACATCTTTGGGCGAGAACGGGCCGACGCTGGTCATCGGCGGAGGCATCGCTGGCGCCTACATGGCGGCACTGCTGGGGCAACGTGGCGAGCAGGTCACGGTATTCGATAGTAGGCCGGACCCTCGCTCCGAGGCTGGTGCCGGTGGGAGATCAATCAACCTGGCCATCGCCGAACGAGGTTTGGCAGCATTGCGTCAGCTCGACGGCGTTGTCGACAGGGTTGAAAAAATCGTGGTGCCTATGCATGGGCGTATCATCCACGATGACAACGTAAGCGGCCTGCAACCGTATGGAAACCTGCCGAGCGAGGTCTTATGGTCGGTTGACCGCACCGCACTGACCAATGTGTTGCTCGACGCCGCCGAGGCGACTGGCAACGTCGACATTCGATTCAGTCAGCGATGCCGGGCGATCGACTTTGACCTGAACCTTGTCTCGTTTACCGATTCGACCCAAGCCGACACCTGGTACCAGTTGCCATTCGGAACCATTTTTGGTGCCGACGGTGTGGGTTCGACCGTACGTACAGAAATGCTTGAACGCAACGGCGGTTCGGTTCGCAAAGAGATGCTCGACCACCGTTACGTCGAGATTGAAATGCCGGCGGGCGACGGCGGCGAGTTTCAAATGGAGCCGCACGGTTTGCACATCTGGCCCCACAACGATTTCATGCTTATCGCACTTCCGAATCCGAGTGGCGACTTCACCTCGACCCTCTTCTTGGCGGCTGCTGCCGAAGGGCCGAGCTTTGCAGCCATGCAGTCAGCTGCCGAGATCAACGCGTTCTTTGAAGAGAACTTCGCTGACTTCGCGCCGATGGTTCCTGACTATGTCGAACAGTTCATTGATGCGCCACTGGGGCGCTTGGCACGATCCGGACCGTCGGTTGGAGTTTCGAAGACCGAGTCGTGCTGGTCGGCGACAGCGCCCATGGCATTGTCCCGTTCCACGGCCAGGGTATGAATCTGGCGCTCGAGTCGGCAGCAGCGTTGGACAGAATTTTGCAGGCGCACCCCCACGATCTCGCTGGTGCCTTCGAGGCCTTCGAAGCGGACCGTGGTGACGACGCCAACGCCATCGCCGACATGGCGCTTGAGAACTATGTCGAGATGCGAGACAAGGTGAACGACCCCGACTATCTGCTCAAGCGCGAGCTCTCACTGATGCTGGCCGAGCGCTTTCCCGATCACTTCCGACCTCGCTACAACATGGTTATGTTCTCGGCCATCCCGTATGCCGACGCGTTCGCTCGTGGCGACCAGCAGGCGGAGCTTCTCGCCGAACTGGTTCAGGGTTGTGCCACGATCGACGAAGTCGACATGGCAGCGGCCGAAACCGCAGTTCTGGCCCTGGGTCTGTTGCCACCCGGCTCCACGACTGCTCGGCCTGGGCCACAAGCAGCTGGTGAGGTTAGCCAAGCCCGAAGTACTCCGACGACTGGTTAGAGATCCTTGATACGTGCGGCGAGTTGGGTCGCAGCAGCGGTGGGGGAGAGCGAGCGAGCCGCCACCGCGTCGAGGACTTCGGCTACACCAGCGAGACTCTGGCCAGCGAGCATGAGATCGACACGGGACTCAAGGTCGGCCATAAGCCGGTTGCGGACTTCGTCGATGTCTCGATTGACGCGCCTGGCTTCGAGCTGTCCATTGGCGGTAATCGCAGTCCGATGACGCTCGATGGCGTCCCACATCTCGGGTGCACCTTCGCCAGAAAGAGCCGTGGTCATGATGATCTCAGGACGCATACCAGTGCGCTGGTCCTGGCCAGACACATGGCTCAGATCGAGCATCAGATCTAGGTCACGGCGCACATCTTTGGCACCGGGGCGATCGGCCTTGTTCACCACAAACAGATCGGCAAGTTCAAGCAGCCCAGCCTTGTTCGCCTGCACTGAATCGCCCATGCCCGGCGTTGCGACGACCACGGTGGTGTCGGCGGTACCAGCGATGTCGACCTCGACCTGACCGACACCGACCGTCTCGATCACGATGGGGTCATAACCCGTGGCATCGAGCAAACGGACGACACCGGGAACCGCAAGTGACAATCCGCCCTGATGGCCTCGAGTTGCCATTGACCGAATAAACGTGTCAGGCGACGCGACATCTTCCATACGAACGCGGTCGCCCAGAATCGCGCCGCCAGTGAGTGGGGATGACGGGTCAACCGCAAGCACAGCGGCTCGTTTGCCGGCCTCGCCGAGCAGTTTCACGAGCTGGCCGGTCAGCGTGGACTTGCCTGAGCCGGGAGCGCCGGTAATGCCGATCACATGGGCGTTTCCTGCTCGCTCATGAGCGAGTTCGGCGACTGTTTCAGCCTCGGCCGCGTCACGTTCGACGAATGTGATAAGACGGCCAAGCGCGCGGCGTTCGCCACCAAGCGCTTTGTCAAAGATGTCTGCTGGGGGAAGTCCGCGCAGGCTCACGACGCGGCTACGCCTGGGGCGACGAGCCGCGAACTGCAGCCACCGCGTCGCGGACGGTTTGGGCAACCTCTTCGGCCGAGGCGCCTGGGCCCAAGATCGCAGCTACACCCGTTTTCATCAGCGGGTCGATGTCTTCGTCGGGCACGATGCCGCCAACGATCACCGGGACTTCGAGGCCAGCTTCGGCCAGCGCATCGACCATCTTGGGGGCAAGCGTCATATGGCTGGCGTTGTGCATGGAGAGACCGACAGCGTCGGCGTCCTCCTGCTCGACGGCGTTCACGACGTTCTTGTAGCTCTGGCGGAGCCCAAGAAAGATGACTTCCATCCCTGCGTCGCGCAGGATGCGGGCCACGATCTTGATGCCGCGGTCATGGCCATCGAAGCCAAGTTTGGCGAGGACAACACGGATCTGCGGGTCACTGGTTGATGCGTCGCTCACAGGAAGACCTTCTCTACATAGGTGCCGAAGACTTCTTCGAGCGAAGCCACGATCTCGCCTTCGGTGGCGAATGTTTTGACAGCCTCGATCATGGTTGGCATCAAGTTGATTTCGGGATCTGCGGCCTCGGTCTTGAGCTGCGTGAGTACGCGGGTTACGGCGTCGTTGTCGCGGCGTTGTTTCACGTCGTTGAGTCGCTTGAGCTGGTACTCCTCGACTTCGGCGCCGATACGGAGCAGGTTGCGTTCGCCCGAGTCACCTTCGGTGAACTCGTTGACGCCCACAATGATGCGTTTGCCCTCGTTCACTTCGCGTTCGAAGCGGTAGGCCGCATCGGCGATCTCGCCCACGAAGTAACCGTCGTCGATGCCGGCGTAGGCGCCTTCGAGGATGGAGTCGTTTCCGATGTCAAGCAGGTGAGCGAAGATGTCTTCGGCTCGTCGTTCCATCTCGTCGGTCATCCATTCGACGAATGGAGCACCGCCCAGAGGGTCGACCACATTGGTCACGCCGGTTTCGTGAGCCACGATCTGTTGGGTGCGGAGCGCGATGCGAGCGGCGTCCTCGGTCGGAAGCGCCATGGCCTCGTCGTAGGCATCGGTGTGTAAGGACTGTGTGCCGCCGAGCGCCCCGGCCAACGCCTGGATGGCTACCCGGCCAATGTTGATTTCGGCCTGTTGTGCGGTGAGCGACACACCAGCGGTTTGGGTGTGAAACTTCATCATCATGCTTCTGGGATCTTTTGCGCCGTAGCGCTCCTTCATCCACCTGGCCCAGATTCGACGAGCGGCGCGGAACTTGCCGATCTCTTCGAAGAAGTCACTATGGGAGTTGAAGAAGAACGACAGACGAGGAGCGAAGTCGTCGATGTCGAGTCCGGCGGCCACAGCGGCTTCGACATACGCGAAGCCGTTGGCCAGCGTGAACGCCAGTTCCTGTGCAGCGTTCGAGCCGGCTTCACGGATGTGGTAACCCGAGATCGAGATCGGATGCCACTTAGGCATCTCGGTCGACGTGAACTTCATCATGTCGGTGACGATCCGCATCGAGGGCCGAGGCGGGAAGATGTATTCCTTTTGCGCCTGGTATTCCTTGAGGATGTCGTTCTGGATCGTGCCGGCGAGCTGTGAACGCTCGACACCGGTCTTCTCGCCCACAGCGATGTACATGGCCATGATCATGGCCGCAGGGCCATTGATGGTCATCGACGTGGACACTGAACTCAGGTCGATGTCGGCGAACAGGTCTTCCATGTCGGCCAATGTGTCGACGGCAACGCCACAGTGGCCAACCTCGCCCAGCGCCCAGTCATGGTCGCTGTCTCGTCCCATAAGTGTGGGCATGTCGAATGCAGTGGACAGGCCGCCGCCGCCGGCGCGCAGCAGTTCCTTGAACCGGGCGTTGGTGTCCTCGGCAGTGCCGAAACCAGCGAACATGCGCATGGTCCATAGCCGGGACCGGTAACCAGCGGCGTGTAAGCCGCGGGTATAGGGGTACTGCCCGGGGTAGGGGCCATCGCCGTACAGAGGTTCAACAGGAACCCCTGACATCGTCTCGAATGGGACGTCGCGCAGCTTGGTCGCGTCGTATGCCTCTTGCCAGGCGGCTCGGGCTTGATCAGGTGCCGGATCGCTCATGGGTGCTCCAGATAGTAGGAAGTCCAACTATTTGACATCCTAGTACCCGGTGACGCGGTACTGTCTTGCCGGTGAGGATTCGTTGTGGGGCTTGATTTCGATCCCATCGAGGAAGCGCGAACCAACTGGAAACACCACGGGTGGGGCGATGGCCGGGCGATGGTGGCAGCAACTTCCATCACGCGCGCTCACCAGATCGTGCTGGCGCGTATCAATGCGGCACTTGCTCCATTCGATCTCACCTTCAGCCGGTTCGAAGTATTGGCCCTGCTGTACTTCGCTCGTGAAAACTCGCTGCCGATGGGCAAGATCGGGGCACGACTGCAGGTGCACCCAACCAGTGTCACGAGCTTGGTCAACCGACTCGTCAGTGACGCCCTGGTAGAGCGAGTGGATCATCCAACGGACCGACGCACGACATTGGTTGCACTGACGGCACGAGGGGAAAAACTCGCCCCACAGTGCGCTGCGGCGCTCGAGGAAACGGGTTTCGGTGTTGAAGGTCTTAGTGATCGCGACCTAGATGCGTTAGCGGCGACCATTACGTCGTTGCGCGAGGCAAGTGGTGATTGGCAAGCCGGAGATGCGGTTCGCCGTCTGCTCTAACTTCGAGAAAAGTCCTGCGGTTCGCCTGAGGCTCTCGTCGTTTTGTACACGTCAACATCTCTGAGCCGAACGGCACTCGGTCGGCTGATACCGTGCACTTCGCCGTGCGTATGAATCAACTCCTTGAGCAGAGCGATCGACCAACCGGTCATTTCGCCGACTGACAGTGCCTTCGTTCACGTTGCAGCGACGCATGCGTCACCTCTGGATCCTGGTCGTGTGGCTGCTTGTTGCCACCAGTTGCCGGGTGGCAACCGCTGATATCGACATGTCCGCGGCCGATCTGGACGATGCCTCTGAGATCCTCGCCGAGGGAACGGGCTTGGTGCTGCCAGCGGTCGGGCCGATCCCCGGTAGGTCCCACTGGCATGCCGCGTATGTCGTGCGTGTTTGCGACGACGTATTGCCGCCGTTCGACTCAGCCGAAGATCCCCTCGGGATCCATAGTCATGGTGATGGCATCATGCATGTCCACCCGTTCTTCGAAGCGTCGGGGTTCGAGTCAGCGACTCTCGGTCTCTTTGCCGATGCCATGGGTTTCACCCTTAGTGATGGCGAGCTGACGCTTCCAGGTGGGGGGACATGGCGAGACGGTGATCTGTGCGACGGTGTGCCCGGACGTGTATTTGTGGACCGGTGGCAGTCGCCTGATCCAGAGTCTCAGGTCGACCGGATCTTCGACGACCTCGAATCCCTCCGTTTCGAGGCAGATGGCGAGCTCTACCAGATCGCTTTTGCCCCCGTCGACTCGTTCCCTGTGGTTCCCCCGGCGACGGCGCGATTACCCGAGCTCAGTAATCTCGGGCCGCCACCAGAGCCATGGGTCGACATGCCCCTGATCACAGGTGAACAATCAGTGTCCATCTGGCAAGTCGGCGGGGTTGATGCGGAGCCATGCTCTGGGTCGGCTGTTCCCGAACGGGTGCTGTTCGGGGCGGTGCGTTGTTTCGAACCCATCGGTGAAAGGTTTGCTCACATTGACGTGGTGCAGAGTGCCCGTGCCGTCTCGCTGAATCGTCAGCCTGCGGTCGAACTCCAGATGGCACCTGAATTGCGCAGCCTAATCGGCGGACATTTCGCGGCAACAGAGAACCCATTGGTGATCGCCATCGAAGTCGACGGTTTTGTCGTGACGGCACCACAACTTGCCCGACTCCCCATCAGCGAGCGGCTTGTTGTCTCTGGCGGATTAACGGTCGAAGCTGCGGAACGACTGGCTGCCCTCCTGAACCAGTAGCTAACGGCGCCGAATTGGGGGTGCGGGCGTGGGGCGCTGAGCTTGGCGCCCTTCTCAGGAATCCTGTGAGCCCTCGACTCGTCGGCCATCTTCGACTAAATTGATTTGCCACAGCACTTCGTCGAGAGCGTCGGCGGCTCGGATGGGTAGATACTTGAGCGGGCGTTCTGGGGTGACACACGTAGGAATCGGGGTCAGCATGGTCCATGGTGCCGGATGGCAGAACTGCACCACGGACAGTCGTTGACCGGGTTGTTCTGGGTCGGCAACAACACGATGCATGCCCGAGGGCACACGCCCGTTGGTCAGCC